>Ga0315534_1000266_pt1 | contig 34362 bp, 31 predicted proteins | sample SalMarSW160240MG_FD_203094 | JGI IMG/M metagenome (GOLD analysis project Ga0315534, IMG submission 203094) | Salt marsh sediment microbial communities from the Plum Island Ecosystem LTER, Massachusetts, United States - Salt Marsh Sediment SW1602-40 ...
GGCGCAAAGGGCTCGCTGCGCTGGGGGCGACCAGATATTCAGTCGGGACCATCAGGGCCGACCGCGGCCAGAAAAGTTTCAAGCTGAGCCTCAATCAGTTCATGGCCAAGCGCGGGGGCCCGGCCATCGCCTCTCGCGGCAAGTCGCTGAAACGGTCCAATGCCTCCTTGTTCAGCTCGATCGAGAAGCGGTATGGCGTCCCGCCAGGCCCGCTGATCGCCATTTGGGGCATGGAGACGGGCTTTGGTAGATTCATGGGCAACCAGTCCACCATATCGGCGGTCGCCACCTTGGCTTATGACTGCCGCCGGCCCGAATATTTCACCCAACAGCTCCTTGCCGCGCTCCAACTGGTCGACCGCGGCGTCTTAAGCAGCGGTACACGCGGCGCCATGCATGGCGAGGTTGGCCAAACCCAGTTCTTGCCGAAAAGCATCTTACTCTACGCCGTCGATGGCGACGGCAACGGCGTCATCAATCTCAACACCAAAGCCGATGCGCTTGCCTCCACCGCCAACTTCCTTAGAGGCCATGGCTGGGTCAGGGGTGCCGGGTATCAACCCGGCCAGACCAACTTTGCCGCGATTCAGGGCTGGAACGCGGCGGGCGTCTACCAGCAAGCCATCGCCATTATCGCCCGACAGATCGACGGGGGTTAGCGTCTCCGGCAATCGAAACCTCGCAGCACGGACGAATCTGCGTTACCTGCTTATTTCGTGACTGCACGCAAAAATCAGCAAACAGGACGGCAATCTTCCCGCGCGCTTGCCCGCGCGCTCGGCAAGTTGATTGCGCTCGCGCTCGTGGTCCTGTTGGTAATTCTGATCGAGCGTTATTGCGCCGTCGAAATCCCGCCCTTCGGCCCGGGCGCGAAAATCGTTTCAGTGGACGGCGATACAATCCGGGCGGCCGACGGCAAGGATTATCGCCTGTTCGGCATCGACGCGCCCGAATTAAAGCAGGCCTGCAGCGAGGCCAACGGCGAGTCCTGGCTGTGCGGCCGCGCGGCGAAAACCAAACTTACCAAGTTGATGAAAGGCGGAAATGTGAATTGCGAGGCGCGCGCGACCGATCGCTTCGGCCGGATCGTTGCCGTCTGTAGCGCCGAAGGCGTGCCCGATCTTGGCGAAGCGATGGTTCGCGACGGCTATGCGATCGATCTCGGCGGTCCGGCGGGCAATCCTTATCGTGACGCCGAAGACGAGGCGCGAAGCGCCAAGCGCGGCATTTGGCGCGGAACCTTCGAGCGCCCGTCCGCTTGGCGCCAAACCAATCCGCGCTTAGGCAATTAGGACAGCCACATGGCGTATGGCCGCCAGCGTGATAGTTTTACCTATGTCCGAACTTGATCTCGGTTTGTCGGTCGCGCTTGGGATCGGGCTTGCAGCAGCGACGGGGCTTCGCCTGTTCTTGCCGATGCTGGTCGCGAGTGCTGCGGCCTATACCGGTTATCTTCCCTTGAGCGAAAACTTCGCCTGGCTCGGCACCCTGCCCGCTCTCGCCCTGCTCGGCGTGGCGGCGGTGGTCGAAATCCTCGCCTATTACGTCCCCGGGGTGGACAATCTGCTCGATAGCTTGGCCACGCCTGCGGCATTCGTCGCGGGCACGCTCATCTCCGCCGCCGTCATCACCGACCTGCCACCAATGGTGAAATGGGCGGCAGCGATCATCGCCGGCGGCGGCATTGCAGGGGTGACTCAGTCAGTGACCACGCTGGTCAGGGCGAAATCGACCGCCTTCACCGGCGGGCTCGGTAACGCGACCATCGCCACGGCCGAGCTCGGCGGCTCACTCCTCGTCGCTTTGCTTGCGCTCGTCGCCCCGCTGCTGACGCTTCTGGCCATTCTCGTCGTACTGTGGTTGGCCTTCCGCTGGTGGCGGCGGACGTCCCGAAAGCGGCAAGCACCGAACGCCTAAACAGGCCCGGTCGAAGCTTTCATTCACGCCGCCTTGTTGCCGTGACTCGAAAGAACGTTGTCGGCAACCTTGCCGGTCAGCTCGGCCAGATGGTCGAACTTGGCATTGAAGGTGCCGACACCGGCCGTCGCCGACCGCAACTCCACGATCAGATTCTGAATTTCCGCCTCGGGAATATTCGCTTCGACCACGTCCCAGCCGGTCCAGCCGGGCCGCGCGTCGAAGCCGAGAATCTGCCCGCGCCGCGACGACACGATCGAGTTGACCTTCGCGGTGGCTTCCGACGGCGCCGCGATCTCGACGGCCATGATCGGCTCAAGCAATACCGGCTGGCATTGCGGCATGCCTTCGTTCATGGCGATCCGGCCGGCCTGGCGGAAAGCCATGTCGGAAGAATCGACCGAATGGTAGGACCCATCGATCAGGCATACGGCGACATCGACCACGGGAAAGCCGAGCGGCCCCGAACTGAGATAGTCGCGCACGCCGATCTCGACCGAAGGAATATAGTTCTTCGGCACCACGCCGCCGGTGATCTTATCGGTGAATTCGAACCCGGAGCCCCGCGGCTGCGGCTTAATTGTGACCACGACATCGCCGAATTGGCCGTGACCGCCGGATTGCTTCTTGTGGCGGCCGCGAATCTCGGTCGATTTGCGGATCGTCTCCTTGTAGGGGATCTGGCGCGGGGAGGTCGAGGCATCGATCCCGTATTTGCGGACCAGCCGCTCAAGCGCGACCCGCAAATGCATTTCGCCTTGCCCCCACAGCACCATCTCACCCATGTCCTGGCTATGGCTGAGCGTGAGCGAGGGATCTTCCTCGATGACCTTGGCAATGGCCGCGGTCAGTTTCACCTCGTCCTTCTTTTCCTTGGCGGCGATGGCCAGGCCGAACACCGGATTGGGGTTGCTGGCGGTCTCGATCGAGACGGTCTTCCCCTTCTCCGTCGTCAGCGTGGTACCGGTCTGGATGCTGTCGAGACGGCCGAACGCGACCGTATCGCCGGCCACCGCCTCGTCGCGTTTCGTGGGCTCCTGGCCCATCACGCTGAAAATTCCCGAGATGCGATCTTCCTCGCCGCCGCCATAGACGGTGGCACCGTCGGCGAAACTTCCGGTAAGCACGCGAGCAAGCGAGAGCTTACCGCCATGGGCGGTATGGAAGGTCTTGGCCACGAAGGCGCAAGCCGGCGCTTTGGCGACACCAAGCCGTTTCGCCGTGCTCTCAACAAACGGCGCCTCGTGCCTGAGCGCCTTGAGCAGGCGGAAGACGCCGTTGCCATGTTCCGCCGAGCCCAACAACACGGGGCAGATCAGCCCTTCGCGGAAATCCTTGGACAGATCGTCGAAGACCTTGTCGCGCGGGGGTAGAACGTCTTCCAGCAATTGCTCCATGAGCTCGTCGTCATAATCTGCGAGCTTCTCAAGCATGGAGAACCGCGCTTGCTTCTCGCTATCGGCGAGCGCATCCGGGATGGCCATAACTTCGCTGGTTGCATGCTCGCGATAGACATAGGCGCGCTCTAGCGCGAGATCGATAAAGCCCGAAACAATCTCGTTCTCCCAGATGGGGATCTGGCGGAGCACGAGCGGCTTGGTGCTGGCGGGTTGGAGCATCGGCACGACATCGCGCACCCCGCCTTCAGCCTTGTCGATCTTATTGACAAACAGGAAATGAGGAATGCCGCGATCCTCAAGCTGCTTGAGGATCAGTTGCAGCGCCGGAACCTTTTTTTCATCGGGTTCGCAGACCACCACGGCAGCGTCGCATGCCGTGAGCACATGGGCCGCATCGGCCTGGAATTCGATCGAGCCGGGGCAGTCGAGGAAGGAAAAATTGTCGCCTAGAAAATCGACGGTGGCGACGTTGAGCTCGACGCTCATGCCGTGATGCCTGGCCTCATCGGAGGCATCGCCCACCGTGTTGCCGCTGGCCATCGAGCCCTGGCGGGTGATGGCGCCCGTGCGGGCGAGAATGGCTTCGAGAAGGGTCGTCTTGCCGCTGAGATATGGGCCAACCAGTGCGATGCAGCGGGCGCTGCGGGCTGGTTGGCCCTGCGCTTGGCCCATGGTTTCCTCCCTGTGCGGTTATCCCGCGCGGGGAAGGCTCCTGACGCACCCTACCCGCGCAAGCCTTTGATGACACCATGGTGACAAGCGGAAGGGCCGCTGGCAAGGCCTCCGATTCGTTCGTGTTCGTCCTGTTTGTACCTCTATCGCCGGCCGGCGAAGATGCCCGGCTGCATCCGGTCCTATTCCTGTGCCATTATCCCGGCGACATGACGGAGGGAGTTTTCATGCGCGTGCTTGGTGTCCCTGCTCTTTTGACCTTTGTTTTGCTGATCGCCCTGAGCGGCGGCGCGGCAGCCTTTGTGCGGGTACCGCTTGCCCATAACGAGGAGCTTGTCGTGGAGGCCATCCTCGAGTGCGGCATGTTCGATGGCAGGTTCCAGTGCAGGGCCACCACCGGAGGCACGCCGCATGGAAAGAGCGCACCGGGAGCGGTACGACGGCCTCCTCCTGCCGAGTCACCTGGACCAGCGACGGGCGACACCGCGCCGGGCGCGGCAGCACCAGACTCCGGCCAAGCGCCGGCGGGAACGCCGGCCGATAATGCGGCGACCTGCACGAACGGCATGGTCGGAACGCCGCCCAACTGCTCTTGCCCTGAGAGTTCGGAATTGCTTGGCGGCAATTGCGTTCATTACACCGCGACCTGCAACAACGGTCTTCCCGCTAATGCGCCGCCCCAGCAATGTCCGAAAGCCGAACAGAAGCTTGCCTGCAAAGCCCGCAGCGACGGGCTGAAGGACTGCTGCTGCATCACCTACGACAAGTTCTAGGTCTTGAGTTGGCTGCCGTCACATGAAATAGATTGTGCCGAGCCCGACCAACAGCGTTGCCGCCGTGGCGATGAGCAGCGGCTTCGCAAAGTTGAAACCGGTAAACACGACGGCGATGCCGCATTTCACGATCGTGTTGGCGAGTGCGGCGATCACGATCGCGATCACGGCGATGCGAGCTTCTCCGCTCTGCGCGAATTCCGACATTGAGAGCGTAATGGCGTCGACATCGGCCAGTCCGGAAATCGCCGCCAAGGCGTAGAGGCTGCTGGGAGCGAAATGCTGCTCGGCAATCTTGACGGCGACGAGCACCACGGCAAAGAACGCGGCGAACTTCGCCGCTGCCGTCAGGCTGAACGGATTTCGAAAGCTCAATTCCCCTTTGACTGCGGCACCGTCGGTCCCACCGCCGCGAGAGTACATAAACGCCGCAATGGCACCGACCAACACGGCCATTGCCACGAAGGGCGTGAGCAACTGGGGAAGAAGCGTACGATTGACCGCCGTCACCAGCACAATGACGCGTACAAACATGACAGCCCAGGCGAGCAGAATGCCGCACGTCAGCAGCGCCATATTTTGCGAATTGTCCCGGCCTTCCTTGGAGAAGGACAGCGTCACGGCCGTCGACGACACAAGGCCTCCGGTCAATCCGGTCAGTGCAGTTCCGCGGGCCGGTCCGAGCAGTCGCGTCAGCACATAGCCGATGAGCGACAAGCCCGAGATCAGGATCACGAGCAGCCATAGATCGTAGGGATTGAGCGCACCCCACGGATCGATAGGCCGGTCGGGCAGAAGCGGCAGCGCGATGAACGTCGCGATCAGGAGGCGCAAGCCGGCAAAGACGTCATCCCAGCCGAGCTTGTCGACAAAGCCGTGCAGCGGCTGTTTGTAGGCGAGGAGCGCAGCCGTAATGACCCCGAGCCCGATTGCCAACGCCGCATAGCCGAGCATCACCATCGCGCCCAGCAGGAACACCACAATGGCAGCCACCTCGGTGGTGAGTCCGGTCGATCCTGGATGTGAACGAGCGGCCACGAAGTAACCCGTCGCCACGACGGCGCCGACAACGATGATGCCAGCGGCTAAGATCCAGGGAGAGCCCGTGCTGCGCGCCAGCCACCCCGCTGCTGCCCCGAACAAGGCAAGCAGGATAAACGTGCGCAGGCCGGCGACAATTCCGGGATCATCCTCGGCTTTCCGCTTCTCGCGCTCGATGCCTATCAAAGCGCCGAGCAAAACGGCCATGGCAAAATCAAGCGCGACGGTGAGGAGCTGCTGATATGGCATCGCGTCTGCTCCGGGCGTCCTAATCCTTATGCGGGCCGAGCGGCTGCCCGTGACTGAACTCGATGACGTGGCCGGAAGGGTCCTTTACCGCGCAGAGATAGCCGGTCGGCGGCGCATACTCGCGCGGCTCCCAGTGAAGACAATCTTCTTTTCGCGCGCGCTCGGCGATCCGGTCGATGTCCTCGCGCTCCGGCACGCCGAAACCGTAATGGGTCATGTCGTCTTCGCCTTGATCATGACGCGGGCCGCCGCCGAGCAGAACCAGCACGAAGTCGTTCTCCGCTCCCGGGCTTGCGAGCCAGACCGTGCGCCCCTCGCCGGCTCCGTGCTCCCTGACAAGCTCAAGCCCGCAATAGCTTTGGTAGAATGCGATCGACTGATCGAGATCGCAGACATGCAGCGCGCAATGGGTAAAGGCCGGTTTCATGGGCCGGTCAGGCCCCCTGCCCTTTCCGGTGCTCAGGATAGAGCGTGGTAAGCCCGTCGCGCGTGGCGGGCGCAACGCCGCGTTCGGTGATGAAACCGGTGATGAGCCGCGCCGGCGTAACGTCGAAGCCATAATTGGCGGCTTGCGTCTTCGGCGGCGCGATCTCGACGGTGGCGATGCCGCCATCCGGCAAGCGGCCTTTGATATGCGTCACCTCTTCGGCATCGCGCTCTTCGATCGGAATCTCAGCGCCGTCCGAGAGTGTCCAATCGATAGTCGAAAAGGGAAGCGCCACGAAGAACGGCACTTGGTTGTCGCGCGCAGCGAGCGCCTTCAGATAGGTGCCGATCTTATTGGCGACGTCGCCGGTTCCCGTGGTGCGGTCGGTGCCGACAATGCACATGTCGACGAGCTGTTTCTGCATCAGGTGACCGCCGGCATTGTCGGCGATCAGCGTATGCGGCACGCCATGAGCGCCAAGCTCGAATGCGGTGAGTGAAGCGCCCTGATTACGGGGCCGCGTCTCGTCCACCCACACATGCACGTCGATGCCCTCGTCATAAGCCCGATAGATCGGCGCAAGTGCGGTGCCCCAATCGACGCAAGCGAGCCAGCCGGCATTGCAATGGGTCAGGACATTGACGGTCGCGCCATCCTTCTTTTCAGCGTGGGCCTGAATGATGCCAAGCCCATGTTCGCCGATCTTGCGGTTGGTCTCGACATCCTGGTCGCAGATTTCCGCGGCGCGCGCGAAGGCGGCGGCGACGCGGGCCTCGCGCGGCTGGTTGCGCACGGCTTTCTGCATCTCGTCCAGCGCCCAGCGGAGATTGACAGCCGTGGGACGGGTCGCCGCCAGGTCCGCGCAAGCCCGCTCAAGGCCCTCGTCAGATGCATCGGTGCGAAGTGCGAGCGCAACGCCGTAAGCGGCGGTTGCACCGATCAGCGGCGCCCCACGCACCTGCATGGTGCCAATGGCGCGAGCCGCGTCGTCGAGGGCGCGGAGCGTTACAGTCTCGAATTTGTGCGGCAGCTTGGTCTGGTCGATGATCTCGACCGACTCTCCATCGGCATTGAGCCAGATCGTGCGATAAGGCTTGCCGTCGATTTTCACGATTAATCGCCCGCGAAAGAGATCAGGGAATGACACTCCACGCCGAGCTTGGCGAGCCTGGCCGAACCGCCGAGATCGGGAAGATCGATGACGAAGGCGGCGCCCACCACGTCGGCTTTCAGCTTGCGCAAGAGCTTGACCGCTGCCTCCGCCGTTCCGCCCGTGGCGATGAGATCGTCGACCAGGAGAACCGGCTCGCTCGCACTGATGGCGTCCTCATGGATCTCGATCACGTCGATGCCGTATTCCAGCTCGTAATCTTGGCCGATGGCCTTGGCCGGCAGTTTGCCCTTCTTGCGGATCGGCACGAAGCCGCAACGCAGACGGTCGGCGACTGCACCGCCCAGGATAAAGCCGCGCGCTTCGATGCCGGCGACAGACTCGACTCGGCGGTCGACGAAAGGCGTCACCAATTGCTCGACGCAAGCCCTGAACCCGCTGGCGTGGCCAAGCAGCGTGGTGATATCGCGGAACATGATGCCGGGCTTGGGATAGTCCGGAATGGTCCGCACGAGGTCTTTGAGGTCGAAATCGGTCGCCAAATTCATCAAAGACCTCCGTTGCAACAGGCGTGTTTCATGAGCCTATAGTCGAAGGAGACGCGCCTGGCTAGTCAAGCCCGCGCCGCTTAGAGAACGCGGCCCGCCACCGCATCGAGCTTCTTGAGCAGCACCGGATCGCGCGCCTCCGGCGCGGTGATAATGGCCGTGTCAAGCGCGCGGTCGGAGCCGACAGGACACGGCTCGTGCTCGCGCGGGAAGCTCTGGGCAAGTCGCGCCACCAGCCCCGCCGCTTTGTCGGCGTTCGCCGTCAACACCTTGATGATATCGGTGACGGTGACGGCATCATGGTCCGGATGCCAGCAATCGTAGTCGGTGACCATGGCAACGGTCGCGTAGCAAATCTCCGCTTCGCGGGCGAGCTTGGCCTCGGGCAGATTGGTCATGCCGATTACGGAATAGCCGAGCCCCTTATAGGTGAGGCTTTCGGCAAGCGTCGAAAATTGCGGCCCTTCGATGCCGACATAGGTGCCGCCTTTGACGACCGGGAGGCCTTCTTTTTCGGCCGCCGCGGCCAGATGGACATGGAGCCGCGGCGATACCGGATGGGCCATCGAGACATGCGCCACGCAGCCCGTGCCAAAGAAGGAGCTGGCGCGATTGAACGTGCGGTCGACGAATTGATCGACCAGGACGAAGGTGCCGGGCGGCAGTTCCTCTTTGAACGAGCCGCAAGCCGAAAGCGAAACGAGGTCTGTCACCCCTGCCCGCTTGAGCGCGTCGATATTGGCCCGGTAGTTGATATCGCCCGGAGCCAGCCGGTGGCCCTTGTCGTGGCGCGACAGGAACACGATCGGCAAGCCGTCGATCTCGCCGAACCTGAACGGCGCCGACGGCTCGCCCCATGGGCTCTCGATGCGCTCCTCGCGCACATTTTGGAGGCCTGGCAGGTCGTAGAGACCTGACCCACCAATGACGCCGAGCACGGCCTTGACCATTCTTACCCCCCCATCATCCCGCAGAGATCTGGGCGGGGACCATAGCGAAGGATGGACCGCCGAGAAACTCATTCGCCGATATCGATATTAAAAACAGGCCCCGATCGCGGCAAAAATCTTAGGCTTTGCTCTCTTTCTCACCGCGGTGGAGCCCGGCCCATACCACGCGCTTGGCGAGGTACATGATCACCAAGAAAACGATGAGGAAGATCATGATCTGGAGGCCGACGCTGTGGCGCTCCTCGAGCTTGGGCTCTGCCGCCCACATCAGAAAAGCCGCCACGTCTTTCGCGTAGTTATCGAGGGTGGGCTTGGTGCCGTCGTTATAGGTCACGGCGCCGTCGCTCAAAACGGCCGGCATGGCAATCTGATGGCCGGGGAAAGCGGCGTTGTAGTTCATGCCCCGACCCATCTCGAAACCTTCCGGCGCAGGCCTGTAGCCCGTGAGCAGCGCGTAGATGTAGTCCGGGCCGCCCGGCCGCGCCTTGGCCATCACCGAGAGATCAGGTGGCAGCGCGCCGTTATTGGCGAGCCGCGCCAATTGCTCATTGGCAAAGGGCGATTTGAATCGGTCGGACGGACGCGCCGGGCGCTGAAACATTTCGCCTTTGTCGTTCGGTCCGTCAGTTACCTGGACCTGCGAGGCGATCGCCTTCACGGCCTCGGACGAGAATCCCGGGCCGCCCGGCTCGCCGAGATTGCGGTACGACAGAAGCCGCATTGAATGGCAATTGGCGCAGATAGTCTTGTAGACCTCGAAGCCGCGCCGAAGTTGAGCTTTGTCGTAGGTACCGAAAGGCGGAGAGAAGCTCCAGCTCTGGTGCGCAATTTCCGGTGCATGATTGTTGTTCACCGCAGTGCCTGATGCGTCCTCGGCAGCGCTCGTGTTTAACGGGACAGCGAGCAGCGCTGCGGCGGCGGTGAAGACGAGAGAGCAGGATCTCATTAGAGAACCCCCTCAGGCTTCAGCTCGCCCCGAGATTTCGGCACCTCTTTGGGCCCAAGCACGGACTCGGTGATGCTGCCGGGTAGCCGGCTCGGTTTTTCGATCAACCCGACCACGGGCATGATGACCAAGAAGAATGCAAAGTAATAGACCGTGAGGATGCGACCGAGGATGAGATACCCGCCCTCCGGGACCTGCGCGCCGAGATAGCCGAGCGCCACACAGGTCACGACGAAGGCCCAGAAGAACCACTTGAAGATCGGCCGGTAGCTCACCGATCGCACCTTCGATGTGTCGAGCCAGGGTATAAAGAACAGAATGACAATCGAGCCCATCAGCGCGGCGACACCGAATAGCTTGCCCGGGATCGCCCGCAGAATTGCGTAATAGGGCAGGAAATACCATTCCGGAACGATATGCGACGGGGTGTTAAGCGGATCCGCCGGAATGTAGTTGTCGGGGTGGCCGAGATAATTCGGCGCGTAGAACACGACTGCCGCGAACAAGACGATGAAGGCGACCAGGGCAAAGCCGTCCTTGATCGTGTAGTAGGGATGAAACGGCACCGCTTCCTTGGGCGACTTCACATCAATGCCGGTGGGATTGTTATTGCCCGGAACGTGCAGCGCCCAGATATGCAGGACAACGACGCCGGCAATCAGGAACGGGAACAGATAGTGCAGCGCGTACAGCCGGTTCAGCGTGGGTTCGCCGACCGCGAAGCCGCCCCAGATCCATTGCACCAACCTGGTGCCGAGCCCGGGGATTACCGAATCGAGCGACGAGAAGAGATTGGTGATCACCGTGACCGCCCAGAAGCTCATCTGCCCCCAAGGCAGCGAATAACCCATAAAGGCTGTGGCGATCATCAGCATAAGAATGAGCACGCCGAGGATCCACAACACCTCGCGCGGCGCCTTGTAAGATCCGTAATAGAGGCCGCGGAAAATGTGGATGTAGACGGCGAGGAAAAACATCGATGCGCCGACGGCGTGGCCATAGCGCAGCAGCCACCCCCAATTCACGTCGCGCATGATTTTCTCGACCGAGTCGAAGGCGCCGTCCGCGGTCGGGACGTAGTGCATGGCGAGCACCACGCCGGTGGCGATCTGTGCGACCAGCATGAACGTCAAAATGCCGCCGAACGTCCACCAGTAGTTGAGATTGCGCGGCGTCGGAAAAGCCATGAACTGGTCATGCATGACCCGCACAACCGGGAGCCGCGAGTCGAGCCAGCGTTCAATGCCGGTACCCGGCTGATAAGTCGAGGGATGCGCCATTGCTCGCCCTAACCGATCTTTATTTTCTTGTCGGAGATGAAGCTGTAGGGGGGGATGAAAAGGTTCTCCGGCGCCGGTCCCTTCCGCACGCGGCCGGCGGTATCGTATTGCGATCCATGGCAAGGACAGAACCAGCCCCCATACTCGCCTTTGTAATCGCCGACGGCCTGCCCCTTGGGAATACAGCCAAGATGGGTGCAGACGCCGATCATCACCAGCCAAGGCTCGCGGTCCTCGGCCGCCCGGTTCGCGTCGCTGGCCGGTGCGTCGTCGGGGAGATTGGCGTTGCGCGCGAGCGGGTCGAGCAGATCGTTAAGCGGTGTGTCTTTGGCTTGCGCGATCTCCTTGTCCGTGCGGTGGCGGATGAAGATCGGTTTGCCGCGCCACATGACCGTGATGGCCTGACCCGCTTCGACGGGGGAAATGTCGACCTCGGTGGTGGCGAGCGAGAGCGCCGAGGCGTCGGGATTCATCTGGTCGAGCAGCGGCCAGAGCGCCACCGCTCCGCCGACGGCGGCAAAACCGGCGGCTGCGACCAGGATGACGTCGCGGCGGGTCGGTTCGTCGCTGTCCGAGGGAGAAGATTGGAGGGGAATATCGCGATTGGCCACAGGCCCAAGGCTCCTGGAGTAATTGATCAGAGGTTCACGGCTACCATATGCAACCAGCTCGCCGAACCGCGAGCGCAACGCATTTGCGCGGCCCCATTTCTAATGCCGCGCCAGAACATTCCCTGATGGAGTTGCCTCTCTTCGTGCCGTTTCCGGCCTTCTGTGCGCTGATTTCTCGCATTCGGTCCTCGTAGTTGTCCAGGGGGACAGATTGGGCAAATTGGCGCATGACCTTTGACCATTTCCCGTCCCCCAGATTGAGGCTTCCGCGCCTGAAATGTTTTGATTCCGGTCAAGGCCGAAGCGGCATTCCTACGCCATGCCATTGACCTTTCGGTCTGCGGGGGCGTAAGGCCAGAGACGATGGATCAGCAGGCTTCAGACCAGAATGCTGCGAACGAGCCTGTTTCGCCGGAGCCTTTCAGTCCGGCACGCAAAGAGCGCGCGCGCCTTTGGTTCGAACATCTGCGCGATGAGATTTGCGCCGCGCTCGAGGCGGTGGAGGACGAGGCGGAAGGATTGCCCGGCTGTACGGGGAAAGCGCCTGGCCGCTTCGTGAAGACGCCTTGGGCCCGGACCGAGAAAGACGGCGCGGACGGCGGCGGCGGCGTCATGGCGCTTATGTCAGGGCGCGTGTTCGAGAAGGTCGGCTGCCATACCTCAACCGTGCACGGCCGCTTTCCGCCTGAATTCGCCAAACAGATCCCTGGCGCCGGCGCCGATCCTAGCTTCTGGGCGAGCGGCATCTCCTTCATCGCCCATCCGGTGAACCCAAACGCGCCAACCGCCCACATGAACACGCGCATGGTCGTGACCTCCAAGGGCTGGTTTGGCGGCGGCGGCGATCTCACCCCGGTGCTCGGCCGCCGGCGCACGCAGGAAGATAACGACTCGCGTGATTTTCATGCGGCAATGAAACAGGCGTGCGAAGGCGAGCCTTCGGCCGATTACCCGCGCTTCAAGACCTGGTGCGATGAGTATTTCTATCTGCCGCATCGGCGCGAAATGCGCGGTATCGGCGGCATTTTCTACGACTATCTCGATACCGGCGATTGGAAGGCGGATTTCGATTTCACGCAAAAAGTCGGCCGCGCCTTCCTGGCGATCTATCCTGAGATCGTGCGCCGCAATATCGGGACAGAGTGGACGGAGGCGGACCGCGAGGAGCAGTTGATGCGGCGCGGGCGCTATGTCGAGTTCAACCTTCTTTACGACCGCGGCACGATTTTCGGCCTGAAAACCGGCGGCAATGTCGAATCGATCCTGTCATCGATGCCGCCTTTGGTGCGCTGGCCTTAAGCTCAGCCCCTGATCCCGGCGTACATCAGGGGAGCGGTCCGGGCGTTTGCGGTCATTTTCGCCGCTTCGATGGCCGGGGCCTGGCAAACAAGCTGGGCAGCCGAGACGGCGAGAGCCAAAAAGAGCAGAATTCCAAGGATTTTCGACATTTTCGAGCCCTCCGAGCACCCCTTCGACGCGGCGTCGCGCCGTCTGGTTCAAAGCTCTAGGGCTTCGCGGCTGAACCCTCCCTGAGGCAGCCGTTCATCTCTGGTTTAGGTTCGGTCGCGGATTATGACGAACAAGGACAAATCGGTCTTGCCAAGCCGCCTTTATTGCCTCAATCTTCGGGTTACCGGGCGCCCAAGGCTTTGGGCGCGGACTTGGACGACGGCAAGTGACTATCGCGCCACAAGAGCACGACCTTTCCTGACATCTCAAGACGCCGAAGGTCCCCCCTCGGGACCTGCGGCCCGTTTATGTTCAACTTAACGGGAAAGGATTTCCCCCCATGTCTCGTGTCAATGGCACAGTGAAATTCTTCAATCATGCACGCGGATTCGGCTTCATTCAGCCGGAAGATGGTGGCAAGGACGTATTTGTGCATGCTTCTGCGCTCGAGCGGAGCGGCGTACCCGCCCTCAACGAAGGCGACAAAGTCTCCTTCGAAATCGAGGACGACCGCCGCGGCCGTGGCAAGCAGGCCGCGAACGTCCAACTCGCCAACTAACGCGACGCGCGACACCAATTTCGAACCGCCGGGCTTCGGGCCCGGCGGTTTTTTTTGCGCGTTGGTCCGTCACGCTTAACGGGCGATTCACTCTGGCAGCTTTACCTTGCCGGGAGTTGAACGATGCGGACCAGATCGATGACCAAGCGAACTCCGAATGCCCTCGCCGCCTTGATTGCTGTTGCAGCGCTCGCCATGCCGGCCACTGCCGAGGCCGGGCGCGGCAGTGCCTGGGGTGCCGGTCTTGCCGGCTTCGGACTCGGCGCCATCGTCGGCAGCACGCTGACGCCGCGCCAGGTTTATGTAGTGCCGCCTCCGCCGCCCCCGGCCTATTACTACGGCCCGGTCGCCTACGCGCCGCCGCCGTGGACGCCCGATTGGTATGCCTATTGCGGATCGCGCTACCGGAGCTTCAATGCACGCACCGGCTATTTCGTGGGCTACGACGGCTACCCCCATTTCTGCCAATAGCTGCGCGTCGGACTGATCCCGCGCCCCGCTCCGTCTCGGCAGCGCGGCCTCTCCGTTAAGCTTAAACGAGACGGCGTTTACCCTGCGGCAACTCGTGCGTGCCGCAGGAACTTTGTGGCTTGAACGGGGCCGCAACGCGACGCAAAATCGCGCGGTTCCGAGTTGAGTCCAAGGCGCCGGCCCGGAGGCCGCGGGTCAAGGCGCCGCCTGAAAGGATGGACAAGGGCTCTTAGAAATGAGTTTCTCGACGGCCGTCGGGCCCGAAATCGATAATAAACGCGACGCGCCGAACGCCACTGGCGACCGGCAAGCACTGACGCTGGTCAGGCCCTATCAGGGCATGGTGGCGTGGCCTACCGTGCTGCTCGCTCTTGGCATCGTTGCCGCCTTTGCAACAGTCACCACTCTTGGCGTGATGGGCATCATCCCGCTCTGGCTCGGGCTGATCCTCAACACGCTCATTCTCTACGCCGACCAGACGCCTCTGCACGAAGCCTGCCATAGCAACATCGCCGGCAAAGAGTCGCGCTGGCTGTGGCTCAACCACTTGGTTGGCTATGTGTGCGGCACGATCCTGCTGCACGAGTACAAGGCGTTCCGCTACATGCACCTCGCCCATCACCGCGACACCAACAATCCCGAGATCGACCCAGATCATTGGGTGGCGGTGAAGAACCCGTTCCTTGTGGCCTGGCGGTGCCTGACGATCGTGTTCTGGTATCACCGGTATTTTTGGCGGCACATCGCCTTCCATGCGCATATCCCCGGCATGCGGCCGCTGACGATCCACATCATGGTGATGCACGCACTTTATTATGGACTGGCGCTGTGGCTCTCGGTGATCGGCTATTGGCGCGAAGTGCTGATGTTATGGATCTTTCCGCACATCCTCGCTTCGGCGCTGATCATCTATTTCTTCGCCTATCTCACCCACAAGCCGCATGAGGTCTTCGAGCGTTATCGCGACACCAACATCTTTTGGGTGAAGGGCAAGATCCTGGAGCCGATCGTGAACTGGCTCTACATGTTTCAGAACTTTCATCTGATCCATCATTTGTTCCCGCGTGTGCCGTTCTATCTCTATCCCAGGGCCTTCCGTTCGTTGAAGCCGGTGTTGAAAGAAGAGCACGCCCATATCTACGAATACGGGCACGAGCCGCAGCCGGCCTTGAGCGAGCCCGACTCCGTGCGGTGAGTTCGTTCAGGAACTTTGCTCGAAGGTCAGGTCGGCGGGCGAGATCAACACCGAGAACTGCTGGCACCAGATCACCACACTCGGAAACTTGGTGAGATCGACGCCGGCGGGGATCCGATATTTCTGGCTTCCCTTGAAGGCGCGCAAACCGCCGAGATCGACGAACATGGTGCCGGTCACCTGACCGGAATCTCTGATATCGGCGCTCGGCACGAGTAAGACATGGAAGGCGGGGCCGGGCCCCACTTCGAAATCGTCGTCTAGGAACACCACGTTCTCATAAACGCTGACCCCGCCCTTGCCATAATGAATCGGATCGCTCGGATTGGCGTGAATGAACTGGCCTTTGGCTACGAGCTTGCTCTTCTCGGCCTGGGTGAGTGTGTCCATCGCCGCGGGCGGGGGGAAGACGTAAGGAAACAAGAAGAAGCCGAGCGCGACGCCGAACGCCGCGCCGAGAACCCCGCCGAAGAGAAAGACTGTTAGCCAACGCCACATGATCACGATCCGAGAAATTTCAGCGTCAGCTTGCCACGCGAAGCCCGTTCTGGCGATGACTAATGCAGCTTCAGCTCGCCTTCGACAAAGCTGAATTCGGCCGGCGCGATGAGCTTCCGGTGCGCCACGCGAATGCGGTAAAGGCCGCCGTCGAGATTGGCATCCCAGAAATCGAGGAAACCGGTCAGCTTGGGGAAGCGCGGCGCAAGATCGTAGTCCTGCCAGATATAGCTCTGAAGAAGCCCGGGGTGATCCGGCAGGCGGTAGAGGATTTCCGCCGTGGTCAGGGAGAAGCCCTCGATCTGGCGAAGAAAGGCAGCGTCCATGCTCATCGATCCCTGCTTTGTCGAATCTTTTCCCGTTTTCCAAAATGGTAACCGGGCAACCTGTTCGCGTCCAGGATTCCAAAATTAAATCAGCCGCTTGGCAGCAGGTCGGCTCAACTGCTAGCGCTCTCGCACGTATCGTGCGCCGGATTGCAGTTGCGTGGGCTGCCGGCGCTTAGGCACTGTCAGCCGATGGCGCGCAAGCAAGGACGTATTCGCGTTGGGATCGGCGGCTGGAGCTACGCGCCGTGGCGGGGCGTGTTCTACCCGAAGGGTTTGAAGCAGGCGGACGAACTCGCTTACGCCGCCTCCCGGCTCACCTCGATCGAAATCAACGCCACCCATTACCGTCTGCAAAATCCGAAAAACTTTCGCGCTTGGGAGGCCGCGACGCCTGACGGCTTTGTCTTCTCGGTCAAAGGTCCCCGGCTTATCACCCAGCAAAAGACGCTTGCCGACAGCGGGAACTTCATCAAGCGCTTCTTTGCTTCGGGTCTCGCCGAGCTCGGATCGAAGCTCGGGCCGGTACTTTGGCAGTTTGCGCCCTTCAAGAGATTCGAGCGGGACGACTTCGCCCGCTTCCTAGAGCACCTGCCCCACGAGCTTGACGGACTGACGCTCAATCATGTGATCGAGCCCAGGCACGAGAGTTTCGGGACAACGGAGTTCGTCGAGCTGCTGCGCGACAATGGCGCAAGCGCCGTCTACACCGACGCGGAAACCTGGCCCTCAATCGCCGACATCACCGGTCACGTGGTCTATGCCCGTCTGCAGCGCGGCGACGATGCGCTCGCCGCCGCTTACAAGCCTGAACAGCTCGACGCCTGGGCCGGGCGCGCCAAGATCTGGGCCAAAGGCCAAGTGCCTCACGATCTTCCGTGCATCGATGCCACGAATGCGGCTGACGGCAAGCCGCGCGATGTCTTTGTTTATTTCATCCACGAAGGGAAGCTGCGCGCTCCGGCCGCGGCCATGGCGCTGATCGAACGGCTGGACCCGCGTCACTAAGTCATTCTTGGCGCGCGGCGATCCAATTCCCACCTTCATTGCAGACGGGCGGCTGGTGGGGCGCACAAATGGAGGTCGCCATGTCGAACTCAGCCTCAAACCATGTGAAGGCACAGGCTACCGGCATTCATCCAATCGTCTTCGAGATTGCGATCGGCGCCGTCCTTTGGTTCCTCGCCGTCACGTGGATCGCATTCGCCGGCAAAGGCGGTATCGATCTGGACCTCGCGGTCGTGACTCTGTTCTGCACGATGTTCGTGTCGCTGTTCCTGCTGGTTGCCTCTCTTAACGAGAGAGACTCGCGCTGGCCGGCGAAACACACGAACTTGCGCACCTTTCTTGACAGCGACGTCCAAATCGGGAGCGGGACGATGCGTGGGCGCAATGTGTTGATCGAGATCGCGATGATTCCGGTTACGCTTGCCTTCGCCGCAACTCTTATCGGACTTGTTTGGATGATCCTCGGCTGAGTTTGGCCGCGCGGTCGAGCAGTTCGTCCCGCGACGCAGCAAACCCTTCCGCCACCCATTCGGCCTCGAGCGTGCGCAGAAGCGCGCCAAGCGCCGGCCCCTTGATGTGTTCCGATAGGTCCGATCCCTTGACCGGAAATACGGGCGCCTGCCAGCGTTCTTCCAGGGTTATTGCGTCACGCCAGCTCCCATCGTTTGGGGAGGCCTCTGAATCCGCCCAGGCCAGCCGCACCGCTCCCGCATAGGCCGCAGGCCCCAACTTGTAGAGGAGTTGCTTGGCCGCACCCTCCTCAGGAAGACCACTTTCAATGTGATCACGCGCCCCGAGCGCAAGCAGGGCTTGCTCCGCGTTCGACAGATGCAGCCGCTCCGCCACACGCTCGGCATCTTCGGCCACGAACACGGCAAGCGCGGCGAGCCTCAGCATGGCATTGGGCTCGCGCCCAACGGCCTCCTCGATTGCCACGAGACGCGAAAACCGATTAAGCCGTGGCACACAGCCGATCACGCCGGTGAGGAGCCCATAATCGAACATCGCCTCCACCGCGTGGACGGCCTGCGGCGCGACCAGAAGGCGCCTGACCTCGCCTGCAACCCGCTCCGCCGAAAGCCGCTCCATCCCGTCGCGCAACTTGACCGAAGCGCGCAGGCCTTCCGCATCGAATGGGCCTTTGCCGTAATAGGCGTTGAACCGGAAGAAGCGCAGGATACGCAAATAGTCTTCTTTGATGCGGGTCTCTGCGTCACCGATGAAACGCACTCGACCCTCAACAACGTCCTCATAACCGCCAAGCGGGTCGAACACCGTCCCATCGCGTTCGGCATAGAGCGCATTGAGCGTGAAGTCGCGCCGCCGCGCGTCTTCCTGCCAGTCCTTGGTGAATACGACAGTCGCGTGCCGACCGAACGTCTCGACGTCGTGCCGCAATGTGGTCACCTCAAACGGAACGCCGTCACAGACCACTGTGACGGTGCCGTGATCGATACCGGTCGGCACCGCCTTAAGCCCCGCCTTCCGCGCCAATTCCATCACCCGTTGCGGGAGCGCCGTGGTGGCAAGGTCGATTTCCGTGACGGGACGTCCGAGCAGAGTGTTGCGCACCGCGCCGCCCACCGCGCGCGTCTCCACATCAGCATCGGCCAGCGCGGCGAAGACGCGTTCCGTCTCCGGGCGTTTCAGCCATGAAGCGCCCTTGAGTGACCGGGGCGCCGATGAGCGCTTGAGCATGGTCTCAGACATAGAACCGACTTTAGTCGATCTCGCCAGGCTTGATGACGCCATTCTCCAGACTCGGCGGGTGATACGTTCCGCCAGGCTTGCCGCCCGAAAATTGAATGAGCATCGCCATGACGACAAGCAAAAGTCCGATCGCCGCCGTCAACAGCCAAAAGACCGGCGCGTTCTGCCAAAGGTTCTCCGGCGCCACCCCTTTCACCGTGACCATGTAGGCCCCGTAGATCAGAAAGGGCAGCAGGAAGAGAAAGATATCGATCAACGCGATGCGGAACATCGGGGGACTTCAAACCTGTTTCGAGGAAAATACGTCAGCACCATAGCGGCGCCTGTTCGTTAAGGCGAGTACTTGCAAGACGCCTAGCCGTCGCCTGCCACGACGGGAAAGGGAAAGAACGTGCCGCAGCTCCACACCCCAGGCTCATCGGGCGGGGACGTCTCGACTGCTAGGTTGGCAAGTTCGTAATAGACGGGGCGGGCCAGCCGCGCTTTCAGGCCGTCGCGCATGAGAATGAAAGGGATGAAATTCTGCTCCCCTCCGGGTTGAAAGCCGAGCGCATGCTCAGGCCCCGCGGTCACCCACTCGTCCACATTGCTGCGAAAGGCGAGGCTTTGCTCTTTCCCGCGCCCCTTCCGGCTGATCTCTACCGCTACAAACGGCATGGTTTCGACGGCGATTGGCACCTTCTCCACCGGCGTGACCAGATAGTAGCGGCCATCATCCTCCAGATGGAGAACCGAGGCGAACAGCTTGACCAGCTCCCTTCTGGCGATCGGGCCGCCCTGATAGAACCAGGTCCCGTCATGACCGATCTTGAGCCCGATATCCCCGCAAGGATTAAGCTTTGGCAATACTTCTGAAGCCCGTTTGCCGCGGGCGTCCCCAGATGCTACCAAAACGCCTCTTTGGTCCTGGTCAGACATAGCTCTTGACCGCCTTTTCTTACCGGCGAGACCGGGCACCTTGAGAGGCCGGAATCAACGCAAACTTGATCGAATGGCCCCCTAAGTGCTCCTACTCCTGGACGCATTTGGCCTTATATTTCCCTAATCATCAGGATTGAAACAAGCTGAAGCCATGACAAAACTTGCCGAAACCGAGGCCAAGCTCGTCGATCGCATCGAAGAGGTTGGCGACAAGATTAAGCGCGTCCGTGACACCACCGCCTCGGCGATTTTCGGCCAGGATCGCGTCATTGACCTCGCCCTGATCACACTGCTTTCGGGCGGTCACGCGCTTCTCATCGGCGTGCCGGGCCTGGCCAAGACGAGCCTAGTCGAAACGCTGGGCGCCGTTCTCGGACTTGAGAACAACCGTATCCAGTTCACGCCTGACCTGATGCCGTCGGACATCGTCGGCTCCGAGGTGCTGGAGGAGAGTACCAGCGGCCGGCGCAGCTTCCGGTTCGTCGAAGGCCCGATCTTTACTCAGTTACTCATGGCCGACGAGATCAACCGCGCGAGCCCGAAGACTCAATCGGCGCTGCTTCAAGCGATGCAGGAGCACCACGTCACCGTCGCAGGCAAGCGTCACGACGTGCCGCGCCCCTTCCATGTGCTCGCGACCCAAAACCCGTTGGAGCAGGAAGGCACCTACCCCTTGCCGGAAGCACAGCTCGACCGCTTCCTGTTGCAGATCGATGTCTCCTACCCGGATGAAGCCGCCGAGCGCCGCATGCTGTTCGCCACCACCGGCGTCGAGGAGCGCGAGCTCAAGACCATTCTGTCGGCCGATGAGTTGATGATGGCGCAGCGGCTCGTGCGCCAATTGCCGGTCGGCGACCAGGTCGTGGATGCAATCCTTAACCTCGTGCGTTCGGCAAGGCCCGGCACGGGCATCGATTCTGAACTGGATGAACTGATCGCCTGGGGACCGGGTCCGCGCGCGAGCCAAGCGCTGATGCTCACCGTACGCGCCAAGGCGATGATCGAAGGGCGGCTCGCTCCCTCCGTGGATGACGTGATCGAGCTTGCCGAGCCCGTGCTCAAGCATCGCATGGCGCTGACATTCGCCGCCCGCGCCGAAGGCGTCGATATCAGCCACTTGGTGGAGCGGCTCGTCGAGCCGTTGAGGTGATCTAGGCTTGGCCGCCGACCGGGAGCATACGCTTCAGCCCTTTTCGGGCGAGGAAGCCGAAGCCCATAGTTTGGCGGCACGCATCCCTGCGCTTCTTATCGAGTCTCAGCGGATCGCTCACACCGTGGCCCACGGCACCCATGGCCGCCGTCGCGCCGGGCCTGGCGAGACCTTCTGGCAGTTTCGCCAGTACGACCAGAACGATTCGGCCGCCAATATCGATTGGCGCCGGTCAGCCGCGTCCGACCACCTTTATGTGCGTGAGCGCGAATGGGAGGCAGCTCATACGGCCTGGCTTTGGGTCGATGTGTCGCCGTCTATGCGTTTCCGATCGACACTCGCGAACGTCTCCAAGGAGAGCCGGGCGGTGGTGCTGTCGTTGGCTCTGGCCGAGCTCCTCGCCCGCGGCGGCGAGCGTGTCGGTGTGATTGGCGGTCAGCCTTTCACCGGACGGGCCGCCGCCCGCCGCGTCGCCGAGGTTCTCTTGGTCGACACGAGCGAAGCGAGCCTGCCGCCGAATGCCAGACTGAGCCGGTTCTCCGAATGCCTTCTGTTCAGCGACTTTCTTGAATCGATCCCCGAAATGGTCGTGAGGTTCGAGGAGATCGCCGCCCAGGGCGTGCGCGGCCATCTCATCGAGATTGTCGATCCTGCAGAGGAAACCCTTCCTTATGCTGGGCGGACCGAATTCGCCGCGAGCGAAGGCCGCGATAGGATGATCGCCGGCCGCGCCGAGACCTTGCGCGAGGACTACCAAGAGCGGCTCAAACGCCATCGCACCGACTTGGCCGCGGCGGTGCAACGGCTCGGCTGGTCGTTCCTTGTTCATCACACCGACCGGCCGCCGGAGGAAGCGGTGCTGTCAGTCTATAGCCGCCTTGCCGGGGTCGAGCGCGACTATCGCTACCGGCCGGTCCGAAGCGCAAGACTTCAGACGGTGGCAGACCAAACGCCATGATCACCATCGGCACGATCGGCTTCCTTCAACCTTGGGTGCTCGCCGCTCTCGCCGCGCTCCCGGCAATCTGGTGGTTGCTGCGGCTCACCCCGCCGGCCCCGCAGCTCGTTGTCTTTCCGCCGACACGGCTGTTGAAGGATCTCAAGACCACCGAAGAGACGCCGGCGCGCAGCCCATGGTGGCTGACGGCCTTGCGCATGCTGCTTGCCACTTTAATCATCTTCGCGCTGGCACGGCCTGTGCTCAATCCCGACAGGCAAAGCCTGACCGGCGCCGGTCCCGTTCTCATCGTCATCGACAATGGCTGGGCTTCCGCCGCCCACTGGTCAGAGCGCCGCGAGGCAATCGAGGCGGCGATCGACCGCGCGGCACGCGACGGACGTACCATCTTGCTTGCGCCGTCTGCACCCGGCCAGCCGGTCAGCGGTCCCATGAGTCCCGACAAGGCACGCGAGCTTGTCGGCGGTCTCAGCCCCGAGCCCTATGCGCCAGCCCGCACCGCTCTCGCCGCAACGCTCGACAAAGAGCTCGGCGGAAAGAGCGGCTATAGCGTGTTGTGGCTTTCCGACGGTCTTGATTATGGCAAAGGCGAGGAGTTTGCCGGCGCTCTCGCCAAGCTGGCCGGCGCCGATGGCGGGCTGACCGTGCTTCGCCCCGAGCGGGATGGCGCCGCACTTGCCATAGGACAAGCCGCAGGCCAAAGCGGCACGCTTGCCGCGCGCGTCCTCAGCGGCACCGAAGGGCCGCACGCAGGAACGGTTAAGGCGCTGACCGGCCGCGGCGAACCTCTTGGCGAAGCGGCCTACGCGATTCCTAAGGACGCTCAGGAGACCACGGTTCAATTCGATTTGCCGCTCGAGATCCGCAATCAGGTCGCGCGCATCGCGATCGCAGGCGAACGGTCCGCCGGCGCCGTGCATCTGCTCGATGCCCGCTCGCAATGGCATCGCGTCGGCATTGTTTCGGGCGAGTCGCGGGAAGCCGCTCAGCCCCTGCTCTCCCCGCTCTATTATGTAAAACGCGCGCTGTCCCCTTATGCCGACGTGATCGCGCCGAGCGAAGGCAACGTTGCCAATGCCATTCACGAGCTGATTGGGCAAAACGTCTCGACCATCGTGCTGGCCGATATCGGCAAGCTCGTAGCCGGCACCCAGGAGGAGCTTGAGACCTGGGTCAAGGATGGCGGCGTGCTCATCCGGTTTGCCGGTCCAAGACTCGAACAAGGCGGCGATGAGTTGCTTCCCGTGGCGCTCCGCCGCGGCGGACGCTCGCTTGGCGGTTCGCTGTCCTGGAGCACACCGCAGCCGCTTGCGCCGTTTGGGGAGAACAGTCCCTTCCGCGATCTTACCGTGCCTGAGGATGTGAAGGTGAACCGGCAGGTACTTGCCGATCCGACCGTGGCGAGCGACGCGGAAGTCTGGGCGCAGCTCGCCGACGGCACGCCGCTGGTGACTGCCGCGAAGCAGGAACAAGGCTATATCGTTTTGTTCCATGTGACGGCGAACTCCGACTGGTCGAATCTTCCGCTCTCGGGGCTGTTCGTCGAAATGCTTCGCCGCACCGTCACCTTGGCGCCGAGCCGGGTCGCGCTTGAAGCCGGTGCGGGGCCTGAGTCGGAAACGTCGGCGGCCGCTCAGCGAAGCGCCTCGGCCGGCGCACTGCCGCCGCTCCAGACCTTGGACGGTTTCGGCCAGCTGATCACGCCGCCGCTTCGCGCTGTGCCTATTCCGCCTGACAGGTTGGATAGCATCGTGCCGAGTCCCGACCACCCGCCCGGCTATTACGGGCCCTCCGGCAGCGCTCGGGCCTTGAACCTCGTCACCGCCGAGACCGTGCTGAAACCGATCGGAGACATTGCAGGCTCAAGCGTGGTCAGCGGTTACGTCATGAAGAAACCGCTGGCGCTCGAGCCTTGGTTCTATCTTGCCGCGCTTGCCCTCTTTGTCATTGATATTCTCGCCATGCTGCTGCTGAGCGGCGGCCTACATTTCGGCCGCGCCGTCACCACAGGCGCGACCATCCTCGCCGCTGTCGCGATTGTGTCTGCGGGGCCTGCGCCCGTGAACGCCCAAGAGCCAAGCGGACCTGCGCCCACGAACGCGCAAGAGCCAAGCCCGGCCGCCTCGGCCGAAGCCGACGATTTCGCCAGTAAGGCCACCCTGCATACCCGGCTGGCCTATGTGTTGACCGGCGATCCCGAGATCGACCGCACCAGCCAGCAGGGCTTGACGGGACTGAGCCGGCTGTTGAGCGCCCGGACCGCGCTCGAACCTGCCGAACCCATGGGCGTCAATATCGAAAAGGACGAGCTTGCCTTCTTCCCGCTGCTCTATTGGCCGGTACGTGAGGACGCGCGCCCGCTGTCCGACGCGACGCTTGCCAAGGTGGATGCCTTTATGAAGCAAGGCGGTCTCATTGTTTTCGATACGCGCGACCACGAAATGGGGCTCACCGGCGCGGGCACGCAAAGTGCCGCCCTCAACCGTCTCATCGGCCAGCTCGACATTCCGCCGCTCGAGCCGGTGCCTCAGGGTCACGTCCTCACCAAGTCGTTCTATCTGATGCACAACTTCCCGGGACGTTGGGACGGCGGTTCGCTTTGGGTCGAAGCCGAATCGGGCGACGAGTTCGAGCGCAGCGAACGCTCGCGCCGCACGGACGGTGTGAGCTCGCTCGTGATCACGTCCAACGATCTTGCCGGCGCCTGGGCCCTCGATCAGGCCAACCGGCCGATCTATCCGACGGTGCCGGGCGGCGAACTGCAGCGCGAGATGGCATTCCGTACCGGCGTCAACATCGTGATGTACGCGCTGACCGGAAACTACAAGGCCGATCAGGTGCACGTCCCTTCCCTGCTTGAGCGTCTGGGGCAATGACGCCATGAGCTGGTCGATCGAGTTCATACCCTTCGTACCGTGGCCGGTTCTATGGGCGCTCACCGCACTCGGTGTTGTCTTGTTCGCGCTTCTTCTCTGGCGCTCGCGCCGCGGCGCGCTTCTGCGCATGGCGAGCTATACGCTTCTGCTGCTTGCCATTGCCAATCCGCATCTGAAGCAGGAGGAACGCGAGCCTCTGGACGACGTCGTCGCCGTCGTTGTGGACGAGAGCCAAAGCCAGACCATCGCCGGCCGGACGGCGCGGACTGAGGAGATCCGCAAGGACCTGGAGAAGCAACTTAAGGCGTTCCCCAATCTCGACACGCGCTGGATAAGATCGGCTTCGACCTCCGCCGATAGCGAGCGCGACGGAACCATGCTGTTCACCGACCTCGCTCAGGCGTTGACCGACGTTCCACCCGAACGGCTCGCCGCAGTCCTGATGATCACCGAAGGCGAGGTTCACGACGTGCCGGCTTCGACCGCCGGTCTTGGCTTCGATGCGCCGGTGCATGCCCTGATCACCGGAAAGCCCGGCGAATTCGACCGCAGGCTTGAGGTTCTGAGTGCGCCTCGTTTCGGCATTGTCGGCAGCCTCCAGGATGTCGAAGTCAAGGTCACCGACACGGCAGCCCCTGAAGCCGGTGAGGCCGTCAAGCTTACGGTCAGCCATCACGGCCAGGCGCCTGAAACCAAGAGCGTTCGTACCGGGGAAAAGGTGACCATTCCGGTCGAGGTCGATCATGCCGGGCCCAACATTGTCGAGATCGAGGCCGAGCCGGCACAGGGCGAGATCACGACCGTCAACAATCGCGCAGTGCTGACGATCGAGGGCGTGCGCGAAAATCTGCGCGTGCTGCTTGTCTCTGGCGAGCCGCATGCCGGCGAGCGCACGTGGCGCAACATGCTGAAGTCCGACGCTGCGGTCGACCTCGTTCATTTCACCATTCTGCGTCCGCCCGAGAAGCAAGACGGCACGCCGATCAATCAGCTCTCTTTGATCGCTTTCCCGACCCGCGAGCTGTTCCAGGAGAAGCTCGATCAATTCGACCTGATCATTTTCGACCGCTATCAGCGCCGCGGGGTGCTGCCGCTGCTTTATCTGGAGAACGTCTCCCGCTACGTGGAAAATGGCGGCGCGGTTCTGGTCTCGACCGGCGACGATTACGCCTCGCCTCTCAGCCTCTACCGGACGCCGCTCGGTCAGGTTCTCCCCGCGGTGCCTTCAGGCCGCGTGATCGAGGAGCCGTTCAAGCCGAGACTGTCCGAGCTCGGAGTCAAACATCCTGTCACCAGTGACTTGCCGGGCGCCGGGACCGATGAACCGTCCTGGGGGCGTTGGTTTCGTGTCGTCGAAGCCGATCCGCGCGACGCCGAAGTGCTCATGCGGGGTGCGCAGGACAAGCCGCTCCTCGTTATCGCCGAGCGCGGCAAAGGCCGTGTTGCCCTGCTCCTGTCAGACCATACGTGGTTATGGGCACGCGGCTATGAGGGCGGCGGTCCTTATACCGATCTTCTGCGCCGGCTTGCCCATTGGCTGATGAAGGAACCCGATCTCGAGGAGGAGACGCTCAAAGCCACGAGCCGAGGTCAGACGATCTCAATTGAACGGCGATCGACCGAGGACGCGGTCGACGAGGTCATCGTGACCGCGCCGTCCGGCAAGGAAGAGCGCGTCACGCTCGACAAGGGCGAACGCGGACTCTGGCGCAAGGCGATCAACGCGACCGAGCAAGGGGTTTATCGCATCGCCTCGGGCGATCTGACCAACGTGGTGACGGTCGGCAACGCCAATGCGCGGGAGTTCTCGGCGGTGACCGCCACCGGCGAGGCGCTTGCGCCCATCACCGAGGAGACGGGCGGCGGCATTTTCTGGCTCGGCCGGGACGATGACGAGGCCGACAAGCTGCCACGCCTGGTGATGGTCCGCGGCGGCCAGACCATGCATGGCGGCGATTGGCTCGGGCTGCACAAGCGCGACGCCTATAATGTCAAAGGCGTTCGCCTGTTCCCCCTGTTCACCGGATTCCTCGCACTCGGTCTTCTGCTTGGCTTCCTGGCCGCGACCTGGTTCCGTGAAGGCCATTAGCGTGCATAGCCTTTGACCGCTCCGGCCGCACCGGCAAGCGCATCGGAGACAAGCTCAAGACCGAGCAGGCGCGCAGGGTCCACCGGGCCCGGCAAGGCGATCTGTCCGGGCGGAACCGGTTGAAAGCCGAACCGGCCGTAATAGGGCATGTCGCCGACAAGAAGCACAAACGAGAACCCGTGAGCCTGCGCCCGCGCCAATCCTTCCCTGACCAAGGCCTTGCCGAATCCCTTACCCGCCACCGCAGGTTCGACAATGAGCGGGCCCAGCAGGACGCCGCCTGCATGATCTCCCACTCGGATTGCGGTGAATCGGACCCCGCCGATCAGGCGTCCATCGAGCACGCCGCACAGGGAAAGTCCCGCGACCGGCGGGATGCCTTCGCGCACCCGGTAGGCGCTGCGGGTGAAACGGCCGGGCCCGAAAGCCTCGGCCGCAAGCTGTGACAGAACGGGCTCATCGCCATCGGTTTCGTGGCGGATTTCAAATTTTCCGGAAGACATGAGATCGAGGGTCCCAAAGAGGCCAGTTGAAAGACGAACCCTCAACAGCGACGGGCACCACAGCCAATGTGTAGGCGTCGGCGAGGGCTAGGCGGTCCGCGCTTCCAGCGCGCGCCCTCGTCGTCGGAGAAAAATTGTCGATCCAATCCTGGTCCACATGGCGGCGCTCATCTATCACGGGCGGCCTCGCCGGTCTAGCGCCACATTCTTGCGCTCTCTCGGCGGCCAGACGGCACGGAACCATGATTTTCACGCGCCATTTACCCGCTCCCGTTCATGTCCTTGCATCTGCTACACTTATGCGCGGACAGGGCGGGCGGTTGAGCGGCGCCCCATGATGAGGTAAGCGGGGGCCGATGGCCGACACAGCGCGATTGCTCGTTCTTTATCACTCTTCTTACGGTCATACAGAGACCTTGGCTTACGCCGTGGCCCATGGCGCGCGCGCCGTGGACGGCGTCAGCACCACCATCAAGCGCGTGCCGGAACTGATGCCCGAAGAGGTGATGAGTGCGGCGGGCATGAAAATGGATCAGCCCGCGCCTCTCGCCGACCCGCAGGAGCTCGCCGAGTATGACGGCATCATATTCGGGACCCCGACCCGCTTCGGCAACATGACCTCGCAGATGCGGAACTTCCTCGATCAGACCGGGCCGCTGTGGGTCTCAGGCGCCCTGATCGGAAAAGTCGGCAGCGTCTTCACGTCGACCTCGACCGGCGGCGGCAACGAGACGACCATTATCTCCGTCCATTGGACTCTTCTGCATCACGGCATGGTCGTGGTCGGCCTCCCCTATTCGGCGCCCGACCTTCCCGATATCAGCGAGGTCAAGGGCGGCTCGCCTTACGGCGCCGGCACCATCGCGGCCCCTGACGGCACGCGCATGCCCTCGCAGAAGGAACTGAATCTCGCCAGCTTCCAGGGCCACCACGTCGCCAAGATCACCAAAAAGCTCGCCGGCGACGACTGACCGGACCTACCAATGAGAACCGATCGGGGCGTGCTCGAAGATCTCGGCAAGCCGCGCGCGCGTGCCGCGCTCAATGCGCTCCGGCAACTCTTGCCAAGAGAACATGCCCGCCTCGGCAATCTCGCCGCGCCGGCGATACTCGCCGCGCCTGTCCCAGTGGCGCACCACGAACAGGGCGACGTGGTCTCCGGGAAAGTTTGCAGAGTTCGAGAACACGCCGTGCAACGTAGGCGCTTCGGTCAAGGTCACGCCGACTTCTTCATCGAGCTCGCGGGCAAGTGCCTCGATGAGCGTCTCGCCCTTCTCGACCCCGCCGCCGGGAAAACACCAGCCCGGCCGGTAGACATGACGCACGAGCAGCACGCGGTTCTCGCGATCGATCACCGCCCCTTGCGCGCCGAGCGTCAGGCCTCGGCGCAAGCGCCACACCGAACGGAATAGGGCCGTCAACAGGCGGTTCGGCCTGAACCGGCTGAGAGGACTTGGCTTCGGTGGCGCGGGCTCCATGGCTCCTTCGCTGCCGCCCACGGGTTCTTGCGAAGGGAAGTCTCGCATGCGCCATTATAGGAAGCGGCGCCGCGAACCGCACCACTCTCAATTCTCTACCCCTTGCGCCGTACCTGGGCGCTACCAGCCGACCCGCGCTCCGACGCGCCCGCCGGCGACGCTTTCATCGACCCCCCAAGCGACACCGCCGTTCAATTGCAGATGGGTGCTCACTCTGACCGCGGCGCCGGCGGCAAGCCCGTTCGCGCCTTCGAAATTGCCCCAGTTGGCGGTCATCACGAAGTTTTCGCCCGGCAGCACGGTCGGCACGCCCGCCATGGCGAACGCCATCGCCACGCCGGCAAGCGCCTTGTCGCTCTGGCCTTGTAAGACGTTAAGCCGCGTGTTGATCGAATTGAGATCGCCGGTCGTTGCCAGACCGAGCTGCCCCACCGTGTAGGCGGCAAGATCGCCGCTCGCGTTCGAGGTGACGAGATAGCTCGGCGTGCCTTGTGCCTGCTTGCTCGCGTTCGAGGTGAGGCCGGCCATGGTGTAGGTGTTCTGCGACGTGCCGAACACTTGCTGGTTGGCGCGCGTGGTCTGCGCGCCGGCGCCGAACGCGGCGGCGTTCTTATGTCCTGACGACACGGTTGCGCCCGCGCCGACGGCGGTACCCTTACGGGCAAGCACTTGCGCATCCGGCCCGATCGCGACGTCACCGGGCCCGGCGGCGATCGAACTGTCACCGACGGCAACCGAATTGGGTCCAAGAGCCGCGGCATCGCTGCCCATCGCCACCGCCGTCTCGCCCATCGCGCTCGCGTTTGCGCCCGTGGCGGTAGCGCTTGCGCCTTGGGCGTTGGCATTCGAGCCAGTGGCCGTGGCGAGCTCGCCATTCGCGCGGGCAAGAAACCCGGTCGCCGTGGCCTTAGCGCCGGCGGCATTCGCGCCGCTGCCGGTCGCCGTGGCGTCTCCGCCGGTGGCGTTCGCGAAGTTGCCCGTCGCGGTGGCCGAGTCGCCGTCGGCGGTCGCGAAGTTGCCCGTCGCTGTCGCGGTGCTGCCGTTGGCGGTTGCGCTGTTGCCTGTCGCGGTCGCGTCGGTACCGTTGGCGTTGGCCAGGTTGCCGGTCGCCGTGGCGCTGGCGCCGTTGGCAAACGCTTGCCGACCAGTCGCCGTGGCGGACGTGCCATTCGCTCTGGCCACGTCGCCGGTGGCGGTGGCCGACCCGCCGATCGCCCAGGCGTCGTGGCCGGAAGCCGTCGCATTGTCGCCGATGCTGTTGGCGAGATAGCCGGTGGCCGTGGCGTTGACGCCATTGGCCTTGGACTGAACGCCGGTGGCGGTGGCCTGGTTGCCGTTGGCGAAGGCGGTATCGCCGGTCGCGGTCGCCGACCGTCCGTTGGCGTTGGCGCGGACGCCGGTGGCGGTGGCTTCGAGTCCGGTGGCATTGGACAGGTAGCCGGCCGCCGTGGCGTGGCCGCCGTCGGCCTTGGCCATCGAGCCGGTGGCGGTCGCATCGCTGCCATTGGCGTTGGCAAAGAAGCCTGTCGCCGTGGCATTGGCACCGATGGCATTGGCGGCTCCACCCGTCGCCGTCGCTCTCGTACCCTCAGCGTTGGCAAGCGCACCGGTTGCCGTGGCCGCGTTGCCGTTAGCAGTCGCGTTTGCGCCCGTGGCCGTGGCGCTCGTGCCGTTGGCGGTGGCAAGTACGCCCGTTGCCGTGGCGGCGCCTCCATTGGCGTTGGCGCGGTCGCCGGCCGCCGTGGCGCTGGCGCCGTTGGCGTTGGCCAAGCGCCCCGTTGCCGTTGCGGCGCCCCCATTGGCGTTGGCGCGGTCGCCGGTCGCCGTGGCGCTGGTGCCGTTGGCGGTGGCGTTTGCGCCCGCTGCCGTGGCAAGGTTGCCGTTGGCTTTGGCGCGGTCGCCCGTCGCCGTGGCGCTTGTGCCGATGGCATTGGCGAGGTTGCCTGTCGCGGTGGCATTCGCGCCGCTAGCGAAGGCAAAGCGGCCCGTTGCTGTGGTATTGTTACCGATGGCATTGGCGCCTACGCCCGTCGCCGTGGCCCCGTTGCCGTTGGCCATGGACTCGGCACCCGTAGCCGTGGCGAAGCTGCCTCTGGCGTTGGCCTGGTTGCCCGTTGCCGTGGCGAAAGTGCCGTTAGCGTTGGCATCGGCTCCCGTCGCGGTGGCCTGGCCGCCGTGAGCGTTGGCACGGGTGCCGGTCGCCGTAGCGCTATGGCCGTTGGCGTTGGCCAAACGCCCCGTCGCCGTGGCATTGGCCCCATTGGCGGTGGCGTGATCGCCGGTCGCGGTGGCGCTCTCACCGTTGGCGGTGGCGTTCACACCTGTCGCGGTGGCGAACTCGCCATTGGCGTTGGAGAGGTAGCCAGTCGCGGTGGCATTGGCTCCGTTTGCCAGGGAGTCCTGTCCGGTTGCGGTCGCAGCCAACCCGTTGGCAAAGGCGTTGTCGCCCGTCGCCGTCGCCGAAGCGCCGTTGGCGTTGGCGTTCGCACCCGTTGCCGTGGCGGCGCCACCATTGGCGTTGGCCAAGTGACCAGTCGCCGTCGCATTCGTGCCGTTGGCGAGAGCGGCCTGGCCGATCGCCGTGGCGCCCGCCCCATTGGCGTTGGCGCCATTGCCGAACGCGGTGGCGTTGGTCTGCGTCGCCTTGGCGTTCTGGCCGACCGCGGTCGAATTGACCCCGCTCGCATCCGCACCGGTGCCGCACTGGAACGAGCCTGACGCCGGCTCCGAGCAGAACACGGTGCCGGGCGGAATGATTGGCACCACGAAATCGGTGGCGGCGAGATGGCCGTCATCGTCGGTGGTGACGAACTTGACGGTGCTGGCGTCTTGCCGGTTCGTGCTCTCCGTCGAGGTGATGCCGGCCAACGTATAAGTATTGTCGCCGGTGCCGACCGCCACCTCGTTCTCCAAGGTCGCTTCGGCCCCTGCGCCGAGCGCCATGGAGTTTTCGGCCGAGGCGTTCGCGCCGGCTCCGAACGCGGAGCTGTTGGCCATCATGGCATGGGCGTTGGCGCCTGACGCCGTGGCGCCGTCGCCATTGGCATTGGCGAACGCGCCGGTCGCCGTGGCGGTGTCGCCGTTAGCATTGGCGAAGTAGCCCGTCGCCGTTGCCTCATTGCCGTTGGCATTGGTATTGTGGCCCGTCGCCGTGGCGGATTCCCCATTGGCGTTGGCGCGGCTGCCCATCGCCGTCGCGAACAAGCCGTTGGCGTTGGCGAAATAGCCCGTCGCGGTGGCGGCTGAGCCGAGGGCGTTGGCCTGAAAGCCGGTCGCGGTGGCGGTGTCACCTTGTGCGTTCGCCTGGCTGCCGGTGGCAGTAGCCCAGGTGCCATTTGCCCTGGTACTGTTGCCGGTGGCCGTGGCCTCGCCGCCATTCGCAATGGCGACAACACCGGTAGCGGTCGCGCTATAGCCATTAGCGGTAGCTCGGTCGCCTGTCGCCGTGGCGCTTGCGCCGTTGGCGGTGGCTTGGCGCCCCGTGGCCGTGGCGTCGGCGCCAATAGCGTTGGCCAAATTGCCCGTCGCCGTGGCGTTGGCGCCATTGGCTTTGGCGGCTGCGCCCGTCGCTGTGGCCCTCGCGCCGTTGGCGAATGTTTGGGAGCCCGTCGCTGTGGCATTCTCGCCGTTGGCAATCGAGTTTGCGCCGGTCGCAACCGCAAATTCGCCATTGGCGGTCGCGAACTGCCCCGTCGCCGTGGCGTTGGCGCCGTTGGCGGTGGCAAGGAACCCCGTTGCCGTTGCGTTGGCGCCGTTGCCGTTGGCCTGGGCGCCCGTCGCCGTGGCGTTTTCGCCGTTGGCGGTGGCAACGAAACCGGTCGCCGTGGCCCTTTCACCATTGGCGCTGGCCTGGTTGCCCGTCGCCGTGGCGCTGGTGCCGTTGGCGTTGGCTTCGGCACCCGTCGCCGTGGCGCTGGTGCCGTTGGCTTTGGTGTTGAAGCCCGTCGCCGTGGCCCTGGCGCCGTTGGCGTTGGCGAATCCGCCCGTCGCCGTGGCCCTGCTGCCATTCGCGATCGCGCTCCCGCCGGTCGTCGTAGCGAATTCACCGTTCGCAACGGTGTTCGTGCCCGTCGCCGTTGCATTGGCGCCGTTGGCGTTGGCATTTGCACCTGTCGCCGTGGCTAAGACGCCGGTGGCGTTCGCATTTGTGCCCGTGGCCGTGGCGTTGGCGCCATGGGCGTTGGCCCTGTACCCCGTCGCCGTGGCGAACTCGCCGTTGGCGCGCGACGCTACGCCCGTCGCCGTGGCATTGGCACCATTGGCGAAGGCTCCGCCCCCCGTTGCAGTCGCATTGTCACCGTTGGCGGTAGCGAAGCGGCCGGTCGCCGTGGCGGTAGTACCGTTGGCGTTGGCGTTGCTGCCGGTCGCCGTGGCGCTATTTCCGTTGGCGTTGGCGCCGCTGCCGGTCGCCGTGGCGAAGCGGCCGTTGGCGTTGGCAAGGACGCCCGCGGCTGTGGCATTGGCCCCATTGGCGGTGGCGACGAAGCCGGTCGCCGTGGCGGCAGTTCCGTTGGCGACGGCACGGTCGCCCGTGGCCGTGGCATTGGGGCCATTGGCAAAGGCGGATTTGCCCGTTGCAGTGGCAGCATCGCCGTTGGCAGTGGCTCTGACGCCTGTCGCCGTGGCATTGGCGCCATTGGCGTCGGCGCGATCGCCCGTCGCCGTGGCGCTCGTGCCGTTAGCGTTAGCCTGGTTGCCCGTCGCCGCGGCATTGGCGCCGGCGGCGTTGGCGAAGCGGCCCGTCGCCGTGGCGTTGCCGCCGGTGGCACGGGCCCCGCGTCCCGTCGCCGTGGCGTCGCCGCCGCTGGCGACGGTGCCGAAGCCCGTGGCTGTGGCATTGGTGCCATTGGCAAAGGCGTTGAAGCCCATTGCCGTCGCATTGGCGCCATTGGCGCTGGCTAAGCGGCCCGTCGCCGTGGCATTGCCGCCATTGGCTGTGGCATTAGCGCCCGTCGCAGTGGCATTGCCGCCATTGGCCCGGGCAAAGCGACCGGTCGCCGTGGCGTTGACGCCGTTGGCGAAGGCTTGGGAGCCGGTCGCCGTGGCGTCGGCGCCATTGGCGGTGGCAAGGAATCCTGTTGCCGCGGCGTTGGCGCCCTGAGCGTTGGCGAACTTACCTGTTGCCGTGGCGTTGGTGCCGAGGGCGGCGGCCCGCCTCCCTGTCGCCGTGGCGTTGGTGCCGTTGGCCAAGGCCATGCTGCCCGTTGCCGTGGCCTCGCGGCCATTGGCGAAGCTGTCCGCGCCTG
>Ga0315534_1000267_pt1 | contig 34326 bp, 28 predicted proteins | sample SalMarSW160240MG_FD_203094 | JGI IMG/M metagenome (GOLD analysis project Ga0315534, IMG submission 203094) | Salt marsh sediment microbial communities from the Plum Island Ecosystem LTER, Massachusetts, United States - Salt Marsh Sediment SW1602-40 ...
CAAACAGTACTTTGTAATCGGCGACGCAGACGAGATGGGTCTGGACGAGCTGGTCGAATTGCTGACCCGGCATTACCAGGATGATACGCTGCGGTTGGTATCGGATCCAGACCTGGCCACCCACTACCTTATCGTCGCCCGCAGCGACGGCGATGTTTAGCTGAAAAGCTGCAGTGCCGCAGGATTTGGCCAACTGCCTGATCTCCCCGTCGTGCTAGTGATGACGGAGTTCCGCGGTCTGCCGGACATCACCATCACTGAGATCTCACTTGAGTGCGCCATGGGACCCGAGCGCCCCACCCCGGAGGTGAACCATGCCTTTTGATGGATTCATCTGCGAAGTGACCGGCGAGCACGTGCAAGCAAAAGAATGCTTCGAGTGCGCCCGGTCTGGCGCCCCGGGTTGTCCGATGACAGCGCCGGTGATCAAGGGGATTCTGGACGGGCTACGCCCTGACGATTTCGGATTGACGGTTACCACCCTGCTGGGATGTCCTCGTAAAGAGCAGCTCAAGCAGGAGTGGCCGTATCGTCTCCGCCCTTCCGAGTCGTGGTGGGCGTACCGTGGCCAGCTCATGCACGGAATCGCTCATGATTTCGCGCGCGAGGATGAACATGCGATCGCCGAGCAGCGCTTCTCCATTCCTGTCAGTTCGCCCAACGGAAAGACCATCGTGGTCAGCGGCCAGCCGGATCTCATCCTGGTAGATCGGCGGCACATGGTGGATTACAAGACCACCAAAAGCGTGCCCAGGCCCTGGCTGACCTTCACCTGCCCTGAAACGGGAGCCATCATCCGCGAAGGGCAATGGGCGCCTCGCGGCAAAACGATCAAGTGCCCGCACTGTGAGAATGGAGAGCACGCAAAGAATAAGGTCAAGAAGGCAGGACCGCCGCGTGCTTACAAACGACATCGGCAACAGGTCAGCCTTTACCGACTCCTGTTATGGGAAAACGGCGCCGAGGTAGATACTGCGGAGATTGTCTACCAAGATATGGCCGAGCAGATCCGCATCCCCGTCACGCTGCTTCCAATCCAGAAAGCCTGGGATCTGCTCGAGTCGCTCGTTGCACTGCACGTGCAGGATGATCTGCCGGGGATCATAGAAAATCCTGATGAAGCGTGGGAGTGCGATTGGTGTCCGGTTCGAGGAAAGTGTGAAGAACTCCATGGAGGACCAGTCGGAAAGGAAATGCTTAAAAATGTTGCTGAAAAAGTCTAACGTTGTGAGTTTCGGGGAGTCGTCCCCGTCTCAAGAATCGAGATCCCCTGCGGGATCAATTACAAACGGAGGCATAAGATGAACAGCATCATTATCACGGGTCGGCTTGGGAGAGATCCCGAGGCAAAGGAAAGCTCCGAAGGGAACCTGTGGGCAACCGTATCGGTCGCCGAAGGCGGCGGAGACGAACCCACCTGGTTTGAAGTTAAGTGCTTCGGCAAAACCGCCGAGGTGCTGAACGACTACGGGGCCAAAGGCCGCAAAGTAGCGATCCAGGGCCGCATGGTCAAGGAGAGCTGGGAGAAGGACGGGGAAAAGCGATCGGCGTGGAAGCTGATTGCCAATCGCATCGAGTTTCTCGATAGCCGCGGAGACTCCGATGAAGACTCCGGAGTCGAAGATCCGCCCTTCTAGGCCAATACAACCACAACTGGTCGACCGACAGGCTTCGCGCCTGTCATTGGGAGGAGGCCTTTGGGTCTCCTCCCCACCCTTTCTTGCGCGTTGGCGCGTGCGCCGATCCACGACCGGCATACAGGCCAGGGCACAAGACCGCCCTGAGATCAAGGTCAATTTGACCAAGTTAAACGGAGGATAGCTGATGGCCACAAGACTTAAGGAGGCGCCTTTCGCGGCTCGCAAGCACTGGATGAAGGACGCTACAACCGATCTTGTCGAATCTGCGGAGATCTATGGGTTCCCAAGACTCGCCGCGTTCCTGCGTCGTCTGGCAAATGGCGAAGACCTCATCCAGATCGTAATACGTGGCGGAGTGCTTCAGGCCGTTCATGGTTTGCCGACCGACCTGATCGAGCGAGAAAATGGCAATCTCGATCCAGAGCCTTTTGACATCCTCGATTATGACGACCTGCAAAGCTTCCATTCTGACGACGACGTCGAGGCGATATACCGCTGCGCTGGAATGGAAATGCCCGACGATATGTATGAGGCTCGGGACAGGCTTGAGATCGCCTTCGGACGCCTGGAATGGCAACAATGAAACGGAGGGCAAGGCAATATGCCGACGCCGCTGACCGAGGCGAATGACGAGCAGGTTCCAAATATCTGCTGAATCGAGACCTCGGCAGCGCACACAACTGGAGGGAGCTGTTAGCCCCCTCCCCTCTCTTCCACCGCGCCGCTCCAGCGAGAGCGGCTTGTTGGTAGGGAGAGTGTCTCCCAAGAAAATGGTTTTCAGATCCTCCGAGATCAACGCCAGTATTTTCTCTCTCCTTTGACGTATCTCTTGCTTACAAGTGAGAGATGCGTCGAAGGAGGGAGAAATCCCTCCTCTGGCGCGAACCGGCGCTCACTACTCGTGGCGCCGAGAGGCGCCGCAAAAGGAGGCAAGGGCGATGGATGACATCCTCAGACACCGCCCACCTGAGGGGGAAGAAGAGAACTTTCTGGATTACATCCAGGAGGGTCTCGGTCATAGAGCTGGCAAGTCCTTCCGCGAAGTTCGCGAAGGACGAGCCGAGTTCAATGACCTTTCTCCTCAAACACGGAGGAGAGTCCTGGATCTTGCCCGTAAATGGGTAAAAGATTTCAGGGCAAAGCGTCGGCGTTAAGCGCCGGCAAGAAGAGCGAGGCTTTACCGCCTCGCTCTTTACTCTGCTTTATCAAGACTGGTACTCAATCCAGGCTTCTGCTGTCTATTTCTTCCAAAGAAGGGGGTTTGTATGGTTTGGCAAGCCCGTGGGTTGCGATTATCCGTCCAACGCTGCCAACAAAGGCCGTGATGCCAATCGACCCAGATCCTTGAGCCGAGAGTGCTTCAATCAGCCAGGTTCTGGTGTCGTTCTTCCCGGCTTTACGCCAACCATACTTGTCTACCATTCTGCATTGTCTGCATATGAATTTGTCGTTTTTGTAAACCCTCAGAATGATTCCTTGTCCGTCGATTCCTTTTGGTGTTGGCGCTCGTGTCACGGCGTCGTGCAACCAGGGGATGATATCTTCATCTACCCGGCGCTGGATTTCTTCAATACCCGGCTTGGTTTCATCCTCCCAGATCCACTCACAAATTGGGTGCTTTACAAGGCTGGCCGCTCTGGCGTCGTCGTATGTAAACTTTACCGGCCCACCCCGAAGCCAAATTGCCCACTTTATTCGAGACAGTTTCTTGCGAAAAGAATTACCGATCGCTCTCAGTTTGGATCTCCGGCGATCGGGCAACTTAAATACGTGATTGTAATACCCCATATTGTTCCTCCGTTTAAATTGCCCGCCTAACGCGAGCTGCGCTGCAAGCTTACTACAGCACCAATTGTACTGTCAAGCATGATTGCTATTGACTACGGCTCTGGCACGTTGTAGATTTATCTTGGACAATCCCCGTTGGGATGCGGGGGTTTTCCTCCCAAAAGGATGGCAGCGACCTTTCAAGAGGAACGCTGCCATTTCCTTTTCTCTTATTGACATATACGATCGCTTTGCAGTAAAGTCTTATGCGTGGAAAAGGAACGCCCTACCCCCCTTAGGGCTGTTCCCCCGAGAGCAGCGCTCCGTTTCATGGCGAAGCGTTGCGTTTTTCACTTGGTTATGAGCGATTGAGGCTGATGGTTGCGAAATCTAAAAGGAAACCGAATCACCTTGTTTGGCCACGGTTAATTTCAGTATGTATATTGACCATTTTTGCCGAGAGAAAAATGTTGTCTCGAAGTAACCTGCCCAACCACAAGATAGCAGATGCAGACTTTGTATGAAGAATGGTTATGATAATGTCAGTTGTGGAAAGTTAGGGCGTAAAAGATGCTAGAGTTAAGTGAGGTCGGATCGGAATTTAGTATAAAGCTTTTTTGCTTCTCACAATTTAACCTAAATCAATTCGATTACTTTCATACTAACCCCCTTCCAACCTTTTTCTATGATTAATCTGGCGAGTTTATTGGAAGCTACAAATTCCCTGTAGGCTGCATGCCCGCTTCCAAACCACTCATATGAGAGCATAATGTCGACATCTGGTATCAATGCGTTTTTATCCAAATGCATTTTTCCCCGCATATGGGGATAATATTTCGTTACATTGCATGTACTGCATATTTTTCTCTTTAAATCTTCGACACGTTTTAAACCAGGCTTTGCGATACCGGGAATGTAAAGCTGAGATACCACTTTCGAAGGGGTATTCGTCTTGTGGATAATGGCATCCCACACCTCGTACCCACGTATGTTGTTAGATTTCAACTCCTTCAGGACTCGATCTGTGCAGAATAGAGTGTAAGTCCAATAAAGACACACGAAGTCTCTCTTTCCGAGCTTAGGTTCTTTCTCGAGATGATAGCTATCAACTTGGCGATATGTTCCGCATTCTGGGCAATAGTCATCGTAGTTGGTCCTATTTTTCCGCCACTTAACTCCTGGTGCTGGGTAGCCTTGTTCGAATGAAGGTGCGATCCTCACCCATTCGGCAGCAAGGATCTCTTCTTCATTAAATGATGTATTGGATATATCACTTGCTTTATTCTCTTTTAGTAATTTGCTAATCTCCGGCCATCTTTCATCGGACTCATCAATTTCAAAGGTTAATATGTAACTGTCTCCTGGTAGTGGAGATATTTTGACAACCACACCAAGGTCACTTAATTGCTCGTCGACACCATCTGATTTATGGAAACTAATCCTGTGCCAGATTTTCATAATTTTTAACCTCTTTAATGTCCCACCGGTCCTGTAAAGCAGGGTTCTAACAACTCCCAAGCTTGTTGTAGTAGGTCTGGATAATTAGCGTATACTTTTTGTGCAGCTTCCCAGATTGCTTCTGCTGTAGCATTCGTTGTTATCCAGTCCATTACTTGATTACTATACCCAATAGCATTTCGCCATGCATTTGTAAATTTCTGATGTTCTTCAGGTGTCAAGACTACACTTAACATATCGTTGGGATTTTCAATCCCTAATATTTCTGCAAATCTCTTTTCGATGATATGATGAACTTCTAATCCTTTAATATTTAACGTCGAAAGTGCCTTCCTTAATTCTCGGTAAGATTTAATTCCAAATTCAGCTGCACGGCTGAGAGCATTAATTCCATTTTGCACCTCATCACTACAATCACCAGCACAAGCTGCAGTAGCAGCGGACCCACTTGCTGTTGCCGCCTCTGCTGCTGTTGCTACAGTAACAGCTTCATAAGCTGCACCTGCACCTACTCCTAGCGGAGCACCTATAATCGCGCCTGTTCCAGCATAAAGTCCTACTTCTAAAGGATCAATATCTGTTGTCAAGGCCTCACCGAGATCCTTGCCCTCGTTCAGGTTATCTACGACTTGGTGTCCATACCCATAAGCGGCACCTCCAAGCATCCCACCAACGATACCAACAATTAAGAACGGTATGAAGAGAAAATGTCCGTCTGGATCTGTGTACATTAAGGGGTTGTTGATCACATACGCATATCGATCGTAGGCTCGTGGGTTGCCCGGTAGAGGTATCTTTGTATCGGCTTGGATAAACCGTCCCAACACCGGATCGTACCAACGAGCTCCATAGTAGTAAAGTCCCAAGCCCTCTTCTTGCCGTTGGCCGGTGTAGCGCCAAGTCGTGGGCATTTCACCGGATGCGTAGCGCGTCTCGCCCCATGCCTTGTAGCGCAGTTCGGCGACGACCGCCCCACTCTCATCCACCGTCAATGACGTCGAACCCAGATGATCGCCGAAGGTGTAGAACACGCCGTTCTTGCCCGGCTCGGGATCGCCGCTCACGCGCATGGCCACGCGGCCGCCGCCGGCGGTGTAGTACTGCCGCGTGATCTCACTGCCCACTTCGTATTCGTAGTGGTCCCCGGGGTAGGCGGTGGTCACGCCGTCGACGATGGTTTTCACGCGGTTACCATTACCATCATAGACGAACTGGTTGTTTGTATCGCGATATGCGATGCGCAACACCGGACGCAGTGCGACCTGCGCGCTTTCTCGCGAATGATAACGGACCAAATCATCGGTTTCGACATCCACCTCGAGGATGAATCCCTGGTCTTCCCACGTGCCGTGCAGCATCTGGCCTACTTTAACGGGATCGAGTGTGATAACGACACTACTGCCAGGATCGGCGGGCACCGTTCCGCTGCCCGCTTCTTCGAGCTCGCGGTCCGACACTCCCGCGGCGCCGCCTTCCGTCCAGGGGATTTCCCAGGTGATGTTGTTCTCATTCCAGGCGGGAATCAGGCGGTAAGCGCGGATGGTGCGTTCGTTGTCCGATTCGTCACCGAGCATGTGCAGTTCGATCTCGGCCGAGACGATGGTGACGTCCTCCGGCACCGAAGAGAGGTCCCAGCGCAGCACACTGCGGCTGGTCGTGCCCTGGGCGCTGACCGCCCCGATACGTAGCTCGCTGCCCGTGCCGTCGCCGCTGCTTTCGTACTGCGAAGTGTTCTTGCAGAAGACCAGTTCGGTGTACGGCGGCAGGTTGGAAGCGGGATCTGTCTCGAGATCCGTACCGCCACTGCTGGCCGTGTTTCCGATCAGATCGTGGCTGTGAGCGCCGGCTATGGAAACAGGCTCGTCGTACCAGTCGGAACTGGCGTACGAACCGCCGTAAGGATAGGGCTCGCTCCCGCCGATGCTGCCCCGCTCCCACACCTGGTGGGAGTGTGCACCGGCGCTGACGGTGATCAGCGACCCCACGGCGTGCGTGTGTGCGGGCACCTCACTGTAGGCATGAGTATGGGTTTCCGATCCGCCGGTGGCACCATACGTGTCGGCGCCACGCGGGAATCGCTCGTCCAGCTCCGAGACCCGCGTCCAATCCACGGGGCAGGACCCAGCAAAGATGGCGATTGCGTCTGAAGGAACGCCAATGCCATCGCTGGCGCCTTTCTCGGCGAAGATCATGTCGAGATAGGGCGGCAGGCTGGATGCCGGCTCAGTATGCGGATCGGAAACTCCAGTGCTTGCCGTCTCCCCGATGATGGTGTGCGTATGCGCACCTTCGGTGGACATTACACCGCTGCGCCACGTCCCGGCGTTCATCCCGCCAGAGAGATACGGTCGATCTCCTCCCAGGGTGCCATTCATGCGCAAAGAATGGGAGTGCGCGCCATCGACGGTTGTGACGAGATCTCCGGCTTCGTGCGAGTGTTCCGGAACATCGTGATAGGTGTGCGTGTGCGTCTCCGCTCCGCCCGTAGCGCCGTAAGTCTCGGCGCCGCGGGGGAAGCGTCCGTCGAGCGGAGTGAAGTTCGTCCAACCCTCAGGTGGAGAAGCGTCGTACATCAGGATCGCTCCAGCCGGCAGTTCCGCGTGGTCCGATACCATTTTCTCGCAGAAGATCATATCGGTGTATGGCGGCAGATTCGACTCCGCTTCCGTCTCTGCGCTGGCGACGCCGGTGATTGCCGTCTCGCCCTCGATGTCGTGGCTATGCGCGCCCGCCTCGGAAACGACCCCGCTGTACCAACCCCCCGGATTCGTGCCGCCGTTGAAATAAGGCGTCGAGCCACCCAGCGCTCGAACCCAGCGGACCGAATGGTCGTGTGCACCGTCCGTTGTGGTCTCCAGCGTGCCGGCGTCGTGCGTATGGGCGGGGATTTCGGCGTAGGTGTGCGTGTGCGTCTCCGCTCCGCCCGTCCCGCCGGCCATCTCCGCGCCGCGGGGGAAGCGCCCGTCAAGGTCGCTGAAGCGCTGCCAATCGACCGGGCAGCTGCCGGTGAAGAGGGCGATGGTGCCGATGGGCACGACGCTCTCGCCGCCTTCAAACCATTCGATCCAGGCATCCGCCTCGGGTTCCATTTCGACGACCGTCGGCTCCGGCGTGGGTTCGGCCGGGACGGATTCGGCGGCGATCAGGCGGCTTTCGGCGTCGTAGGTCAGGAAGGTGGTCTCGTCTCCGACGAGGCGCTCGACCATGTTGCCGATGGGGTCGTAGGCGAAGAATTCCTGCCCATCGAGGTGGGTCACGGCGTGCGGCTGCGCGCCCTGATAGCCGTAACTCATACCGGCCTTGCCGGCCAGGTTGCCGGTGATGGGGTCGTAGCTGTAGCTTTCGTTGTACAAGCCACCGCTCCCGCCTGTTACGGCAGCACTGGTCAGTCTGTCGAGCGCGTCATACGTGTAGCTTTGCGTCTGTGGCGATCCGGCCACCCAATCCTTGATCCACTCGACGTTGCCCACGGCGTCGTAGCTGTATTCCAGGTTCTGCAAGACGGTTTGATCGCCGAGGCGCTCGGTGGTCATCCCCTGCAGCCGCCCACCCATCGCCGTCCAGGCATAGTAGGTGTAGCTGGTTTCGAGCAAGCCGTTTCCCAGCGTGCGAGATGTCACCCGACCGGCGGCGTCGTAGCTTGTGGAATCCACGTAAGTCGCATCGCCGGTAAGGCTATCTAAGGTGCCCTGCGGCAGGTAATCGTAGGTAACCGACTCGCACGTTTCGCAGTTTTCACCACTTTCGCCGTTGGGCCCGCCAGGATAGGTTATTGAAGTGACCTGATTGGATGTGTTATAGGTCCAGGCGGTGACGAAGGTACCCGCGCCGGTGATAATTTTCTCCTCTTCGATCAAACGCCCGCGCTGGTCGTAGGTCCAGGCGGTCGAGCCCGATCCGTCGCTCATGCCGGTGCGCTGGCCGAGGCCATAGTTGCCTTCGTCGTAGGTGTAGCTCACAGGATCTGTCGCAAAACAGACACCGCTGTAGGTCTTGCCCGTCAGGCGGTTCAGGTCGTCGTATTCGAGTTCGGTGATGCAGCCGCGGGCGTCGGTCTGCTGGATGAGATTGCCGAGGGCGTCGTACTGGTAGCTCCATTCACCCATGTCGGCGTCGTCCATCGAAGTCTTGCGACCGGCCATGTCGTATTCGATCGTGGTCGTCGCCCCGCCGCTGGTCACGCTGGTGAGCTGGTCTAGTTCGTCATAAACGTAGGTGGCCGAAGGCCCGTCGGGCGGATCGACCTCGATCAGCCGCCCCCAGACGTCCATGTGCTGCGTTGTGGTGTGGCCGTTGGCGTCCGTGGCCGAGACGAGCAGATCGTCGTATCCGTAACTCATCGTCGTGTTGTCGGACGCCGTGATGGTCTCCGGGCGCGAGAGGACGTCGTATTCCGTTAACGTCGAGGGCTGGCCAAAATCTTGTGCGAAGGTGCCGTTCCAATCCGTGATGGCGTAGGGCACGGTCTGTTCGACCAGGCGCCCGTATTCGTCGTAGCGCATATCGACGATCACGTCGCGCGTGCCCGCTTCCAGCTCGACGTCGTCTGCCTGAGTCTGGATCTTACGCCCCAGCCCGTCGTAGAAGCGGCGCGAGGTGGTGGTCGTGTCGGCATCCAAACGCTCCGTGATCTCGACCCGGTAGGGCGAGGCGGAGTCGTAGTAGGTGATGGAAACCGTGTCTGTGTCGCCCGGGCGCGTGATTTCTGTCATGCGTCCGAAGGCGTCGTAGGTCGCCGTGGTGGTCCCACCGTTGGGGCCGGTCTCGGAAACAGGCAGGCCGAGGGCTTCGTCGTATTCCCAGGTCACCGTGTGTCCCTCGGCGTTGGTCGTCGAGACGGGATAGGTGTGATAGACCGGATCGTAGGTCGTGGTCGTGGTTTGGGCGCCTTGCGTGGCGAAAGCACCGTAAGTTCCATAGTCGGTGAACTGTGTAACCGAGGTCTGGTTGCCCCAATCGTCGTATGCGTAAACCGTGTCGCTGTAGCTGGTGCCACCTATGTAGATTTTGTTGGCGGTCAGGATTCCGATGGTGGGTGGTGTGGTGACGTTGGTTGCACCGTCGTAGAGGTAGAACACTTTCGACAGTTGTGTTCCCCCGGCGTCGACAACAACTTTGTATCCAGGCAATCCGACGAGATAATGATCGGCGTCCTCGTTCGGGTAGAATTTCGTGTACGTCTTTCGGTATGCTGTCCACGCGCCGGGTTCCCCGGATTGCTCCACAACCCCTGTGACATTGCCGTATTGTGCGTCCCCCTGCATCGATGTATCGTATACATAGACTACACGCGTGGCGACGTAGGTGGAATCGCCCTCGTAGGTTCGTGTGACCTGAAAATTTGTCCTGGTCCAGTAGATCTTCAGATCGGTGTAGGTGTGATGGTCCTCGTCCTCGGGCAGGTCGCTGGTGGCGTATTCTTCAGAAATGTAATTGGTTTCTGACTTGCTATACAGATTCCCCTGTCCGTCTCTGACCTCGGTCTTGTAGGATTTCCCTTTGAGGATGTCGTCCTGGTAGTACCAGGTCGTGGTTTCCAGGCCGTCGGCGCCGACCGTGCGCGACCATTCGTGGCCGCGGAACTGAGTGTGTTCTTCGTAGTAGGGGTAATCGGTCGAGACGCCGTCCGAATGCTCCTCGTCGTTCATCGCCCCGCCGCCGTATTCGTAGTCGAAGGCGATCGGCGAGGCGTTGATCCCGTCGTAAAGCCGCTTCTCGACCACGCGGTAGCGCGTGGGCATGACCTGCATCTTCATGTTGTTGATGCCACAAGAGGTGCAGCCGAAGAGCGGCAGGACCTTTGTGGCGTCGGCCGGAACGGTGAGCGTGGCGCTGATATTCTCCCAACCGGGAACGGTAAAGGGTATGTCATCGCTCCAGATTTCCGTGTTTTCGTCGTCGATCTCGATCCCGAAATTGGCATGGTGTCCGACGTTGCCAAATACGGGCGCTGTGAAGCGGTAGTTGGAGCCAGGATAGTAGACATCCAGTTCCAGGTCCGGGAAGTCAATTTCATCGTCCCAGATACGAGGACTTCCGCCCATATATTTTTCTTCCCCTTCATCGTCCGTTTCATCGGCGTTCCACGCGTCGTACTCGAACTCGACCACCCCGCCGTAGCCGTTCTCGGCGCGGGTGAGGTGCATGTGGTCGCCGTATTCGAAGGTATAAGGAGGCAGCGCCTCCGTGCCGCCGAGTCCAAATTCCTGTACCTGGATTAGCGTCGGTGTGTCGCCGCCTTTGGACCAATCCACGTTGGGGAAAACCAGGTCTGCGGGATCGCTGGCGTAGGTGAAGACGTACTTGCGGATCAACTCTTCATAGATCTCATCCCCGTCGGCGTCGTGCTCGATGCGGATTTCGCTGAGCAGGGAACGCTTGAAGAGAATGCGGTAGCTCGCATAATCCTGCCATTTCCCATCGTAATCATACCGATCGATGCGGTTGAAGACAATGCGGTAGCGAAGGTTGGGGTAATAGATCTCAGAAGGATATACTGCGATCTTATGCTCGCTGCCCCCACAGCCAACGTCAGTATATTTCGTCTCGTACGCGTAGTTATAGATAATCTGCTGACCGTGGACGTTCGTGACCGTGTGTAGAGGCCATTGCCAGCGCCGTAACTGTTCAACGCAGTGGTTATGGATATCCGGGTAGAAAGGACCCGGGATGAACTCGTATTTATTACCGGTCTTGTCCCATACCAGCCAATAGGAATTATCAACGGGATAGCCGTCAATGTCATCGATTGGATAATGGCGGATGCGCATGAAGGAATGGTCGGCGGTCTGGTACTCGACATAATCCCCAGCGCTGTCCGTGCCCTCACCGACGGGCAGCAGCAAGCCGCCCATGCCGTTGACGGTCAGGCTGAAGGTGTCGTCGTCCTGGTAATCGTTGGTGCCGTTCATGTTGCGCTGGATGTAACCGGTGTCCAGCGACCAGCCCATGCCCACCCAATCGGCCTGGGTGTAGTTGTTGGCGCCGTCGACGACCTGGCTGTTGTAGCTGAGTACGAGATTGGGCTGCAGCCCGCCAGGTCCTGCAGGAACTTCGATGGGTAATGAGTAGGTCCCTGCGCCGGTGAACCCGGCCACCTGGAAATTGTCCAGGGTGGGCAGGCGCGCCGCCTCCCAGTCCTGGGTGTTGAAATCGAAGACCGAAAGGTGATCGACTTCGGCGGACATCACATTCGCCTCCGTGTCGACCATGGTCACCAGAGGTACCCAGCCCTTGTCCTTCTTGCTGTAGTAGAAGATGGTCAGCGAGGACTCGTCGCCGTGGATCTCGTCATCCTCGTAGTGCATCTCCAGCGTGAAGGAGGCAGGGAACTTCTCCACCAGGGCGCGCGTGTCGGCTCGCGCAGCGATGATCTCCACCGGGTGCCCGCTCAGCGAGTCGGGGATTCCGGAGTAGCGTCCGGCGTTGCGCACCCGCACAGTAAGTGATTGCTTTACGGCTTGTTTTGGGAATTTAATGCGTACCCGGCCGTCGAGTCCGTCGATCTCGCCGCCCTGGGCGCTCAATGTGAACAGGCTGCGGTCGCCCAAACTCAATTTGGCTTCGGTCAGCACGACTTCGTCCTGCAGCAGCTGGGCAGCGATGGCGAAGGGACCTTCAGCGTTGGGGGCGACCTTCCATTCGAATTCGCCCGTCTCACTTTCCACCGGCACGCGCAGCGTGAGGTTTTTCTGGTCCCATTCCTTTGAGTCCTGCCCGTGGGGGCGGATGCCCTCCGGCATGCTGATCGCCAGCTCGAGGTTTTCGGTCGATTCCAATTCGTTCCAACCTTCGATGGCGTAGGCGATGGTGAACGACTCGCCGGGCATGATTTCGTCATCTGCGGTTTCCAGAATCAAGGTCAACGGGATTTCACTCGGAGTTGGCGTGGGTGAAGCCGTATCCGTTGCTGTCGATGTGGGCGTGCTTGTTGCTTCCGCAGTCATTGAGGGGGTGCTGGTTTTTGTCCAGGTGGGCGTGTCCGTCGCTTCCGCGGTGGCCGAGGGCGTTTCTGTGGGGGTTTCCATGTCCGTCGTCGTGGCGGTAGCAGATGAAGATGGAGTCGGCGTCCCTGTCTCAGTGGGCGTAGGTGTTGGGGTCGGCGTATCCGTCGCTGTCCCGGTCGGCGTACCCGTGGTTTGCTGTTGCAGGTTGGGATGCGCCGCCGCCTGCGGCTGAATGGAGACGAGCGACTCGGATTCCGAGCCGGTGTTGACCGCCAAACCGGTGAAGAGCATGTCATCCACTTTTTCATCCAGGGCATGCTGCACGCCGGCGAAGACGGTCGCGCCGGGCGGAAAGGCCATGCCGAGCAGCATGGACACGCAAAGCAGAATCCGGACGGATGCCATGGACAATAGATTGTTTTTCATGGAAAGACTCCCCCGAGGGTGGATTTCGCGCCCCCATTAGAAACGTGGGCAAATAACTTGGTAAATAGCATACAACATTTCGTGCGGCGCGATCAAGACGTTGTTCGCACAACTTGTCTATGTTTACCCTACGATGGCACAGGAAAGTTACAGGAGGTTTACCTGATTATTACCATTTGGTAACGGAAGCTGGCGCGTTAGTATGCGCGAATTATTCTTCCATTTTGGGTTTACTCATTATGTGCGAGGAAATACCTGGCGATTGCTTACAGAGAGGAACGCCCTACCCCCCTTGGGGCGTGTTCCCCTGAGAGCAGCGCCCCGTTTTGGCGGAGCGTTGCGTTTTCATGCCTCACCAATGGTTCCGCTTCCCGTAAAAGGGTCTACGATTACCAGGTCGTAATCTTGGAAATCATATAATGCAACATCAAACGGACCGTCTCGTGGAATGCCAACCACACAACAAAAAGTATCTGCACTATGAAGATTATGTCTTCGATATCGAGAACTCCAATCGAATACGATGATGTTGCGCGTGATGTGTAGCGCCAGTACAGTACGGTCAGGGCAACTATCCCAATCAAGCAGACTAACCAAACCAATGTGATGCTGGTTCTGACCAACTCTTTATCCATCTCTTCCTCTCCTTGTTTTCACATTAGCACAGGTCGGGCTATTTTATGCGGGACATTAACGTCCCTCGCATAAGAACTCCGAACTGTGTGCTTGAACAGTAGCATACAATCGACGAGATGATCGTGATTTAGGCGTGCTTGGAGCAATTTAATATTGTGAATTTCCTGTCGGGCTATCCGACAGGTTTTTCAAATCAGGCCCATGTGGCCAATTTAAACGGAGGGAAGTCGAATGAAAAAGGAGTCGACACTGGTTCAGACGCTCCCGCTTAGGGAACGCCCCGCCTGGCGCGTTGCCTACAACACAGCCGGATGCAGCACGACAGAGCTGCTCGCATCGATCATCGGAGGAACTGGTCAACTCGAGATCGCGCACGCGCTTCTGGAGCGTTTTCAATCACTCCCAGATCTGGCGCGTGCAAACGCTGCAGAGATGTCGGCCTTCGCCGGAATCGGCGAGGTGACAGCTTCGAGGCTGCTTGCTGCGATTGAACTTGGGCGCAGAACGGTAGCCGCATCGTCAGAGATAACCTGTTGTTTGCAGTCACCGGAAGACGTCGCAAGTCTGTTGATGCCTCGCATGCAGGATCTGGAGAAAGAGACTATGGTTGTTGTGCTGCTGACCACTCGCAACACTGTTATCGGCGAGCCGATCGAAATTTACCGTGGCTCGCTCAACTCTGCGATGGTTCGCATAAGCGAGATATTGCGCCCAGCGATTCGGGCAAATGCGGCTGCAATTATCGTGGCGCACAACCACCCTAGCGGAGATTCCACTCCATCGCCCGAAGATGTTCGAGTGACCAAGGCTGTCGTCGAGGCCGCCGAGCTGCTCGACATTGATGTGTTGGATCACCTGATCATCGGGCGCGGTCGGTACACTTCGTTGAAATCGAAGGGTTTAGGCTTCAGCTAAGCGGGCAAGAAAGCGTCATGCGCGTCGAGGAGGAAACCCCTGGGAAGGGTATAGCCGTGAGCGATTTGATTATCACTCGTAAATGGCCGGAGTCCTAACTTCAACCGCCTCCTAGCGAACAGGGAGGGGCACCCTGCCCCTCCCAATTATTTTAACTCTTCCTTTGCTCCAGTGAATTAATCGGCAACCAACATGAAGCTGAAGCTAATCGCCCAAAGATATGACTTTAAAACTAAATTGCCACGGCCCAGAAATAACTTCCCCTGCCATGTTATCAACCACATAGGACGCTTCTAGGTCTGTCATATTCTCGGGTCGCTCTACGATTCCAAACGAGAAGTAGCCGTCTGAGTCTGGTAGGCATTCAATCTGGATGCCTGAATTTTCCGCTGCGAGTTTCTGCTGGACTTCCGGACACTCATCGGCTTTGGCTACATCTCCTGCCAAGTGTTCTAAAGAAAGATGATATATCCCATCTTGTGGCTCAACAGGCACATTGAAGAAGAAGCGATCACATCGATAAATAGTCTGAGAATCTGAGGGTGAATAAAAACCGATCAGATCTAAAGATGACATTACATATGAAGTGCCGTCAACAGTGATGTATAAATCATCAGGATGTCGCCCGGGAATCCAGTTCTTTCCATTTGGCTGCTGGTAGCAAAGTGTGATCCAAACATCGTCACCGTCTCTGTATGATGCAACATGTTTCACCTCGATACCGTTTACGGTCTGGCTTGGTGTGCTAGCCGATAATGTGTCGTGCAATGTTTGAGTTTGAGTACACGAAGACCCTAACGGGACTCCTATAAATAATGCCAAAGTCATCATTATTCGAAACATAGCGTCCCCTCTTATTACATATTTTCTGCAGCTGAAAAGTTGCTGTCCGGACAGCCTGCTCTCAACCCCTATCTTACAACTCAATACATTCTGTTCAACCGGATCGCCGCCGGCGGAAGAGCTTTCTTCCTTCGGCGAGGATCCGCCTGGATCCAATTCAAACGGAGGTATTGTCGCATGACACAGTCAACAGAGGTGAGCATAAAAGCAGACACCCCGAAGCGTGAAGACTTCAGCTTGAGGCCTCGCAGCCTCGAAACCTTCATCGGCCAACAGGAGATCAAGCGTTCCTTAGGCGTCATGATCGACGCCGCGCGCAAGCGAGGAGATCCCCTGGAGCACGTGCTCTTTCATGGGCCACCAGGTCTTGGCAAGACCACGCTGGCGATAATTATCGCCGCCGAGATGGATGGTGCCCTGCGGGAGCTGGCTGCCCCTTCGATCCAGAAGGTTGGCGATTTAGCCACCGTGCTAAGTGTGCTCGGATACGGGGACGTCCTTTTCCTGGATGAGATTCACCGCATGAAAACGGAGATATCCGAGATCCTCTATGCAGCTATGGAGGACTTCAAACTGTCCATCCAGATGGCCAAGGGCGAGAAGCCGATGACTGTACATCTGAAAAGCTTCACTCTGGTAGGGGCAACCACCGATTACGGAACGCTTCCTGGACCATTGCGGGATCGCTTTGGCCAGGTATTCCCGATCGATCTCTACTCGATCGAAGAGATCGAGCAGGTGGTGCTGCGCGCTGCCGGCGAGCTGGAGCTGCTGATCGACAAAGATGCAGCTCGCTTGATCGCAGAGCGATCTCGCGGAACCCCGCGCGTGAGCCTTCGTCTGCTCCGGCGCTGCAGAGATCTAGCCGAAGTACAGAACGACGACCTCACAGGACAGATCGCTGCTGAAGCTTTGGAGCTGCTCCGGGTAGACGAGCGAGGTCTCGACGAGACTGATCGCCGGTATCTCTGGACGCTTGCCGATCGCTACGGTGGAGGACCGGTCGGTCCAAAGTCGCTCTCCGCTTCAAGCGGTATCGACTCGGCGACGATCGAACACGCCATCGAGCCGTGGCTGCTGCGTGCGGGTCTGATCGTCCGCACGCGCCGTGGTCGAAAGATCACCAGGAAAGGCCACCGGCACATATCCGATGCTGTAGCCGCCGGGTAAATGTCTGCAATGCACGTTTAAGCGAGCGGGGAGGCCGCCAACCTCCCTGCTCTATCCCTTAAAACCGGATCCACTCGCGCGAGCGTGCGAGGTGAGATCTATAAGTGACTACGCGCACTTGATCCCCCCACCCTTCTTCAGGAGGAAAACTCACAATAAAAACGGATGTCGTATTACCTCGATCGGGCGCGATAGGCTCCAGCGCCTGCCCGAGATCAACCGAAGGAGCCAACACAAATGGAGGAAAGGTCATGACCACAAGCACGAAAACCGCCGCCCCTTCTATCTCTACGCTTCTGTTCCGAAGCGCTCGTGCCGTCGATGGGGCATGGTGGGTGAGGGGTAAAGAGGAGCACGAATGGCCAGCCCGGCGTAATACAACCGGTCGGGCGGCCGTAAGCGGCATCCTTGCGCGGGCGCTAGTCCAGGCCGTCAATGGCCAGATCATCGAGGCGAGCTGCGATTCCGGCCTCTATTACGCTCGAGTCCTCAGCCGGTCATCACCGGGTAAGGATAGAGCATGTGGCATGGAAGAAAGCGGCAAAGGGCTGGCTCTGAGCATTCCCCACGGAGCACAGGATAAGGTGACCTATCATCTTGGCATCCTCGGCCTTGTCTCAGCGCTGGCAGCTCCCCTTTCGGCCACAGATCTGGTAGACGCTTACTTGAGGCTTCTCGAAGAGGTGTTGGCCCGCGGTAAGCTCACAGCAGACTGCAAACCGGCGTTCTGCCGTTCTGCAGACGAGCTGTACTACTGGATCCGCTATGGCACACAACCGGCGAAAGATTCCAACGATCGACTCAAAGACACGAAGATCTTCAACAACAGCGATATGCCGCCCCGCAAGGGATTCGTAGAGTTGAGCACGAAAATCTTCTGCGATGCTGTAGAACTGCGAAAGCACGTTGAAGGCACTGTCGACAACGACGGTGCCGCTGAAAAAATCGACGAAGACGTCTACGGTCAATTTGTGGGCTGGCAAGCCCAGGCGTTGGAAAGCAGCCTGGCCGCCGGCGAGAATGTCCTGCTGGCCGGACCCACTGGCACAGGAAAAACCTTCGCGCTCCTCGAAGTAACCAGGCTCAACAAGATGTACGAGCTTGTAATCGTGGAGGGAAAGGAAGGTCTGATCGATCTCGACTTCATCGGGGCGATCATTCCCGCCGACGACCAGCGAGTGTGGGTCGATGGGCCGGTGCTGCGGGCAATGCGCAACGCTTCGCTCTGCCCGGTGATCCTGTTCATCGACGAGATCACCAGAGTACAGCGCCATCAGATCAACATGCTTCTTGGGCTTATGAATCCCAAGAGTAGGGAGATCTGCGAGCAGATGGGTTTAGTTATCGAAGACGATGGGCCGTTCTATGTCCTTGAAGTCCCCATGACTTCAGAGATCGTCTGGTGTCCCGCTGCTCACTTGCGTATTGTCGGCGCCGGTAACTTCGGACGGGCTTATGCGGTCTACGACCTGGATCCTGCCGTCCGGAGACGCTTCGACACGGTGCTTGAGTTCAACTACCTGAGCTTTCAGCAGGAGGTTGATCTCATCCTCCGCGAATGTGACGTGCCTCAGCTCGTGGCGGAGATCATCACCAAGGTCGCCGACGAGACACGTCGCATGATGGCCAACGGCGAACTGCCCGGCTGCATTGACACTGCTTCTCTCCTGAATTGGGCGCGCAAGTGCGCTCGATCGGGAGCGACAACAGCCGATGATGTAATGTGGCAGGCTCAAATGACCTGGGCGGACCTGGTCTGCGGCCGGGAACACACCGGAAAAGTCAACCAGGGTAACTTCAGGGCGCTGTCAGACTACCTGGCTGCGCTTGGTAGGCTTTCACCGGAAGGGGGCGGGAAATGAGCGCCCCCTGGTGGATCTGGCGGCCAGTGCAAACGCGTCTCTCCAAGTGGACTCTCGCTCTGCTGCGGGGTAAACGCTACCGGATTGATCTAAGTCCACACGGGACGGGCTACCATGACTCTGACTTGAAAGTCATTCATGCCAACCCGGAGATGTTCCCCAAGGAAGCCGATGAGCGCAAGTTCCGGCTTACTCAGGGGATACTCGCTCATGAAGTTGGCCATGCGTTGTTCACCAACACGTGGCCAACGAAAAGCGAGAACGTGCTGCGCCAGATGGTAAACATCCTGGAAGATCAACGCATCGAGCGAGCAATCGCCGTTCTCTACCCGGGTGTCGAGCCCGCCATCCGAGAGCTTGGAGATCTGTGTTATGCAGATATCTCTGCGCTCGAAGACAATGACCTTTTGTCGATCGAGCGCGAAGATGAAACTGCATACCGGGTCGTCCAGGCGTGCCTCGCCTGGCGCTGGGCACACGACCGCACCAATTCGCTCGACATGCTTCGACGAGTTGGCCTTGCCGAACACAACAACGCGGCAAGAGAAGGTCGTAAGCTCTGGAGACAGATTCTTCCGCTCGTGGAGTCCAGTTGGTCAGCCCGGCACACGGGCGAGGTGATCAAGCTGGCCAGGGAGATCCTCAAGACCCTTGGCCTTCCGGAGGGATATCCTGCGATCACGCTTCCCTCCCTCTGGGGCGATCTTCCGATCAGTAGATCTGATAACCCCCTACCCTTTCCTGACGGCCCGTCAAAGGAAAGCCCTGGGATGGGTCTGCCTCCCAAGGAGATCTCTCCGGCAGCCACTTCAGGAAGTGCTCGCATGGTTCTACCTGACGAGTACATCGAACTCGAAGATGCTGCGTTACCGCTGGCCAAGCGCCTGGCAGAGTCGCTCAAACTGCCGGCGCCGGATGTCAGGCCGAGACCGGAAGAAATGGGAGGGCGCTATTCTTTCCGTCAGGAAATTAGAACGCCCGATACCCCCTTTCTCAGAAGAACGGACAGGGATCTTTCCGCAAGAAGCCTGGCCATGTGTTTGCTGGTCGATCGCTCCGGATCTATGGGGCATGTCGAACATTACGTTCGTCTCGCCTCCATGATGCTTTATCTAGCCTGCCAGGAGCTGGATGTGCCGATCGCTGCGGCATACTTTGGCGATGGCCACAAAACCACCGATCCTGTGGACGAGGTTGTCTCCTTCGGAGATCGTGGTGAGTGGCCCAAGTCAATGATCGCCGGCTACAGCGGCCATACCGGAGCTGAGTATCTTGATTTCGGGCTACAGTGGGCAGAGGAAATGCTTACTGCACGACCCGAACGTCTGCGCACGATCGTTGTGGTCCATGACGGACAACCGGTGGCCACCTGGCACGATGGTGGCTGTGTGGTATCCGATTGGGACGTCTCAATGAACCACGTCCGGTCGTTAGAGCGCAAGGGGATCCCGATAATCGGGATCTATCTTGACGACAATCAAGATTGTGCCGATAAAATGAGGGAGCTTTTCCTCCGCCTGGTCGTTTGCCGAGCCGAGGAGCTGCCGGACAAACTCGGCAACCTGCTGAGGAGTCTGGCGTAGAAGAAGCCCTGGCTTACCGCCGGGGCTTTTTTCTTTAACCTTTAGATCCGATATAGCACACAACCAGCAGGATACGCATGGCTCTAGTATAGATGCAAAAGATGAAGTCCAAAGTCCAGATGAGGACTTCATTGCCCGCGAACACAGGAGCCTGAGGCCCATTCGGTCAGGGCCCACTCTCGTACCTGGCGACATGGTTAGCGCTTGACTCTCACGGTTTTAACAGAATCGATTGATATATTTTAGGTACACTTGCAGAAAGGAGCCTAAGTTGCGAGTTCTGCTCATTGAAGACGAGCCCGGCATGGTGCAGTTCATCCAGCAGGGCTTGCAGGAACAAGGTTGTTCGATCGATACCGCCCAGGATGGTGAAACCGGACTGGAAACTGCACTTCTGTCGGAATACGACGTGCTCGTGCTGGACATCATGCTGCCGAGAATGGATGGCTTGCAGGTGCTTAAAAAACTGCGCGACCGGGGAGTCAAGACTCCGGTCCTGCTGCTCACGGCGAGGTCGGAGATCGAGGACCGGGTGCGTGGTCTCGATAGGGGCGCCGACGACTATCTGGTTAAACCCTTTGCTTTCTCTGAGCTGCTCGCCCGCCTGCGCGCGCTCGTTCGTCGCCCGCCGCTGCAGAACAATCCGGTCCTCGAGTTAGGGGATCTCACCATGGACGTGGCGGCGCATACCGTTCAGCGCAGCGGCCGGTTGATTGCGCTCAGTCCAAGGGAATTCGCGCTGCTGGAGCTGCTGCTCCGACATCCAAACCAGGTGTTGAGCCGGACGCAGATTGCCGAGCGGGTATGGAATCTGGATTACTACACAGGCACGAATGTTGTAGACGTGTATATCGGCTACCTGCGGCGGAAAATCGATCGTGGATTTGACTATCCTCTGATCCATACTGTACGCGGGATTGGGTACCGGCTCTCCGTCGAGGAGTTTGCGGATGAGTAAGGTATGTCGCAGATTCCCCCAACTACCAATCCATATTCAACTCACGCTCTGGTTCGTCGGCATAACGGGCGCTACACTCGTCGCCCTGAGCCTCTTTCTTTCAGCGCGATTTCTATACAGCCTCTCATCTTCGATCGACCTCGGTCTGCAAATCGCAGCCGGTCAGTACCTCGCGAACTTGGAAGATGAATCTGGATCGCTCAGATTCGCCGAGGTGGATGGCGGTTCTGGAGACCAGACGGGCACCACCGGCCTTTCGGCAAGGTTGGTCAGCCCTTCTGGAGCGATACTTGACCAACGCGAGGCGTCGGACGATGTGCCCGCCTGGGGACGACTCCAATCCGGCTATCAAACAGCTTCGCGACCTAGAGATGACACACAGTGGCGCACGTACACCGAGCCGATACAGGGTGTGGATGGCTCGATACAGGCATGGCTGCAGGTGGTCCAACCGCTGGAAATGCTAACCAACACGCAGCAGGATGTGCGTGACCAGTTGCTGCTGATCATACCTTTCACGCTCCTCGTGCTCGGCGCAGGTGGATATTTCCTCGCCTCGCGCGCGCTGCGGCCGATCGACAGGATAACCCATACAGCCGGATCGATCTCGGCCAGTGACCTCAACCAGCGAATCGAATATCAGGGGCCCCAGGATGAGGTGGGAAGGCTTGCATCGACGTTCAACGCCATGCTTGCCAGGCTGCAGGCCGCCTTTGAGCGAGAGCGTCGCTTCTCAGCCGATGCAGCCCATGAATTGCGCACACCGCTGAGCGTGCTGAAGGGCAAGCTCGACGTTACGTTGAGCCGGGAGAGAACAGCGACCGCGTACCGGGAAACCCTGACCGATCTGAGGTCAAGCGTAGAGCGTCTGATCTCGCTGAGCAGCAATCTGCTTACCCTGGCCCGCCTGGAACAGCGCAAGTTGGAAGGTGATAAAGATGAGGTCAACCTGACCGATCTACTCGAATCCATACTGGAGCAATACCAGCCCCTGGCTGCCGTACGAAGCATTGAACTATCCACCCACCTGCCGCCGATGCTCCGTGTGCAGGGCTATAGCGACGCGTTAATGCGCCTCTTCATCAACCTGGTCGATAACGCGGTCAAGTATACGCCTGCCTCAGGGCGTATCGCTATCGAAGCCGGGGCGGGAGGTGGAGAGGTCCAGGTTTGTTTATTCAACAGCGCCGTCGATCTTCAGCAGGAAGATATCCCGCAGCTCTTTGAGCGTTTCTACCGGGCTGATCCCTCCCGTTCAAGAAGTTCTGGTGGGGCAGGCCTCGGCCTCTCGATCGCCCGGGAGATCGCCGAAGCGCACGGTGGGCGGATAGTCGCCAACCTGCTGCCGGACGAAGGCATCGAGTTCACGGTCGAACTGCCAGCGGGTCTGGAATCATGAGGAAGCGCCGGGAACAGGTGGGAAAGGCCTTCCGTTCTCTGCGTTGGTGGCACGTACTGTCTGCGCTTACGCTGGTTGTTCTCGCGGTGAGCATCTTCTTCGAGCTGGCCGGCGATGTCTGGCTGAAGGAGGGATTTGCTTGGGATCCGCCCGTCATGCTCTTTTTCGGGAACCTCCGCTCACCGATTGGAACGGCCGTCATGCGGGCCGTAACCACGAGCGCGAGCGGGTGGATCGTGCTGCCGGTACTCGCCGCGACCGCTTGGTTCATCAAGCGCGGTGATCGCCAGCAGGCCGCGATTCTGGCGCTCGGTTTTCTGGCCGCAATCCTGCTTGACGCATCATTGAAAGCCGCCTTTGCTCGCCCCCGGCCGCATATCATCCCCCCGTTGGTGGTCGAACACACGGCCAGCTTTCCGAGTGGTCATACTATTAATGCGGTTGTGTTTTATGGTTATCTCGCGCTGCAGGCCTGGCACGGCCGGCGCCGGGCCATCGCCCTGCTGGTTGGCGCCTGGCCGGAAATCGTTGGTGTGAGCCGCATCTACCTCGGAGCGCACTATCCGAGTGACGTCCTCGCCTCCCTCGCACTCGGTTTGATCTTCCTGATCCTTATGGATGGGATAAGAGGCTTCTTAGACAATCCTTATCGATTTCATAAGATGGCTGCATATGATAGGGACAGTTAACGGGTATTCCGAAACGAAACGTTAAACAAGATGGATGCCCGGAAGGAGGATCGATCATGAAGGTTTCACGAATGTTGGGATTGGCACTGGTAGCAATGCTGATCGTCGGCTCGATTGTCGCGGGTGCGTCCCGGGCACATGCACAATCCGAATCGACATTCCAGGCTCAAGCACAGGTTCAGGGCTGTGACGTTGAGGATGACGACACTGCGGAGGCATCCGACACTCAGACGCCCGATATGGATGATGTCGAGTGCGGTGAGCAGGGCGGAGTTGAAGATGGACCGCAGGAAGCCTATTCGGCTCAGGACCATACGCCTTCCTACACCGGCAGCTTGTCGGCCGATGAGTCGAAATATGAAAGCATGAGCGAGGCCGACGAAAGTGCGGCGCTTACCGGACAGGCTTCGATCAGCGAGGCCGAAGCTCGCTCGGCTGCCCTTTCGGCCAACCCCGGTACGACGGTTGTGAAAGTCGAACTGGACAACGAGAATGGCGTGATCGTCTACAGTGTTGAGCTGAGTGATGGCTCGGACGTGAAGGTGGACGCCGGAAACGCCGCGGTTCTCTTCACCGACAGCGGCGGCGACCTGGAAAACTGAGCAGGTTGTTACCTGTTTTCAAGGGCGCCGACATTTGCCGGCGCCCTTTCTGAATCAAGTTGTCTCCCTCGCGTATTCCTCTCCAAAGAACGTATGACCTGTAAATTCTTTGTATCATACAAGGTGTTTCGCCTTTAATGGGATTCCATCCAAGTTTGATTCGATTAATGGCCTCGAAACGCGGATGTATCCTAAATCCTGATACTTGAACGGTCGCAACAACTACTTCAACATCTATTCATGTTGGGACTTATTGGGTGGGCGATGTGCTTCGAAGATATCGTAAATATAGGTGCAGGATTCAAATCCTCGAAAATCGTATGGCCACCCTTGGAAACCCAGCCTGACGAACCAAGGCCTCTATTTTCGGATTCGTGCTCATAACCTGAAGGTCCTTGGTTCTCCCACGCGCTAAGTTTGTGGGACTGATGTAATCCAAGCCCCGCTGCTTTACGAGAAAACGCCTGGGAGTACATTTTCTTCCTCTAAGAAACAAGGTTGATGATATGACCGGTGTGACCGAGACTCAATGGAAAGAATCTGTCCCGACATTTTCCGGCCTGCAGGTTGAGAGATGGACGGGATGGATAGTAATTGTTGACGTGTAGCTGGGCGAGGATTATGAGTTATGGGTGGATATGGATTCGCCAAAAGGACTGATAATATTTCCTACCTACATACGTGAATTGAGAGTGTAACCAAGAAGGAGGGCGGAGTATAGTTAATCAACCAGGCGCCTCTTGCCCGGTCATTCCTCGCCTGCCCCCCACGGGCGAGGTTGTGTTATTACTTCTACCGGGAATGATCTTTAGTAGTCGATGTCTTCCGCTTCGGATTCTTCGAAGAGCCAGGCTTCCGCTTTGCCCAAGTCTCGAAAGACTTCAATCTTTTCGAATATTTCACTCATCCTGGCTTGATAAACACGTACCATGCCGAAGAGTAGATCTGAACTGGTCACTACGGCCTGACGGCTGTCCTTAAGTTCGGGTTCGAGCGACCGATCACCTTCTACTCTTTGAAAAACACCCTCCATAGAAAGGGATAACTTTTCGACAGCGCGGAAATCGGCCAGTATCTTCATGCCTTGACGAAATAAGGAGTTCTTCACAAGATCGGCGCGGCACGTGACCAGGTCTTCGTCGGTAATTTCACCTTGCGCCACGAGGATAACTAAGTCGCGTTCGGGATCGGTTTGATGTGAAATGGCCATTTACTCACCCCCAATCGATGAAATAGACCATACTCCATAAATGAACTTCTTACATTAATAGTACATCAAAAATGCAGAAATGCTCGTGACGCAGGTGGGAAACACTTACAGGTCATCGCCTGATGGCCTTCTCTCCACACATGATGTGTATATTCCGGTCTCTGATGAAACCGCCCCTTGAATTTAATAAGGATCAACAAGTGACCTTCTCGATGAATATTGATCGGGCGAGCGAACTCCTTGGAGGTGTACTCGTGCATCTCAAAGAAGGGGCAATTGTAGAATAACGCCTTACAGCTTTGACGATATCTCCTCTGCTTTCTCCTGTAGCCGCTTGATCTCTTTACGCTGCTCAATCACTATCGAAAGCAGCATGAACTCGAACGTCGTCAACCTTTCGGCCATCGAAGTCAGGGGGAAGTGAGATCGCGCTCGATCGAGCAGATCATCGAGCGCTTCCTTACTATGAACTGTCCGTAATTTCAGGATATAAAATCGCCAACGATCGTTGTTGGTATTTCATCCTGGATCTTTTTTAGCCTTATATCGTTGCAGATAAAGAGCTCTGCCCCTGTTGTTATACAAGCAGCAACCTGAATCGCATCGGGAGTTTTAATTCCATACTTCGCCCTAAGTTGCGCTGCCTGACTCGCAATATTTCTATCAATATCAACAACCATCAAATTGGGGAAATTCATGATCAGTGTTTCATATTTCCGTGCAACTCTAATTCTTCCAAGCTTGAGCGGCTTTACAATGATTTCCAACAGCGCGACTACTGACGTCACCGCTTGCCACTTCCCCGCCTCCACCCCGTCAAACAGCATTTTCGTAAAAGCCAGATACTCTTTATTCCTCTCAAGATGATATATGAATATCGCCGTATCCAAACCAATGGAGGATGCGCTGTTTAATTTTCCGAGTCGGTCCATGCGGCTCGCTCATCTTCAATGTATTGATCAGTGTCAATGCCTTCCCATATTTCTTTGTGCAGGCCCGCCAAAGCATCTGTGAAGTTGTTGGGTTTAGGGAGCAATATCAACATCCCGTCTTGCACGTCTACGATCAAGCGGTCTCCACTCTGGATATTTAACTTCTCTCTTGCCACTGCAGGCACGGCAATCTGGTTTCGCTTGCTGACTTTTACTGTAATCATTTGAGACATCGACATCTCCGGCCATTAAGCAAATCGTGTGTATTGCTTATCATTATACGGCATTAATGATGATCTTCAAATGCACCTTGGATTCGATTCTGCTTGTGTCGTTATTTCGAGGGAATATCGAGTCGAAAACCCATGCCTCGTATGGTCTTTAAAAAGGAGGGGTTGCTCGGATCAGGCTCGATCGCTTTTCTTATCCAGCTAATGTGGACATCCAATGTCCGGGTGTCGCCCATGTAGTCCGTGTGCCACACCCGCTTCATGATCTCTTCGCGGCGCACTAACCTCCCCACCCTCTCTATGAACAACTTCAGGGTGTCTGCGCATCTTGGGGTAATCCTTGTAATCCGGTCGCCGTATCGAACCCTACGCAAGGCAACGTCAAAGTCAATGGGACCTATGCTTATGACATCGCCATCTTTGCCGGGCGCAAGTCGGTTTATTCGGTTAGAGAGTTTTCGCGCGGTTAGTGGCTGCACAAGAACATCGTCCACCACACCGTTAGGGGATAGTGTTGGTTGATCGGGCGCTACTAATATTAACGGCGTATCGCCGATTTGCCCCCGCAGACGACTTGCCAATCGGGCCCCGCTGGTCTGCATTGATGCCGCATCTAATACTACAATATCGTGTGGTGATTTCTGAAAAATTCTGACCGCCCCACTCACATTACGAGCCTGATTGACGATATACCCTTTCTGTCGCAGCGCGACCGCAAACGAAGGGGTGCCCCGGCGTGATTTCTCAATCAGTAATACCTTGAAAAACGACATGAAGCCTCGTGAGGGAAACGAAACGGCAGCCGACCACACCAAGCTGCCCAGTGCTCAAATTATATCGACCATTTGTACAGAAACCAATAATCAGAAAGGGCTACAGTGTCATTTATTGATAACCCCTGGCGCGATCACTGGGTGCGATTGTCGCCCGAATAATACAACCTTCTCAACCGATATTAGCCCCCCGCTCCACCGCGTGTACATACTAAGAGAGTGCTTCGTTAGTAAAAACGAATTGTCATGAGTTCGCGCTTCCCGTTTTCCCCTGTACAGATCAATTTCCTAATGGAGTTGTTGGTATTACACAGCGGAAGCCAATTCCATGACTCGTTCTCTCTGGACCAATATGGCTTCTCTCGGCTGCCCGCGTTAGCCAGGGTTTGTCACACCATGAACCGCCCCGCAGAACCCGGATTTCTCGATCCTGCCAAACAGGACTCCATGATGTTGGTCCTGGAGGGTTTTCCCTCGGTGAATAGGTGTAATAATCCTTATCGTACCAATCTGCCACATACTCCGAGACATTGCCCAGCATGTCCAACGCGCCATATGGACTAGCTCCTTCAGGTCTGAGACCAACTTCATCCGCCATGGCGACACAAGCTTGCGTATTGGCCAAATAGCATCTAGGAGTATCGTTGCCCCATGGGTAAATTCTTCCATCGGTTCCGCGGGCTGCCTTTTCCCATTCAGCATTCGTCGGAAGGCGTCGCCCAGCCCACTGGCAGTACGCCTGCGCGTTATACCAATCTATACACACAACGGGATAATTCCCTTTTTCGGTATCTACATAGGTAGGATCACCCGAGTATCTACAGCCTTTCGCTGGAGATATGCACTGCCCCTCTGTCACGCATTGTTTATACTGGGCATTGGTAACCTCTGTACGATCGATCCAAAACGCATCCAGGTATACCTCGAGTTGAGGGCGCTCGTCATCATAATTCGATATAAGGCATGGATCATAAATTGTATTAGTATAAGGGGAGTTACTTTGTTCTTGTTTCTCGGTACAATATTTCGAAACGAAATCAATTTCCTCTTCTGAACTCCCCATCAAAAATAAGCCTGCCGGAACATACACCATTGTCATGCCGTCTTTTTCCGAAACCATCGTCGTGCCAGCCTCCGGTGTTGGAGAGGGCGTACTCGTTGGGGTTTTTGTTGGTGATTGTGTAAAGGTGATAGTTACTGTAGGAGTATCTGCAGGCTGTGTATCATTATTCTTAGCTGCTGATGTGGTTTCTGTGTGCACAAGTGAAGCTACCGTACTCAAGGCTTCCCGCTCCCGTCCGCTTCGTCTCGGGGCACAACTAACAATTCCCAGAAGCAGGAGAGGTACGATTGCATAGTTTAGGAAAGCACTTTTCTTACGCTCACTTACCTTAGTACAGTGAGTCATGAGATACGACGATGTAAAAACCATTACCTTTCTCCTCCCGTTTATTCTCCGCCCGTTTCCTTGATCCGTTTCACGGCTTCTCCCGGAGTGACAATGGCAGCTCCCACGAACTCTTCGAGTTCAGGCTTTCCTAGAAGGTGCTTTTTGTCGAGCGTGACAAGCATATCTACATTTGCAACTTTGGCGGCCGCGGCGATGGGCGCGTCTTTTAAAGCAGTGAACTCCATGGCACCGAGAACTTCTGCCCTCGTTGGCTTGACAATCGTATGCGGTGTGCTTGCTAAAACAAATTCCATAAAAGGCAGGCTCTCGGGCGCACTTGCCGCCAGATTTCTTCTGGTCTCCTCAATCACAATCTGGCTGATCACTATTTCGACCTCTCCCGCCAGGGCCATCATGATGATATCTCGAGCGTGGCCGCGCGATGAATATGCTGCTGAGAAGAACACGCTTGAGTCAACAAAGACCCGGATCATTCTCTTTCAGCTTCTTTGATATCGTATTCTTCCTTGATAAGGTCTTCGCGGATTTCCCTCCCCCTCTCAATAAGCTCACCCAGGCTTAGCCCCCTTTCCTTGAGCGCTTCTCCGATCTCATCCAGCGCAGTCGACACGACGATCTCTGCAGGTTTGATGATTACGCCTTCCTCTGTTTCCACAAAGGTTACGAGGTCCCCCTTTTTTAGGTCCAATCGATCCCGGATTTCCTTCGGGATGGTAACCTGCCCCCTTTCCTGCACGCGTACGGCAGATGCTGTCATTAGAACCTCCGGTGTCATAGAGTCATACTATCATACTTACATATCCAATCATAGTCGATTAGACTCGTGCGGTCAAGTACCCTGCCCTTCTGAATAGAATCCAATAAATCTCATCCAGATTGACTTAAAATCTGGTCAGCCAAATAAGGTCGCTCCAGAATTAAGTGCGGATTTAGTTGTTTCCCCTAACCAGGTGTCTTGCTCCCTTAACTGGCCATGTCTATTGAACTCTCAAAGGGAGAGTTAAAAATATTGAAAGCCCTCATTATTAACCAAGATTTCCGATCATAAGAAGCCGCACGAACGGCACATCTATTCATAAAGGTCGAGTGTGTTGAGCCAACTCAATAGCTGACCACCGCTCGTTAATCCGACCTGCAGCCTGGGCGGCATAAAGCGCCAAGGCCTGCTCCGGTCTTCCCACTCGAAGAAGAAGTTCTGGCCAAGTTTATCGCTTTCAGAGTAATCCAGCCCCTCTTCCGAATCTGCGAAGATGATCGAATGCTCTAATGCTAATTCCCTGGCGATACGTCTCAATTCCTCAATGCTCTTCGGGCTTGTTGAATCCGTATGATTAATAGGATAGGGTTCGATCTGGACGAGCTGATACGTCTCCACGTCCAACCAATACAGCCTTCCCGAGTCGTCTGTCAGTTGCCATCCCGGCCGCAGGTTAGCGTTTGGCATTGCGGACACATCGATTAGCGATAACAGCAGGTCGCTCTTCCCCATGAATGCTTCGACGACTTTGACAGCACGTTCGATGTCGATATCTGCGCCGGAAACCGGAACAGGAACGTCGCCATCCACAACCGGTATCACGGAAGGATCCCCGCTGAACTCCACGAGAGATGCAAACACCCATGCGGGCTCGCCATCGAACGAAAGCTGCCACCAATCCCGGCATCCCGTTGTCCCGATGACCTCAATTTCGACACCCTCGTTGAGCTGACCGATAACATCGAAATGGGTCCCTGGACCCGATCGCAGATCGACCGCTCCCATGCCGGGACTCAACTGCACGGAACCGTAGGTAGTAGATCCTGGCCCGCCGGCAGCCGGCGGTTTTTCGAAGCCTGGAATCTCCTCGAGTTCGAGGCTGAAGCATCCCTGTGGTATCGGCGGATCATAGACAACCGCCGTCAATTGGGTATCCGTTAAAGGCTGTTCGCCCCCACTCTTCCCGAAATACTGGCTGCGAAGAAGAATTCCTCTTTCCACGTCCACCCATAATCGGTCGGTCCGCACTACGCTATCCATGTATACCTCATATACATCCACCACCAGAGCCTGGTGTCCCGCAATCGTCTCCACTTCAATCCCTTTGAAGGTGGCGTCCCTGGTGCTTACCGGGAAGGGAAAAAGCAAATAGGCGAGTGCGGTTTGTAAAACCCGGCTGAGTGGGTGACGGGCTTCCTCCGCCGGAATTCCAACGACCGGGATATAGGGAGACACGACGAATTCCGGTGCTTGGGAAATATCCCGGAATCCGCCACCTGGAGCCAGCCGAAGCAGTGCCCCATCATGCATAACTTGCAGGAAGGAGGGTCCTTCATCTGGGGAACCGTATATCTCCCTGAGGCTTGGCCCCGACTGGCTCACCCAGGCTTGTGAGCGAATTTCGCCCTGCCCCTTTCCCGAGCCTTTGGGTGCCATCCACGGATCCAGTCCCTCGGCCCACAACGTTTGCCACGTGGTGTGACTCCAACGAATCTTCTCCATGATCATCGTGGAGTCAGAATCTAGATTCAAATTCGGTAAAGATGGAGGGTATTCGAGTTCCTCGGTGTTTTCGACAGCCGCCGTCGCTGGTCGAGAAGCGATCGCCGTCCTCGTTCCGTATACTGGTAGTCCGGATGTACCGATTACTACGTTGGCACACGATTGCACGATAACAACCAGAAGGAGCACGACGAATGCCCGTACTGCGAAATTGTGGAAGCGGTATCCGTTCATGAGTCAACCTCGAGGTGAACCGTCCGGTGGGGTATTTTAGCCCCGCATCAAGGCTCCACCAGCAGCGGAGTCTTCTTTATCGTCTCGCGAGAAACCGGTTAGACCTTAGCCACATCTAATTTCAATCCTGAATTCCTTCATTGGTTAGTTGTCGAGATGCGACAAACATACCGAGCAGCGCTACCAAAGAAACCCCTAGCACCAGCAATGCCATGTATCCGAAAATACCAAGCCCAAAGAAGAGAGGCATGCAAAGAAGAAGTGTCATCGAGAATCGGGAGTGAGGCCAGCGTATCCGAGCAGCCAATAAGCAGATGAGGACTACGAGGGGGGACAGGAAAAACAACGCATCCATCCAGGAATATATATAGCCCGGAAGCCTTAGCGGGGTTGTGAAAATGAACGCTGCAGCAAGAAATAGAATACTCAGCGATAACAGAAAGGTAATCCGCCACGTCTTCATTTGGATCCTCCACCCAAAACGAAGTAGCTCGCCATCCGATTGGTTGAAGCGTTCCCGGTCACTGTACGACTGGAGAGCACGAATCCGCACCTATTGGAGATTTCGGTGAGAAGAGTAGATTGGGCTCGGTTTATGTAGAAAGAAGCTAGCGCATCTCGTCGACCTGAAACCATGCATATCGTTTCTCGGGATTCGCGGGACTTTCAACGATGATGAGAAATCCGCCCCACTCGGTACCCTCCTCGTCTTCGATGGTCCAATAGCTCCATGAATCATGTTTGGTCGAGCCGCTCTCACCGAGCATCCAACCCGCTGCGGAAAGCTGCCCGCCATAATGCTCCGCAAGCTCGTCTGCGGAGAGATCGGTTTTCAATGACGCGGTCACACTGGCCTCGCCTTGACCGCTGCTCGACCCTCCCGTCTGAACAAGTGTGCCTGATGGCGATGTGAGAGAAGGGATCAGAAAATAGGCGTCGTCCATTCCATGCGTGCTATCTGGGTCGCAGGGGGAGTACCCGACTTGACGCTGTATGTTTACCCTGACGTCAGTCGGCTCATCGGGGATCTCCCGGGCAGAAATGTAGATCATGATTTCATCTTCATCGTAGCAGAATGTCTGACTCGGTGAGGACGCTGAGACAAAACCCGTGCCGTATGCCGCCTCGGATAGTTCCGACCACCCTGCTCCGGTGTAACCCTCCCGAAAGAAAGCGATCGCCGCTTCAGGCTTCATAGGAACGTCGAGGATGATCTCCGTCCCCACTGACTCGCCCCGGGCGATGCTCCCAATCACCCGGCTGCCCTCCGGAAGAGGCAGTTCGACAGGCAGTTCCTCCGGAAGGAGGCCGATCGAAATCACGGTCTCCTGTTCTTCTGCGCCTGGGTAGGGATAGGTAAGTGCGCGGCCGATGAATTCGCGCAGGGATATTTCGTCCCCGCCGATCACCACAACTTCACCATGAAGAGTCACCGCCATGTTGACGGCCTCAACTTGCTGCTGGACATCCTCACTGTTCGGAAATTCTGAAGTTGTATCTAGTTCGCCGCTCGTAAAATTCGAGCAGGCAGCAACCAGTGCTGCAAATGCAACAACGAGTATGCACCTCATGTTTTATTTCCTCAAGCGAAGGCTGCGTACATCTTTGATCTCCGCTTAGTCATCTCGTTAACCTGATACCTTCTGCTCTTTTTGTCTAAGAACTGAATGCGCGATCCACCTGACGGCGCCAACACTGATTAAAGTCACCAACCAATCGATCACAAATATGGATCTAGGCACGCCATGAATGGCTGGAAATGTTAAACGAGAAACAAGTAGGTATGCGGCAACCAAGACGAGGGTGCCCGTCGTGGACGTCTGTATTAGAAATACGATTTCACGCCAGGCCACATACCCCCAATACAGGCGGTACAAGCCGATCATGGAAAAGACGATGGGCTTTATCATGGTAGCAAGCATGGTGACGTAAACAAGCGGATAGATATAAAACCTCGTCGTCGATAAGTAACCGAGCCTTACAAAAAAACTTATTGGGACGGAGATAAATACGACCATCGGATCAAGGATCATGAGGTGCCGAGGAATGAGCTGGATTTTTTTCATCGCTGGGTCATCCGACCGCTGACTGCGGTTGTCCAATTCTTGATTCCTCTGATTCTTCTATACGGGCAAGAACTACTTCTAGAACTTCGAGCGGTGGCGGCGGATTGGAAGCATTGACTTGAGGAGAGTTTTATAGATCCTTCTGCTTTAGTGCTTGAAGATCCGGCACTTGAACCATGATTGAATCGGAAGAAGTCAGGGTTTGTACCGCAAGATATTATTGAAAAAAGCAGCAGCGCAGCGAGCGTTGAGAATTTAATGGAGCACACAACAGTCCCTTGTCCAATAAACCTAACCGCGATGCTACCACTTTTGTGTATAGGGATTTCGGGTGATCTTCCGTTGATATCTCGACGGTTTCTCGATGATATTCTGTCGGCGTTCTCAAGCGGGAACTTACAACATTTGCAATAGCCTGTATGTATTGTGCTTGTTTCCCTGTGTCCATTCTATTGCTTCACCTTTCCGGGACTCCGGCACGTAGCCGGCGTAAGAATACATTTTCACCAGAACCCGCCGGTGCGCTATAGAATTGCAGGCAGCCTTGTTCGTCGACGCCAGCTCAAACAAGACTTCCGCTTTTCTCTAGCAATGAAAAGGTGGCCTTATTGTTTCATCCTTATTGATTGCACTTTAATAAATCCAACTGCTGTTGCGAAAACCTCTCGAAGATATCGGTGCATTATGGTTTCCGGCAAATATGTCCTTGATTCCGAAATTACTCCGACGCTTCGGATACCAACCGAATCACAAAAATATAATGCTCTGTAAAGATGATATTTCTGAGATATCACAGTAACATTCGTAAAACCAAAATTATGAATCATGTTGATACAACTATCAAGCGTGCTTTCACCGGAATAATCTAGCAGTAGAATACTTGTATCTAGGCCTAAGGATTCTGCCAGATGAAGCATTACTTCAGTCTCTTGACTCTCGCCACTCAAGACAATGTATTGGATTTTTTTCCTTCGGAATAATTCTGCTGCGGCCTGTACCCTATCAATCATGACGCTCGAGGGCTCCCCGTCTGACCACAATCCTGCCCCCAGCACCAGGGCTGCCTCAGTGAATGGTGAATGCTCAACAGAATAAAT
>Ga0315534_1000268_pt1 | contig 34269 bp, 34 predicted proteins | sample SalMarSW160240MG_FD_203094 | JGI IMG/M metagenome (GOLD analysis project Ga0315534, IMG submission 203094) | Salt marsh sediment microbial communities from the Plum Island Ecosystem LTER, Massachusetts, United States - Salt Marsh Sediment SW1602-40 ...
ATTGTACCTAGGAGTTCCAATGTCTTTTTTTCTGCAATGTCATCAGGGTCATAATGCACGAATACAATTCTTGCACCCTCTCGAGCAAACCTAAGACAGATTGCCCGGCCAATTCCCTTAGATCCTCCCGTGACAACAATTGTCCTTTTTGATAGAGACATTTTGGTGTGTATTACCTTTCATTTCCTTTGGTGTGAAACGCAGCCAACCCTTCCTCCAGACGCTCTTTGACATGATTATTAACAAAATCAATAGTTACTCGAATCGCATTCTTTATAGCCTTAGGGCTTGAATCACCGTGACATATAATTCCAACACCTTTGACCCCTAAAAGAATGGCTCCCCCATGTTCAGCATAATCGAGATTCCTTTTAAAATCTTTAAATGCTCTTCCGCTAAGCCAGAATCCAAGCTTAGAGACCCAGCTCTTGGACATTTCTCTTTCAAACATCACACCTATGGTCTCTGCCATTCCTTCACTTAATTTAAGTGCTACATTTCCTACAAATCCATCGCTAACAATTACCTGCACATCTCCAGAAAAAATATCCCTCCCTTCAACATTCCCAACAAAATGAAACGGGCCTTTTTTAAAAAGCTCATGTGCAATTCTGACCTGCTCGTTTCCCTTGCCTCCTTCTTGCCCTATATTCAAAATACCGACCTTTGGATTGTCGATATTAAGTAGTGAGCGGGTAAAAATATCACCCATAATCCCAAATTCAAAGAGCTGCCTGGGTTTGGTATCAACATTAGCACCGACATCGATCAAGACGACGTTTCCCTTAGCCCCAGGAAAAATACCAGCCAAAGCCGGCCTTTCCACGCCTTTTAACCGTCCAAGATTAAGAACAGCAGCACCTACTGTTGCCCCAGAGTTTCCTGCACTTACGACAGCATCAACATCGCCTCTCCGTGCAAGGTCAAAGGCCACCATAATAGAGACATCTTTCCTCTGTCGTAGCACCTTGAGAGGTAATTCATCCATAGCCACCATCTGTGAGCAGTGATGAATTTGGATGCTATCATCTCGGTTTCCGTTTTTACCTAGCTCTCTCCGGATAAGGTGCTCATCACCTACGAGTGTGAGATTTACCCCCAATTCAGAGTGTGCCCAAAGTGCACCCTGAACGTTTGCTCCCGGGGCGTGATCTCCTCCCATAGCATCTATTGCTATATTCAGATTAACCCTCTTCTTTTTTAATTACTGTCTCGCCCTTATACGTACCACAATTCATGCATACATGATGTGGCAGAACTGGTTCGTGACATTGAGGGCAAAATGAAATATTGGCCATTTTTAGGTGATGATGAGATCTCCTCATATCCCTTCTTGATCGTGATTTTTTTTTCTTAGGTACAGGCATAATGATCGTTACTTTTTGCTCGTTTCTAGTTGTTTGTAAAGAGGCGTCTCATATCCTGATTGGCATGAGCACCGTGCTATATTAAAGTTACACCCACAGATAGTGCAAAGCCCTTTGCAGTCATCACTGCAAAGAGTCTTCATTGGAAGATTGAGAATAAGCTGCTCTTTTATTATTTGATCCGAGTCTAAAAAATTATCATCAATAAAATCGAGGTTAAGATCATTTTCTAATAGTTCAACCTCTGCTTCCCCTTTAAATGGAAGCATTGACAAGTATACTCTAAAATCTGTTGTTATATCCTTAGTGTAAGTTTCAAGACATCTGTCACATCTCAAAAGCAACCTGGCAGATAAAAAACCATCTACTACAATCTTTTCGCCGGTTGGGCATATCTCAAGCCAGGCAGAAAGTGGGCTGTCAAGCCCCACGATCCGCTCCTCATCGAAATCTGGTTTCCACCATCCTGGTTCAAGTGAGAAATTTATTTTTTTACCCCCTGGAGGGATCTTTGTCAAATCGATTTTCATGTATGTCTCAAAATGTCGAGGTTATTATTATAACTACCGTTAATAATTACAATTTGCTTTTATATAGAGTGCACCTTTTTGTCAAGATAATTTCTTCTGTCACCTCCCACGGGTGCCTCAGGGTTAGTATCAACATCATAACTTTTTTTCTTGCAACACTCTTTCACTTCGACGAATTTCTCATCACGAGGATTCCCAGCAATGCCTTGGCCATTTCCTGAATTTGTGTCAGACAGCTCACTCGTCCGGGAAACACTGATATCATCATATCTCTCTCCTCGTCAATATCGTCTGATTCCTCCTTCACAATGATTCCATTTGGCTTTATTTTAGCTCTATTTTTGATTTATTCCAGTTTAAATCAGAGGTATGGAAAACGAGAAAACATGAGGAATTATCTGGATATTTTTATAGGGAGAAAGAGTGATTTTCATCACACCTGGAAGCTTGTTCAATGAGGTGGGAAATTAAGCACATCGATAAACTTCTTAATCAAGAATTCCGGAATATATTCTTCTTTAACATATTGACTGCTAACCATCTCACCCTTTACAGATATGAATTGAGGACTGTTGCCTTCCATTAGATACTCTTCCTCAAGGCAGGCGTGCATGCATCCGTTAATAAGCAGGCTGAGATCAACTGCACTTTGTCTATTGGTGGTGAAATCCAGTTCCATACCCCTCTCTTTTAGACCCTCTTCTAGCTTCCTTATTACCTTTGATCTGTCTATCTGGGGATTACATCCACCGCAATATCTGAGTCCAATTGAAGGCATATAAGCTAAAGAAGGTCTATCAGACAATAATTCAATATATCTGTACCTTTTTCCCCTTTATCTTTTTCTTTACCTCATCCCAATGTGCAGTTTCATTCTTGCCAATGATATCTTCAAAATATTTATCCTTGCGTATGCCTGCTATGATCTTTGCAAGCTCCATTTTTTTATTGATCCCGCTCCTCCTTGCAATCATGATCTTCTGGGCAGCAGGAGAACCAGCCCCGTGCATCGCCTCGGGGAGGCCAGCTCCCACAGACATGTTCTCAATCAGCCTCAACATCTTGATAATATCCCTTGGCGGGAATCCTTCCTTGCCCGCAAAACACTCAGCAAGAATCTCCATAGTTTCAGGATTTTCAAGGTCTTTCTCCGAGGGCAGTGTTATGATCTTGCCTCCTGCTACATCCTGGGCCAGCCTCATCCATTCATACACCATCCGGGTTATATTCAACTTGGTCACGTTTGCGAGAAGCGGATGTATGTGGTACGCACCCGATGGGGTTTTATAGCCCTCATAGGAACACGCAAGGGTGCAGGACCAGCAAGTCTCAGCCATGGCAATCATCTCCGTCAATTTATCAACGATATGAGAGGCCCTCTCAATACCGTGTGCCTCGGCTATCCAGTTTGATCCGCCAATTACCACATCAGCCAGGCCTACCTTGCACCCCCCATAGTTGCTCCTGTGGTACCCGGCAAAGGTCTCTACAAGTTCGTTGGTAAACTCATACTCACCAGCCATGAATACCCTTTCCCAGGGGACAAAGACATCCTTGAAAATAATTATGGCCTCACCGCCTACGATCCCGTATTTCGGATTTCCACCATCAAGCACACCATCGAGACGTCTGGTGTCATTGGTCTGCCTGCTGAAAATGTATGTGACACCTTTCGCATCAGCAGGGATGGCAAAGGAAAGGGCAAAATCTCTGTCCTCTTCACCCATGGTCCTAGTAGGCATGGTAATGATCTCATGGCTGTTGATAGCTCCTGTTATATGTGCCTTCATTCCTGAGACGATTATTCCATCCTCCAGCTTCTCTTTTATATGAAGGTAGGTATCGGGGTACTTCTGTTTTGAAGGACGAAGGCTCCTATCACCCCGTGCATCGGTCATAGCACCTGAGGGCATCCAGTCGTTTTTTTGCACCTCAAGGAGGTAGTTCTTGAATCTCTCGTGGTAATTGGTGCCGTGCTTCTGATCGATGTCATAGGTGGTAACATACACTGCATTGAGACCGTCAAGACCGACGCATCTCTGGAAACACGTTCCGGTTTTCTGGCCAAGGAGCCTCATCATTCGTACCTTCTTTACCAGATCATCTATACTTTGATGGATATGGGTAAACCTGTTGATTCGTTCTCCTGTCAGATGCGAAGTGGCTGTCATGATTTCTTGATGCTCAGGATCATGAGCCAAATTATACGTCATGGCTGCGGTATGTATATGGGGCTGAAACATCGGCTCATCAACAATACTCTTTATCCTCTGGCCAAAAAAATAGACTTCGAGATTCAGGCCCCTGAGAGACTCTATATATTCTTTTCCGTTCATCATAGTTTCGTACCTCTCCTAAAAGTCTAATGCTTTCATAGCATGTCCATAGATGAAAATCAAAGCTGCAGGTCTAATTCCTCCAGAAGTTCTTCAATTTTTTGGATTTCATCATGGGGCAGCTCGATATCAATTGCCCTTAGATTTTCTCTTACCTGGTCTGAGTTTCGGGCGCCCACTAGAGCTACTGTAATACCTGGTCTTCGGATTGTCCAGGCAATGGTCAATTGGGCCAAGGTGGCCCCATGTGTATCGGCCAAGGGACGAATTTTCTCAAGGACACTCAAGATCTTTCTGCGATTTTCAGGGCTAAAGAAGGGCGTAGAGGGTCGATGGTCCCCGATGGCAAATTTATGATTCATGCCGATCTTTCCAGTAAGGAGGCCCCGTTGAAGCGGACTGTAGGCTACAACGCCTTTATTATTCTTGATGCAATAAGAGATAAGGTCCTTTTCTGCACTTCGATTTACCATGCTGTAGGGTATTTGACCAGAGGATAATACCACAACTTTTTCGGCAATTTTCATCTGTTCCATGGAATAGTTACAAACCCCTGCTGCCCGGACTTTTCCGTCCTGAATAAGTTTTTCAACTGCCACCATGGTTTCCTCTATGGGGGTAGTAGGGTCTGGCCAATGTATTTGGTATAGGTCGATGTAATCGGTGCCAAGACGCCTTAGGCTATTTTCACACTCTTGAATGACCTCTTCTTTCCCCGCATATTTATGGAGCTCGATGTGTCTGCCTTGAGCGTCCTGCGTTTCGAAAAAGTGCTGTCCTTTTTGGGTATCCCAGCGAAGACCATATTTTGTGAGTATTTCGACTTTATCGCGCTTGCCCTTTATTGCCTCGCCAATGATTTTTTCACTCAGCCCAAAGCCGTAGACTGGTGCAGTATCAATGGTCGTTATACCAACCTCAATGGCCTCCTGAACGGCAGCCAACCCATTTTTCTGGTCTGTTCCTCCCCACATCCAGCCACCAATTGCCCATGCACCAAAGCCAATAATGGAGACCCTTACCCCACTGTTTCCAAGTCTGCGATATTCCATCTTTTTTCCTTATAGCTCGGCCGAAGTTTCACTGTTAATTACACCGATTATTTGTTTAGATTCAACAGGGCCTCGAGCCGAGGATCTGTACGAAACACGGAAAAGTTATCGTAGCCCAAGGTTTCACCCAGGGTGGCCTTCCCAGATGCCACTTTTATTACCTCTTCAAAGATTCTACGGCCAACCGAGTCTACGGATTCCTCGCCAGTGATAATGGTGCCCGCGTTAATATCCATATCGTAAGGCATTCTAAGGTAGGTTTCGGGGTTCCCGGTAACCTTAATAAAAGGGACAATTGCATGGCCAAATGTACCACCGCAGCCAGTTACGAAGATAACCATCTGAGCACCGGCAGCTGCCATGAATGACATGGCCATGGGCTCCATATGCGTCCCATCCTGAAGGTAAACCCCGCCTCCTTTTGGCACCTTCTCCAAGCGGCGATCTGTGTTTTCCAACACATCCACGATCGTTCGGTTGCCGCTCTTATGAATGGCGCCCAGAGACTTCTCCTCTATAGTTGTCAGGCCTCCTTCTACATTTCCCTTGCACATAAATTCCATCTGTGCGCCAGGCACTGACCACCGTTTTTCTTCATCCCCTATCATTTTATAGATTTTCTTCTTCACCTCTTCATTGAGTGCCCTGGCGGCTAGCGGCTCCTCTGCACCTACAGCCTCTATAGGTTCCATCATTATTACCGCTCCTCCTGCATCTACCAGCATATCTGAAAGGACTCCAACAGCAGGGTTACCTGCAAGCCCGCTGCTGGTGTCTGAACCACCGCACTTTACACCTACGACCAATTTGCTAACATCGAATTCTTTTCGTTTTAATCCGAATACTTTTTCTGACATTTCCTTAAGGATCTGTTTGCCTTTTATCACAGCATTGTGAGTTCCTCCGAGTTCTTGAATAGAAATCCACTCCACTGGTTTGCCAGATCTCTTGATCATCTTTCCGAGAGCATGTGCAGGCATACCCTCACAACCCATTTCCACTAACAAGACCGCTGCGACATTGGGATTTTCCCCTACTCCAATTAGGGTATTGGCTATCATTTGGCCGGGAATACATCCATAGTGCTGCGTAACAGCAAATGCCCCATCTATTCCTTCAGCAATCATTCTGGCAACCGGTTCGCTACAATCGGCTGCTGCCATCACCAAAAGGATATTTCTGATTCCAACCGAGCCATCTGGTCTCTCATATCCATAGAATTTCATCAATTATTCCTCCTCTCTGTACCATATTTCTGGCATTTGCATACGATTACTTTTGACGTTGTGCACATGGACATAGTCACCGTGTTCTATATCCTGCGAGGCGTTACCAATTACTTCCCCATATTTTATGACCTTATCGCCTCTCTTTATGCCTATGGTAGCAAGTTTATGTCCGAATGGTACAGCTTGCTTGGTTGTAACCTCTTTCAATACCTCTTGTGAGGGTAAAATCACGCTGACGAGAGTTCTTTTATCAAAGTCCTCTAATGCAGTAGCCACATTGTCCTTTGTGTTCATCATGAGTGCTCTTTTCATAGTCTCACCTCATACAAATATTTACTTAACGCATGGTAGATGGAAGCCATAAAACAATTTGGGGAAAAAGGAAAAGGATCATGAGAGTCAAGATATCCATGACCAGAAATGGGATACATCCTCTAAAGATCGTACCTATCTCCACTTCTGGTAAAATTCCCTTAATGACGTATACATTGAGTCCAAGGGGTGGCGTAATGAGTGATACCTCGATGAGCTTAGTTACCAATATTCCAAACCAAATACCGCTGAACCCCAGGGACTTCACCACAGGAAATAATATCGGTAATGTCAGAAACAACAATGATACCGTATCTAAAAACATACCCAATGGAAGGTATACTAATAATAGCATAACCAAAATTACATTGGGATGCATATTCAGGTTTGTTAGATAGGTCACAAGTGTTCTGGGAATTCCGGATACGGTGAGTCCCAGTGTAAAAAAGTGGGCGCATATTACAATCGTGAAAAACATACAAGTAACTTTCGCGGTCTCGGTTAATCCCTCTCTGAGTGAATAAAAACGAGACTTAGACTTCACCAAAAGTAAAATCAGGGCCACACCTGCGCCAAAGGCTCCGGCTTCCGTTGGTGTAAAAATGCCAGTGTAAATGCCTCCCATTACCACACCGAATATAAGAACGGCACCGTATCCATTCCTCAGAGACGCAATACGAACCCTCCAACTGACACTCACGTCAGTAGGGGGAGCGATGGTAGGTTTAATGGTGCACCATATATATATGCCCACCATATATATGAATGCGGAAAGTAAGCCCGGCAACAGACCAGCAATCAGGAGCCTGCCTATTGATTCCTCGGTGATAATTCCATAGATAACAAGTATTCCGCTGGGTGGAATCATCACCGACAGTGTGCCTCCACCTGCAACGCATCCCGCAGCCATTTCCATGCTGTATTTGTAGCGTCGCATCTCCGGTATGGCCAGCTTTCCCATGGTCGCGGCTGCTGCGATACTGGAACCGGATGTAGCCCCAAAAATGCTACAGGCAATGATCGTGGCCATTGCCAAGCCGCCTTTTATCCTTCCTACCCAATAATTGGCTATGGTGAAAGCATCCTGATTTATGCCTGCTGAATAGGAAAGCATTCCCATGAGAATAAACAATGGGAGCACTACATATAACCAGCTTGCGCTGGTATTGAAAGGAGTTGTAGATAAAAACCCATATGTCGTGTCCCAACCGGTTACCATATAAATGCATATGGCACCGGAAATACCCAGTGAAAAGGCGATGGGAAGACCAATCGAGAGAAGCACCAACAGCAATACGATCATCAGTACGCCGGCTGTTATGGGTTCCATTAAAATTCCTTACTTTGTTCTAATGGTGGCTTTTGCTCAATCTTATCCTTCGCCGTTTTATATGAAGAGATATGTACGAATTCACTGCTAATATCAATAAGAAACTGGATGCAGAGGAGAGCTGACCCGAACGCTGCCAAGATTTTCCCAGGCCACAAAGGAAATTTTTTTACACCCCATAAATTTTCGCCTATCATAACTGAATGAATAGCATCAGAGGTGCCGCCAATCGTGATTGCCAAGAAGAAAATAAATCCAAGGGCCCAGCATATTATATTAAGGATTCCTTGCGAATTAGGGCTTGTTTTTGAAATAAGAATCTCGACGCGTACATGACCGCGTTGTGATTGGGCCCATGCTAAGCTCAAAAATACGATGGCAGACATGAGAAGCATATTGAGTTCCAACGTTCCATAAAGAGGTTTATTGAAGAAGAATCTTCCGATGCTATCTGGCACAATAGTGCATACCATGAGGAAAATGCAGATACTGGCAACAATACCTGACGTATATCTCACCGCCCGATAGAAACTGCTTATTAAATGAAATAATTCTTTGTTACTCAAAACGATTCTCCCAATCTGTTTGCACAACCAGTCTTATGCACTGAGTATGCAAGGTGCACCCCATATAAAACATAGGGTATGTGCCTCCCTTACTATTTTGAGGTGCACCTTGGCAGTGTTTCACATTCCGACTGAAATAATACTCTTCTGCTTAGAGTTCTTTTTTAGTGTTCCGCACCATATCTCTCTGCAAAGACTTGATAGGCACTCTTGTAGGTACTTCTTTTGTTTTCTTCACTGATGAGTTCCTTCCATTTGTTGAAGATGTAAGCACCGTTAAGTCCCTTTGCTTTTTTGTCATTTACCCATTTCTCCCAGAGCTTAGGACCGGCAGCTTCCCTCCACCTGGCCTTTTCCTCATCGGTAAGTATGACAACTTTTGCACCTCCTTTGTGCGCTTTGTCAACCATTTGACCTTCAACCTTTTGGTAAAGTGCCACATGTTTGTCTATGGCTTCTTTTGCTACTTGTGTCATAATCTTTTGGATATCAGAAGGAAGCGTGTCCCATTTTTTCTTGTTCATTACGAAAAACATACCGCCGAACTGACCCATCCCGGTGTCGTGCATATAGGGAGCCACCTCGTATAAGTGAAACATTGACGCCAAAGTAAAGTCAGTTAGTGAATAACCATCGATAACACCTTTATCCAGGCCGTCATATACTTCTCCTAAGGATAGGCCAACTGGAGTAGCGCCCAGTATTTTGAGAGCATCAGCAGTCATGGCCATGGCACGAATTCTCTTATTCTTTAGCAAGGCAATGCTATTAATCTTTTGCCTGTCCCCTAATATGTTGGAAGACACAGGAATTTCCACCAGGAAGTGCACATTGTTTTTGGTGAATTCTTGGATGAGCAGGGGTTCTTTAGTGAACAGCTCATAGCAGGCCCTGAGATAGGAATCCATTTTGTCGGTCATAAACAGAAGCGTCTGGACCATGGAGAGCGGATGCCTGTCAGCGGTATAGGCATCTGGACATATCGTAAGATCACACATGCCACGTCCACATCCTGGAAGAGATTCAGCACCTTTGAGCAATGTGCCATTATAATACGTGGTGAATTTAACACGATCATTCGTTCTCTTGGTCACCTCATCCATCCAAAATTGGCACGTAAGGTTGTTGGTGAAATTTTCCTTTAGATAGCTTGAGAATACCAGTTTTATTTGCTTTTCAGCAGATTCAGCGTAAGTTACTAATAATGGTAATGCTACCATCATGAAGGTTACGCTAATGACAATTATCACCCTTGAAAGTGCATTCTTTTTCAACATTGTTATCCCTCCTTCTTAATTTTGTTGCGCTTTGTTGCTCTCTTAAATCTTAAAAAATTCCTTTTTTTATCTACCCCCCTTTCTTTCTTGGTGTTCGTGTGGTTTCTTTTTATGTAGATAATGTTTTAAAACCACGGTTTAATAAACTACCCTGCAGAAAGCTGCAGGGTATCAAACTCAAAATAATCTGAGTTGTCTAAATTCTGCTTTGGGTTGTCCTTGTTTTTGGACATACTTTTCTACTGTGTCCCAATTGGCACGTTCGCCAACTGTTGCAACATAGTAGCCGTCTGTCCAGAACTCTCCTTCCCAAAGCTCCTTTTTCACAGCGGACTTTCTTAGGAATATTGCTTGCCTTTTTGTTACTCTCCCGACCTTGGTATTTTGATCCTCACGACCTTGCTTTTTTCTTGATACCTTACTTTATGATCCACCCCGGGGGGTATGTGGAGCATCGATCCCCCCTTAATGTTGAGATCCGTTCCGTCCACAGTAAAGTCGCACGCGCCGTCCAGAAAGATGAGGATTTCATCCAGATCTTCATGCCGGTGAAAATCATGGCCCGATCCTTTATCCCCTTTAACAAAGGTCAGCTCAAAACCATCTAGTTCCACTAGGTTACTACCAAAAAAGCCATTCCCCAGATCCGAGAGTTCAACGTCTTTGAGTTTGAAGTATTTCCATTCTTCATTCATTCCTTACCCTCCTTCCTTTTTTGTTTTTCATCAAACCTAACTCCTCATTTTCAAGGTCAAGGAAGGATTTTTCCTGGCTTGATCAAGACTTCACGGAGCTACTCTATCCCCTTTGATCGTAATTATATGTCTTCGTCATGACGTGATGTCATTCCTTATTTCACCATAATCCGTGGCAACCAAAGTACAATCTGTGGAAAAATAATGCACAAGCCCAGACCGATGGCAATAAGCCCTAAATAGGGCAAGATCCCATTGATGATATCATTAATCGAAAGCTCCCATTCATCTTTAGCAATACCCTTCAAATAGAATAAGGCGTAAGAGAAGGGCGGAGTAATAAAAGAAAACTGAAGATTAATTATGAACATCATGGCAAACCAGATGGGATGGAATCCGAGGACATCGGCCATGGGAGTGACAAGAGGTACCATGATAAATATGATCCCGATCCAGTCAATGAACATTCCAAGAATGAAGACGATAAACATGATAACTGCAAAACTGCCCCACCGTCCGAATGGGACTGAGGTTATTAAATTAGTTAAGACATCACCACAACCGAGACTAAGGAAGACCCCTGTAAACATTGTGGCGCCGAATGCTATGAGCACGACCATGCAGGTAACCCTCATGGTGGTATATGTGACTTCCTTTAAGGCCTGGAAGTTGAGTGAGCGAAAAGCCAGTGCCAGTAAAACCGAGGCCAAGGCACCCAGAGCGGCCGCTTCAGTTGGAGCGGCTATTCCAAAGAATATCGATCCCAGAACAGCTAATATTAGGAACATTGGTGGGAGCAGTGAGGTAAAAAGCATGTTAAGTTTTTTCCTTAAAGGCACAGCCCTTTCCTCTTTTGACAAGGGTGGAGCCAATTCAGGATTGAATTTGCAGCGCAGGACGATATAGGCGATATAGAGAGCAGAGAGTAAGAATCCAGGCATGAAGGCAGCCATGAATAGCTTTCCTACTGATAAAGATGCAGTAGGGCCATAGATGACCAGCATGATGCTGGGCGGTATGAGTATGCCGAGGGAACCCCCAGCACATACAGCCCCACAGGTAAGGGACTTGCTATAGCCCCGCTTCAACATTGAGGGTATGGCAATGAGTGCTAACATGACGACAGAGGCAGCAATCACCCCCACGCATGCAGCCAGGATAGTTCCAATGATGATAGTCGCGATAGCCAGCCCGCCCCTTATACCTCCAAGCCATAGATGCAAAGCGTTGAACATTTTTTCTGCGGCTCCTGTCCTTTCAACCATGTTCCCCATAAAGATAAACAGTGGAACAGCCAGAAAGATATAATTGGACATAATTCCGTGCATTCGTAGACGAAACATCGAAAACACCTGAGGACCTTCTATGAGAATACCGGTGATTGTGGCTACTCCTGCCAGCACTATTGCCAGAGGATACCCCAAAAGAATACCGACCAGTATGGCAGTAAACATTAGAATGGTGATCCATTCCGGACTCAGATCTATCATGATGAGGCACCCCCTTTCGCCAAGTTTCTAAAGTGCTCTATGAGCATCACAAGTCCTTGAATAAAGAAAAGGGAGATCCCGATAGCGATCAGCAGTTTGTACGGCCAGGTAAGAGGGTACCATGTGCTGTGAATCGCCTTCTCATTAACATGAAACGCATAAAAGAAATTTATCCAAAGATTCCTCGACACCATAAAAAATGTAGGTAAAAAGAACAGGATGGTAAATATTGTGTCTATTATGAGCTTTGTTTTTGGAGAAAACTTGACATACAGGAGATCAACTCTGACGTGCCCGTTTATTTTCTGCACATAGGCTTGACCAATACAAAACATAGTCGCGCCCAGCATATAGCTCAGGGTGTACGACCAGTCAGTGGGTGCGTTGAATACATACCGCATGATCACATCGTAGGTTATGGTGATGATCAGCACAATATTGATCCAGCTTACCAGCCTTCCACTCCAATCACTGACAAACCCGACCCTATCGATAATTGCTTGCATAGTTTTCATAGGTCACAATCCTCGGCAAGGTGAAATGTTTTAACGGGCACCTTAGCATAGCAAGGTGCCCTATTTTCAGGAGCCACTATTCCATTTCAAACAGGCTGATGGTGGGCTGGACAACCTTGGACCTGCCTCTCCACTTCTTAATAAAAGCCTTCTGGTTTTCGTATATCTTCTTGAACATGGGATCCTGTGCTGCATACTTTTCACAGAGCTTTGCGCTGGCTTGTGCAACCTGCTTTTGCAACTCATCTGAAACCGGTGATATCTTTGTGCCGTATTTCTTGTACCCCTCCATTCCCACGGCATCACCCAAGGCGAAGGTCAAATATCCCATTAAGGATGAAGCCTTTACCTCCCGCTTTAAAAGGGCTTTGAGGTCCTCTGGTAGCTTGTTCCAGGCACGTTTATTGACAAGGACGAGATTGCTGCTCAAGGGTGAGTGGATGCCAGGAACACCGATGTAATTCGTTATCTCATGAAAACCCATCTTAAAGTCCACTCCAGGTCCGCAGTATTCAAAGGCATCTATGACCTTTCGTTCCATAGCTGGATAGATTTCTCCTCCAGACACGGTAATCACCGAGGCACCGAAATCCTTTAAGATTTCGGCCCAAAGACCCATGGTGCGGAATTTTATACCCTTGAGATCTTCTTTCGTGGACAAGGATTTGTTGGAGTGGCAGAAGAGCTCAGCAGGGGCAGGGGTGGCTACGCCAATGATCACACAATTGTAATCCTTGTAAAGTTCGTTGGCAAACTTTAGTCCTTCACCTAAGTATGCCCATGCCAGGTACTCCAGGGGGCTTGGTCCGGCCGGAAAACCGGATGAGCCCAAAAGGAGTGCCTTTGGTCCGATACGTCCCAAGTCCATGGCCGAATTGGGATTTGCAATGTCGAGCACGCCGTCTCGGACCGCTTCGGTCACCTCATGGGATGGTACGATAGCACCTCCTGGCTTTGCATCAATAATCAGCCTTCCTCCGCTTGAGGCCTTCACCGAATTGGCGAAGTCCAGCGCACAATCCCAGTAAGGGGTACCAGCGGGTGCGGAGATTTGCATTTTCAATTTATATTGCTTCCCCGCTGCCATTACATTATTGGCCGAGACAGCAAAGAACATGGTGCAAATGAATGCCACCGCTAGTAGTAGTACAAATATTTTTTTCCGTCTCATGATGCTTCCTCCTTCTTGTTATTAGTTCTTATAACAGTCAAAAGATTCAACCTCTTTGCTTGACTCACCTCCTTTCGTCCTCCCTATACACAAAGGTTTACATGTGGGGACCGATGTTCCATATGCTGATCATGCCGTAACTTAATCTCTCTGATTTGGTTGCCTTACCCGAGGCTACATTTAAAAGTTCCTGGAAAACACTTTCTCCAGCCTCCTCTAACGTTGATTCCCCTTTAATAATGCGACTAACATCGATGTCGATATGGTCTTTTAAACGTTGCGCTGTACGCGGATTTCCCGTGACCTTTATAACAGGAGAAATAAGAGACCCTGCTGGTGATCCCCCACCAGTGGGAAAAATGATGATCTGAGCCCCGGCTCCGCTGAGTCCTGTTAAGGCTTCTGGAGTACGGCCCGGGCCATCCATGAAGTATAAACCTTTTCCCTTGGGGATCTCCCCATAGCCCAGCACTCCTTGCAGTGTTTTTCCACCACCCTTTTTAATGGCCCCGAGGGATTTCTCCTCAATCGTTGTAATTCCCCCGGCAATATTGCCTGGAGCGGGGTTTGCCCCGCGAATATCCATACCTGAAGCCTTGACCCTCTCTTCACACTCCTTGACCACGCGATATAAATCCTGCTCTACCCCAGGGGTTGCCGCCCTTTTCGCAAGGATATGTTCTGCGCCAATTACTTCTGGGGTTTCCCCGAAGACGACCGTCCCTCCGGATTCAATAATCATATCAGCGACGACTCCGATAGCTGGATTTGATGCGATTCCTGATGTGGTATCCGTCAGCCCACACTTGACGCCGAGCGTGAGTGCATCCAAGCCGCAGGAAACTCGTGTCATTTGAGAGGCTCCGCTGATCATCTGTTCTAAAAATCTCGCTCCCTTGGGAAGGGCTGCCATGAGCCCGCCTTCCTCGAGTACCATAAGATACTCCACCGGTTTTTTGGTCTTGGATATCTCCTCAGTAAGATATTCAGCGGTGATCGATTCGCACCCCATCCCTATGACCAGCACTGCAGCAATGTTGGGATTTTTTCCAATTCCCATAAGTGCACGGGCACTCTGCTCCTTATCGTCCCCCAATTGTGCACAACCCTGCCGATGCGTGAGAAGGAGCGCATTGGGATACATGTGTGCCAGCTTTTGCGATACATCATTGGCGCAGCCCACCGAGCTGAGAATCGCCACGTGATTCCTGAATCCAACGGATCCGTCGGGCCTTACATACCCTGATAGCTTCATTTTATTCCTCTCTTTTATATAGATTACTCAATATGGAGTTATTTATTTCCTATGCCAGATCTCCCCTTCCTCTCAGGCTTTCCACGTTGTGCACGTGCACGTGCTGCCCTTCGCCGATATCCTGGGTTGCCTGGCCGATGACCTCACCGTACTTCACCACATTCTGGCCTTTGTTAATCGTCTTCATAGCGAATTTATGACCAAATTGAATACTTTCCTGTACCTTAGTCTCATTGGTTTTATCACCCATCATAACATGAACCACATCATTCGCATCGACATCGGCTAAGAGCGTGGCCACATTATCCTTTAAATCAATAACAATCGCCTTTTTCATTTTAGATTCCTCTCTTTTGTTGATGTCATTTGTCTGTACACTAAAGGGACGGGCCATCGATCTGGATAAGCAACGGCTCCTCATAGGTTCCCTTCTCATAAATAGTTTGCTTTTGTCCCGAAGCCACGCTTACCATCTCTTGGAGGAGCCTTTCACCTGCTTGGCCTATGGTTTCCTCGGCCTCAATCACGCTCCCCACGTATATATCGATAAAATCTTTTCTCTTTTCATACCCATCGGGATTTCCCGACATCTTGATAACAGGCATGAGGGGAAATCGTGCGGGTGCTGCCGGCAGCATTGGGAGCAGCGAGGGTAGGCCGCCTCCCATCGAAAAGATCATCAATTGACATCCGGTCGCAGCAATTCCCACTAAAAGCTCGGCAGTTCGTGCCGGCCCATCCATAAAGTAAAGCCCCTTTCCCGAGGGTCGTTCCCCATAGTTCAGAACATCCTGTAAGGGAGCACTTCCTGCCTTTATTATGGCGCCAAGCGATTTCTCCTCTATAGTGGTGAGGCCACCAGCGATATTGGCGGGAGTAGGCTCTGATCCCCTAAGATCGACTCCCATCTCCACTATTCGGCGCTCCGTGTTCTTTGTTGCTTCGAGAACCTTACCCGCCACATTTTTGTTGATCGCCCGTTTAACTAATACGTGTTCGGCGCCGAGGATCTCCGGGGTTTCCGTGAAAACTACCGTTCCGCCTTCGCTGATGATCCTGTCAGCCACAAATCCGGCCACTGGATTCGAGACAACTCCCGAAGTCGTATCAGAGCCACCGCACTTTATGGCCAGGCTTAACTCACCGAGTTGGGCCTCTTCTGTAGAGAGCTCGGAGGCCTGACTTGACATCCTTTGTGCAGCATTTCTGCCTCTGCTCACTAACTTATTCCAGTCTTCCACGTTCTTAAGCATTAGGAGTTCAACGGGTTTTTCTAGCTTTTGAATATCCTGATAGATCTTTTCAGGGGACATCTGCTCACATCCCATACCCACGAGAACGACCCCGAAGATGTTCGGATTTCCCGCAAGGTTCGTAAGGGTCCTGGTGGATTGCTTCAAATCATCGCCGAGATGTGAGCAGGAGAGGTTATGGCCGAGAGGTATAGCCCCTGGAATTCTCCGACTGATTAGTTGCGGGAGCTCGTTGATACATCCCGTGGTGGCGATAACCGCCACGAGGTTACGCACCCCCACACTACCATTTTTTCTCCTATATCCTTGAAACCTCATGACATAGCTCTCACAAAGCAAAACCTTATATAGTTTCTTATCGATATTTGAAATTTATCACTTCGGCAGGCCAACCAGGCCCTCATCTAAAATTAATTTTACTGCCATCTGAGAGGCCTTTCCCACCACATCGGTGCATTTATCCACGTGTCCTCCTGCTTCCTCGAACTTTTCGAAATCATCCATATCGGCGATGTAGTAAGGGCGACCGAATCGATGCGTCTGAATGTCCCTGCAAATAATGGATCCAAATTCCTTTGTGTATTGCTCCAAGAATTTTCTAGCCAGAGCAAATGATTTGAAACGGACTTTTTCTGGATCCGCAAAGTTTGAGCGCTCACGCCCCAATAGTTGGCTGATCACCATGACGCCACCCGCATATCCTCCACACACACCGATCCCGGTCAGGCCACCGCCTGCTGCAAGACCGGTGCCTGCCTTGAATACGCTGTCATCTCTGATATCCAGGATATCCTGTATGGCTGCGATTGCACATTGTGAACAGCCTCTATATACCTTTTCATATTCGAACCCCAGTTTGTAGGCCTTTTCCAACAGTTCTTGTTTTGTTTCTTCCATTGCTGTTTTTTCCTCCTATGCTTTTGTATTCTCGAATGTTGTCAATCGATCGGTGAACATCTTTGAATATCACCTTCCGCTGCGATCATAACTTGAGTATCCCCTGTCATTTAGCAACCACGCCTCCATCGACCGCCATGGCATGACCAGTGACAAATGAAGACGCATCTGATAACAGCCACACCACGACCTCAGCAATTTCTTCTAAGGTGCCAAGGCGCTCCATTGGTATCATTGACATAAGCTGCGATTCAGCTTCTGGGTCGCTTTTTATGATGCTCTCTACGAGCGGCGTACGCACAACTGCAGGGCATATGGCATTGACTCGTATGCCTGCATTTGCGTATTCCAACGCTGCCACTTTTGTTAAGCCAATAACCCCGTGTTTGCTTGCAGCATAAGCTGAACGTTTAGGGAGGCCGATGAGGCCAACCATCGACGATGCATTGACTATTGCACCTCTTCCACTCTTGATCATCTGCGGAATCTCATACTTCATGCATAACCACACGCCCTTAAGGTTTACGTTGATGACATGGTCCCAATCTTCCTCGCTTGTCTCCGGTGTCAGGCGCGGGCTTATCACCACTCCAGCATTATTGTAAGCACAGTCAAGGTGACCGTAGGTCTCGATGGTTTTATTTACCATTGACTCGACCTCACTGGCTTTGGAAACATCAGTTCTTATAAAGGAAGCCTCGCCGCCAGCGTTTCTGATACTGTTCACCGTGTCTTCACCATCTTCAGCAATGGTATCTGCCACAACGACCTTTGCTCCTTCTCTGGCAAAAGCCAGGGCGGAAACCTTGCCAATCCCAGACCCTGCACCGGTCACCAGCCCTACTTTGTTCTCCAATCTTCCTGTCACAGTAAACTTTCCTTGGCCTTGCCTTATGCTACCGCTGATAGGCATTATCGTCTGAAAACCCTATTTTCCTTTATCATTCTTGGCAACATCAGCAGGAACCTCCAGTCATAAACAATGCTTTGCCATCTATATCCTTTGCATGTACGATCTGTGCTTTACCAAGCCATCCAGCCACCGTCCACTGGCAAGACCACTCCATGGATAAAATCAGAGGCTGATGAGGCGAAAAAGACTGCGGCACCAGCTATATCCTGAGAGGTTCCCCACCGGCCTGCTGGTGTCCGTGCAGTAATGGATTTTGAACGTTCGGGATCTTTTCGAATTGCCTCAGTTAAACTTGTGACAAAAAAACTGGGGGCTATGGCATTCACGTTAATCCCTTTGCTCGCCCAGTCGTTTGCGAGGGCTTTGGTCAACCCCACAACGCCATGTTTCGCCGAGGCATAGGCCGTAACATTAAGTCCTCCTTGAAACGCAAGCACTGACGCAATGTTAATGATTTTTCCCATCCCCTTTTTCAACATGACCCTGCCGGCTGCCTGTGAGAGGATAAATGAGGCGGTTAGATCGCTCTCTATGGTATCATCCCAGTCCTCTTCGGTGTGCTCCGCAGCTGGAGATCTTCGAATGATCCCAGCATTGTTGACCAAAATATCAAGGCCTCCCATCTTTTGCACTGCGGCCGGTATCACATTCTTGGTTTGTTCTCGTTTGGTAAAGTCAGCGGAGTGGTGTATATACCTGCGTCCAAGATCGAGCATTACCTTCTCAATATCCGGATGAGGACTTCGACTGACCACAACAATATCAGCTCCTGCTTCTGCCAATGCAAAGGTAATGACCTTACCAATTCCCTTTGTTCCACCTGTCACCACTGCAATTTTTCCATTCAGTCGAAATTTATCCAGAATCATTCTCTCCTCCTCACCCTGCTCTCATATAATTTACTTATTCATTGTTTCTCGCACGAGATCCATTCCTCTATGCAAGGCCACCATGTTCGTATCAAATACTTTGGGCAGCTCTTCCTTTAGCACTCCCTCCATTGTTTCTTTATCCAAGGGGAGAGTATTTGAACCGAGCAGGGCACCCAGCAAAATCACATTTGCGTAGATGGGATTTCCCAACCTCAGTGCCTCCTCGGTGGCATTCATTATCCACGATTGGGCCGATAGCCTCCGTATCGTTTCAATCGCCTTGTTGAGCTCGGGGTAGTCCACCTCACCACTTATGACCCCGATGGGATACACAGGTCTCGTATTCACAATAGCGATGACCTCCGGGTTACCGAATCGGATCAGGTTTCTCAAAAGCTCGATTGGCTCCATCCCTACAATCACATCGGCATCACCTTCATGGAGCAGGGGGCTCGCATTGGCGCCTTCCCTTGAGATCTTTATGTGGCTCGCCACTGCGCCGAGCCGTTGCGAGGCACCATAGTTATCGAAGACAGTGACAAAGTATCCAGACCTCACCAACGCACTCCCGATAAGAAACGACATAAGGACATTTCCCTGGCCACCTACGCCAGCAATAATGACATTGAGTGGATCCTTGCTCAGTTCCCGGGCGCTCATAATGCCTCCTTGAGGATCGCCCCTTGAGGACACACCTCTGCACACAGTCCACAGCCCTCACAGACCGCCTCATCTATCACGGCCTTTCCCGCGTCCCTATCCCATACCAGTCCAGGACAACTGAATACCCGCGTACAGATTCGATTACACCCGCATTCCTCGCCGATACACCTGGAAGAATCCACGTACATCTTATATGGTTTCTTTCGTTCCCTCCGTGCTCTCACCAGTTCGCACTCACGACGAAGAATTACCACAGTTGCGTTGCCTTCGTTTCTCATCACCTTTAGCAGGGTGTTTACAGTATCGGTGAGATCAAAGGGGTCACACACTTGAACAGAAACTCCCAATGAGCGACAGATGGCCTCTATGCTCACCTTTTTTCCCGTCTCTCCGGTCGCGGTTATTCCCGTTCCTGGATGAGGCTGAAACCCTGTCATTGCGGTAGCAGAGTTGTCCAGGATCGTGAGCGTGAAATTCGATTTGTTCCACACCCCGTTTATCAATCCCGGGATCGAGGCATGGAAAAAGGTGGAATCCCCGCACACTGCAATCACTGGTTGACTAAAGCCGAATTGATTGAGGTGTCCAAATCCATTCGCTATCCCTACTCCGCCTCCCATGGCGTAGTAGGTTCTGACCTGAAAGGAACCGGGTGAAATCATTCCCATTGCGGTGCAGCCGATATCGCCGGTGACAAATCCATTTCTCCCATCAAGCTGGAGCGCGATCTTGATAGCCCAGAAGCTGGCCCGATGAGCGCACCCTGGGCAGAATGTCAAGGGTCGGGCGGGTAATGTTTTCGCTACTTCCTTCAGTGTGGATTGGTATTCAGCATTCGATGATTGACGGCTCCGGTATGAAGTTCCCATGACCGTTGCTATTGACTGAATAACGAGATTGAGGTCCTGTTCCCCCCATGCCCTCACGTGCCCGGAGCGTTTCCCATAAAAAGTGGGCCGCGGACGGTCTGCGGGAAGGCTCGCCGCCAATTCCATGACGCTCTGCTCCACAAGTGGGGAAATTTCCTCGATAAACAGCACCTTATTTGATCTCTCAAGGTGTCTCGTGACAAATTCTTCGGGTAGTGGCCATGTGGTGCCCAGTTTGACGATACCAACCCTGTCTTGAAGGTTCAATATCTTCACTGCCTCGGTAGCGTATGTCCAGCAGATACCAGATGTGAAAATTATGAGGTCCGGGGTATTGGGTCCATTGTAGGAGTTGAATGGTGAGCCCTCGCAGTGCCCCTGTGCCTTGGAGAATCTCTTCAGAAGTACTTCACTCTGTTTGTAGGGGTGGAACTGCATTCCGCAGGTGTATTTACTCTGCTGCGGATCGTCGATATCGTAGAAGTCAGCGAAATGGGCCTTCTTAGTTTCCTCGGGCAGCCTGCCGAACCTCACGTTACCTCTTGTGTGGGACAGATAGGTAACGCTTCGCACCATGCACACCATACCAAGTTCTTCTGAGAGCTCAAATGCCCACTTGGTCATGTCTTTACATTCTTGTGCGGTGCTTGGCTCTAAGAGCGGGATGTTTAACCACTTGGCGATGGGTCGCGTGTCCTGCTCATTTGAACTTGTCATTCCGCCTGGGTCGTCGCACACAACCAACACCAGTCCCTTTTTAATCCCTGTCATTTGGAGGTTTACGAGAAAGTCGGTGATCACGTTCACCCCGTTGGCCTTCATAGAGCTGAGGGCACGGATATTCGAGAGGGAGGCTGCTGAAGCGGCCTCAAATGCGACCATCTCGTTTATCGACCACTCTGCATATATGCCCATCTTTTTGGCGATCGGTGCCAAGGTAGCCATAATCTCTGAAGAAGGGGTTCCTGGGTAGGCAGTGGCGAATCCTATTCCTGCCTCAAGTGCACCGCGAGCAATTGCCTCGTTGCCAAGGAGAAGTTGTGTTGTTCCAGGTGCATCTATTTCGATATTCGACATAGTAGTAACCTTTTCTGAACTATTCCAAAAGCTTACTAATTAAATTTTGCGAGATCCCTAGATAAAGCAAATCATCTACTCCACCTGTCATGGAGATAATGTTCTGGAGCGATCTCTTTTTTTTGCTCAGCGAGGCGCGCTTTAGATTTTTCAGGCTCTCAGCTGGAATGGGTTGTGTCTCAATTGCACGGCGACTCTTGGCGACTTCTAACATTTCTGCACCAGCCTTGGTACGGATAATAACCGTGTTCCATCCTTTAAACATGGTCCTCCCGGAACCGACTGAGATGTCGGCAAACTCCGCGGTCATATCAATACAATAGCTACATGCCTTATTAATAAAGGGGGTGATTTCATCCAAGTCAACCGACTGGGTTTCTGATTTTGTATATACGTCAAAGCTATGCGCTGGATGGTGGGGAATATCAAATTTAATTGCCTTTGAAAGGTTAAAACGCTCTTGCAAGAACTGATGAAATCCATGGGATAATGTCCATCCGCAAAATAGACCGATCGCAAGCTTCACATTTTCGATATTTGCCCTATTGGTAGGAGGTGATACCTTCATCTTGCTCAAGGAGGCAACATGACAAGGCAATCCCACAAATCCAAATTTCTCAGAGTTCTCTTTAGGGAGATGATTAATGGCTTCGAGAACAGGGCTGGGTTCATAGCTCACTCTCGCACATTCCAACAATTCCTCCCTATTTCGAGCGATAAAACCATGGGGAACCTTTTCATCATCTAGTTTGGTCTCGACCGCACCATCGATCATTCCCTCGGTCAGGGCAACTGAGAGCAGGCTCGTGACGACCCCCCCGTCCTGTGCCTTTTGGTGTATTTCTGGGTCAGTGGAGCGTGCAAGAAAAACCTCCTTTGCGATACCGATCTCATACTCGCCATATGGTATGCCAAAGATATGCCGGCTTATTGCATTCATATCCGTGGGAGTTCGTGGACAGTATTGATAGCATTGACCTCCAGTTATTTTACACTGATGGAGTCTCACTATTCTCCCTTCATGAATGACGAAATAGGGGCAGAAGCCGGTACATCCCCCACAAAGGGTGCACAGACCGCTTTCAATCACCTCCTCATACAGTTCCTTTGAGGCATTATCCATCATGCTCCTACCTCACTTTCAAAGCATGCTTTTGGTTTTAAGATTTCATTATATGAAATTGAGTTTCTATCTTTTATTAAAAAAATTACCACTCCATCTCGTTTGAGATCCTCTCAGTCGTTTCGAGCAGCATTATCTTTAATTCATTATTAACCCTTTCCATGGTCATGGTGAAGATAGAACCCGTAATGCTCAGGGCTGCCACAATCTTTCCTCCAGCCCTAATAGGAGCAGCCACACAGCGGACACCCTCATAGTATTCCTCGTTGTCAATCGCGTATCCCTGTTTTCTGATCTTTTCTAATTCCTTAAACAGATCATCAACATTTGTTATGGTATTTTTACCGTACTGCTTCAGCGCCCGGCCCTGGTAAATAGTGAGAATGTCTTTTGGTGAGAGTTCAGAGAGAAGCACCTTGCCTCCTGCGGCTGCATGCGGATCAGTTCTAAAACCAATGTAGGTGGCCAATGAAAGACCTCTTTGAGTGTCAATCTTATCAATGTAGATGACCTTTCCATTTCTCAAAATGGCCAGATGAATAGCCTCTCTACATTCACCATAACGTTTGCGGCATTCATCATGAAGTTCGAACAAGTATTTATTTGCAATTTTTCGGACATCTATGCTGTCCAAAATTCCTCTACCGAGGGACAAAAATTTGAAGCCGAGGGAATATTTTTTGGTTTCTGCGTTCTGGGCAACATAATCATAGGGGAGAAAGGTGCTTAAAATATGGTGGATACTGCTTTTGGGAAAACCAATTATATTGCTCATTTCCAAAAGGCTTAGGCCCTGAGGATTTTTGCTCAATAGATCGATCACTTGCAGGCTCTTGTCAAGAGTAGTCAGCTTCATCTTATTACAATATATAGTTTCATATAATGAAACTGTATTTAAAATATAGTAATAATAAATGCATGTCAAGAGATTTTTCAAATTTTTTTCAAAATTTCTTCTTCTCCCTCCTCTTGAATTGCTGAACAGAAAGTAGTAAAATCAAAAAGTAAATGAAAACGAAACAGATATTTGAGACCTATGATAGGAAAGGAAATCGGACAATTGCTAAGTTGAGGTATTGTCCCAGATGCGGTGTACGATGTATTCCAACATCCTGTATTAGGCATAGGCAGCTTCGATGCTCAAGGTGCGGTTTTTCTCTCTATCAAAATCCCTCCCCAGGAGCCGTCGTATTAATTATTGATAACGATATGATACTATTAGGTGAAAGGGATAATAAGGTATTTATGGGAGGAAAATGGAGTCTTCCTGGTGGATTTATCGAATTCGATGAAGACTTCCTGACTTCAGCCCATAGAGAAATAATGGAGGAAACTGGCCTTTCTATAAAAATCATTTCTATTATCAGTGTTGTTTCTAATTTTTTCTCACCTGACCTGCATACCTTGGTAATTGTACTTTTGGCACAAAAGATGAGTGGTAGCTTACAGCCAGGTGATGATATGGTAAAATTAGATTGGTTTCCGATTTCAGGGCCCTTTCCTCCTATGGCATTTGAAGCAGATACACATATAATCGATAGGTACTCTAAAACAAAAATGTCTGGAATATCTGTGGATAATCGGTTTGCGGTACTGTAAAGGAAAGATAATAGGGAAAAAATGTTTAAAACTAATATGCATATAATATCATGAATTGTGAAATAGTAACTATCGGAAGTGAACTTTTACACGGCACAATTATAGACACCAATGCATCCTATATTGCTCGCACGCTCAATTCTATTGGTCTTAACATAGCATTTCACACTACAGTAGGAGATATCTACACACAAATAAAGGATATCCTTTTTCAGGCCTGGAAGAGAAACGATTTGATTATCACCACAGGCGGTATTGGGCCAACAGAAGATGACCTAACAAGAGAAGTGATAGCTGACCTGGCGGGTGTTCCACTCATATTTAAAAAAGAATTAATGGATCAGATCGAATCTATTTTTAAACGCATTGGGTATAGCATGCCAGAAAACAACAGGAAGCAGGCCTTTATACCTGATGGTGCCACCCCTATTCCCAATGAAAGGGGAACAGCTCCAGGGTTTATTATAGAAAAAGAATCAAAGCTAATCGTTGCCCTTCCTGGAGTACCGAAAGAACTTGAATATCTACTTACTAAAAAGGTTATTCCATACCTGAAAAAATATTTTCACCTTGATCAGGATGTAATTTCCTCTAAAACTCTCAAGGTAACAGGTATAGGCGAAAGCAAGGTTGATACCCAGATAAACGATCTCATGAAGGAGAGTGGTAATCCAACTATTGGTATCTTAGCTTCACCAGGTGATATAAGTATCACGATAACAGCCTGGGCAAAAAGCGAAAGAGAGGCCGAGGCTCTTATCAAACCAATCGAGCAAGAGATCAGGGCACGCTTAGGAATTACTGTCTATGGTTTCAACGAAGATACTCTCCATGAAGTTGTGACAAACCTTCTCAATAAAACAGGAGAGACCTTATCTATAGTAGAGACCTTTTCAGGCGGTGAGTTAACATGGAGATTGCAGGGATCACTACTATCCCCGCTTCATAAAAGCATTGTAATAGGGAAGAAAGAACAAATACTTTCTTTTCTAAACAAGAAAGGCCCTGCTCTTGAAATAAACAAAGAGACAGCTGAATCTTTAGCTAAAAAAATAAAACATAAGGGAAATAGCTCGATTGGTTTAGCGCTGTTAGGAATACTACAAGTAGCTGAAAAGGGTTATAGTGTAAATGCCCATGTTGTGGTTTCAGGTGAAAATGTCAATGGTAGCTACAATTGGAAAATGGGTGGTGATATCTCTGCCCTTCAGAATAGAAGTACAACAATAGCCTTGAATACTTTACGATTAGCCCTTATTTCTAGAATGTAAGATATTGTCGGAAGCTGTGGGTAATGAGTAAAATGATTCATTTTGATACAACATTTTTCTGCTTAACCAGTCTTGTAAAGTTTAAAAATCCATGCCATTAATAGTACTATGTTTGTAATGATGGCATTTAATAATACGTAACGATTAACCTATAACGAGGTAATGAAAATGATACGTCAACCAGCAGTGGCCAATCAATTTTATCCTGGAAGGGAAGAAGATCTTAAAAAAGATATTTCCAGCAGGATTAAGCCTGCCGCAGGAGAAGAAAAAAAAGAAAAGGTATTGGCCCTGGTATCTCCTCATGCCGGTTATATGTACTCAGGCAATGTTGCTGGAGCTGTGTATGCCGCAGCTGATATTACTCAGGAAGTAATCGTGATGGGCCCCAATCATCATGGCCTCGGAGCACCATTTGCTGTGATGGCTCAGGGTGCATGGCGCATGCCATGGGGTGATATGAGCATAAATGAAAAACTGGCCAATCTCCTGATTGAAGAATCCAAATGGTTAAGCGCTGATGCACAAGCCCACATACAAGAACATTCTATCGAGGTTCAATTACCCTTCATTCAATACATCAAACCTGATGCTGAATTTGTTCCAATTGTTCTTGGTAGAGCTAACTTTACAACATGTGAAGAAATAGGTACAGCCATAGCCAGGGCTATAAAAAAATTCGGTCGGCCTGTTGTCATAATTGCCAGTACGGATATGACTCACTATGAATCACACGAAAGCGCTCAACAAAAGGATCAATTGGCGATAGAAAGGGTTCGCTCTTTGGATCCTGCTGGGCTTTTAGAGATAGTTGATGAGAATAACATATCTATGTGCGGCGTAATTCCGACTACAATAACCCTTATAGCAGCCAAGGAATTGGGTGCAACCACGGCAAATCTGATATCCTATGCCACATCAGGAGACGTGAGTGGTGATTATAGCTATGTTGTAGGGTACGCTGGTTTTATCATTCAATAACGCCTCAATCAGCCACTTCTCGTAGGCTTTCTTCAAAGATAGATAAACACACATCTATCTCCTCTGCCGTAACAGTCAGTGCCGGACAGAAACGTATCGTATTCTCACCACACCCAAGGAGTAGTAGTCCCTTATGAAAGGCCTTTTGAATTACTTCATTGCGCCAATCAGAAGCCCGTTCTTTGGTCTCTCTATCCTTTACTAGCTCAACACCAACCATGAGGCCCTTTCCACGGACATCGCCTATACACTCTATTGAGTTCTGCAATTCCCGTAGCCCTGTCATTAAATATTCACCACGGATTTTTGCATTTTCCATCAGCTCACTTTCGAGCAACTCAATAGTAGCCAGAGCAGCGCTACATGATACAGGATTTCCTCCAAAGGTGGAAGCATGGGATCCTGCCTCCCAAACCATAATGTCAGATCGAGCCACCATGGCACCGAGCGGCATTCCTGATGCGATACCCTTTGCCAGGGCCATAATATCCGGCACCACTCCAAAGTGTTCCATTGCAAACATTTTTCCCGTACGGCCCATACCTGATTGTACCTCATCGGCTACATAGAGAATTTCATACTTTTTAGCTATTTTTTGCAACTCCTGGTGAAATTCGGGAGGAGGCACAACGTATCCTCCCTCGCCCTGGATAGGCTCAACGAAGATGGCTGCCACCTCTTCAGGCGGGACGGTTGTGCGGAAGAGGGTATCTTCTACCCAGCGCACACACTCGATTCCACATGCAGGATACGACATATTATACGGACACCGGTAACAATAGGCATACGGTATGTGGGTAATTCCGGGTATAAGTGGATTATAATGCTTTTTCTGGATCGTTTTGCTCGCCGTAAGTGAAAGTGCGCCCATGGTGCGGCCATGGAATGCTCCAAAAAAAGCAAGATTTAGCTCCCGTTTTGTATACCACCGGGCGAGCTTAAAGGCTGCCTCAACTGCCTCGGCACCGGAGTTTCCAAAATAAACCTTATTGCTTCCACCACCTGGCGCCAAGCGAGCAAGCTTTTCCGCCAGAGTGATCTGTGATGTATAGTAGAAATCGGTTCCAGACATATGTAATAACTTGTTAGCCTGTTTCTTGATGGCATTAACAACATGAGGATGGCAATGTCCGGTTGCGCATACTGCAATACCTGCAGTAAAATCCAAGAAAATGTTCCCATCCGGGTCATGAATCCATAATCCTTTGGCCTTCTCGGCAACAAGAGGATAAATCCGAGTATAGGAGGGAGATACATGATCTCTATCTACACCAATCAGAGCGGCAGCATTAGGGCCCGGGAGATTTGTCTTGATATCAGGAAATTTCATCGCAGCACTCCTTTCTCAGCATTTTAATTGTAATACAGTATCCATGTTTTCATATCTTAACAAGACTGCTATCATCACACTATTCATGATCATATCATTCACACTGAGTATCTTTCGCACCATATGCTATTAAAAACAAGTTAATTCTCTTCCCCTCTTCTATATTTTATTTCTTTTTTTTGGACAGTTAATGAACTATATACTTCCACGATATTCTTGGAATACCAAAAAATATTTTTTACTATATTTTTTAGATGTGATAACAACATGATACTTGCATTCCCATCTCATATAATGTATGCATTGGCAAGTTTTCATTTTAAACCTCTCATATTTGATTGTTCATGATATGTATGGGAGGTTTTATTTCTATGATTGTACATGGTAAAATTTATTGGAGCTCTCCGGCAAAGCTAGAAGCTTATTCGCTGGATTATTATTGAGCAATCTCAAATTGTCAATAGTAATGAGCAGATGTTCTTCGTAGGTATTTAAACCTAATAGATATAGGGAATAGTCACAAAATATAACAACTCCCATCTGCAATTAAGTGTTGTTTCCTTTCGTTTGGGTAAAACACCTGATTGAATTGAACGCGTTAAACTGATAGAAAAAACTCCATCAAAAGGCTTTAAATCTCTTAGAGAATGTATGGGATAAAAATTTTTATTTCAACTCTTGGGTCTGGCTGTAACTACCCAAAGATCAAAACTATACAAGTATCGCCTTTCTCATTGAGCTTATGCGCACAGCACTCCAATGGGAGTTGGCACATGACTTAGGTATCTTTAAGTATTAAAATAATAGGAGGTAAAAATGAGACCTTATTTTGAAAAAATGACACCCTTTGGGAAAGCTCTTTCCGATAGTCAAAAGGAGAGCGCACAGGAAAATGTAGTACAGATAAATGAAGTGGAAAAAGATGTTGCCCAAGCTATTGAGGCAGTAAAAAATGCAGGTATACCTGCCGAAAAAATTAAACAGAGAGGTCAGACCACAGTATGGGAAAGAATAGAGCATCTTGTCGACCCTGGAACATGGTGCCCGCTTCACACACTGTATAATCCCCTGTTTAACGAAGAGGGCTCGACTGGTGTGATTGATGGGCTTGCCAAGATCAACGGTAAATGGGCGGTTGTTATCGGTTTCGACAACAAGGTAATGGCAGGTGCCTGGATTGCCGGACAGGCAGATAACCAACTCAGGGTCACGGACATGGCAAAAAGACTTCATGTTCCCCTTGTGTGGATTGTAAATTGCAGTGGTGTAAAACTCACAGAGCAGGAAGAGGTGTATGCGAATCGAAGAGGAAATGGTACCACATTTTTCCGTCATGCTGAGCTTGAAAAGGTGGGTGTTCCAGTTTTAGCAGGTATTTATGGAACAAACCCAGCTGGTGGGGGATATCAAGGCATCAGCCCTACTATCCTTCTGGCACATAAAGATGCTAACATCGCTGTAGGTGGTGGCGGTATTGTCGGCGGTATGAGCCCAAAAGGTTATTTCGATGAAGAAGGTGCTGAGCAACTTATTGAGGCAACACGCCATTTCAAACAGGTGCCCCCAGGCAGCGTTCCTATACACCATAATGAGACAGGCTTTTTTAAAGAGGTTTATGATACTGAGTTTGAGGTCCTTGATGCCCTGAAAAAATACATGGATATGTGCCCAGCTTATGACCCTGATTTTTTCAGAGTTGGTAAACCGAAAGAACCTAAATTTCCAGGTGAGGATATCAACAGTATCGTGGCCTTTAATCAGAAGAGGAGTTATAACTTTAAAGAAATGCTTGCCCGTATCTTTGACAACAGCGAACATATGGAATTCAGGCCAGACTATGGCCCTGAGGTCTATACAGGACTTGCAAAAATTGATGGTCTTCTGGTAGGCTTTATAGGTAATAATCAGGGATTTTTGGGTCAAAAATACCCTGAATATGCTCCCTACCCTGGCATTGGTGGGAAGCTCTATCGTCAAGGTTTGATAAAGATGAATGAATTCGTCACCCTATGTGGTCGTGACAGGGTTCCTATCGTCTGGTTTCAGGATACATCTGGAATTGATGTGGGAGATATTGCAGAGAAGGCGGAGCTGCTTGGCCTTGGGCAGTCTCTTATATACTCCATAGAGCAAACTGATGTCCCTCAAATCTGTATAGTTTTGAGAAAAGGTACAGCAGCTGCCCATTACATCATGGGAGGACCAACAGCCAATAACCATAATGCCTTTACTCTCGGGACACCAACAACAGAAATTTATGTCATGCACGGTGAGACGGCTTCTGCTGCCTCATTTTCAAGGAGATTAGTCAAGGAAAAGGATGCCGGACGCCCACTGCAGCCAGTCATTGACAAGATGAATGCCCTTGCACAGGAGTACTATGATAAGTCCAGACCAATCTATTGTGCCAATAGAGGCTATGTGGACGAAATTATCTCTTTTGCTGATATAAGAAAATATATTGTTGCCTTTGCGGGCTGCGCTTACCAAAATCCTCTATCAATTTGCCCGCACCACCACATGATGATTCCACGACTTATTAAGGGATAAGAGGGGTAGCTCCTGATACTCTAAAGTTAACCCTTCAATAGTGTAGGAAAGGCACATACGAAACCTTAAATATTTGGGGGTTATCCATGAAACGATATCAATTTGCTGCCAATAGCTGGGCTGAGGTAGATGAGATGGACAGAGAAAATATAATCATCCTTATCCCCCTCGGTTCAACAGAACAGGAGGGAACCCATCTTCCCCTCGGTGTTGATACATATGTAGCAGAGGCTATAGCACAAGCAGTAGCCAAAAAAACAGATTGCCTTGTTGGTCCTACCTTACCGGTGGGATACTCAGAATGGTTTTGTGAGTTTCCAGGAACAATGTCTTTAAAGTTAGAGACACTCATACAGGTATTACGGGAATATATATCCAGTCTGATTCTTCATGGTTTTAAGAAATATATTTTTGTCAACGGACACGGCGCCAACTCTTCTGCAGTGGATGTCATTTCCAGGGAATTTATAATGAGCCACGATGTACAAATTGCCATGGTGGAGATATGGAAGATCACTAACTCCCTAGCAAAAGATATCCCAGAGCTAAAAGAAAATATCTTCAAACATGCAGGAGAATTAATGACATCGATGATGCTCTTTCTTTATCCTGATCTGGTGAATATGAAAAGGGCAAAGGTTGAATATCTCAAATCGAACAAATCTCATTTTACGGTGAAATCAACTCTTGGCCTTTCTGAATTTAAAGGGATGCAGATGACTCTTTATGACAAGGCCAAACGTTTGACAGAATCTGGGATTATGGGAGATCCCTTGTCTTCCACAGCTGAAAAAGGAAAGATTATCGTTAATGCAATTACATCATACTTGATTGAGATGGTAACAAAATTTTAACATAACCAAATTACCCCTCTTTTTTCGCCCTTACCACCACTTCACTATTTTTGAAAGATACAATAGCTGGCATAAAAAACCGCTTGAGAGTAAAAAATTATGAGGATCAATTGCAGAAATAAGGGTCCGTACTCATAGCGCCCATCAGCATTGTTAAAAACAACTGTCCCTGTCGGTCTTACATTACCCATTAAAATATCCTTTTTCATAAAGGGAACATTTTCATTAAGCTAACACAATAAAAACAAAAATACTTGACAAAAGCTTTTTATTCTTCGAAAGTTAGCATTATTTTTTTATATCGTATTCGTGTCTTTATTTTATTAATGTTAAAGTGAAGGAGGTGAGCTTTTTAATTAATAACCGTAAAAAATATAGCAGAAAGGAGAAATCAAATGAGAAAGAAAAGCAGGATTGTAATTCTTTTATTTGGGGCATTGGCTCTTTTGATAGCAACAGGGTGTGCAGGAACAAAATATGTTCCTAAGGGTACAGTAACTTGTCCAGCGAATATAACATGGAATGTGGTTCCCCAGGCTGATATTACTTCATTTTCATGCACTGTGGCAGAATTTAAGAAAAAACCGGCAGTTATATTTAAGGTGGGGGTAAAGAATATTTCAAACAAAGCACAGCGCTTCAGAGTTCAGATTTATCTCCTTGAAGAAGGAAAGGCTGTTGGCCATCTAGTCCCAAGGAAAGGGAAACCACCGGTTCTTAAACCTGGCCAGGAAAAGGTGGTTACTTGTCCAGTAATAAAGGCTACCCAATTGCCAACAAAACTGGAAGTAGTTATTAAAACTATATCAATTGATTAATAACTATAAAGTAAAAGGAGATATAACATGAAAAATACCAAAACAATACTTGTATCAATTTTGATCTCTTTCTTCACCTTTCTGCTAGTCGGAACCTCGGTTCAGGCAAAAACGAGATATATTTCAATTAGTACTGGTGGCACAGGAGGGGTATACTACCCTTATGGTGGAGGCCTGGCAGAGATTTTTACCAGATACGTAAAAGGCGTTAAGGCGGTTGCAGAGGTAACAGGTGCCTCTGTTGAAAATGTAAAGCTGGCCCATAGAGGTGAAACTGTTATTGCTGAGGCTATGAATGATGTCGTGTATCAGGGCTATAATGGGATCGGAAAGTTTAAAGGAAAACCCCAAAAAATCCTGGCAATGTTTCAGATGTATCCTCACCATTACCATGTGGTTGCACTAAAAGGAAAAGGAATCAAGACTATCTATGATATAAAGGGGCATAAAGTTTCTGTGGGTGCACCTGGAAGTGGAACAGAGTTTAAAACCAACCTGGTCTTACAAGAGGCCTTAGGAATACCGTATTCAAGTTTTAAGGTATTTCGGCTTTCATTTACCGAAAATGCAAATGCCCTTAAAGACGGAACAATTGATGTAGGTATATGGGATGTAGCGGCACCTACCTCTTCAGTAATGGATTTGTCAATTACAAGGGATATCTATGTTATACCGTTTTCTGATGAGGACATAGCTAAAATTTGTAAAAAATTTCCCTTTTACTCTCCCTTTGAAATGCCAGCAGGCACATATAAAGGGCAAGATGAGCCCGTTGCTAATCCATCAGTATGGAATACCGTAGCATGCACTGCCTCGCTGGATGAAGAATTGGTCTACCAACTTGTGAAAGGAGTCTTTGGACACACCGATTACCTGAAAATGATCCATCCCTTTGCAAAATATACTACACCTCAGAATGCTGTTAAGCATTCGGTTATCCCGCTTCATCCAGGTGCAATCAAATATTATAGGGAGGTGGGATTGACAATTCCTAACCGATTGTTACCAAAAAAATAATGAGATAATATCCTATAAGAGGCCGTCATTTTTTATGACGGCCTCTGGATTTTTCTAAGCGGAAACCATATGCCAAGGTGCCTGAAGACAGTATTGCCCATTGCCCTTTTATTGTATGTTCTTTTTTCTCCAGTTACAGCAAAAGCGATATATCCCCTTTTGTTAATGATTGAAAAAGGGAATGGCAAAGAGCTGATCTCTATACCAATAGAACCTGGAGAAGGCTTTACTATGCGATATATTCACTCTGTTGATATCTCACCGGTATATGAGGTTTTTTATGCAGATGAGAAAAAAGGGATTATCATTAAAGAGACCTATTTCAAGATGTTCGGAGCAGGAATGGGCCACTGGCCTGGTCGAGGGAGAATAGTCGAACAAAACGGATGGATCTTTATTAAGGATATGAACATTGCAATCGGGGAGTTTTATCTAAGAATAGGGGCACCATCAGTTGATCATACCCTTCTCATCAAGGGCCAAGAGATACATTTAAGCAGGATGATTCCAGGAAAGAGGGTTCGCATCTATATAAAGCAGGTGGGAAAATAAAAAATGCAGGATCAAGAGAGAAAATCAGAAAAAGAAATTAAACCGAGCAAGACCAGGAATTTGGTTGGTTTTTTTGCCCTTGTATTTACTACGGTAGCGGTTATCCTCTCTCTTTTCCAGCTTTATTCTGCCGGAATCCAACCCTTCTCAGCGATATATCAGAGGTGCATCCATATCTCTCTTATCTTGACCCTTGCCTTTCTTTTATTCCCTGCAACAAAAAAGGCATCCAGACAAAAAAAGGATATCTATTTCTATATTGATTTGCTCTTGATTGGCCTGGTCTTTCTTGTTGCTGGCTACATCCTTTTTAATTATGGTGAGATTATTGAACGTCAGGGAGATTGGACAATAATAGATGTTGTTTTTGGATTGGTGACCACTGTTTTAGTGATAGAGGCCTGCCGCCGAACAATTGGTTTGGTCATGGTCATTATTTGTTTAACCTTTATTGTATATGCTTATTTTGGCCCCTATATGCCAGAGTTTTTTTCACATAAAGGCT
>Ga0315534_1000270_pt1 | contig 34192 bp, 18 predicted proteins | sample SalMarSW160240MG_FD_203094 | JGI IMG/M metagenome (GOLD analysis project Ga0315534, IMG submission 203094) | Salt marsh sediment microbial communities from the Plum Island Ecosystem LTER, Massachusetts, United States - Salt Marsh Sediment SW1602-40 ...
GTCGCGTCGGCCGCGTTCGCGTCGGCCGCCGCGCCGGTGGCCTCTTCGGCAGATGGCTGTTCCGGGACCGTCTCCGGTGCGTCCCCCCCGGTGGTTTCGTCTGCCGGACGCTCCAAGGTGGCCAGATCGATGACCTCCAGTCCGCCGATGCCGGTCAGTTGGGGCAGCTCGCGCTGGGGCAGGGCCGTGCCGCGGATCTGGGCCTCCCAATCGACAGCCAGCAGCATGTCGCGGCCCGGATTGAGGGCTTTGACCTGGCAGGAACAGTCGCCACACAAAAAGCGGCAACTTTCTTCGATGGTCGACGCGTTGATGCCTTGTCCGACCAGCGCAAAGTAGGTTCGCCCGCGACCAAAGACCGGCACGGCAATCGGTTCATCGAAGCTTTCCAGATCGGCTTCGCTGTGCAGCAGCATCTGGAGGAAGATTTTTTCGGATTCGTCTTCCCGAGCCAGCTGGACGACCGAGAACCCGATCCGCAACTCGACAGCGGTACCCGCCTGGTACTGATCGTCCGTTTCCAAAACGTCCCTCGACGGCAGGGTCAGTTGTTCCTGCATCCGGTCGAGTTCCGTCCGCAGTGTATCCAGTGCCTGGGCGTTTTTCTGGGGGTCGCTGCTTTCGATCAGCACCCAAACGGCGGAATCGCCCGACAGAATTCGCTCGGCGATGTCGGCCCGCAGCGGCGATTGGACAATCCGATCCGCATTCGCCGCGGTCAGTTCTCCCGACCAGCAAGCGACCGGTGACGGTCCCGCCGGTGGATATCGCAGGACGAGCCAGGCCGTTTCGGATTGCTTCGCGGCGTCAACGGCGTCGTCCAGCAGTGGGTCCGGCGATCCGGCATTGCCGTCTTGCGGCGGCAATTGGTCCACATCCACGTCCGTCACGAAGACGTTCACCGGCGCATCCGCATCGTTGGCGGCATCCCGCAACTGCTGGAACAATGCCTGTTGCGGATCGGCAAGCGGTCCGGAATGACAGACCAACAGTTCGTAGCGATCCGGTTGCCATCGCTCCAGCGCGTACCGGAAAACCGGAATGCGACACGCGCTGCCGAGATTCGACGTCGCGAGCCATACCATCAGCGGGGTGAGCAGGTACCGGAGCCAGGGCGACGCCGGAATCGCGGCCAGTATCCGGGCGCGTCCGCCGGGCCGGGAGCCGCTGCAGACATAGTTTCTTTCTTTCATGCCATCACTGGGCGACGACGGCAACACCGGAAAGAACCGGCTCGCGCGTCGCGCTGCTAAGAGGAATCAGATCGATCTCGATGCGATTCCCGTGCGGAATCACGTCGCCAAACTCCAACATCACGCCTCGCAATCGCCCGCCCGCCTCACGCACAACGTCCCATCCCTGCGCCACGGTCTTGTCCTGAACGGCGATATCGAACACGCGCTGGCCCTCTTCAACATCATCCGGTTCGCAGAAGTACAACCGGACCGTGTAGGCTTGGGGCGCAGCCTCCGCTGCAGGTTCGGCGTCCGCGGGGCCTTCGGCGCCGGATCCCTGGGCGGTGACGTTCAGCGTCAGGCGGCGCAAATGACGCAACCCCGACGAAGCGACCCACGGCAAATCTGCGGACGCGACTGCCGACGCATGTCGCCGGAACGCCTCCACGTTTTGCCCGTCCACTTCCACGTGGAAGGGTGGTGCGTCGCCGCTGACCGGTGGATATTCGACCCACAGGAGCCCGTCCTGGTCACGCCAGTCTCCCGGAGCGCCGAGGTTAAGTCCAAGCCGTACCAATGCGGCGCCACCCGCAATGTCGTCCAAGGTGCTGATCGTCCATGTTTCGATGTCCGGCATGTGGATTAAAGCCAGCGAGGTCTGGTTCTGGTATCCGCAACTGCACGTACGCGTATAGTCGGGAGCGTTCAAGACGCCGTCGGCGGCGATCAGATTGGAGGTACAACCGGATCGGAATCCACCCAGATTGCCCGTGCCGCATTTGGCCGTGAGGTCATAATATCCCGCTGCTCCCGAGCGGAACGTGAGCAGATGCTCGCTTGCCACGGCCGTGTTGCAGCCGTATGTGCGAACGTATCGCCAGGCGGCCGGTTTGCCGGTCAAGGGATTTTCGATGGTGACGGGCGATCCGTCCTGCAGCCGGAGGACTCCACTGCTGAGGTCATAGGAGGTCGAATTGGTGATGATCAGATCGTTGTGCAGGATGCACGGACCGGCGTACTGGGCATCGTCTTTCTTCCACAACAACGATCCGTCCCGTCCGCAGATGGCGGTCATTCCCTCCGCGACTTCTTCCTGACTGCGGTCCGACGCGTCGGCTCCTGCCTGGATCAGTATGTCATGGTCGTCCGAATAGGACAGCCAGGTTCCGAACACGTGTTCGGACGATTCCCACAACACGTCTCCGGTGCGGAAGTCGAGCGCCATCAGGCGGTATGTGTCCGGAGCAGAACGGCCGCGCCGGGCGAGCTGTTCTTCCACCGTCCGAGGCAACTTGTCCAAGCAAAAAACGCGGTCTCCTCCCGCCACGATCGTATTGTGCAGAAAACTGTGGCGCGCCGTTCGTTCCCAGAGGAGGACGCCCGAGTGTCGATCAAGGGCCACGAGCCCGCGGGATCCGAAAATGTCGGGACTCCAAGCCGCGCTGCGCTTGCGCGAGACTTCGTACTCCACACCCTCCATCCGCTTCGTGTAATCGGCGAACTCGGTGCCGGCCAGCAGTATATCCTCGTAAACACCAATGTAACTCCACGTTCGAGCTCGCCCGCGGGGGTCCTCCGGCAGCGTAAAGGTTTGCATCGTGGTGCCGTCTCGCGGATTCAAAAGCAGGCATTCATGGCCTTTGACCAGATACACGGCTTCCGGCGTGACTACGTAATTCGTGCCTCGCGCGTTGGCCCCCGGAAGGTGGACCTGGTTGTACGACGGATCGAGCGGCGTGTTCTTGTACGTGTCGTCGTAGAAGACGTTGTAGGTGCCAAGATCGTCGAAGGTACGCTTCCACAACACGCGGCCCGTGTAAACGTCGCGCGCGCTGAGGCTGTTGATGCCCTGGAGAAAAAGGCGGCCATTCAGTACCTGTTCCGGCGGACCGTGCCCGTGACGAGGCAGCACGTCCATGTTCGAATTGCCGCCAAACCACAGGATACCCAACGGGAGTTTGACGAGTTCGTCGTCGGACTTGACCGTATTGGCGATGTCGCCGTACTGGTGCGTCCACGGGGCGGAACCGGGCAACGCGCCTTCGCGGACCAACAGCGTGTGCCCGCCCTTGCGATTGATTTTGAGTTGAGACAGGCCGGCCGTTTGAGCGCTGGATGCAAGTTGATCGCCGTCGTCACCGGCCAGGGGCACATACAAGACACCTCCGTAGGGCCTGACGGATCGGTACATGGCCGCCAGTTGGTCGGCCGCAGCGTACCGGGACGCGACGGATTCGCCAACGACAACCAGATGTGCAATGAAAGGCGGCGCCACGAACGACAGCGGATCGCCTTGGTGGACGGCCACCCGCCGGCCATACAGGCCCGCGTCGTCCAGACGTCGTCGGAGCGTGGCGACTCGGTCGGCATTCGGTTCGACCGCGACGATGTGCAGATCGGACTGGCCGAGGGCGGCTTCCAGAAGTTGGCCGTCGTCCACGCCAAACCACAGGGCGTACCCCTCCGACTGGCCCGCCGAATCCAGAAGCGCCCGTGCTTCCTCCACATGCCCGTCATGGGGCGACAGCGGTGTGGGTGAGTAGGCAATGGTGTGCGGCGGGTCGTTGGATGATCGCTCGAAGGCATGGATGCGCCCGTCCTCAGTGACCGCCAGCAATCGGTCGCCACCGGCCAGCAAACGACCGACCTTGCCGTCAACGGGCAGCGACCAGGCGACGCGCAGCGGAGTGGTACCATCGGGAAGTTCGACGGCCGTGATCGCTCCATTGCCCGCCGCGTACAATCTGCCGCCCGCGCGAATCAAATCGCCACTGCCGTCGGCCGGCACTTTCCAAAGTTCGTTCTTCCCGGCGTCCAGCGCACGCACGAACTCATCCGTGGCGGAAAAGACCCGATCCCCGGACAGCACCGGCTCGTTGAGCATCAGGGCGTCCTTGACACCCGATTGCAGATCGAAACGCCGCACTTCGCGTCGTCGCGTGTGCACATAGAATTCCGTATCGTTGGCGATGACCAGTGAGCCGCCGGTTCCCTTGCCTCCCGCATTGATGTGAAAATAGAGGAGTTCACCCGTGGATCGATCGAAGGCCGCGGGCACCGATCGTCCGCCCGGCACCAGCAGCGTGTCGCGCGTGGCCACGAGGGCTCCCTGGGGGGCGACGCCCGCGAATGCCGGCGCACTGTGCGGTTGCTTGATGTATTGAGACCCCGTATGGTCGTTGACCCAGTGCACGTCTCCGGTCTCGGCATCGAGCGCGTAGAGGAACGTGCCCAGAAACGGCCAGATACTGGCGGCGAAGTAGATCTTGCCGTCGCGAATCACCGGCCCCCCACGGGCCGGCCACATGGAAATCACTCGGCGGTTTCCCAGGACCTTGCGATCGGATGGCCCGCCGCGGAAACGCCATCGTTCCCGGCCGTCGTCGGCGCGAACGCAATACAGCCTGCCGTCGTCGCTGGCAAAATAGACGCTGCCGTTCCAGGCCACGGGCGGAAGGCGCACCGGTCCGTCACAGAAAAACGTCCATAGCGTCCGGCCCGTCTGCAGATCGAGCGCGACGACCTTGTCGCTGTCGTTGAATCCGATGAACATCCGCCCGTCGGCTATGATCGGTTCGAACAGCGAGTCGTACGGCATCATATCGCGATTGAGCGGGTCGTCCCACACGGGAACGCGCTGCGAAAAGTGCCGTGTCCAGGCGAGCTGCAATTGGTCGGGCAGATCGTCGGGCGATGCGGCGGACCGGCCCGCGTCGTAGCGCCACATCGGCCAGTCGCCGGCTGACAGTTGTGCTGGACCACGCCAGCCGCAACAGGCCAGCAACGCCAGGGAAAACAATCGAGACATACAGCGAAAGGCCATCGTGGAGGGTCCTTCTCGTTGTTCGGTTGACTATGGGCTATGGGTTGGCGGAAACGCGGCGTGCGACGACGTTCTTCAAGATAGCGTCCTTGCCGGTTTGCAGGGCTTCGATCGCGCACAGGACGGGGGCCCCGGCCAGCCCCCGGCGGCCTGTTCGGGAAACCAGATCCACCACGAGGTCATCATGGACCGAAACACCGTCGTGCGCCAAAATGATCGCTCTGCGCCTGCCATCCGATTGAGCCGCCAGGTCTATTTTCTCTGCAACAACTTCGTTCTGCAATTTTACGGAGAAGACGCGCTGCCCGGCCACGTCTCCATCCGGCGCGGCGAAATAGAGCCGTACGTCATATTCCGCGGGACCGTCGTGCGGACCGCGCAGCGGCAACTCACAATGCGTGATCCCCAGCATTCCCGAAGCATAGATCCACGGCACATCGGTACCCTCGACGTGGAAGTCCCGCGTATTGTGTTGAAAATATTCGCCCGGCGTCTCAAATCCGGACAACGGGCGAATCTCCAGCGGCAGGTCGAGTCCCTGCCTCGATGATGGCCGAGGATAACTCAACCACAGCTTGCCGCGGGCGTCGCGGCGATCCCCCGGCGCTCCCAGGTTCAAGGCCAGATGCCTCACCGGAGTGGAACTGCCTTCGGCGGTGTACACGCCCCATACTTCGCGGCTCTCGCGCGGCTCAAAGACCACCGTCGACGACAGCGTGAACAAGCACGCGCAACCCGCGCTGGCTTCGGGGATCATCACCAGGCCGTTGGCCGGAATGGTGTTGATCCAGCAGCCCAGCCGATGTCCGGCAAAGTGCTGGGTCCCGTCATCCGTTTCCAGGTTGTAGAACGCCGTGTATCCCGACCGGAAAAACAACATCCCGGGGGTCGCGCTTATGGCTCCACAGTGATGGCCGGGGCGAATGAACTTCCACGGCGTCTTCTCGCCTGTCAACGGATGAACCCGCATCTGCTGCGCGCCGGTATGCAGATCGAATGCCCAGGGTTCGGCAATCACCTGGCCGTTCACAACCACCGGGCGGTGACGATAATTCGCGTCGACGGCCCAAAGTTGTTCTCCTGTTTCCGCGGACAAAGTGACCAGCCGTCTCCGCTTGAATTCTCCGGCCAAAAACTGTTTCCAATAATGGCCGTTGGCATTGGCCCCGCAGAGCATCACGTGCCCGCCGGCGACGATCAGTGTCAGCCGGCCCGCGCCGGTGCCCGTATCGCTGCAATCGGTAACGTCGACTGCCCGGTCCCACAGCACATCGCCGGTCTGCAAGTCCAGGGCCACGACGCGTCGCACATCGAGCCGCTTCATGCGGTCTTCGGCCCGGCGACGGGCCTCGCCCGTCAGATTCCGCAGCGGAGTCTTGTCCTCGCGCAGCAATCGTTCGCGCTGTTCCGGCGTGATCGTGCTGTCGACAAAGAAAACGCGCTGGTCATCGAGACCGATGGTCGCGTGCGCGATATTCCGGCCTTGGTACGTCCACTGACGATTGCCCGAGGCCACATCCACCGCGAAGATCCGGTCCGTGCTCGTGGCCTGCGACGTCCTGCCGCGGTAACGGGCCTCCACGGCGAGCAGCGATCGAACGGTGCTGGTTCCGATGAGCTTCCCTCGGATCGTGCCGACATAACCCCAAAATCGTTCCTCGTCCCCGCTGCCCTGTTCGAGCTGATGGACACGAATGGTCTCGCCGGTAGCGGGGTCCAGCTCCAGGCATTCGTCTTTCACGACCATGAACAGCCGCTCGTCGCCCAACGCCAGGTTGCTCGAATCGTTATTCTGATAAACACCGGTCCGCAGCGCTTCGGCGTTTTCCCGCTCCCAGAGAAAACGCCCGTTGAAAGCGTCGTAGGCCATCAGCGATTGTTCGCCTTGCACGAACAACCGTCCCTCGGCCGAAAGCGGCGCCGCGGCGCCGAAATGGCGGTTGACCATCTTGCCCGGCCCCGGATCTCCGTACCACAGCACTTGCACGCCTCCGCGCACGCGCTGGTCGTCCACGCTCGCCGTGTTTCCCGGGTTTCCGTACTGATGTGTCCAGCCGGCCGCGCCGGGCAGCCCACCTCGTGTCACCAGGTGCCAGTCCTCCTGTTGCTCGACGCTCGCCTGCTGCTGCGTCAGTCCCGTGCGCTGGATCCAGGACGCGATCGACGAGCGACCTTTCTGTTTGATGGCGGCCGGTGCCGACGCGGGCCACCCCAGGAGCAACACGCCTCTTTCGGGCTTCAGGTGCCGAGCCACTTCCGCCGGGTCGCGGGGCATCTGCCCGGTGAATAGAAGCGTTTCCGATACGATCAGATCGGCGAAGTAATCCGAGTACGGATCGCCCGATACGTCGGCCAGGTCGACCGAGATGCGGTGGCCGTACAGACCGGTACGGCCCAGTTTGGCACGGGCCGACGCGACACGAGCCGGGTCGTTGTCCAGCGCGTAAATGATCAAATTGCTGCGCGTGGCCAGCGCGTGGGCGAGCCGGCCGTCGCCGTTTCCGTAGACCAGGCAGTAACCGTCGCGCACTCCCGATCGCGCGAGGATCTGGTCGGCGGCCTGCGTCACCAATCCGGTAACCTCGTCGTCGGCAAACGGCGATGGCGACGGTGCCTGGCGTGTGCCATGAGCGACGACGTCGGAGGGCGGGGCATCGCCGGAAAAGCAAACGATCTTGCCTTCGGTCGTACTGGCTAGCAGGCGCCCATCGGCGACGGCCAATCCGCGAACCTCGCCCTCGACCGGACTGTTCCACACGGGCTGCCCCGTGTCGGAATCGAGCACGGCGACTTGATCCACTCCGCCCACGACAAGCGTCCGGCCTGCCAAAACGAGCGCGGACTGGTGCGGTGAACTCGTTCGCCACAGGACGCCGTCTCGCGTAAGCCGGGCCAGCGCGTCGGTTGCGTCCGCGATTTTTCGGGTCGTCTCCTGATACTTGCCGCGATTGGTTTCATAAAGCGCCTTCAGACCTGGCAGTTCGCGTTTCCACGTGGCGACATCATCTTTCTCCGAGCCCTCCGACGGCGCGGCGGGCGCCGGTATCTTGACGGCCGCGGCGATCTTCTGCTGCATCCGCTGGAGTCGCTGGAGTTGCAGGGGCGCGGGATTGATGCGCAGTTCGCGTTGCAGCCCGGAAAGTGTCTCGACAAGGGCCACACGTTGGTCCGCTACCGCGGCGAACTTACGCCGATCGATGCACGTAATCTGTTCGCCGTCGGCAACATAGGCCCGGTTGTCATGGAACGTCATACGGCGACCCTGCAGCCGGTCGACGATGCCGCCATCCTCGTGCTGAAGGGCCAGAATATGGTGTTCGCCGACCGATAGGATGCGGCCTTCGTCCAGCAGGGCATCGGTACCTCCAATTTGCTTGCCGCCGCGCTGCTGTTTGTGAAGCAAGGCGCCGCTTTGACGGTCCACCGCCGCCGGCAGCGACCTTCCCGATGGAACGAACAGCGTGGTGTCGGTTGCCAGCAAATAGCCCTGCGGGGACAGGTCGTTGCGGCCCGCGTCTCGCTGACTGATTGTGTCATTCTTCCAGATAATGTCCCCGTTGTCGGCCCGGACCGCGAACAGGTACACGGTTTCGTGGGGAAAAATGCCTGCCCCAAAGTAGGCCACGCCGTCGAGCACCAGGACGCCCGTTCGCACCGCCCACCGGGAAGTCATCCGGCCGCGAGCCAGTATGCGTTCGTCGGCCGGGCCCGCGCGACGCTGCCAGACGAGTGTGCCCTCCGCCGCGTCGAGGCAATACACGTGCCCGTCGTCCGACCCTGCATAGACGCGGCCCTCGGCGTACGTCGGCGCGAGTCGGATGGGCCCGCCGGTAACGTACGACCAGATTTCTTCGCCGGTCGACGCATTGACGCAATGGACGGCGTTGTCGACCGACGAGCCGAAAAATACCGAGCCTCGGGCAACCGCCACGTGGAAGGCATCATCGAATCGCACCCGATGCTTTAGCTTCAGACCCTCGATGACTCGTCCTTCCGGGCCGGGCCAGGCTCGGCGAGGCGGAACCGGTGAGTCGATCACCCACTGGGCGTGGAGCGGAACGGGCAAAGTTTCGTCGGTGTATCCCACGCGCGTCCGGTCGCGCATGTAAGTCGGCCAGTCGGAGGCCGTGGCACGCGAAGCTGCGCATCCCGCCAGCACAACAAGGTACAACAAGCTACGTCGAATCATCTCTGCGGCTCCGGGAGGTGAGACGGCGGTCTGCGCCAAGCGCAAGTATAATGCGGAAACCGGCAAATTGTCGAGCAGCGCGATTCGTTCGCCCTCCGGAACAACGTGCCCTTTTCGTGCCGTTACACGCTTGCTGAGGGCCAAGTCCCGGAGCCCACGTGCGCATTACCGGGCCGTGATTTCGTACAGCGGAAGGTGGCGGTAGGCCACTTCCAGCGACAGCAGGTTCATTGCCGTGACGTACAGTCGTCCCGCCCATGGGCCCCATCGGTCCGGTACCGGTTGTAGGGGATCCCAGCTGCCGACAAGCACGCCCGATCGCACCTGACTTTGCAGCAGCAACGGCCGCAGGTGATCGTTCCACGAATCCCAGTACCGGCCCCGCATGTGGTACATGACCTGCGTTGCGTAGAACCAATAGTACGTATCCCGCATGGGATTGCCGAGTGCCGCAAACACCGGCGGGGATTCGCCGCGGGCAAGATTGTCGGCAATCAGGTCCGCACCTTTTCGCAGTTCGGGGTCCTGTCGATCGTGGCCCGTGTAGAGACGCATCAGCAGCCCAACCGATGTCATGACGGTACTTGGCCGGCGCCCGTGACGCTGTGCGGCGTTGTCGGGCGCGTGGGGGTTATAGATGTAGCAATGCGATTGCGGCGCTGGCGCTTGGCATCGCTCGAGAAATCCGACGACGCCCTGCAGTGTCGATTCAGGGACATCCAAACCGGCCAGTTGGCCGCTCTTGAGAGCCATCAAGTGCCAGCCGGTCACCGATAGATCGGACGAAATGCCGGGATGGTACCGCCAGCCACCAAAGTCGGGATGCTGGGATTGGACGATGAAGGCGATGGCACGTTGCGCGGGTTCGCTCAGTCCAGGATCTCCGGTCATGCCCAGAGCTTCGCACAGCGCAATGGTCGCGATGCCGTGGGCATACAACATGGTTACTGAGCTGGAACGCTCGTCGGAGGCAAGGTAAATACCGCCCGAATTGCGCTGCTGTTCGAGGAGGTAGTCGAGGCCTCTCTGGACGGCGTCCATGTACTTGTCCTCGTAGTGGTCGTATCCGGCACCCAGAAAAGCCAGCAGGGCCAAGCCGGTGGCGGCGACGTCGGTGCCCGTGGCCGGCGGTCGCAACGGCTGGCTCGCGGCAGCGCCCGTTTTCAGGCTCCATTGGCCGCCCGGTTGTTGCTGCGAGGCCAGGAACGTCAAGCCCAGCTCGATTGCCTCTTCCGTGCGCGGACGGGGGGTGCCATCGCCTCCGCTCTGCCGTTCCCGCTGCCGCAGACCGCGGCGATTGAAGGCATCGGCCGCCTCTCGAACGCGCCCGTCGACGGCAGCCGGGGCGCCCACCTTGCGTTTCAAATATCGGCCCTCGCCGCGATGCGCAAGGGCGCTCTCGCGCCGCGCGCGCCGACCCGGCAGACCGACTTCGGGCGTGATCTTCCCCGACAGACCACCCTGGTTAGGGGGGGCGTCAACCTGAACCGGTAAACGGCCCGCGGTTTTCCCCAGCGCTTCGGCCGAGGGAGTCAAGGCCAGGACCGCCGTCGATTGTTCGGGCCCCGGTGGGGCGTCGACGGCTTCGATACCGATCGACAGGTCCAGTGTCCTGTCGCGCCGTACGACCGGTTCCAACGGATCTTCGGGTCCATCGGGCATCGCCGACTCGACGTCGGGTGACTGACGCACGTTGGGCAGGGTGCCCGACAGCGCCGATGACGGCTCCGGAGGCGGTTCCTCTACAGCTCGGGCGCTGGGCGGCGATCGTCGGCGGGGCAGCGAGACTCGGGTTCGCTGCAGCGCGTTGTCGCGCGTCGATCGCGCCAAGTCGGGCGGCGTGGCGACGCCCAACGGACGCGCGGCCGATGCCGCGGCCTCGTTCGCGAGACCGATCGGCTCGGCCCCCAAATCGCCCGCAGCCCGCAACGCATCCTGGTCGTTGGCAACGCTCTTTTTTTTGGGCGCGTCGGCCGTCAACGGCCGGTCGATCGCGTGACTGGTGGACGCCATCGCCGCGCGACGGGTGAGCGGTCGTTCGAGTTCTGGTTTTCGCGCTCCGACCTGCGCCGGGCGGTAGGGGCGGCTGGGGGGTCGCAAAGCCTCATCCGCTCTCCGGGCCGCGGTTGTTGTCGGCGGGGCGCCCGGCGACGGCTCGCGTTGCGGAGCCTGGGGCCGTAATGGCGGATCTTCGCGAGGCTGGGTGTCCGCGACGTCCGCCGGATCGGGCGCGAACGCACCGCGGGGCGGTGCCGCGGGCTGCGGCACCGGCGTATCGGCCGATGAAGCCACTTGCCGCAACGGAGTCGGTCGGTCGGGATCCTCGATCGGCTGAGGTGGCGAGGTTGAGCGGCGCGCCCGGGCGATGCGCAGCGATGGGCGTCCGCGGGTCAGGTCGTCCGACGTGGGAACGGCCAACGGACTGGCCGGCCGGCCGGCCACCGTATTGAGGTGGGGCGCGGCGGCTGCCCGTTGATCGATGGCCGCCGCCTGCTGGTCCTGGCGGCTCAGCAGCGACGGATCCGGCGCCCGGTGCGGCGCTGCCATCTCGGGCCGTCGCAGCTCAAGGGGCGTCGGCTCGGTCGGCGGAAGCGTCTCGGGAAGGCGTGACGCCTGCCTCATCGCTTCGCTGGCCCGCGGTGTCTGTTGCTGGCGGGTCAGTTCCAAAGACTGGATCTCCGTGGTAGGAGCGCGAAACAGGGCCTGCAATTCCTCCCACGACGTCGCGGACTCGAAGTAGTCCAAGAGGAGCTCTTCAGGCAGGCGAACCTCCTGTTCCGGTTCCGGCACTAGCGGCGCGGACTTCTCAACGCGCACCATTTGCAGCGACTGCTCGCGGAGCGCGATTGCCAACAGGATGTGGCCCGCGATGCTGATCAGAAAGGCCAGCTGCAAACGTCGCGAAATGACATGGGAGACGTAGCGCGACAACACGGCGAGCAGCAGGGCTGCCAGCACAACAACGCTGCAGTAGATGCGCGCGTACTCGACCGGGCGGGGATCGGCCACGCTGCCACCGGTGACGATCAGCCAGCACGCCAACGTAGCCAGCGCCGCCAGACCGGTCACCGCCGGCCAGCGGCGCTCCTCGAAGCCCAGCACCTGCGGCCGGCCGCTCTTGCGTACCACTCCGTGCGGCCTGCTCATAAAATCCGCTACTCCGTGGCGATGCTGCAACGAATATTTGCCTGCCGGCACAGATTCATCACCTGCACGACGTGTCGCGTTCGCGAATCGCGGTCGGCGCGGATAATCACGCGCTGGTTCCCCGGATTCTGCAACCAGGACTGCGTCAGCACGCGCTGCAGCACGTCCGCATCCAAAACGCGACCGTCCAGGTAGAATCGACCGTCTTCTGCCACGTTGACAAAAATCTCCTGAGGCTGCGTGACCAACGGTCTCGCCTGGGACGCTTCCGGCAACCGCAGATCCAATTCGCGTTCTTCCTCTTCGAATCGCGTCGCGACAAGAAAGAAGATCAACAATAGAAAGACGACATCCACCAGTGGCGTGAGGCTCAGGGAGCCGAGCGTCAGACCTCGATCGAACTTGATGGACATGACTCTTTATCGCTGCAAGCAGGCGGGCATGGAGCCGCGACTCTTCACTTGGCGGTGGCGGCGTGACCGGCAGGGCGCTCCGAGTCCGCGGAACCGGTGGCTGGGGGCGCGGTTGCCGGAGGTTGATTGACCCGCAGTTTGCCTTCAAAGCGCTCGACCTGGGGAAGTAAATTGAACAACAATTCGTCGATCTCGCGCAGTCGAACCTGGATCCGCCCTTCGAACCAATGAGCCAGCACGGCAGCCGGAATGGCCACTGCCAGGCCGGCGAAGGTGGTGACCAGAGCGGTATAGATTCCCTCGGCAAGGTATTCGGCCTTGTTGGCACCCACCGGCATATTGGCTGTGGCCATGAAGGCTTTAATCATTCCCCACACGGTGCCAAGCAAGCCCATCAACGGAGCGATGGCCGCCGCCAGATTCAGCGTGCGGACATTGGCATACAGCCGCGCCGCCTCGCGCTGACTGGCGTCGGTTGCCGCGCGCTCCACTTCCCCGTGCGGCCGCCCAATTTTGAACAGCATCGCGCGAATGACGTTGGCTGCGGCCGACGGGTACTGTTGGCACAGCCGGTAGACCGCGCGCGGATCGAACGCGGCCGCCTGCCCCGACACCTCCCCCAGAGCGTGCACCAGACGCCGCGGCAGGACGCGGCTTTTGCGCAGCGCCAGTCCGCGTTCGACCGCGACGGCAATGACAATCACTGAAAGGATCCAGATGGGAGCCATCAACCAGCCGCCGCGAATCAGCAGTTCGAGCAGGTTGATCTTCGGATTCGGGTTCGCGGTCCGATTGCCGCTGGTCTCCTGCGGCGCGTCAGCCAGGACCTCGTCCGCTTTCTGGACAACCTGCTGCTCGTCGTCAGATGACACTTCGGACGGTGTTTCCGCTACGTCGGACGGTGTTTCCTGCGCGTGGGCGCCCGGCAGTGGGACACGGAGCGCGGTCGTGGCGGCGGCTACGAGCACCAGCAGCCAGACGACACGCATGCTGGAGAACCAGGAAAACAGGAAGTTTGGCATGCGATATTCCTTCGCGTCGGCCTCTCAGCGCTGCTGCCGCAACGCCGCCAGCTTTTTTTCTGCCATCCGGGCCTTGGCGCTCTCGGGAAAGACTTCGATCAGCTCGGCGTACATCTTCATCGCCGGCTCGGGTTTCTGGAGTTGTTCCAGACAGCGGGCGGCCTCGAACATGGCGTTAGCCTGCCAGGTCTTCAAGGCATCGGGAGCATCCGCGCCGCCGTAACCGTAGGCCACTTTGAAGAACGTCCGCACGGCGTCCCGGTACGATTCCCGTTGGAACTGGATCTCACCGATCATGAAACGCGAACGGGCTCCCAGTTCCCCTTCGTTGCGTTCCGCCAGGGCTTCGTAGAGCCGGAGTGCTTCGTCCAATTTGTCAAGATGCTGTTTGGCCCATGCAACTTCGAATTGAACCTGTTCGTCGTACGGCGATTCTGGAAAGCGTTCGCTGAACCGATCCAGCAGCTCCAGACTTTGCTGCCAATCCTTCATTTCGGAGGCCGCCTGGGCGGAATGCAGCAACGCGACTTGCCGCAGGGAATCCCCGGCAGGTTCTTTGGCCAGTCCCGCGTCGAATGCCGCGCGTGCCTGCTGGTACTGCTCTTGTTGGAACAGGCATTCTCCCTGCATCACCAGCGCGTCAGCCAGCAGGGAACCTTCAGGGTATCGACTGATTTGCTTGTCAAATGCCGACAGGGCTTGTTCGTATTTCTTCTGCTCAAAAGAACACCAAGCCAGCTTATGCGCCGCGCGTTCTCCAATCGGGGCTTTGTCGTTCTTTTCCATGGCCCGCCGAAAATAGTCTTCCGCCTCCGCAAACTGCCGCTCCGCGTAGCGCATCTCGCCGACCCGGAGCATGCTTTCGGCGGCCAGAGAGCTTTGTGGAAACTGTTCAGCCAACCGGGCGAACGCTTGCGTGGCTTCGGTTTGCTGGCCCAATTCTTGATGGGCCCAGGCAATTTCATAGAGCGCCCGGTCAGCCCCGGCATATTCGGGATCGTCGCGGAGCAACGTCTGCAGGGTCTCCAAAACGGCTGCGTGACGCCGGAGTTTGCCCAGGGCGAGCCCCCGGACGTATCGGGCATCCGATGTTTCCTCACGCGACCGCGTTTCCTGAAGAAAGGCATCGATGTCTGCCAGAGCTTGCCCGGCCTTTTCGGTTTCCAGCAGGCACACGGCCCGCGCGTAACGGCTGCGGGATGCCAGGGCATGATCCGGAAATGCGTCAATAAGTCGCGTCAACGTGGTTGCCGCCTGGCCATGTTCGTCGCGGCTGAGCTGGGCCCATCCCAAACCGAACAGTGCGTGGGGCACCAGGTCGCTGCGTGGGAACCGTTCAAGCAGTTGCTGGTACGCCTTCTCGGCTTCGGCGTACGTGCCGGCCGCGGATTTCCATTCCGCCAGCCGAAACAGCGCGCGGTCGACCAGAGTGCTGTCAGCGTGATCGCTCAGCAACCTGCCGAGCGTGGCCTCGGCCTCCGACGGGTTCCCGGCGCCGTGCTGCGCCAAGGCAAGACCCAGCAGCAACTTGTCGCGGCGCGTCTCTTTTCCGGCCGCATCGAGTCCTGCTTGAAACACGGGTACCGCGGCGGCATATCGCCGCAGTTCAAGATGGCTGTCCCCGATCAACTGCAGCGCCGGCGCCACTTCTTCGTGCGCCATCTGTTCGATCGACGGTTTCAGCAGATCGATCGTCTGCTGGTACTTCTCTTGCATGAACAGCGCCGTGCCGTGTCTTACTCTCCATGTATCGACTTCCGATCTGTCGGGAAAATCGCGCACCAGCGTGGCGAACAACTGCTCGGCTTCAGCGTATTTTTTCTGATGCAGCAGACATTCACCAACGACGACCTTCACGTCGGCCGCCAGAGGATCGGAGGGGAAGTCGGACAAAAATCGCTCCGCCAGGCCGCGGGCCTGGTCGATCCGGCCGGTTTCCAGTGAAGCGTAAGCCGCCATGTACTGCGCGTACGGCGCGCGGGGATGCTGCGGCTGCTCGCGTGCCGTGTCGCGATAAATGTCAATCGCTTCCTCGCGGCGCTGCTCGATCGTATAGAGTGCGTCCGCTTTATCGATCAGCAGATCGGTACGGAGCGGATTTTCCGCCGCGTCTTCCAATGTTCGCCGCACGACCTCGAGCGCGGTCTCCGCGGCCTGCTGCTGAAGGTGACACCGGGCAAGCCAGTGGGCTGCCTGGAATCGGGAGTCGTCTTCACGCTGGTTCGCCCGCTCGAGTAAGCCAATGGCCTTCTCGACGGAGCCGGCCAAAAACAGACACTTCCCGCCTCCCAGTTCGGCAAGTGGGCCGTATTGGCTCTGGGGATAGTCGGTGAGTATCTTCTGGTAGCGCTCGGCTGCTGCCGCGTACTGGCGCAGTTCCATGCGGCACTGTGCTTCGCGCATGAGGGCGTAGTCCGCGAACTCAAAGTCGGCCTTCCCTGCGGCGGCGGCAAAACGCGGCAGGGCCTGCTCCGCCTGGCCGGATCGCAGCAGGGCGTCTCCCAGGCGCATGGTGACTTCCAGGGCCAGCGGATGCGCGGAAAACTTTTGGAGAAACTTTTCATGTGTCTTGACGGCCCCGACAAAGTCGTCCGTCTCCTGTTGCGCGATCCCCAAGCCGTACAGCGCCTTGGGCTCCAGGCGGTGTCCGGCATGCGCATTGAGGAACGCCTCATAGGCGTCGACCGATTCGGCGACATGCCCCTGTGCGTAGCGCGCTTCGGCGAGGTAAAATCGAGCGGTGGGCACGTATTCGTGGGCCTCGAACGTTTCGATCAGCCGCTCGAACGTAGCCACGGCCCGCTCCAGCGCCGCCGGATCTTTGGCGCGTCCGAGATTGAATTGTGCCAGCCCCAGATTGATCAGCGTCGTGGGCAGCAGTTTGTCGTCCGCACTGGTTTCGGACGCTCTGGACAATGCCCGCTCGGCCTGTGCGAATTCGCGGGATTGCAGATGGCAAATCCCCAAATAGTGCTCGGCCTTGGCCGCCAGCGGGTCTTGCGAATATTCGTCGAGAAACTTCTTCCATTCGTCGGCGGCCAGATCGTAAACGCCCCGATTGTGCAGCGCGACGGCCGCACGGTATTGGCGAATGGCCTCGGTCGAAGAACTCGGAGAAGAAGCCACCGCCCCCGCGGCCAGTATCGTCGCCAGGGCCACCAGTCCGCCCAATGCGCACGGGGCAGACAACCGTGCGCCATGGCCCACCCAGCATGCCCGCATCGCCAACCCTCTCCCGAAGACAGGGATCCCGAATCGCGCCGGCCGCACGCTGCTGGAGCCAGATTCAGAACGATCTTGTGCCGCCACAAGGCCGGTCATGGAATGGTTCACCGGGCGTCGTGAAAGGCCCTCTTCCAACTTCACATCACTTTAGGGCAATACCGCCAGATCGTAAATGACCGTCGCCCAGTCACATCGCTGCCAGCGATGCCAGGTTGCCCCATGGATCGGATTCATCGTAAGATTGGGTGGTCTGGGGCGTCCGGCAGTTTGTGCGCGTTGGCCGGGGAGCGTCTTCCGGGAAGAAGGGTCGTTCGTGAACCACCGCACCCCCGACGATCGGAGACCACGCGGTCCACTATTTTAACGCTTCGGCGCAGCCAGAGTGAAACAGATTCTCGTAACCGGCGGCGCCGGATTCATCGGCAGCCACCTCGTTGAAGCCCTGTTGTCGCGTGGCGATCGCGTAATAGCCGTCGACGACGAGTCGAACGGCTCGCCGGAGAACCTGCAAACAGTCCGCAACCATTTCGACTTTTCGTACGTCACCGGTTCGGCGGCCGATGCGGATCTGATGCGTCGTTTGATCCACGACGTGGATCATGTCTATCATCTTGCGGCGGCCGTCGGTGTGGGGCGGATCGCCGAGGATCCGGTAAGCGCGATCGAGCGTAACTTCCAACCGGTTTCGGTCGTGCTCAAGGAGCTTTGCCGCGCGCACGAATCGGGCCGGCCACTGAAATGCTTTTTGGCGAGTTCCAGTGAAGTTTATGGCGAGAATCCGGGCGACCGCTGGTCGGAGGACGAGCGCCTGATGCTGGGACCCACCTCGCAGATGCGCTGGTCCTACGGCGCGGCCAAAGCCGTGGATGAATTTCTCGCACTCGCCTGCCATCGCCAGTACGGGCTGCCGGTCGTCGTGGGGCGACTGTTTAATGTTGTCGGGCCTCGGCAATCAGGCAGATATGGAATGGTACTGCCGCGACTCATCGAACGCGCCCTGGCCGGAAAGCCGCCCATCGTGTACGACGATGGCCAACAACTGCGGTGCTTCATCCATGTCGCCGACGTCTGTCAGGCGATCATCCAATTGATGGAATCTCCCAACACAGCCGGGCAGGTGTACAACATCGGCAACGATCAGCCCGTGAGTATCCTGGCGCTGGCCGAGCGTGTCGTGGAAGCGATTGACCCGAAGCTGGACATCGAATTCGAAAGCTACCGCAACGTGTACGGCGACGATTTCCAGGACGTCCGGGCGCGCGTGCCCGATTTGACCAAGCTGAAGAAGGCGATCCATTTCGGACTTTCCTACGATCTGGACATCGTGATCCGCGAAGTGATCGAATGGATGCAGCGCTAAGCCCGCGCCCCGGAAGTAGGTCATGCACCAGCCCCATGTGATCCGGCTTCATGGTCCGTGGGAATTTGAGATCCTCTCTGCCACGCCGAACGCCGACGCACCATCGAACAGTGTCATACCGCGCGTACGCTGGCCGGCAGACACCGGGATGTTGCTGCGCGCCGGCAAGCGGCCGGGGGTTGTCCTGCTGTGCCGGCGGTTCGCCCGCCCAACGGGACTCGAACCACGCGCGGCGGTCGCCTTGTGCATCAGCGGCGCGCTGGCCGGAGGCGAGGCCTACTTGAACGACCGCATGTTGGGCGATGTTCCGCCGCGAGGCGCGCTCGTCCGTTTCGACGTGACGTCTCTGCTGTTGCCCCGCAATCAGCTTATGCTGAAGTGTCCGTCGCCTCCCCCGCCCGGCCCGGACCAGCAGGCTGGCCAGCCGCTGTTGGGCGAAGTACGCTTGGAAATCGACCCGGCCTGAGCCGCCGCGGAGGACGTGCCGGATCGGAACCACCGCCTCGCCCTAATAACCCCAGGTGTGCCATGATTAACTCCCTCGCTGTTTGGACCGGCATCGGTTGCCTGCTGGTGGCGTTGCCCGCTACGGCAGACCCCCAATTGCTCACCCACGCACAACTCGAAGCGGGTTGGCTCCGGTTGTTCGACGGTGAGACTCTGTATGGCTGGCAGGCAACCAGTGATGCCAATTGGCACGTCGACGGTCGTGAGCTTGTCGCCGATCAAGGCGCCCCCGGCCTGCTGCTCACAACCACGGCCTTTTCCAACTACGTGCTCAAGCTCCAGTTTCGTGCCGGTTCGGACTCCAACAGCGGGATCTTCCTGCACGCTATGCAAGACAGCACCAACGTGGCGCGGGACTGCTACGAAGTGAATGTCGCGGGTGCGGATGATCCCTTTCCCACCGGCAGCCTGGTGCAACGCCTAAAAGCGAGCGCCGCGCCGCCATCGCCGCGAGCAGCTTGGCGCACATTCGAAATCGTCGTGCACGGACCACGCGTCGTCGTCCGCCTCGATGGGCAACAGGTCGTCGATTACGTCGATACCGATCCCATCCGCCGGGGGCGCATCGGGCTGCAATATCGATCGGGCAATGTGCGGTTCCGCGATATCATGCTGAAGCCGCTGGGAATGCGCGCCCTGTTCAACGGGCGGGATCTGACCGGATGGCGTACGGATCAGGCCCTGAACAGTGCGATTTCCGTAACGGACGAAGGCGCACTCCATATCCAAAACGGGAAAGGCCAGGTCGAAACCGAGGAGGCTTTCGCCGACTTCGTCTTCCGGACGGAAATATTCTGCAACGGCACCGAACTGAATTCAGGCGTGTTCTTTCGCTGCATTCCCGGTGATCTGTGGATGGGTTACGAAAGCCAGATCCACAACGGGTTTCATCAGAACGATCGAAACCGCCCCAGCAATTGCGGCACCGGCGGCATTTTTCGGCGCCAGGACGCCCGGCGCGTGATGGCCGACGATTACGAATGGTTCCACATGACGATCGTCGCCGACGGCAGCCACATGGCCGTATGGGTCCATGGGATTCAAGTGAGCGACTGGACCGATACGCGCCCAGCCCATCCCAATCCGCGGCAGGGCAAGCGACTGGAGGCGGGCACAATCCTGTTGCAGGGCCACGATCCGACGACCGATCTTTCCTTCCGCGATCTTTCTGTGGTCGAAATGCCTCAACGCGCCGGCGTCACCGGGCCATGACGGGCCGGATCGTCGCCCAGCGGTGAGTTGCGGACTCGCGTGGATTCCCAGTGCTAACTGTATTGGCAGTAAATAGTTGCGTTGCCCATGGCGCGTCCGTGGCGTGCCCCGCGCCCGGTTTGCTTACCGCTTGATTTTGACGCCGACCCCACCGTGTGGCTATCCTTAGGGGACGCGGTAAGGAGAGATGCCGCCCGTGTTACGTCTGATCTTTTCTGCCGAGGCGTTCAATACCTCGCACACGACCGGCCTGTCGCATTCGGAGGTGGGGAGGGCTCGATCATGATCCTTCAAGATATTCTACGAGTCAAAGGAACGGACGTCTATTCGATCGTACCGGACGCCAGTCTGGCGGACGTTGTCCGGCTGCTGGTCGCGCACAATTGCGGTTCGCTGGTGGTCGCGTCGTCCGAGGATTCCACCAGGATCGTCGGCATCATCACCGAGCGCGATATTCTGCGTGTGTGTGCCAGCGACCAGCCGCTGGCCGAGACCACAGTCGCATCCGTGATGACCGAGAACGTGATTACCGGCAGTTTGGACGATTCCGTTTCGGACATTATGGGCACCATGACGGACCATCGTATCCGTCACCTGCCCGTCATTCAGGACGATCGCCTGGTAGGAATCATTTCCATCGGCGACGTCGTCAAGGCCAAGCACGACCACGTCACCGCCGAGAACCATCATCTGAAGAACTACATCCAGGGTTAGGCGGTTTCAGCAGGTTCTCAGGGTTCCGTTCCGGGCGAGTCTCCCGCTTCCAGCGGCAGCACGCTGCGTAAAACCTTGGGCAAGGGAAACGATACGTTTTCCGCACGCAGCGATCGCGTCTCCACCGAGGCCTGGAAACGATTCGTCAGCGCTTCGATGCAGGCCCGGACGACGATTTCTGGAGCGCTGGCCCCGGCCGTGATCAGAATCGTTTCCGATCCGTCGAACCAATCTGGATCGATATCTTCGGCGCCATCAATCAATCTGGCCGGAACGCCTCGTTCGGTGGCCAATTCGGCCAGGCGTTGGCTGTTGGAACTGTTCTGGCTGCCCAGTACCAAAACCATGTCGGCCTCGTCTGCCAACCACGCCACGGCCTCCTGGCGGTTTTGCGTCGCATAGCAGATGTCTTCCTTGGGTGGCGAGGCGATGTGAGGAAACCGCTCGCGCAGCCGCCGAATGATCCGATTGGCATCGTCCACCGAGAGCGTCGTCTGCGTGAGGTAGGCGACGCGTTGCTCGTCGGGCACCGCCAGCGAATCGACATCTTCGGGCGATTCGACCAGGTGGATCGCGCCGGGCGCTTCTCCGATCGTACCCACAACCTCGTCGTGTCCCGCATGTCCGATCAGCAGGATCGTGTAACCTTCACGTGCGTAGCGGATGGCCTCCAGGTGGACTTTGGTCACCAGCGGGCAGGTGGCGTCGATCGTCCGGAGTCGACGTTGGCGAGCCACATTCCTGACGTGCGGCGACACGCCGTGCGCGGAAAACAGCAGGGTCGACCCCTCGGGCACCTTTTCCAGTTGATCGACGAATACGACGCCCCGGTCACGAAACGTATCGACAACGTGCTTGTTGTGGACGATTTCGTGATACACATAAACAGGAGTTTCGAACGCGCGCAGCGCCATTTCGAGCGATTCGATCGCCATGTTCACGCCCGCGCAGAAACCGCGTGGGCTGGCCAGAAGAACCTTCATCACTCGTTTTCCCTCCCTTCGCCGGGTGGCCGCGGAGCCGTTATGCCCGGCGAATGTTGGTAATACTTTTGGGCTGTTCGGCATCGGGGAATTAGGCAAACTGTTCGGCCAGAAAGACTAATGTTTGGGCGACATTATCTATTTTGACGATGGAACGAAGGCAGGCAATATCCCCGGCACACCACGCGTCTTGTTGTTTGGTGCGGCGGTACCCATCCCATCTGTTTGTCCGCACGGAGGCGGAGCCATGAAAAGGATCTTACCTCTCACATTTCTGATTTCTGGCCTCCTGAGCCAGGTCGCGTCGGTACAGGCACAGAGTTTCTATTTTGATCACGGCGAACTTCGCCGATTGCCCGAAGTCAGCCAGCCGGTCGACTCGCGACAGCTGCTCGTGCTCGGCCAGAGCGAAACGGCGGGGGGCGCGATCGACAATCCGGGCCCCTGCGGAACGTGCTGCAACGATTGCTCCGCGAGTGGATGCGGCTGTGGATGTGTCGGCACCTGGCACGATAACACGTCGGCCTTCTTCGCCGGTGACGGCTGGAATTCGATTGCCGACGACGATGATAACAACAATTTCGGATTTCGGTTAGGGTTCAACAGCGGCTTCGCTCTGGGCGACTCGACGCTCCGCGGACAGTTTGGTCTCAGCTATGGAGCCTACGACTTCCACGGACGCGAGAGTTCCGATACTCCGGAAGCCGCGTCGATCGAAGAACAGATCTTCCTGACCGGCGGTGTGTACAAGCGCAGCGACGTGTGCTGCGGCGACTATCTGAGTTACGGTTTGGTCTACGACGCCATGATTACGGACAATACCGGAGAGCGAGCCGCTTCGATCGAGATCGGTCAGGTTCGCGGTGTCGTCGGCTATGCCTTAAACGAAGCTTCGGAAGTAGGAATGTGGGCCGCGTTCCGCATCGACAACGACCGGGTCGCCGGTATTCCCTACCGGGCCATGGACCAGGTCAATTTCTTCTGGCACTACAACTGGATCTATGGAGCGGACACCACGGCCTACCTCGGCTGGTCCGACGATCCGGGCATGTTGGTGTTGGGTCTCAACGGTCAGGCTCCGCTCAGCTCGTCGACGGCCCTGTTCGGCAACGTTGTCTACAACCTGCCAAGTACCGGCGGTGGCGACGCCCGCGTAGGCGTTGATGATGCCTTCAATCAGGAAACCTGGAACGTGACGTTCGGGCTGGTTTACTACTTTGGCGGCAAGGCGGTCTCGCGCAACGTGTCGGGCAACGCCGGCCTGCCGCTGCTGCCGGTGGCCGACAACGGCACGTTCATGTTGCAGGCTCCACAGAACCTGTAATTGGCGTGTAACGCCGCGATGGGGATGTTTTTCCGAGCGTTATTCCGGATTGTTCATCAGCCGAAGGGCGCCAGCTCGCGGTTGCTGGAATCGTCCCATCAGCCGAACGCCAGCGCGTTCCGGCAGATTGTGAGCGCCGTTTTGGGCAAGATGGACAGTGCTCCCTTGCTGCATCCGCGTTCTGCAGAATGCCGGCTGGTTCATGAATCATCGGGGTGATTCCCGGACTGCGAACGATCTCCGGCCCGGGCCCCGATTCCCACCGGCCGCCGAACCGCCCGCGACACGGGCCAAGCCGACCACACACGGCCACGGGCGCGATGGACCCGCCCGCCTTGAGTGGTTTTCACGGCGCGGCGGCATCGGCCAGGCATTGACGGGCCACTTCTGCTTCCTCCAGCAGACTGCCGATGGCCGCCGCCCAACGCGAAAGCGCGACCAAGGCGCTGCACGTCGCATCCATGCTGCTCTGACCGTAGACGGATCCGGGAATGATCGTGGACGAGTAGGTCTGATCCTGCCAGGTTCCGTCCGCGGCCTGTTCGTCGAGCAGATAACGTACGCCGCGGACGACCGCAGGATGGCTCTTGAGCCCGATCGTTGTCAGCGTCTCGACACACCATCCGGTTTGTGTTGCGCCGGGTGGGCCCTGCCCGCGGGACGGGGCATCATCGGCCAAAGTGGGCAGTTCGCCCCACCCTCCGCACGGCTGCTGGTTGGCCAGGATCCATTGGACGGCCCGGCCTAACGTGTCGTCCGTCGCCGGCAGCCCGGCCGCGAACAACCCTGCCGTGCATTGGCACGTTGCCCACAGCGCCCGGACGCCGAGCCACCCGTCCCAACTTCCGTCGGCACGCTGCGTCGCACGAAGGTAGCGTACCGCCCGCTCGCGGCGGTGCCGCCAGCCCGGGCTGCCCGGCCCGGCGATGGTTCGTAGAACAATGCCCGTGGCGTCGGGCCAACTCGCGCTGGCCTGCCGTCGCCTCCAGCGCCGTTCGCGGCGCGTCAGCCAGGACGCCGACACGCGCTCCGTTCCCCATCCGCCGTCGGGGTTCTGCCGGGATTCGATTTCCGCGGTCCAACGGTCCGTCAATGCGATCGCGCGGGCCGTTTGAAACATCTCGTCGCCGGGCTGCTCCGGCGCCGCGGCGGCGGCGTCGCAAAACACGCCAATCTCGGGCGGCAAGCTGCCCGCATGCGCGTCGTCCCGAGACATCACGGCCTGGCGCAGCGCGCCGAGCGCCCATGCCCTTTCGGGGAGACGCGCGGCGCTCGATGGGTCGCCCATCTGCTCGATCAGCCACGCGATGCTCTTGCGAAGCGGTTGCACATGACAACCGGCACCGCTCCGCAGCAGACAGCCAACGGCTGTCGCGGTATCGCGCAACCGCGTCCGGCGGGGTGGCACGCATAACTTCGATTTCTTCCGAATGACCAGTTTTTCAATCTGTCCGAGCGCATGCTGTAATGCGGGGCTGTCGGGCGGTGAGCCCAATTCGTACAGTGCCAGAGCACGCCATACGACCGACGACAGGCAAAGTTCCGACGTTTCGCCGCCGCTGAGCGACGTCTCCAGCCAACGCCGCCAAGCGCGTCGCGTGCGGCGACCCGGCGCGGGGGAGCGCCACACCGATGCGACCGCCCATTGCGCGGTTCGTCGCGCGACATCCATTGCCCGGCCGCGGTACGGTTGGCCCGGAAAGGCATCCACCTTCGGCCACTGGTGAGGTTCGGACAGGAACAGTTCGCGAATGTTGTGGTCGGGTGCCTCCATCCGGCGACGCGTCGGATCTGCCAGGCGCGACACACCGTACAGCAGCGCCTGGTCACCATCTTGAGGGCCGGTCGCCTGGTGCCTGACGAACCTGGGGCCCCATGCGTAGGGGAACGGCGGGCGAGGAGCGTACCGAAGCGCGATCTGTCCAAAAAGCGCGAGTATCAGCCGCGTGAAGGCATCGGCCTGGTCGGCCCCGCCCAGTTGGCGGATGACCTTCCGCGCCCGCTCCAGGCGCTCGTCCCCGACGGGATAGCCCATCAGTTTGAGCGCCAGATAGGCCCGCACACTGTCACTCACGTCGGGTCCGCCTCCCGGGTACCGCGCCCAACCGCCGTCACAAAGTTGCCGGGCCGCCAGTGAGCGACTGACATGCCGAGCCACTTCGCACCGCGACATGCCCAGGCGCACAAACAGTAGCAGCAGATCGCTTTCGGGCGCGGTACCGCCGGACCATGTACCCGACCAGGCGCCGCAGGCCTGTTGCTGGTCAAAGAGTTTGCGGCGCGCCCGCAGAATGGCACTCATCAACGGCGCGGTACGCACTCGGCGCACGGGCACCGCCCTACGACTGGATGGAGTGCCTGACCCATCGTGGCCTTCCATGGACACGATGCGTACATCGCGAATAGCGGTCATTGCGTGGTTTCCCTATCCAGCTCGGGTCTTCCCTGACGCGACGCGTGCGATACGCCAGCAATGGCAATGCAGAAAGATAAACACCCGCCACCGGGTTTCGCAAGACCACTCACAAAAACCAAGCAACCCAACAAGCAACCGAAGTGGCGGAGTTTAACCGGAAGGCCTTGAATCAATGTCTGCGATGGGGGAACGGTACAACCAGCCGGGACGCGCTAGCATCCGATTCTTGCGAGTTTACAGACCTTATGCGCCAACGGGAACCGTCAGCTTCCGCCCCGCCGCTAATGCATCATCATCGTGCACGGTCCGTTATAGTGCCTACCGAAACATCAAGAATGCATTGCCCAAAACGCCCGTTTGCATCCGGCAGTCTTGTTGGAGGCTCTTCATACAGAACCTGGCACGTGGCAGCTTGCTAGCACGACGGTGCTCGGTTGGGAGTCGCAGAAAGGCACCTGGCGCTGTAGTACCAGCCGTTACGCTGCGTACTGAAAACCGCGGCGCGTTGCGGGTACGGTCGGCTGGCGTCCATGGCAGCACGCTGTAAATTTTTCCCCGCCTGCCCGGCACGTCGAACTCGATTGGCGCAAGTACCTGCCGGTCGACGAGCCGCGCGAAAAGCTGCGGCGTGATGAAGTCGCTGTAGCCGTAATTGCCGGGCGAACGGTAACGGGCGATCTCATCCCAGTTGACGAACACGTGCGATATTCTCTGATCGATCAACCACGCATGCAGCTGCGCGATGGACCGGCCAGCCAACTGTTTCTCCAGCAGCACGTCATCGAAGACGGTGTTGTACAACACGGGCATTTCGAGGTCGAACACCTGAGCGTCCCCCACGACCAGCACCTTGTGATTGAAAGGAACATGCGTATTAAGAAACGCGTGCCACGGCGACACGCGTTCGGCGCTGATCCGCGCGTCGGCGTAGGCCATCACGTAGCGGTTGTACCCGCCCAGTCCGCCCGTGATCAGCAGCAGGCTGGACGCCAGACCCAGGGCAAGCACGGTTTGCACGACGACGCGCCAGGCTCGCACCGATGTCCATACCGCCCCGGCACCCGCCAGCAGGGCCAGGACGGGAAAAATGGGAATCCAGAACCGTTCGATGCGGTGGGTTGTCAGCCACCACACCAGCAGAACCCAAGCCACATACCCGGCCATCCAGACGACGGCCTTCCGCCGCGCGAACATCGCCACGCCCACCACAGCCAGCGGAATGACCGGGAGGCTCAAACCGTCGCTGCAGACTATGAAGTCGGCCATTCTGGCGGCGGCATCCGACAGTAGGTAATCGTCGGGACGGTGCGCATGCTGCCACTGGAGATGTTTTTCCGCGGTTCGCGTTGCGCCGTCGAACAACCCGTACAGCAATGGATACGTGGGATTGCCCGTCAGCGCCAGGTTTTTTGCGAACCACAAGCCGCAACTTACAACGCCGGCCGCCAGAAATATGAGTCCCGCGCGGAAGTTCAAACAGAATCGTGAGACACGAGAAAAACGGCTGGGGCGTTGCGACGGTAGTCGTTCTTGAACGCGCACGGCAGGCGTCTGGCAGATGACGTAAGCAGCCAGGGGCAACATCACAAACACAACGGCCGTGTACTTGCAGCCAACAGCCGCTCCCGCGAAAAAGCCCGCCACCACCAGCATCCGCGTTGCCGACGCTACGGCCGGCGCCGGACGGCGCGGCGCGGCCGATAGTGCCGGGGCTGCGGTCGGCTCCGCGGAGCTGGCGGTCGCGCCGCGCCGCAGCAGCAATGCATAGACGGTCAGAAACAGGTAGAAGGCATACACACCTTCAACTTGACCGAGCGTCGAAACGCGAACCATCCACGGAACCGACAGGTAGGTCAATGCGGCTACCACGCCTGCCGTTCGACCGAAAAAGCGTCGGCCGGCCAGGTACAGGGCGACTGCTGTCAGCACGCAAACCATGCCAATCAGGGTCTTGCCGACCAGCGCGCCGGTCCACCAATCGCCGTGCAGCACCATGGCCAGCAGCGCCAGCATCTGGGGCCCCAACGGCATGTTGGCGTACACGTTGTGGGGCAGAAAAGCGATCTGCCCTCGAAGGAAGAATTCCTTGGGCGCTTGAAGGTGGTATTCGCGAACGTCAAATTCAATCGGCGGCAGCATCGATCCGAGCATGACGACGGCTACCAACGGAAACGCTGCGACAATCCACCACCGGTTCAACCAGTCGGTTCGAGAAGCTTCGGCGGCCGATTCTGCGTTGCCGGCGCGCCGCGCCGCGAGGCGTGGCCACGTCCTGCGCCCGTGCAGGGCCGCAACGACCACGGCCGCAGCGGCAGGCATGGTCAACAGCCAACGGTCGCGAAGTTTTCCGGCCAGGCCCAAAGACAGGACATACAGCGAGACAAGGTTCAACCCGACGCCGGCACTGAACAGCATCGATTCGGCGCGGCGCAACAGGCCGTGCGCGTTCGCGGCCCACAGCGCGCACCAGCCGATGCCAGTCGAGCCCGCCAGGATCAGGCTGGCGCTGAGTAATATCGCGGCGCGGTCGATCAGGCAGGAGGGCCGCGCGTCGCCGGACCAACTGGCAACGATCAGATCGTAGCCCAGGGCCACGTGCCACAGGAATGTCGCTCGTCTCGGTGGCCGACCGTCGGGCGTCCAGGATTGCAGGTCGCGCAGCCGCGTGGACAGAAACAGTATGCCGTAGAGCACCATGCCCGCGGTGATGATGGCCAGCGTCGCCGTGGAGGCCCCACGAGGGTAGGGCGGGTCAGGGCCCGGTCCTGCGGGCGTAGCACCTGCTCGGGTCGCCATGCATCCACCCCATGCGGCCGTGCGCCGCTGTCGGCGCCAACTATCCGACGCGACCCCAACGGGTCCGCGGCGCCGCCCCCGCTTTCAGGTGTCGAGAAGCATTTCCGCATGGCCGGTCGACAGCGTAGCTTTCTCGTTGACCGGCAAGGTGACGCGCAACGTCGTCCCTCGACCAGATGCTGACTCAACGTCCAGGCGTCCGCCATGCTGGGTAATGATACGCCAGCACTTGGAAAGGCCGAAACCCAGCCCCCGCCCGGCTTCGCGTCCGGAAAAGAAGGGGTCAAAAATGCGGGCACGAATTTCCGGAGCGATGCCGGGTCCGTCATCGGTAACGTCGATTCGCACACATCGGCCCGACCCGCCGCTCTGACCCGACGTTGCTGAGAGAACGACGTGGCCACCGTGGCCCAGCGATTCCAGGGCATTTTCGCACAAAGCACGCACGACAACCGCCAACTGCACTTCGTCGGCCATCACCGCCAGCCGCGCGTCGACCGCCGCCAGACGCAGCGCCGTTTGCTGGCCGGCCGCCCGCGGATGCAGTTCCTGGCGAACCCGTTCCAGAACCTGTGCGAGGCGGATGCGGGTAACCTCAATTTTGGGCGGACGAGCGAACAACATCAGGTCGGCGATCATTTCGTGGGCCCGGAACGCCTGACTGTTGATTGCCGCCAGTTTCCGCCGCCGCTCCGGGTCGCTTTCATCCTTGAGCAGCGTCTGGGCGCGGACCGAAATATTGGCCAACGGATTGTTGATTTCGTGGCTCGCGCCGTAGGCCAGTTCTTTCATGGCGTGGAGCTTTTCCTGTTCGACGGCCTGCTGGAAGGCGTCACTGGCGTTGTCCATGGCTGCCAAACGAGCAATCAGCATCGGCAGCCGCTGGCGCACGGCAGTGTCCACGGTCGACCACCGGGCGGTGGCCCGGAGGTAATCGCCCCACAGATCACTGTCGGCCACGGCGTCGTCCCATGCCGGGCGGGGCGCGCCCAAACATTTGCCGACCGCCTCCGCCGCCCGTCCTACGCAGCAGCCCACCGGCGATCGCATGTGCCTTACTGCGTCGAGCTGTTCGGCCAGCCAGGGCGGCATGTCCGAATGCTGGCCCTGCAGCTGAACATTACCGTCCGCAGTTATCCGCGGCCATCGGTCCGCGTTGTGCAGCAGCCCCAGTAATCGCGCCTGCCGCGGGCAGACGTGCGGTTTCGCCGCCGCGGCCTGTTCCGCCCATTGGCCGACGACGACCCCCGCGGCCGTCAAACGACCCAAGGCCGCCCGTGCCGAGCGGTCGACGCAAGTCTCGTCGGCGGTGTGCCAGGAAAATCCGCGAAACGTGTTTTCCTCCAACCATCGGGCGGCATCCGCCAGATCGGTCACTTCCCGTTGATCCCGGCAATACGCCGCGGTCACCACCCACAGCGTCACAGCCGGGTCGCGGGACAAAAGTTCAACCAGATCGCGACACCGCTCCCGGCGCGAGATGCGCAGCCACGCAGACTCCATTTCCTGCGCAGAGCGATCCGCGAAAGGCAAGGAACAAAACGGGGTTTCCGCACGCGGAAAAGGGAGCCAATGCAGCGTGATACGCTCTGCCAAAGAACTCGAACGTGCGGCTACTTGGTTCGCTTCCATGCCGCAGACACGCATGAGACGCATTTGGCAACGGGATGAGGCGGCCAGCCGGGAAGCTCTCCCGCGGGCGCCGACTTCAGCTTGTCGAAGTCGCTTCCACGTCGAGAAGCTGGCACGCGCGATCGATCAGCGCGTCTACGTCGAACGGCTTCTTCATGAAATCGTCGGCACCGCTCGCCTTTAGCTCGCCGATCTTCTCCTCTTCCACCATGCCCGAGATGCAGATGATTTTCAAGTTGTCCATGGTCTTGTCCGACCGCACGCGCTGGCAAACTTCCTTACCATTGATGTCCGGCAGCATCACGTCGAGCACAATCAGGTCCGGCCGGTAATCCCGCACCATCATGCCCGCGTCGAAGCCGTTGTTGACGCTCTTGACCTCAAAACGGCCGTCGCGCTCCAACTGGTCGCAGATCAGCTCGACCAGTTCCTCATCGTCGTCGACGACGAGTATCTTTCGCTTGCCGCTATCGAGAGCGTCCGTCGGAATGCCATTGTCGCGCATGAAGTTGTACAGCTGATCTCGGGGGATCCGGCGGAAACGGCTGCCCGGAACCCGGAATCCTTTCAACTGCCCGGAATCGAAACAGCGAATGATGGTTTGCTGGCTGACCTTGCAAATCTTCGCCGCTTCCCCAGTCGTAAACACCGTTTTCATCGTAGCGTACCACCCCTCTCCCTGGGTTGATGGTAAGACACCGTCTCCTTAAGCCCGCCTGAAAGCCCAGGCGTATCGCAGCCGCGGAGAAGCAAACCCGCCGCGAAGCCCGCGAGCACGAACCCAGTTTTCGGCGGGACAAGGCACTTTGGGAAGTTGGTCGATCCTTCTGTCTTGCTGAACGGGTTCGAAGACTATCAAAGCGCGCGTTGCATACGCAGTTTGTTCACTTGGCGTTCTCATGCGTAAACGGCAACGTTAACCACTTCTTCCGAGCTTACCCGGATTACCGATGACACGAATTATAGCCATCTTGCGGATCGAGTCAATATAAATACAAACTGCGCAAGGTGCCTTGCAGCAATAGATTGCGCGTTTCACACCGAACAGACGTGGAGAAATTCTGTGACTGCAGTTGGGTAGATGGGCGGTCTACAGCACGTGCCCGCTGCGGACTGCCATAACACTTCTCATTGGCAAGCGACGGCACGAACTGACGCGGGTCGACAAGGTGGCTTGCCCCGCATCCGTCGAGAACTATGCCTTTTGTGCTTCGTGCGAACTTCGGTTTCGCGCGGTGATATGAACGAGCAGCACGGCGACGTCGGCCGGCGTGATACCGCTGATCCGGGCCGCCTGCTCCAAGTCTTCCGGCCGAACACGGTGCAGCTTTTCGCGTGCTTCCGCCCGCAGATGGACAAGGGCGGCATAGTCGAAATCCGCAGGAATCCGTTTCTGGGCCATACGGCGATGGCGATCGATCTCCTGCTGCTGGCGCGCCAGGTAACCTGCGTACTTTACGTCATGGCAGATCTGGCGTGCGACGTCATCGGTCACGGCGTGCAGTGCGGGGCATCGCGCCACGACATCGGGCCACTGAGTGTCACTTCGGCGAAGCCATTTGGTGAGCGTCGATCCCTCGACACGCTGTTGATCGAGGACGGCCTCGACGCGGGCAATCTCGGCTTCCTTGCGTCTCACGCGTTCCACTCGGCGCGGACTGACCAGCCCGCATCGGGCGGCCACCGCCGTGAGACGCCGGTCGGCGTTGTCATGTCGCAGCCGCAACCGGTATTCCGCTCGGCTGGTGAACATTCGATAGGGTTCATCGACTCCCACGGTGACCAGATCGTCGATCAGCACGCCGATGTAGGCTTGATCTCGGCTCAAGATCAACGGTGCGGCGTTTTCGATCGCCAGCGCGGCGTTGGCTCCGGCCACGAGGCCCTGCGCGGCGGCTTCCTCGTAGCCGGTGGTTCCGTTGATCTGCCCGGCAAAATACAGTCCGCGAACCTGTTTGGTCTCCAGCGTTCGCTGCAATTGGTCGGGCGGCGCGTAGTCGTATTCCACTGCATAGCCGTAGCGCATGATCTCGGCCCTTTCCAGTCCCGGGATCATGCTGAAAATGGCATCCTGCACGTCGCGGGGCAGGCTGGTGGAAACTCCGTTGACGTACAATTCATGCGTGCGGCGGCCCTCGGGTTCGAGAAATACCTGATGATGATTCTTATCCGCGAACCGCACGACTTTGTCCTCGATCGAAGGGCAGTAGCGAGGGCCTTGGGAACGGATCTGGCCGGAATACATCGGTGCCCGGTGGAGATTGCGGCGGATGAGGTCATGCACCGCGCGGTTGGTATGGGTGATGAAGCACGGCAACTGCTCGGTCTCGATCCGGTCCGTTTCAAACGAGAAGGGCTGGGGGTGCGGATCACCGGGCTGTTCTTCCAGACCGCCGTAGTCGACGGAGTTGCCGTTCAGACGCGGTGGAGTGCCGGTTTTGAACCGGGCCAATTGGAAGCCCAGCCGCACCAGCTCGCGGCTGACGCCCGACGTAGCCGGCTCCCCGGCGCGGCCGCCCGCAGTCCGCGCTTCGCCCGTGTGCATTTGCGCTCGCAGAAACGTGCCTGTCGTCAGAATAACCGCCCGGGCCAGGTAGGTCGCGTCGCCCCGCACGCGTACGCCCCGCACGCGACGCTGTTGGCCTTCAGCGTCGATCAGCAATTGCTCGACGTGTTCCTGTCGCAGCGTCAGGTGAGGTTGCTGTTCGACGATCCATTTCACTTCCTGCTGGTAGGCGCGCTTGTCGGCCTGGGCCCGGGGGCTGTGCATGGCCGGGCCTTTTCGCCGATTGAGCATGCGAAACTGGATCCCCGCTTTATCGATGGCCCTGCCCATGGCGCCGCCCAGGGCATCGATTTCACGGACGATCTGGCCCTTGGCAACACCGCCGATGGCCGGATTGCAGCTCATCTGACCCACCGTGTCGCAGTTGGTCGTGAGCAATGCTGTCCGGGCGCCTTTGCGGGCGGCTGCCAGGGCGGCTTCCGTGCCGGCGTGGCCGGCCCCGATCACCAGGATGTCGAACTGATAGCGGTTGGCAGGCATCCTGTCATGATACGGGCCAGGCGGCGGCCGGTACAATCGCGGCCGTCCCCCGCCGCCGGCGCGGCGGGCAGCTTGATCTGTCGCGAGCGGGCCGTTACATATCAACAGAAATCTTCCGACCAACTTCGTGGAGTCCACGCATGGAAAAGATACTACTGGTCATCGGCGACGGCGGAGAAGTGATGGACACGATGGGGCCGTACTATCGCCTGGGTGAAGATCATCAAGTGGTCGTGGCAGCTCCTGAAAAGCGGCAGTATCATCTCGTGCAGCACGAACTCGAACCGGGCTGGGACATCACCGTGGAACGACCGGCGTACCACATGGAGTCGGACGTCGCCTTCCGCGACGTTGATCCTGCGGCGTATGCCGGGATGGTATTGCCCGGCGGCAGGGCCCCCGAGTACCTGCGATACGATCACGACCTGATGCGGATTACCCGGCACTTTTTCCAGCACGAGAAGCCCGTGGCATCGATCTGTCACGGCATCGAGATCATTGCCGCGGCAGACGTCATTCGCGGCAGGCAAGTGACGACGATCCCGAAATGCCGTTACGATGCCGAGTTTTCCGGCGGAGAGTATGTTGACCAGGCGGTTGTCGTTTCGGGACACCTCGTCTGCTGCCAGGGAAAGAAAGATATCTCTCCGTGGATGAAGAAGTTCGCTGAAGTGCTGCACGCTTACCAGGCCCGGCAGCGAACGCCCGTGGTCTAGAGCAGGTTTCCGTTTGCCTATTGCCCGCCGTGTGACGCCGAAATGTGGGTAACACAACCGGTGCTAACCGGCCCACACCACCCACAAGAAGCCGCCGATCAGCATCGCCACGGCGATCCACCCTGCTACGAAACCGGCCAGGGACGTGCGGGATGGCATCGGAATCTCCAAGCCGAACGCGGTGATCAGCATGGGACGCTGGACGGGCGCCACGCCCGGGGGCAGGCGGCACGGTTGGGTTACCACTTCCTGAGACGTGATGGGCGTGCGCGTCAGGTCGTAGAACATCCGGAGCCGGTCCGCGTCGACCGGGCGCGTGCAGAGGCTGACGAAAACGCCGGCCAACAGCGCCGACAGCGAGTAGAACACGATCACCCACGGTTCGTAGATCTGGGGTGCCTGGCCCTCGGCGTACCAGATGAAACGCAGCGTGTCGGAACCCGGCACCTGGCCAACCCAATAGATAAACCACTCGGTTTTCGTGAGCCACCA
>Ga0315534_1000271_pt1 | contig 34079 bp, 23 predicted proteins | sample SalMarSW160240MG_FD_203094 | JGI IMG/M metagenome (GOLD analysis project Ga0315534, IMG submission 203094) | Salt marsh sediment microbial communities from the Plum Island Ecosystem LTER, Massachusetts, United States - Salt Marsh Sediment SW1602-40 ...
GACATGAGGGATGCCGTCTGCCAGGGCCGAGCCGACTACACCCCGGTGTTCCTGTCTGAGGTGCCCCGCCTCTTCGCCAATGGGAGCACGTACCTGGACGTGGCCCTGATCCAGGTCACTCCCCCAGACAAGGATGGCTTCTGTAGCTACGGTGTCTCCGTGGACGTGGTCAAGGCCGCGGCGGAGAACGCGCGCCACGTCGTGGCCGAGGTGAACCCACGGATGCCCAGGACTCTCGGCGATAGCTTCATCCACGTTGATGACATCGCCGCCATGGTAGAGAACGACGCGCCGCTCCCAGAGCTACATTTTCCACCGCCGGACGAGGTCTCTCTCAAGATCGGGCGCAACGTGGCCAGCTTGGTGGAGGATGGCGACACCATCCAGATAGGGATAAGCAAGATAGCGCGCTCCGTCGTGCCGTTCCTGGAGGACAAGAAGGACCTGGGTGTGCACACCGAGCTGGTATCGGACTGGGTCGTGGATCTCATGCAAAAGGGAGTCGTAACCAACTCCCGCAAGACGATGGATCGAGGCAAGGTGGTCACCAGCTTCTGTCTGGGTACCAAACAGCTCTACGACTTCGTCCACGAGAACCAGGCCTTCGCGTTCCGGCCGTGCGAGTACACCAACGATCCGGCCGTGATTTGCCAGCAGGAGAACATGGTAGCCATCAACTCCGCGCTGGAGATAGACCTGACCGGCCAGGTCTGTTCCGACTCCCTGGGGCAGGTTTTCTATAGCGGATTGGGCGGGCAGGTAGACTTCATCAGGGGGGCAGCGCGCTCCAAGGACGGCAAACCGATCATCGCATTGCCGTCGACTGCTGCGGGGGGAGTGGTGTCGCGCATCGTGCCTGCCCTGTCGAGGGGCGCCGGGGTCATGATCACCAGAGGTGACGTCTACTACGTGGTGACGGAGTACGGCGTAGCATACCTGCACGGCAAGAACGTCCGCGAACGCGTCCTGGCCCTCATCAGCATCGCCCATCCTAAGTTCCGGGCCCAGTTGCTGGAAGAGGCCAAAGACAATCTGTACATCTACGGCGATCAATTGATGCCTGTGGGTATCTATCCCTCGGAACTGGAGACCACGGCAACGTTTCGAAAGGAGAAGGTCTTCTTTCGACCCGTCAAGGCGACCGATGAATCGATGATGCAGGATTTCTTCTATAGCCTCTCGGACCGCACCGTATACCAAAGGTACTTCTCCCCTCTGCGCGCCATGCCCCATCAGACGGCGCAGGCCATTACCACCATAGACTACGAACGGGACATGGGCATAGTAGGTCTGGTGCGTAGAGAGGGTCGTGAACGGATCATCGCGGTGGGCAGGTATGGGTTGCTGGGAGGTTGTTCTGAAGTGGCCGAGATGGCCTTCACCGTTCGAGACGACTGGCAGAACATCGGCATTGGCACCTACTTGCTTGATTATCTGGCGCAAATCGCCAAAGAGAGGGGGGTGCAGTCGTTCACCGCAGAGATTCTGGAGAACAACGGACCTATGCTTGCGATTCTGAACAAGGCTAAACGGCCCGTCGAATGTGTATACGGGGATGGGGTTTACGTAGCTACCATGGGGCTAGAGCAGGATGGCTAGGGTCCTGATCGTCGACGGCAGTTCTGGGTTCGTGGGCACGGCCAAGCGGATCCTGCGAAATCAGGGGTATCAGGTCCTTTCGGCGTCGGAAAAGAGTGGGATTCGACGACTGATGCGTACGGCGAGACCGGACTTGGTGCTCGTGGACGGTGTGGTCAAACGGGAGGAAGAGCCCGATCTGCGGGACTGGGTGGCCCGGACGAGCTCGCAGATGGGCATCCCGGTGGTCATGGTGGAGGCGGCTACCGATCAAGTGGGTGAAGAGCTGGATGTCGATGTGACGCCATGGGTGTCCACCGCTGCGGAAGCTGACGTGCTGTTGGAGATTGTGGCCAGGCACGTGACCAAGACCGCATTTGTGCACTCGTCTCGGTTCGCGGAGTATGACTATGGCCAGGATCATCCCATGGAGCCTGGCAGACCCCAGCTAGCCGTTGAACTCTGCCACAAGTATGGCCTTCTGGACAAGCCCTGGATGACTATGGTGGAGCCTCGGCCAGCAACCCCGGACGAACTGGCCCTGTTCCACGATCGGGACTATTTGGCAGCGCTGGAAGAGGCAAATCACGGCTCCTTCGAGGACAGGCTAATCGAGTTCGGTCTCGGAACGGCCGACTGCCCCGTCTTTCCCGGCGTGTATGACTACTCGGCGCTCGTCGCCGGTGGGACTCTGCTGGCGGCAGAACTGGTGGACAAGGGTGCGTATGACCTGGCCTTCAATCTGGCGGGGGGGTTCCACCACGCGCAGAAGCGGAATGCGGAGGGGTTCTGCTACCTCAACGACATCGCCATTGCCATCAAGTGGCTCGTGGAGAAGGGGTACCGGATAGCCTACGTGGACCTGGATGCGCACCACGGCGACGGCGTGCAAGCTGCCTTCTACGAAGACAGCCGCGTCCTCACCGTCTCGCTGCACGAGAGTGGAAAGACTCTCTTTCCGTGGACGGGATTCGAGACCGAGATCGGGGAGGGAGAGGGAAGGGGCTACAATATCAACGTGCCGCTGCCCCCGCAGACGGACGACGAGATCTTCCTCCTGGCTTTCGACGGGATCGTGCCGCCATCTCTCGCTGCTTTCGAGCCTGACATCGTATTCGCGCTGATCGGAGCCGACGGCCTTCTGGTCGATCGTTTGTCCCACTTGAGTCTGACCAACAACTCCTACGCTGAGGCGGTGAAGGTCATCGAAGCGATCGCTCCGAGGTGTATTGTCCTGGGCGGCGGTGGGTATCACCTGAACAGCGTCAGCCGGGCCTGGTGCCTGGCGTGGGCGGTGATGAACGGCGTCGAGCCAGCCGACGAGTATGCAGGCACCATTGGGGGCATGATGGTGGGGACCGAGTATGTGGAGGGCGGCGGTCTCCGTGACCGTCATGCCTATACTACGGGACCGCTGAAAGCTGAGCTTCGCAAGGAGGTGGAGAGGGTCACGGAGTACATCGCGGAGACGGTGTTCCCGCTGATCAGATCGGGTTGAGGATGCCCGGCTGCCGAACAGCGTGTAGAGCAAAGGCCACCGCACGCCGCGCGGTGGCCTTTTGGCTGTTCGTTTCCACCGGCATCAGCATTGCCTACAAGCTGGCTTGACAACCGTGTCAAAGTCAAGTACAATGGGTGCTGGTTGTACCGTGAGCAGTGATAGGCCGACTGGGAGGAGGACGATGATGAGAAGGGGACGTTTTGTGGCTGTACTGGGCCTCTTGGGCGTGCTGGCGGTCTTGCCAGTGTGGGCGGCGCCTCAGGTCTTCCTTAGACACGACATCGAAAGCACCATCAGTTGGGCGCTCTGTGTACATGCAGCGGATATTGATGGGGATGGGGACATGGATGTTGTGAGCGCCTACCACGAGGCCGGTGCGATTGCCTGGTGGGAGAACGATGGTGGCAGCCCCCCGGAGTGGACTCAGCATGCGATAGGAGGCGAAATCGCGGAGCCGTACTCGTGCCACGCCGCGGATTTGGACGGCGATGGCGACGTCGATGTTCTGGGCGTAGGGTATGAGGACGACGTCATCGCTTGGTGGGAGAACGATGGCAGGAGTCCACCTGGATGGAGGAGGCGCAACATAGCGACTCATTTCGATGGGGCGTCCTCTGTCTACGCGGCTGATGTGGACGGGGATGGGCATACCGACGTGCTCGGCACTGACATGGACGGCGATCACGTGACGTACTGGGAGAACGACGGGGGGCATCCGCCTGGTTGGACGAGGCATGACATAGATGACCTTTTCGGAGGGGGGTACTCCGTCTACGCGAGCGATCTGGACGCGGATGGCGACATGGACGTCTTGGCAGCCACCATACTTGGCCACATGATTGGCTGGTGGGAGAACGACGGCAGCGAGCCGCCGGGATGGACCAGGCATATCTTGGACGGCGGCTTCATTAGCGCATCGGCGGTATACGCTGCGGACTTGGATGGCGACGAAGACACGGATATCATAGGCGCTGCATCGGGTGTGAGCGACATCGCGTGGTGGCAAAACGACGGAGGTAGCCCGCCCGGTTGGACGAAGTACTTCATAGAGACGGACATCTCGGTGATTTCCATCCATGGCTCCGACGTGGATGGGGACGGAGATGTGGACGTGCTTGGCGCTCGGACAATCCATGGGATCTCTTGGTGGGAGAACGATGGTGCCAGCATCTCCCCCTGGACGCGGCACGACGTTGGCGACGGATTCGACGGGGCATGTTCCGTCTATGCCACCGATGTGGACGGCGATTGCGACGTCGATATCCTAGGCACATCCTGGCCTCCGACGCAGCCCCCCCTTTTCTGGTGGGAGAACCTGACGATGCAGTTCACTGTCGCCCCTGGGGCAGCCACGAAGAGGGTAACGTGCGGGGAGTCAGTAACGGTTCGCATCAACCTGGAAAGCGAAGGGGGCTGTCTGGGGCCGGTGACCTTAGACGCCGGTGGACTACCGCCTGGGGCTACTGCGACGTTCGCCCCGAATCCAGTGTCCTCGCCAGGTGAGTCGGTGATGACAGTCAACACCGATGCCTCGACCCCGAGCGGCACGTACCTCGTGGAGATCATTGGGACGTCAGATGAGGGATGCCATCGCAGAACGACCGTTGTTCTTGAGGTCGCGGACGCGGAGTTCGTACCAGAGTCGGCGACAGCCTTGATGTTGGGCGTCGGCTTGGCTGGGCTGCTGAGCTATGTGGGCGTTCGCCGGCGTCGCAAATAGCTCGTTCGTGGTGTGCTGAAGACACCGCCATCAGCAAACCTCCCGTAGTTTTCAGAACTGCGGGAGGCTTTCGTTCGCCGCGTGATGCGGCCATCGGGAGAGCACGCACGATCCACCGGACCGGGAAGAGCCTTGACGGAGTGCCATCCCCCTTGGCATGATGCCCAATACTCATCGCGCGCCGCGAAGTGGAAAAGGTTAGCCAGTGAGGAGAGTAGTGGAAGATAGGCGGTGACCACCGGCGGCGGAGTGTGGTTGGTGGGCGATGCCCGAGTGGTCCTGCCCTAGGGCGCTCGCACAGGAGTAGGACCCGGTGGCACTTTGCACGAACCCAGTGGGCGAGCCGGCCAGATAGAGAGAAGGGCACGACCCGTCGTGCCCTTCTTGGTTGCTTGCCAGAGACCTGACCTCCGGGCTTCCATGAATCGGGCGGTCCTCAGTCCGATCTCGACTACTGTCTATCCTTCACCAACTCATCGACGACCGAGGGATCGGCGAGGGTAGTGGTATCACCCAGCTCTTCCCTGCCCTCAGCGATAGCTTTGAGGATACGTCTCATGATCTTGCCGGATCTCGTCTTGGGCAGGGCATCGGCGAATTGGATCTTGTCGGGCCTGGCAATAGGTCCGATCTCCTTACCTACATGTTTCGCCAGTGCTTTCCTCAGTTCCTCGCTGGGCTGCTGTCCACCGACGAGGGTCACGAAGGCGTAGAGGGCCTGGCCTTTGATGTCGTGGGGGATGGGGACGACAGCGGCCTCGGTGACAGCGGGGTGGCTGACCAGGGCGCTTTCCACTTCCATGGTGCCGATACGGTGCCCAGAAACGTTGATGACGTCGTCCACGCGGCCCATGAGCCAGAAGTAGCCATCATCGTCTTGTCTGGCTCCATCCCCAGTGAAGTAGACGGTCCCCAGGTTGGAGAAGCGGGAGAAGTAGGTGCTCACGAAGCGGTCGGGGTTCTTGTAGATGGTCATGAGCATGCCGGGCCAGGGCTTCTTGACGATGAGGTAGCCGCCTTCGTTGGGGCTGCAGGGTGAGCCGTCATCGCGGACCACCTCAGGGAAGATGCCTGGGAAAGGCCTGGTGGCGGAGCCGGGTTTGAGGTCGATGGCGCCCGGTAGGGGGGTGATGACCACGCCGCCGGTCTCGGTTTGCCAGTAGGTATCGACGATAGGGCAGTTGTGGTTCCCGATGACGGAATAGTACCACATCCAGGCCTCAGGATTGATGGGTTCGCCGACGGAGCCAAGGAGGCGAAGAGACGAGAGGTCTCTCTTCTTGGGCCAATCATCGCCATCGCGGGCGATAGCTCTGATGGCGGTGGGGGCGGTGTAGAAGATGGAGACCTTGTACTTCTCGACGATTCTCCAGAAGCGATCGGGTTCGGGGTAGTTAGGGACGCCTTCGAACATGAGGCTGGTGGCGCCGACGGCGAGGGGGCCATAGACGATGTAGCTATGGCCGGTGACCCAGCCGATGTCGGCGGTGCACCAGTAGACATCATCGTCCTTGATGTCGAAGACCCATTTCATGGTCAGAGAGGTGTAGAGGAGATAACCTGCAGTGTTGTGGACGACGCCCTTTGGTTTGCCGGTGGTGCCGCTGGTGTAGAGGATGTAGAGGATGTCGTCGCCGTTCATGACTTCAGGCTCACACTGAGGTGAGGCATCCTTCATGAGGTCGTCCCACCACAAGTCGCGTCCCTCTCGCCAGTCGATATCGACGCCGGTGCGGTTGACAACGACGACGTTCTCTATCGAGGGGCAATCGTCGAGGATGCTGTCGGCGCTGGCTTTGAGGGGGGTGATCCTGCCTCGGCGGAAGCTGCCATCGCTGGTGACGAGCAGTTTTGCTTCAGCGTCGAGGATCCGGTCCTTGAGGGATTCGGCGCTGAAGCCACCGAAGACGATGCTATGTATAGCACCGATTCTGGCGCAGGCCAGCATGGCGATGGGCAGTTCAGGGATCATAGGAAGATACATGCAGACTCTATCGCCCTTGGAGACGCCGAGGCCCTTCAAGACGTTGGCGAACTTGCAGACCTCTTGGTGGAGTTGTTCGTAGGTGTAGGTCTTGCTGTCTCCTTCTGGTTCGCCTTCCCAAATCAGGGCGGTCTTAGTGCGGCGCTCGGTGTCGAGGTGACGGTCGAGGCAATTGTAGGAGGCGTTGAGCTGACCTCCGACGAACCATCTCCAGAAGGGGGGTTCTCCTGAGAGGACCTGGTCCCACTTCTTGTACCAATCGAGGTGCTCTTCCGCCTGTTTAGCCCAGAAGGCTTCGAGGTCTTCCTCGGCCTGCGTAGCTAGAGCCTGGTATTCTTCCAGGCTCTTGATACGGGCTTGGGATCGAAACTCCTCCGAAGGAGGGAAGAGCCTCTTCTCGTCCAATAATGAGGTGATAGTATCTTCTTTTTTATCTGTCATTCTTGTAACCTCCGGCGCTCATATTAGCACACTTTAGCAGACTAGTCAACCAAATAGGATGATCCTAACAGTTAGCTCTTGGAGGGAGGTGCGAAACGGTCTCCAGGGGCCTATGTTGGAACCGTTATGGACCACGGTCGAAAGAGATGGACCTGGGACGGACGGAACCACGACTCACGCCACGGGGCCGTTTCCCTGAAGACCATGGCGGAGGAGGGTGGGGAGAGGGACCCTCACGTCACCTGGGTTTGGAGCGCCGAAACAACGGGCGGAGGTCAAGATGCAGGAAGCATGTCTCCGAGCCGTCCCTACATGTTCGCTTGACAGAGCGCGCGAGTTGGTATATGATGGAAATCGGACGGGGAGGAGCCTCATGGGCATGACAGAGCGGCAGAGAGCGTTCTTGGAGCAGTTCTGGGAGCTGTACCGGGAGGTCAGGGCGCCCGTGCACTATTCGGCGGTGGCCGAGAAGCTCAAGGTGAGCAATATCTCCGCCTATGACATGCTGCGCCTGTTGAAGCGCAAGGGGATGGTTGCGTCAGAGTATCTTCTGCCCAAGAGACATGGCGGACCTGGTCGTTCGACAGTGGTGTTCTACCCCACCCAGCGAGCCAAAGCTCTCTTGAGCCTGCCCTTCGGCGAGGATGGCGAGCCGGGGGAGTGGGAGGATCTGAAGGAGAGGACTCTGCGCGCCCTGCGGAGGAGGAAGGACGACTACGACGGGATGCTGGAGGAGTTGCTCTCGCGAATCCCGGACCACAAGTCTCCCATGCTTCGTAGCACGGAGATGGTGACCGCCATGGTGCTGCAGATGTGCCAACTGGGAGGGGAGGCGAGAGCTCGGGTGCTGAAGGAGGTACGCGCGCTGCTGGCGGCTGGGGAGTCTGGCCTCAGCGCCCTGGCAGGCCTGCCGCTGGGTTTGATGTTCGCCGACGGAGCCGACGAGGGGTTCGCCAGCAAGCTACTTTCCCTTGTGGAAGGGTATCAAGCGGACCTCAGTAGGCTGAGCGCCGAGAGCAAGAGAGCTCTTTCGGAGTACTTCCTGGAGTTGGTCAAGACGGTGGAGGGTGAGAAGGCCTAGGACTCTCCCTTGCCAAGCCGGCTCTTTTTTTGTATCATTCTTTTGTTTTATTTGCCACGGCAGACGATCCATTCATTCCGGAGGAGGAGGGTACCATGAGTAGAACGGCCATCGTCACCGACAGCGGTGTGAACGTACCGGCGGGATTGGAGGAGGAGTACGGGATCCATGTGGTGCCTCTCAAGGTCATCTTTGATGGGCAGACCTACATGGATGGGGTGGACATCACTCCAGCGCAGTTCTACGAGAAGCTCCGGGCGGCCCCCGAGCTGCCAACCACGTCGCAGCCTTCGGCCGGGGACTTCGTTGAGGTCTACTCCAGACTGAGTGAAGAGGTGGATGGCATCGTCTCCATCCATCTCTCGGAACTGCTGAGTGGGACGGTCAAGTCGGCGCTCGCTGCCCAGCAACAGGTGAACCACGTGCCCATCGAGGTCATTGACACCCGTTCTGCGTCCCTGGGGGTGGGCTTCGTGGTGATAGCTGCCGCCAGAGCTGCGCAGCAAGGCAGGAGTATGGCCGAGGTGGTGTCTGCCGCGCGTCAGGTGATAGCGAAGATAAACGTCATGTTCGTCGTCGATACGCTGAAGTACCTGCACATGGGAGGGCGGATCGGAGGCGCCTCGGCTATGCTGGGCACTGCGCTCAAGATCAAGCCTCTGCTGCACCTGTACGAAGGTGAGGTGAATCCTCTGGAGAGGGTGCGGTCGAAGTGCCGGGCAACGGAGAGGATGCTGGAGATCATGGCGCAGAGGCTCGCTGAGGAGCGAGATGATGGAGTGCTCCGTGCGGCTGTAGTTCACGCGGACAGGTTGGACGAGGCTGTGGAGCTGAAGGAACAAGTGCAAGCCCGCTTCGAGCCGGCCGAGCTGTTCCTCGCCGAGTTGACCCCGGCCATCGGCACTCACGTGGGTCCCGGCACGCTGGGGGTGGGCTGGTACGTGGAGTAGGGCTGCCCAGCAGGATCGGCTAGCCTCACGAGGGTCCTATGGAGTCGCCAGTTCGTCCAACAGGTCCTGGTAGCTACTGAAACGAGAGACGGTCTCCAGGAAAGCCTGAAGGGAGGGGCTTCTCTCCCTTAGTGTCTGCATCTGCTCGCCGATAGGGTTCGTCTGAGCGACCCAGCCTGTGCCTGCAGCGTAGGAGCCGTAGAAGGCGAAATAGGCCTGGTTCAGCTTGCGGACGTAGTATCCCATCCCCACCAGTTTCTGCCTTCTCTGCTCCATGTAGGCTTCTGCTTCCTCTACCTGTCCTGAGGCCAGTAGTGCGTCGACTCCTATCCGCGTCTTGCGCATATTGGCGTTGAAACTGAACTCGTCCTCGTGAACGGGCTGGGCCGTCGTCAAGGGCTGGTGGGTCTCCTCTGCCATCCTCCGCTCGTAGATCTCAGGATAATGGAGCCTGGCCAACTCCAGCGACATCTCGTCCTCCACCATGCAGGCCACCGTTTCATTCATGCTGATCAACTCCTGGCTGTCAGCATAGTGCTGCCCAAGCGCGAAAAAGAAAAGGTAGTTGTGGGTCCATTCATGGATCACCACTCGAAGGGCGAAGTCCAGCGAGGTTTGCTCGACGATCACGGTTGGGTAGGCACCGACACCCCCGGTGGGCACCAGCAAGGAGGAGACATCCATCTCATCGGTCAAGCGTTCGATCTCGTCCGTCTGCGCCAGGCTCAGACCGGGCTGCAAAGAGACGCTGCCGATGCGGTCTATCCTGTCGCGCCGTGAGATGATCAGGAAATCCGGGGAGGACTGGAACTCAAACTCGACGGGTGGAATCACCCAGCCCGTCAACAAGGGTAGTCGAACCGTGATGCCATGAGAGGTGAGGACCCGTTCCACCTGTCGGCGGATGATGTTCTCCACCAGATTCTCGCATCGTAGGCGTTCTGCTCGCAGATCCGCCAATTGCGCCTGGAGGTCGGCCGTATTTGCCGTGTCGCCTTCTCTGGCTCTCTTGATGGCGATCTCGCCCTCCAGCCTGCCTATCTCGTCCACCAGGGAGAAGTACTCCCGCACGGCACGGACTTGCTGTTCGTCGCCCATGTCGTGGGGTTGATCGACACCAGTCACACGGCCGGCCAGCTTCTCCACCAGGGTGCGTGCTTCGTAGGCCGTCCAGTCGAACTTGTAAGGACCAGTGAACGGATCCGTCCGATACTGGAAGGAGTCTGCTGGGTGGAGGGAGTCTCTCTTGAGGGTGACCAGGGCGATGAAGAAGAGCAGCGATAGGGTCAAGGCCCGGCGTGCTTTGCGTGCCATCGTTCGTGTCTCTAGAATGTCGTTGTTCTATTCTATCACCCCTGGCGCTCAGTGCACAATGGCGGTCGAGCAAGGAGCCGTTGACCGCTTGGCTCGGTGCGGTCCGAGTTGGGTGGCTGCGCAAGGGCCATTGGGGGCCGATTGCCCGCTGCTGCTGGTACCAAAGGCCCATTGATGAGCGGCGACAGATGTGGGATAATGAAGGTTGTGCGTGGCCAGGTATGCCTGTAGGGCGCGCGATCGGGCCGGGCGTTACCATGGGGTGTCCGCCGGAGGAGTCGACCGCTGGCTTCCTTGATGTGGGGCTGTTCACGCTCGCGTGCTCTCGGTGCGAGACACATCTATGAGTCTACTACTTCGCCTGCTCCTGGGCCACATGATTGGTGACTACGTTCTCCAGCCCTACCAACTCGTGCTGGTCAAACGAAGGGGGTGGCCTGGGGTACTTCTTCACGTTGCCATTGTGGTCGTGGTGACCGCGCTTCTGCTGTGGCCGGTGCTCTTCCATTGGTGGTACTGGCTGTGGCTGCTCTTCGTGGCCGTCTCGCACCTCGCCTTCGACGCCAGCAGGTCTCTCCACTGGTCCAAGTCCCAGGAGCACGGCCTCTTGTATCTGGCTATGGACCAGGCGCTCCACGTGGCTGTGCTCTCCGCTGTTGCTGGTCTCACTTTCGCCGCGCAGATCCGGCATCCGGAGCTTCCTGTGCTGACCGCGAATGCCCAAGGCGATGCGCTGGCATTGTGTGCCACCGTCCTGGTCTTCCTGATCTGGACCGTGCCTGTGCTGGAGCTAGAGACAGTCAATACTCTGGAGGCCGGAGAGAGGCGGACGCAGATCGCAGCGCGTGACCGCTGGCTGGGTGCTCTCGAACGTACCGTCGGCCTGGCTCTCATGCTCAGTGGATTCCTCTACTTGGCGCCTCTGGCGTTCTTGCCTCGGATCGCTCTGCAGAGGGAAGAGTGGGCGGGCTCCCCTCGGAGGCTTCCCTTCTTTGCGAAGCCGGCGATCAGCTTTTGCTCGGTGGTCCTTTGTGCTGTGATCTCGAGCCTGGCACCCTCGCCCCTCGCCTGACGAAGGTCCCCCAGGGAGACGCACACCCGTGCGACGTAGTCCTTTTCGGCGCGCCACCATCCGCCAGACTGTACGGGTGAGCTGGTCTCTGCCCTACACGGCTCCATTGGTCCTCTAGAGTCTGCTATCGATCCGTCTCCCTCGCGCCATGTCCAAACCGTTGTACCGCGTAGCTGCGTGTGATATACTCAGCGCAAGGGTGACGTACTCTCTGCATGCTATCTTGGAGGCAAGCACTATCGGGCCGTCGGTAGTCCACGGTACATGTCTCGACGAAGAAGAATCCTGATCATCTGCGTATCCGCGCTGGCACTAGTGGGGTGCCTGCTGGTCTATGGCTACGGCAAGTACGTACGAGTGATGGGGCACGTGTCGGCGCTGCGGCAGCACCTGTATGGCCTGGAGGCCATGGGACAGGCGGAGATGCTAGCTGCTGTGCAAAGCGGGGAGCTGGAGCCACTGCGCAGCGAGCTAGTGCTGATGGGCGACGAGATCGAGGCTCTGAGGGCCGAGTTGGGCCCCGCACTGGCTGTGGCTCCGTACCTGGGGTGGCTCCCCGTCGTGGGCAATGACGTGGCCGCGGCGCCCGATCTGGTGGAGATGGCGATCGGCATGTCGTCAGCGGGAGATACTGTCCTGGCTGGGCTGAGCCCGTTAGCGGTGCTGTTCGAAGAATCGGAGGGTGCGGCATCGGACCTTAGCGCAGGGGAGGTGTTAGCGCAAGTGCTGCGGGAGGGCCGACCTGACTTCGAGTCTGCGCTGGCAGAGCTGGAGCAGGTCAAGGCGCGCCGGGAGCGCATCGACGAGGCGAGCCTCTCGCCCAAGCTGAGTGCGTTGGTGCTTCGGCTCGATAAGTACTTGATGCTTTTCGACTCGGGAGTGCAGGGGCTACTGGCGGCGCCTTCACTGCTGGGAGCGGAGTCCCCTCGCACCTACCTTCTGCTCGCGCAGAATGAGAACGAACTTCGGGCCACAGGAGGGTTCATCAGCAGCGTAGCGCTGCTGCGAGTGCGTGGCGGCAAGATCGAAGACCTGGATTTCCAGGACAGCTATGCCGTGGATGACCTATCCGTACCTCACCCTTCTCCTCCCGAGGCTCTGGAGCGATATATGCTGGCTCAACTGTGGCTGCTGAGGGATGCCAACTGGTATCCCGATTTCCCTAGCACTGCGCAGGTAGCCATGGAGCTGTACGAGCTGGATCAGGGGGTGTCGGTGAACGGTGTCATCGTCGCCGACTTGGTGGCTATGGAGTCACTGGTCGAGGTACTGGGTCCTGTCTATCTCCAGGAGTACGGGCAGGAGGTCAGCGGGGCGAATGTGGTGGACCTGATGCGAGAGTACTGGGCTTCCCCATCGGGGGAGGGCCAGACGGGAGACTGGTGGAGCCACCGTAAGGACTTCATGGGCGAGCTGCTTGGCGCGGTGATGACTAGGTTGGAGACCGACACGGGTTCGCTGGACCTGGCCGGCCTGATCGAGGTGCTGCGCCGAGGGCTGGAGGAGAAACACGTCCTGGTCTACGTGAACGACGCGATGGTCAGCCAGGTTTTGGCGAAGAACGGTTGGGATGGCGCCATAGCGTCCGATGCGGGCGATTACCTGATGGTGGTCGATACCAACATGGGGTTCAACAAGGTGAATCCCAACATCGAGAACGACCTGCAATACCTGGTGACGTTGGAGGCCGATGGAAGCGTCACCAGCCGGCTGTCCATCACCTATCTCAACGCAAGCGATTCCAGCGTGGATGAGTGTGTCCAGGAGTCGGTATATCCTCCGACGTACGAAGAGATGATGGAGGGCTGCTACTGGGACTACCTGAGGGTGTACGTTCCCGAGGAGGCTCAGTTGCTACGTGGACCAGATCTGACGTTGCCGGAGGGTAGCCTGTGGGCGAGGGAAAGTGGGATGGGGGGCACGCCTCTGGTCACTGAGGTCGGGGTCGAAGAAGGAAAGAACGTCTTCGCGTCCTTCTTCGTGGTGGGTCCCACCGAGCTGCGCGAGTTGTCGTACGAATACCAGCTACCTGGGTCGACCGTGGTGCAGGAAGGCTCGACGAGCGCTTACAGGCTGTCAGTGCAGAAACAGCCAGGTACGCTGGCAAACCCTGTGCGTGTAGAGGTGGAGCTTCCCCCAGGCTCGGTGGTGGTTTCCTCGGCCCCAGAGGGAGCTACGGTGACTGGCGAACGGGTGGTCTTTCAGACCGACCTACGCGTAGATCGGCAGTTTGAGGTCGTGTTCCGCTAGCCAGCCGCGTTGCTCAGCGGCCACAAGACCCGTGGGAGGTGGAATGGTGAGACGACTGGCGTTGGTGCTCGCTCTGGTGGGAGTGCTGTTGCTCTGGTTGCTCCCCTCGGGCTATGGTACGTGGGCTGCTCCATTGACGGATGCGGAGCGTCAGACGGTGCCGACGAGAACCCCGACCTCCGCTCCGGGCACGGCGAAGCCTGCCACTCCCACGAAGGAGCCGGTTGTCGAGGAGACGCCGACTTCCATCCCGCCAACATCTACCCCCACCATGGAGGTGTCGCCTACCGTCGCTTCCACGGCCGAAGCCTCTCCTACGCCAACTTCACCGCCAGGGACATCGCCTTCGCCGACGGTGGGGGTGCCAGCAGCCGCACCGGCGTGGGATTTCGGCGATGCGCCCGATCCCGGGTTTCCTTCGAGTGAGGCCAGCGATGGCGCCAGACACTCTATAGTCGCCTTCGAATGGCTGGGCGATGCGGTAGATGCGGAGCCGGATACACGGCAGGTGGAAGGGGATCTCCACGACGACGGCGTGGCGCTCGGCGAACTCGTGGCCTGTGCAGAGAATAACCTGGAGCTGAGGGTCACGGTTCAGGACAGGGAAGACGCGCAGCATCCGTACGATGTGCAGCACCTGCTCTATCTGAACGTGCTGGTTGACTGGGATGGCAGCGGCTCGTGGTCTGGACGGGTCTGGTGCGCTGAAGGGCTGTTCGCGTCAGAGTGGGCGCTCCGGAACTTGCCGATAGACGTCTCCTCCTGGCCGGGTGAGGCGTTGTCTGCTGTCGTGCCCGTTGAGCTGACGGCGGGACCCCGAACAGGCCAGGTCTGGGCCCGTTTCACGTTGAGCTACGGAGAGGTCATCTCGGGAGAGGATTGGGACGGGAGAGGCGCCTTCACCTTCGGAGAGACGGAGGACTACCTGGTCACGATCTCTGTTCCGCCTTCCCCGACCCCAGAGGTGGCATCGCCGACCCCGCTAGCGGTGGTCTCGCCCGTTCCCAGCCCAACCTCCGCTCCGGAGGAAGCGGCAGGTCTCGGCGTATGGAGATTCCTGCTCTGCTTGGGGTCAGCGGTGGTGGCGGTTGGCGCGGCGCTCCTCATCGCTCTGTATGCGGTTAGGAAGGGAAAACCAGCAATCGTCGCGGGTGTGATCGTCGTCCTGGGGCTTCTGCTGGCGGCGCTCCTTGTGTTCTACTTGTCTGACTTGAGCCGGGGCTCCGATGGTGGTGGTGCCGAAGCGCTCACCAGAGAGTCGCCAACTCCCGAGCCGCTGGTGCCTACGGCGACCGCGACTCTGGAGCCTACGGCGGAGGCGAATCCGACCTCTTCGCCCAGCGAGCCCCTGCCCACGCCGCAAGGAGATTCCACACCGGCTTCTCCAGTCGTTGAGCAGGCGACGGCGGAGACCGCCTCACCGCCACCGGCTGTCGTTGCCACACCCTTATCGTCGCTGTTTTCCATGAAGGACAGGTTCGGCTTCGGTGCGGCGATCTCGGCCCTCGATCAGTTTGCAGTTGACCGGCTCGGGGCTGGGTGGTACGTGAACTGGACCGCACAAGCCGACCCTTCGCGCCCCTATGGGATGGAGTATGTGCAGATGATCCGGGTCCGGGACGCGAACCTGTCACCCAGCGGGGAGAGCCTGGAGCGGATTGCGCGGCAGAACCCAGGTTCACTGTGGTTGGTGGGCAATGAGCCCGACGTTCCCTGGCAGGACAACGTGTCACCCACCGAGTACGCGGCGGTCTATCACGAAGCATACACTCTGCTTAAGGGGGTGGATTCGACCTGCCAGGTGGCGATAGCTGGAGTGTCGCAGGGCTCGGCTCTCCGCCTTCAATACCTGGACATGATCCTGGACGCCTATCGAGCGCTGTACGGCGAGAGAATCCCGGTGGACGTGTGGAACGTGCACGGCTTCATCCTCCGCGAGGAGCGCGGTTCATGGGGGGTGGATATCCCTCTGGGCATCTCGGTGGACAAGGGGCGTCTCTTCGAGCTCGAAGATCATGACAACATGGAGATCTTCCGCGAGCAGATCGTGGCCTTCAGACGCTGGATGGAGGAGCGGGGCGAGGGAGACAAGCCTCTCATCGTGTCTGAGTACGGCATCTTGATGCCTTCTGAGTACGGGTTCAGCGAGGAGGAGGTCAGGGACTTCATGCTCGCCACCTTCGACTTCTTCACCACGGCCACCGATCCCACTCTAGGCTACCCCGCGGACGGCAATCGTCTGGTTCAGCGCTGGGCGTGGTACAGCCTGAACGACACGGTCTATCCCACCGGGAACCTCTTCGATCCCTCGACAGGCCAGATCACCACCTTGGGGCTGGCGTATGGCAACTACACGTCGTCACATTAGTGTCACTTGCGCGCCGTCCTTTCTCCAGCCATCAGGGCCAGACCTGGCCCGCGGGGCCAGCGTGTCGTCCGAAGCTCCGCCAGCGCGTTGTCTGGTGCTCCCCCGTTCGTCGCAGGCTAGACTCCTGGCGGTGAGATGACAGATGTCAGGGTGCGCGGGGTCCATACGGTGAACAGTGGAACTGTGGGGCGCTGGGCGTACCTGGTGATGGGCCTGGCAGTGGGCGTTCTCTTGCTGGTGCTCGCCCTCGAGAGCGTCGACCCGGCGGGGTTGATTGCAGCTCTGACTAGCACGGACCCCCTCCTGCTGTGCCTGGCCCTGCTGACCTTCGGTGCGACTGTTGTAGCCAAGGCCCTGCGCTGGAGACTGCTCTTCTACCCCCGGCACGGGACGCAATCCAAGGGTACCCTCCTCTCTGCCCTCCTGATGGGTCAGATGGTCAACTTCTTGCTTCCAGCCAGGCTGGGCGAGTTGGTCCGAGCCTACGTGGTTGGTGAGAGAGGAGGACAGCGCAAGCTGCTCGCGCTCGGCACTATCGTGGTGGAGAAAGTGCTCGACGGATTGATGCTCTGTTTGCTGTTGGCTTGTCTTTGTCTTGTCCTCCCGGTTCCGCACTGGCTGCGTTTGGCCGGGGCGGCATCGGCACTGGCGCTAGCGGTACTCTTGTTGGCGGTGCTGCTCCTCACAGGACAAAGGGGTAGGCTGCTGGGCGCGATGGGGCGGGTAGACCAGGCCGTGCCTGTGCTGGGACGGCTCGGCCTGTCACGTCGAACCGCGGCCCTGGCTGACGGTTTGAGCTCCCTCCAGTCGCGCCAGGTCAATCTGCGATTGCTGGTCTGGACCGTCGGCATCTGGTTGTTGGCCGGGGTGACCAACTGCCTCGTGCTCCTAGCACTGGATATCGAGGTGCCTCTCCTCCTCGGCGCGCTGGTTGTGCTGGTGGTGGTGCATCTGGGCATGGTGGTGCCCTCCTCTCCGGCGCGTATCGGCGTCTTCCACTATCTGTGCCTTTTGTCTCTCGCGCTCCTGGGCGTGGACGCCAGCCTGGGCCTGGCCTATGGTTTTGTGCTGCATTCCGTCGTCGTGCTTCCGGTCATCTTCGTGGGCCTGTTCTGCTTGTGGAGAGAGAATCTCAGCGTCTATCGGCTGCTCAGAGAGGTGGACGACGCATGATGGACATCTCCGTGGTCGTACCTGCTCGGAATGCGGCAGGTACGATAGACGATTGCCTTTGTGGTCTCCAGACACAGAGTGTCCCTAGAGATCGCTACAAGGTGATCGTCGTGGACGATGGTTCCACTGACGAGACCTCCGGCATAGCAGAGAGGCACGACGTCACCCTGGTGAGGCAACCGCCCCGGGGCGCTGCCGCCGCCAGGAACAGGGGGGTCGCTGCGTCGGAAGGCGAGATCGTGCTCTTCACCGACGCCGACTGTGTCCCTGACACAAACTGGATAGCGGAGATGGTCCGCTCCTTCGGGGACCCGGAGGTCGTGGGCGCGAAAGGCGTCTATCGTACGCGGCAGAAGGAAATCGTGGCCCGCTTTGTCCAGTGCGAGTACGAGGAGCGGTACGAACTGATGGCGAGGCAGAGGTGGATCGACTTCATTGACACCTACTCCGCGGGCTACCGGCGAGCGGTATTCCTGGACCAGGGCGGGTTCGACACCCTGTATCCCAACGCCTCCGTGGAGGACCAGGAACTATCCTTCCGGTTGGCGGAACGAGGCTGCAAGATGGTGTTCAATCCGCAGGCTATCGTCTACCATCAGCATCCGAAGACGCTGGCCGCGTATTTCGGGCGCAAGTTCAACATCGGCTGCTGGAAGATGAGGGTCTTACGGACGCATCCCGGCAAGGCGGTGAGCGATTCCCACACTCCCCAAACCCTGAAGGCGCAGATCGTCTTGGTGGTGACCACGGTGGTCCTGGCGCTCGTGGGGATGTGGCGAGCCCCCTGCTGGTTCGCTGCGGCTGTTTCTTTCCTGCTCTTGCTGGCCAGCGTGACGCCCTTCAGTCTGAGGACCCTGCGTAAGGATACTCCAGTGGCGCTAGTTTCGCCCTTCTTGCTCTTGGTCCGCGCCCTCGCCCTTGGGCTGGGCATGGTCGCAGGTTCCTGGAATCTGCTCTTCACCAGGAAGGTGATGGATTGAGATGCCCGAGCTCCCCGAGGTAGAGACGATCAAACGTGACCTGTGGCCGTGGCTGGTGGGACGCACCATCACCGGGGTGATCGTGGGCTGGGAGGGCTGCGTGGACCGCCCGTCGGTGCGCGGCTTCTGCGACCAGGTAACAGGCCGTCGCATAGAGGACGTGGGACGGCGAGGGAAGTTTCTGGTGCTGTCGCTGTCGGGCGGCAGGACGCTGCTGGTGCACCTGCGGATGACGGGCAGGTTGCTGGTAAGAGACCCCGCCGATCCATGGGAGACCCATGCGCGCCTGGCGTTTCGCCTGGACGATGGCAAAGAGTTGCGTTTCGTGAACGTCCGCAAGTTTGGACGTATCTACCTGGTGAGGGACCCGGCGGAGGTGTTGGGCGATCTGGGGCCTGAGCCGCTGACGGACGGCTTCACCGTGGCCGCTTTTGGCGCCCTCCTCGAGAACCGCCGGGGGAGAATCAAGCCCCTGCTCCTGGATCAGCGCTTCATCGCCGGCCTGGGAAATATCTACGTGGACGAGGCCCTATTCCGGGCGCGCATCCATCCGCGGCGGATCGCCGGCAGTCTCACGTCTGAGGAAGTCGGTGGACTCTACGATGCCATCCGGGAGGTGCTGCGCGAGGCGATTGCCGACCAAGGGACAAGCCGCTCCGACTACGTGCGCCCTGACGGCACCGAGGGCAGACACCAGGAGAGGCTGCTGGTCTCTGGCAAAGCGGGGGATCCTTGCCCTCGCTGTGGAACGGAGATCGAGCGCCTGGTGGTCGGCGGCCGGGGCACGTACGTCTGCCCACGCTGTCAGCGGGCGCCGCTGGGTCAGGGAGAGGAGAGAGGCTCCTAGCTGCGTGGGTGGCCGGCCGCCAGTCTTGCGAAAGATAGCCCCTGCCACCAGCAGACACCAGAGTGTCCTTTGGCAATGCAATTGCCGCAGCTCCCCCACCAGGACGCACCCGTACCCGAGGGTGAACACGCGTCCTGGCCCAGAACTGACGAGGTACATGGGTCCAAGCCCATAGCTGGCAGCAGGGGCTACGAACTACCGCCTCCTTGTCTCCAGACCTCCCTTTTCCACCGGTAGAACAGCGGCACCAGAGGTCTCCAGCCGAGATCCCTCAACAGACTGTATGGGATCAGGCGACGGTTCTTGGTGGACCAACTCTTCGTCGCCGCCATCCTGATACGATCGGCGATCCACTTATCCAGCTCCCGCACTTGACTATCGCTGGTGCAGCGGCAGAAATGTCTGGTCCAGTCGTTGCCGCCTCTGTAGATGTAGGTGTGGTTCACCCTGGCGATGATGGACTGGAGTACACTCCTCCCCTCTGCAGTGTCCAGGTTGCTTCGATCCAACTGTCGCCACTTTCGCTTGAGCGTCGCCCTCTTGATACGCCGCTTCAAGGAGTTGACGGCGTAGGGCCTGATGGAGACCTCGGATCCCCTGATCTCGTAGCCGAGGAACTCGAACGCCTCGCCGGGGGCCACGACCCTGGTCTTCTCCGGACTGGGGGTCAATCCAAGGGCGTCGGTCAGCAACTGGAGCCGCTTGACGGCTTTTTGGGCGGAGTCCTGGGTCTCGGCGAAGACGACGATGTCGTCCGCATACCTGATGTAGTGTAATCCGTCCTGGGCCATGGCCTCGTCCAGGGGTGTGAGATAGAGATTGGCCAGAAACGGGGTCAGGATGCCGCCTCGCGGAAGCCCCACCGTGCGGGGGAGGAACTCGCCGTCTCTCAGCCGCGCATTGTAGAGGTACTTCAGATAGAGGTCCAACACCAACGGCTCTTCACGCAGCAGATCCTCGACTTGGCCCCTGAGCACACCGAGGTCCACGGTGTCCAGGAAAGAGCGGAAGTCGGATCTCACTACCCACCATTCCCTGTGGGCGTTGATGAGAGCCATGACCTGGCCCATGGCGCTGAACTGACTCCTGCCCCGGCGGTAGGAAAAGCAGTGCTCGCTGAGCACGTGGTCGAGCCGCGTGTCGACAGCGCTGGCCACAGCCTTCTGTACGACGGTGTCTGCCAGGCTGGCTCGGCAGACCACCCTATCGTCCGTGCGCCCTCTCTTGGCCTTGGTGTACTCGACGAATGGCGTGAAGCGGTAGGTGCCTGTGAGCATAGCGTCTTGGATGGCTCGGAGATTGCTGGTCTCCCTGGACACGAACCTTTCCATGGTCAGGCCATCGGCCCCTGGGCGGAAGCGGGAAGGGCCGCCACGGGGGTCGTAGTAGCGAAAACGATACGATTCGAGTATGTCGTGAAGGTGGTCGAGCCTGGCTATGGTATGGATAAGCCCCTGCCCGCGCAGACGCCACCGGTTCTTCCACCTGTAGTACTCACCCACCAGCGACTTGAGACCGAGTTCTTGCAGCAAGGGCATGGGAACCGTCCGGTGGTTGCTCTTGTTCCAGCGTTTGGTGACAGCGCCACGAATGCGGTTCCTGATCCAGTAGTCGAGCTCTCGGAACTGCGTGTCGAAGTCGCACCTGGCGAAGTAGCGAACCCAGTTGCGTGGAGTATCGCCACCGATCTCGCCGTTGACCTCGGCGATGACCTGGCGCAGAGCAGCCCTGCCCTCCCCTGTGCGCAGGGATCGACGGGTGAGCCTCTCGCTCCCATTTCGCGACGTGGCCCTTCTGATCCTCATCTTGAATTTGTGCAAGGCGCGCGGACCTATTCTTATCTCTCGTCCGTGGAACTCATATCCCAGGTAGGTGAAGCGCTCTCCTGGTGCGACCAGCAGACTCTTGCGGTCATTGAGGGTAAGCCTTAGCCCGCCGACGACGTCGGCGATCTCGTCCCTGGTCTGAATAGCTAGCGATTCGTTCTCACAGAAGGCGATGATGTCGTCGCAGTACCGGAGGTAGAAGTGGCCTTCCTGCTTCATCCGCAAGTCCAGCGGGGTCAGATAGAGGTTGGAGAGACAGTTGGCCAGAATAGTCCCGACGGGTACCCCTTTCTCGCGTGGTAGTAGTTCTCCGCGTGTCAAACGCGGGGCCCCCAGATAGCTCGAGTACAAGTCGACGATGGGAAAGTCGTGTGGGAAGACCTCGTGCAGTCGAGCCAGGATCGACTCGTGATTCAGATTCTCGAAATACGACTTGATGTCCTGCTTGACCACCCAGTACTGCCCGTCCCTGTGATGAGCGACTACGCTGGACAGGGCATCGTGTATGCTGGGGGCTTCCTTGCCGATGCGGAACGAGTAGCAGTTGTCGGCGAGGTGTGAGTCGAGTTCCGGCTCTACGACCAGGGCCAGTGCCTTCTGAACGATCATGTCCCGCACCGTGGCTGCGGATATGATCCTGGTGGCGCCCCCGGGCATGGTGATCGTTCTCTCCAGGAATGGTGAGAAGGAGTACGAACCACCGAGCAGATTCTGACTCAAGAGGCGCAGGTTCCTGTCCAAGTGATCGGCGAATTGGCGCATGGTTTGGCCGTCGCTGCCAGGATGCAGCCGGGGCCTGCGAGACCTGCTCCCATGTCTCTGCTGATAGTGGCTAAACACCTGTGCCAGGTGGTTCGGGTCAGCTACCTGTAAGATGAGGTCCATGCACACCCCTCTCCGGGCGAAGAGGTGCCTCTCTAGGCTAGCTTGTGTCGCTGATCTTCCACAGACTGAACATGAATGTGGTCTCGGCCTGTTGTCAGGCCAACCGACAGACGAAGACGAGGAGTCCGCCGTCCTCGATGCTGGCACGTGAAGGACCTTACGTCGGCCACCTGCGTTCGAAGGTCTGGTCTGTGGGCCGCGCCTGATCCTCTGGAACGCCTGAGGTGAGGAACCCCAGAGAGGACAGCGAAGCTCCTCGATGGGGCCAGTGTACGCTGTCTCCACACCCTTGTCAAGCTTGCTCTATGTCCTGGTCTGGTCGGGCGTGGTTTGAAGCTGCTCCGGAGGAGTGATACAATCATTGATACCAGTGGGTTTCTAGAGCGGTCAGAGGAGGCCAGGAAGGGACATGAGCAAGACGATCGGGGAGAGGATAGCCCAGTTCGTTCCCACGACACTGACCTTCGACGAGGGCCTGCTGGGCGAAAGGGACAGGCAGGTGTTGGGCAAGGTCGTCGAAGCCGCGCGCCTCATGGACGCGATCTTCCTGCGGCAGGTCTCTCCCCGCAATCCGGAGTGGCTGGCGCGACTGGAATCCTCACAGGCCGCCGAGGACAGAGACCTGTTGCACTACTTCCGCATCATGTACGGGCCCTGGGACCGGCTGGAAGAGCACAGGCCCTTCGTGGGCCAAGAAGCGAAGCCCCTCGGGGCGGGTTTCTACCCACCGGACCTGACCAACGAGGAGTTCGAGGATTGGCTGGTAGCTTCTCGAGAGGACGAGGAGGCATTTCGGGGCTTCTACACCGTGATCACACGCGAGGGTGATGGACTGAGTGCCGTTCCCTACTCGAGAGCCTATGCTGAGTTCCTTCAACCGGCGGCCGGATTGCTTGAAGAGGCGGCCGAGATAAGCGACAACCCTTCTCTGGCCAGGTTTCTCTTCAGCAGAGCCGAAGCCTTCAGGACCAACGACTACTTTCAGAGCGAGATGGATTGGCTGGATGTGGAGGACAGTCTGATCGACGTCACCTTCGGGCCATACGAGGTGTACGAGGACCGCTTGCTGGGCTACAAGGCTGCCTTCGAGGCCTTTATCGGCATCAGAGACCCCGAAGCGAGCGAGCAACTGGAAACCTTGATCCAGTACCTACCAGAGCTGGAGCGGAGTCTCCCTGGGTCCGATCAGTACACGGTTGGCACACGGGGCGCAAGCTCTCCCATCAGTGTGATCGACGAAGTGTTCTCCGCAGGGGACGCCAGGGCTGGAGTGCAAGCCGTGGCTTTCTTGCTTCCCAACGACGAGAGGGTGTGGCAAGCCAAGGGGAGCAGGAAGGTGATGCTGAGAAACGTGGGAGAGGCGAAGTTCCGTAGCTGCGTGGTCACTGTCGGTGCCAGGGCCATCTCCGAGGCACAGGTGTCCCTGCTGGCCTTCGATGCTCTCTACAACATCGTCCTGATGCACGAACTGGCGCACGGCATGGGCCCATCTTCGATCACTCTCCCTGACGGCACCCAGACCACGGTGAGCCTGGCGCTGAAGGAACTCATGTCCCCTCTTGAGGAGGCGAAGGCGGACCTCGCCGGGATGTGTTGCCTTCTGTCTCTGATAGACGACGGCGTCCTATCGGACCTGGAGCGGAGCTGTGTAAGCTACGTTGTGTCCGAGTTCGCGTCTATTCGCTTCGGCATCGACGAGGCCCATGGCAGGGCGGCCCTTCTCGAGCTCAACTTTCTGCTGGAGCGTGGTGGTCTCGCGTATGACGCCCGAAGCGGCAGGTTCCAGGTCGACTACGACAGGATGTTGGACGCGATCCAGGACCTGACCAGACGGGTGTTGGGCCTCCAAGCGCGTGGTGACTACGAGGGAGTGAAGCTCCTACTGGATACGTACGGGATCTTGACTCCACCATTGGAGGCCGCGATCTCAGCGATGAGTGATCTCCCTGTGGACATCGAGCCTCTCTTCCCTATCGAAGAGATGATGGAGAGTTGGTGATGGCGGAAGTCGTGGAGCGCTTTCGGGTTCCCATCGTGGGCGCCTTGTGCTGTCTCCTCGTGTCCGCTGGCGGGGTGATCTACCTGCGCCGGCCGGTGACCCAGCCCATAGAGGTAGTGGAGCCGTCGCCAATCCCCGTGCCCAGCCCTGTCCAGGTGGCTGTGTACGTCACAGGGGCGGTGCAGAACCCCGGCGTGTACCGCCTGCCTGGAGAGAGCAGGGTGCAGGATGCGCTGGAGGCTGCCGGTGGCCCGACTGCGAACGCCGACCTGGACCGCGTGAACCTTGCTCAGAGGGTTCACGACGAAGACCAGATCTACTTCCCAGAGGTGGGTGAGGAGAGCATCCCGGCCAGCAGCACGGGGGGCTCGCCGGAGGGTCTGATCGACATCAACACCGCAAGCGCGGGCGAACTGGAGGAGTTGCCAGGTATCGGCCCCGCGTTGGCTCAGTCTATCATCGATCACCGAGAGAGCCACGGCCCCTTTGGCAGCATCGAGGAGATCATGGACGTGCAGGGCATCGGCCAGGGGGTCTTCGACGACATCAGGGAGTTGATCACCGTGAGGTAGGTGGCGCCCAGTCTAGCGGGCGACCGCGCCGGGACTTGAAGAGGTCCAGTCCCAATGGTCAAGGAGTCTCGACGGTGTAGTTCACCCAGATGGGGCTCGACCAGGCCCGGTGCCCGTTGTCAAGGGTGACCCTGACGTAGAAGTAGTGTAGATCCTCTCCTACTTGCTCGGTGCTCTCGAAGCGAAGTGACGAAGCCTCCTCTGGCTCCCAGTTGGCTATGACCTCGCCGTTGTCGGTGAGCTCCACCAGTGCGATGTTGCCGTCCGTACTGGTGATCTCCCCGTTGAGAGTGACCGACTCCCTGGCGGAGAGCACGCTTCCTTGCATCTCACCATCGCCGAAGAAGTGGAGAAGAATGTCGCCGTGCGTGGTGCCATAGGTATGACGACTGAGGAGGGCGTCGAAGAGGGCGTCGCGGGTCAACTCGGGCGCCAGTATGGCGGCAACTCCTTGGGGCCATCCTGGGGCGGCCACGTGGTTGTCCGTACCTGCCACGACGCCCAGCACGAGGCCGCTGCTCCAGCCGTTCTCGATGATGTCTGCCTCGTAGTCTCCCCTGCGCTGAACGATCTCCACCAGACGGTCGTAGTCCGGGTTCACGGTTGACCAGTCGAAAGGGTGTCTGGGCGCAGCGGTGTGGTGCGGGATGGTGGTGGCGAGGTCAGATCCAGGCAACGCGGCGAATAGCTCCTCTGGCGTATCGTAGTCGGGATCGGTGCAGCGCAGTAGACCGGTGGCGACCTCCGTGTTCCTGAAGTAGACGATGCGGTGGCCCCAATCGGGATAGTCTGGCCGCTCGGGGCTACAGTGCACGCCGCACCCGTGACTGGCGGTCCATTCAAAGGCGGGGAAGGATACGAACACACCATCTTGGGTGAATTCGTCTGCCACCTCCTTGGTCACTTCCCACATCCAGTCCTCGAGGAGGCGGTCGTGGTTGGTGACGGCGACGAAGTCGTGTCCCATCACTTCACTGGCATGGAGATTGGCGAGGCGCACCACCCCACGGCTGAACTCTTCGTGAAAGGCCTCCGAGGTGTGGATTCTCGAGGTGTGAACGTGGAGGTCGCCGAAGTAGATGTTGTACGGTACGGGCGTTGAGGTGGCCGTTGGGGACAGCGCGGCGGTCGGGCTGGGAACCGCTGCGGTGAGTGTGGCGAAGGCCTTCTGTGCTACTGCGGTCTCCACCTCCGGCCCTGAAGCGGGTGCTGCCTGGCAGCCGAGGACGAGAGCGGCCAGCGTCAGAGACGCCGAGAGGACGAGGATAGAAACGATGTTGCGAGCTGTCATCGCACCTCCGTTGCTCATGCGATTCCGTCGACTGGCGCAAGGGCTGCGTTCTGTCGGGTCCCTCACGACCGGTAGACGACGGGCGTCAGTGGCCAGTCCTCTGCCCGTGGCCCAACTATATCACGACCACCGTCGCCTGACCAGTGCGCTTTGTTGTCGGGGCCAGTAGTGTGCTAGAATGTGGAAGTGTTGAACACTGTGCAACTGCCAGACGTGTCTTGGTTCTGCCCGCTGCTGCGGGACGGGTATCGACCCGAAGATGGATAGCGCAGCCGCCGAGGCCGCGAGACGACAGGAGAGAACATGGAAACGGACAAGCTGAAAGACATCGCTCAGGAGGCTTTGGAGGCTTTGGAGGCCCGCCACCGCATTCGCGAGGGAGCCCTGGAGCTATCGCGCCGCTTGATACGACACTCGGCCAACACTATACGGGCTGTGCACAGAGGCGAGTTCGAGCAGGCGAGAGAGATGCTGGACGAAGGGCGAGAAGTGGTCCAGCAGTTCAGCGCCGATCTGGCTGACGAGCAGAGCATCTATGGGGCTGGATACGTGCAGGATGCCTTGAAGGAGTACGCTGAGGCGTCTATCACGTTCGCCTTGATGGCGCAAGAAGCCCTTCCCGGTCCTGGTGATCTGGAGATTGACTATCCGGCCTATCTGAATGGGTTGGCGGAGGCCATGGGTGAAATGAGGCGCTCCATACTGGACCTGATCCGCAGCGGAGACCTGGAGAGGGCGGAGGAGTTGCTGAGGATCATGGACGACGTGTATGGAATCCTGGTGACGGTGGACTACCCCGACGCGATCACACGGGGTCTTCGACGCACCACAGACATGGTGCGCGGGGTCCTGGAGAGGACCAGGGGAGACCTGACCATGGCCGTGCGCCAGCAGCGGTTGGAAGCGACGCTGGGACGGTTCGAGGGTAAGGTCGTCGACCAGTTCAGCGAAGAGTGAGGTCCCGAGGCGGCTACTGTAGGCTGTCCACAGTCTGCGTCGCGGCCTGCCGAGGTGTGCGCTCGCCCGATATCACGTCTTCCACTGCCACCTGCAAAGCCCGCGCTATCTCTTCGAATTCTGGACTGGAGGGGCGATAGAAAGCGCTCTTTAGTTGATCCTCGAGGAAGTCGACGTACTCGGCAGGCCAGTCCGTGAGTTGTAGCGCTGCGCGCCTCGTGGGCAAGTGGCTCGTGGCCTCGCTCCACTCCGCCAGGTTCTCAGGAGCCATCAACCACTCGACCAGAGAAGCAGCAGCTTCCTGGCGTTCGGGAGAGTCGGTCACGATCACGAAAGCCCAGCCGCGACTCATGGTGGCGGTCGACCCGGTCTCCGTGGGCACGCGGGCGAATGCGGTATCGAGCATCACGGAGCGGCTCGCTAGATACCGCCAGGAACTGACGTGGGTCGCCGCGATGTTGCCTTCGGTATAGGCTGCCCAGCAATCCTCGAGATCCGAGAACTCGAGCACCCTCAGAGGACTTACCTCCCACGTTCGCAGAGCATCATACATACGCAAGACTCGCTGCACAGTTGACGAGTCGAGCGCTGGTTGGCCTTCCTGGTCCACCAGCAAGCCACCCTGATCCAGGTACTGGATGAGGAAGCTGTCGTTGACCAATCCCCCTTCACCACCGGCCGGGAAGGTGTAGCTGATGGGTTGAGCGAAGAGGTCCGCCCAGGTGGCGGGGGCTTCCTCCAGAGCGCCGGTGTAGTAGATCAGGTGCTCTATGTCGGCTTCGAACTGTATCCCCATGAGTTGGCCGTCGAAGATACAGGATTCACGTGCGAATGGGTAAAGGTCCTCCGTCAATCCCTCTGCCAGCAGTCCCTGAACCGGCTGTGCTAGACCGGCGCTGACCAATGGTTCCAGCTCGAAGGGGTCTACTATGGCGATGTCTGGCATGATGCTGGGGGCTGCATAGCTGGCCAACTCGAGGAACTCTACGATGCCGCTTTCTCCGGATGTGGCTTTGGTGACATACTGTGCTTCGAAGCCTTGCTGATCCGCGGCGAACGAATCATACTGCGCTTGCAAGATAGTCCGTCCGGCGTCCGCGTCACCAGGCGCGAACTGGATCGGCCCCCAGATGGTCAACGTGATCGACGAGGAGCCAGATACCATAGAAGTGGGGGCCGGAGAAGGGGTGGTCGGAGCGCTGACGGGCGATGGCGTTGTGGGCGTTGAGTCCTGCACGGTATTGCTGGGAGTGGGAGAGGCCAGTGGACTACATCCCGCCAGTGCAGCGAGAAACAGCAAAGCGACGATGGTCAACGTGCCTGCCAGTGTGAGGAAACGAAGATCTACTTGTCTGTTCATTCCTTCACCATCCCGCGTGCACGCTACGGCAAACGCTGAGAGTCGTTCCATTATACACGAACTCCTTTGTGACCGCACCCCTCAGTGGTCGCGGCGGGGTGTTGGTGCTCTCAACAACCATCGGCTATGATCTGAGGTATCCGAATCCAGGGTCGAAAAACATGCTCAGGCTGCCGGTGGTGCTCAATGAACTGAGGAATCTCCTGAAGGCCTTCGACAGAGAAAGCCTGTCACTGGACATCGAGGAGGAGGCGCTGTCCAGGCTTGCTGTCGTGGGCCCTGTGAACTCTGGCAAGTCCACGCTAGTCAATCTCCTGTCAGGAAGACAGGTGTCGGCGGTCGCGGCGGTGCCGGGAACGACCAAACAGGTAGTCACCCAGCGGTTGGGACCCTTCACCCTCGTAGATACGCCTGGTTTCGGCGGGGTGGGAGGTGTGGATCGAGGGAACATCGCATTGGAGGCGGTGCGGGAGGCCGACGGGGCCTTGCTGCTTTTCGATGCAGCCGCCGGGCTCCGCCAGGGAGACTACGAGCTCTACCAGCGCCTGAGGGCTGAGAAGCGTCCCCTGGTCGTGGCTCTGAACAAGATCGATCTCATAGAGAGCGACTTGAGGCCCGTCGTCGCCGATGCGCAGGGCAAGCTGGGCGTGTCGGTCATCCCCATCTCCGCCCGGAAGGGTACGAACGTAGCGGAATTGTTGCTGCCCCGGATCATTGAAAAACGCCCGGCACTGGCGGTGGCGTTGGGCAGGGAGCTGCCATTCTATCGCAGGAGGATGGCACGCAGTGTGATCCGCAACACGAGTATCCTCAACCTGATCATTGGCATGGAGCCGATTCCGTTTCTGGACATACCACTTCTTCTGGCCAGCCAGGTACGCCTGACGCTGCGCATCGCTACGATCTATGGGGAGGCCATGGGTCCCGGACGGGCCAGGGAGCTGATCACCACCATCGGCGGCGGCGTTCTGCTGCGGTATGCTACCCAAGAGGCGCTGAAGTTCCTGCCGGGCCCGGGGTGGGTGATCTCGGGTGCCATCGCCGCCGCTGGGACCTGGGCTATGGGCCGGGTCGCGGTGGCCTATTTTGAGAGCAGGAAGCGGCTGTCGGCAGACCAGATGCGGGAGCTATATGGACGGCTAAAGGGTCTGCGGGGGAGATTCGGCGGGGGTCTTGGCATCAGGGGCAGGCGGTAGGGCCACGACCGGGCCTTTCGATCGGCGATTCTGGGCGTGACTGCATGGCTGTGAGCGTGGTTGGAGTTGTGGCGAACTGTGGTAGGCCCGGCCCTTTGAGGGGGACTGCGCGATGAAAACTCTCATCTTCGGCGATGACCGAGATCAGTTGGAGTTCGACGCCTTCGTGCTACGCCAGGCTGGCCTACAGCCACTGGTCACCAGCAGCGAGGAGAAGTTCCTGGGTATGTGCATCGAGGAGACGCCGGATCTCGTCGTGCTGGATGCCAGCTCCAGGGAGGTCGATTTCCTGGCATTGGTCGCCGGGGTGCGCTCCGATTCCGCGGTTCCCATTCTGCTGGCGTCTCCACAAAGCGATGAGGAGTACGTCCTCAGGGCACTGGACCACGGTGTGGACGATTACCTGCCCAAGCCCTTCGGTCCCAGCATGCTGGCGGCTCGTGCCAGGACCCTCTTGCGACGGTCGCAGTCGATGCCTCTCTCAGCGATGGGACCGGTCACCGTCGGAGGCTTGACCTTGGATCCCGAAGCACATGTGCTCCTCACTCCTGAAGGCTCATCCGTACGCCTGACCAACATGGAGTTTCGGTTGCTCTATCTGCTGATGAAGAATCCGGACCGGGTGATCCCCACAGAGACCATAGTGGAGCGAGTCTGGGGTTATGGTGGCAAGGGCGAGGTGACCCTGGTCAAGAACCTAGTTAGCCGGGTGCGTCGCAAGGTGGAGCCAGATCACGCCCATCCACGGTACGTGACCACCATCCCTGGAATAGGCTACGTCTTCTCGTCCTCAGAGGAGGCGGACGGTACTTGACCATACCATACCCTGCAATGCGTTTCGCCAGGCCCCGGGTTTTGATACCAGACTGATGCCCCGGGGCCTTTCTTGTCACCAAGGTGTTGCCGTTTTGTGACCTTGGTGGTGCGCTTGGGGCGTATACTTATGGGTTAGGGTTTGAAGGTTACTATCTTGGCGAATTTCCTCCACGTCCGCGAGCGGCTCGTGGAGGTCCAGGGACTTGAGGAAATTGTCTGAAGAGCGGTCGTCAGGTGCGTGTTCGGCGGAGCCAGGCGGGCGAGCACGAAAGCGGGGTGTCCCTGCAAGGACTCGCGTGGGGTCGAGTTCAGGCTCGGCCGGAGCGGCCGAGGCCATTGGCCGCCGACGCCCGCACGGCCGAGTCCGTTCGGAGGAGGATCTGGCCACTGGCGCCCTCCAGGTGAGGGGGCTCCAGCCTGGGGACCTACAGGGGATACTGGCCCTGGGTCGGAGAACAAGCGTGTTCACCAGCCGGGAGATCGGCGTCGTCAAGGAGCTGGTGGAGACGGAACTGAACGACCCCAAACAGCGAGACTACCGTTCCCTGGTGGCTGAGGTGGACGGCCGTATCGTGGGGTTCGTGTGTTATGGACCCGTGCCCATGACGGATGCGACCTATGACCTGTACTGGATCTTCGTGCATCCCAGCTACCAGGGGCAGGCCATCGGAAGTACGCTTCTCGCCCGGGTAGAGGAGGCAGTGCACGGGGCCAAGGGACGGATGCTGCTGGTGGACACTTCCTCGACGCGACCCTATCTAGCGGCACGTCGCTTCTACAAAGATCATGGATATCGGATGGTTGCCAAGGTGAAGGATTACTACCGAGAAGGTGATTCGCGCCTTACGTACGCCAAGCGGTTCTCGCAGGGTCAGAGCTCCCTGAGTTGAGCATGGGCACCTTGGCTATACGGGCGCTTTCGCAGAATACGAAAACAGGGGGAGTCATGGAAGAGAGAAGCTACGAGGATTCGGAGGAGCCTCCGGGTACGAAGCCTCCGCACGCCAACCCTCGCCCGCGGGTGTGGGCCGGGGTTAGCGAGGAGGAGTGGCAAGACTGGCATTGGCAAGTACGAAACCGCGTCACTAAGCTGGATGAGCTGAAGCGTGTTCTGGTCCTGACTCCCGAAGAGGAGGAAGGGGTGATAGGCGCCAGCCGAGCGTTTCGAATGGCGATCACCCCTTATTTCTTGTCTCTGATGGACCCGCAGGACCCCAAATGTCCTATCCGCATGCAGGTGGTGCCCACGGTGCACGAGCTAGAGTTCGACCAGAGCGATCTGGAGGACCCACTGAGTGAGGAGGCCGACTCACCGGTGCCGGGTCTGGTACATCGTTATCCGGATCGCGTGCTGATGGTGGTGACGGATCAGTGTCCCGCGTACTGCCGCTTCTGCACGCGTCGTCGTCTGGTGAGCCGGGGGCGCGAGACGGTAAGCCTGCACAAGATGAAGGGGATGATCGAGTACGTGCGCCAGCACCACGAGGTTCGAGACGCCCTCATCTCGGGCGGCGACGGGCTATTCGTGTCGGAGCAGGCGCTAGAGTACCTGTTGCGCGGCCTGCGGAGCATCCCCCACCTGGAGATCATCCGCATCGGGACCAGAGTGCCGGTCTATCTGCCTCAGCGGATCACGCCTCAGTTGGTGGAGATGTTGCGTCGGTATCACCCCTTGTGGATCAACATCCACGTCAACCATCCCCAGGAGATCACACCGGAGATGGCGCGCGCTTGCGGTATGCTGGCCGATGCCGGCATACCCCTGGGGAGTCAGACGGTGCTGCTGGCGGGCATCAACGACTGCCCCAACGTGGTGAAACGTCTGGTTCAGGGCTTGCTCAAGATACGTGTGAGACCATACTACATGTACCAGTGCGACCTGTCTCAAGGTCTCGGGCACTTCCACACGCCGGTGAGCAAGGGGATCGAGATCTTGGAGCACCTGCGCGGCCACACCAGCGGCTTGGCTGTGCCGAACTTCGTCATCGACGCGCCGGGAGGCGGCGGAAAGGTGCCTCTGATGCCTCAGTATCTGATGTCTCAGTCGGACTCACGAGTGGTGGTCAGGAACTACGAAGGGGAGATGTTCTCGTATCCTGAGCCACGGCACTACGAGAGACACGATCCTGCTCGATGCCGGTTCTGCGCCGATCAACTGGGGCAGCCCAAGGTGGGAGTAGCTGCCACTCTCACGCCGGCCGAGAGCACCGGAGTGGACCCCGAAGCACTGAGTCAGCCATGGGCTGTCCTCGCCACGACAGCGCCTGGCAACGGTTCGGGTCCGGATCGGAGGCGAAGATGAGCGGTCTGAGAATCGCACTGCTGGCCAATCTGAAGAAGAATGCACCGCACGGAGCCGGAGAGCCACAAGACAGGTGGGCTGAGCTGGACTCAGAGCGGACCGTGGAGGCCATCGCTGCCAGCCTCCGACAAGGTGGACACGAGGTGACCTTCGTCGAGGGCGATGAGTCGCTGTGTGGTCGCTTGCGCAAGGGCGACTTCGACATCGCCTTCAACATCTGCGAGGGGCACCGAGGAGATTCTCGAGAATCCCACGTACCAGCCTTCCTGGAGATGCTGGGGACCCCATATACGGGGTCCAAGGTCCTGTGCCTGGCGCTCACCCTCGACAAGCCCATGACCAAGCGTGTTCTGGCTTTTCACGGCCTGCCCACCCCCCGGTTCCAGGTGTTCGACCATCCCTTCGGCAGCGTGGATTCCAGCCTCAGGTATCCGCTCTTCGTGAAGCCGGCCGGGGAAGGAACGGGGATGGGTATCAACGGGGATTCTGTAGTCCGCGATGAGAGCGAGCTACGTAAGCAGTTGCAGTGGCTTTTCGAGACCTATGGACAGCCGGCCCTGGTGGAGGAGTACGTCGAGGGGCGCGAGATAACGGTAGGAGTGCTGGGCAACACGGAGTTGCGGGTGCTACCCGCTCTGGAGATCGACCTGAGCACCTGCCCCCCGGAAGAGCGCGGCATATATACGTCGCGTATCAAGTCGGAGCTGCCCACTGTGCCCAGGTACCTGTGCCCTGCTGCTCTCAGCGATGCCCAGGTCGACGAACTGAGCCGCCTGGCAGTCGCTGCCTTCCGAGCCCTGGGTTGTTTGGACGTGGCACGAGTGGACTTCAAGCTGGACGCTCACGATGCCGAGAGGCCCTACATCCTGGAACTGAATCCCTTGCCAGGGCTCTCACCGGGGATCAGTGACTTGGTGTTCGAGGCCGAGGCGGCGGGCATGAGTCACGCTAATCTGATCAACGTCGTGCTTCTTGCCGCTCTGGAGCGATACCCGGAACTGGCGGCACGGATCCAGCCAGTGCCAGCGTTGACCGTGGCGCAGTAGAAGAATGGCTGGGCAAGACGACAGCTTTTCCTGCGGAGAAGGTTGGCGCCCCTGCGCGTCGGAAAGACGCAGTGCGACGCTGAGACGAGGGCGAGCATGAAGGTGTTGATTCTCTACAACGACGTCCAGTCAGTGGACAAAGGCGAGGCCAAGGACCTGGTCTCCGCCCAGGGCGTGGCGCTAGCGGCGAGGGCCGTGGAGGAGGCGCTGCGACCGAATCACGAAGTCGCCTGCGTGCCCGTACCCTTCGATCCGCTAGAGGTCCTGGCTGAGTACGACGCCACGGAGTGGGTAGCCTTCAACCTCCTGGAAGGTCTGGGCAGCCGCGCGGACTTGGAGCCTGAGGCCGTTGCCATCCTGGAGAGGCTGGGGTACAGACACACCGGTTCTTCTCCGGAGACGATGGCCCTGTGTCTGAACAAGGCTCGGACGAAACGCTTGTTAACCTCCCTTGGCATTCCGACGCCGCCCTTCCAGTTGTGCGACGATGCTGACGTTGAGTTCCATGTTCCGCTGCCAGCCATCGTCAAGCCTGTGGCAGAGGACGCCAGTCTGGGCATAGACGACGGG
>Ga0315534_1000272_pt1 | contig 34027 bp, 34 predicted proteins | sample SalMarSW160240MG_FD_203094 | JGI IMG/M metagenome (GOLD analysis project Ga0315534, IMG submission 203094) | Salt marsh sediment microbial communities from the Plum Island Ecosystem LTER, Massachusetts, United States - Salt Marsh Sediment SW1602-40 ...
CTCGAACGCCAGTGCTATGCCCAGAGTGACCGCAGTGATCATGTTTACCCACAGGATCTGGATCGGTGTGATGGGCAGGCTTAGACCGAGCATGAGGGCCACGATAATCGTCATGGCCTCACCGGCATTGGTCGGCAGGGTCCAACTGATCACCTTTTTGATATTGTCGTATACAGTCCGGCCTTCACGTACCGCAGCGACGATCGATGCAAAATTGTCATCGGCCAACACGATTTCCGATGCTTCTTTCGCTGCCTCGCTGCCGGCTTTCCCCATGGCGATACCGACACCTGCACGCTTGAGTGCTGGTGCATCATTCACACCATCACCCGTCATTGCAACGGTCATCCCGCATGCCTGTAATGCCATCACCAGACGTAATTTATGCTCCGGGCTTGTACGTGCGAATATACCGGTATGACGAACAACGGATTCGAGGGCGGCATCATCCAGCTTGTCAAGCTCAGCACCGGTTAAGATGGTTGCGCTTTTATGCAGTCCCAACTGCTTGCCGATAGCGACCGCCGTGACAGCGTGATCGCCGGTGATCATTTTCACATCAATTCCGGCACGATGGCACTCGGCAATGGCCTCAATCACTTCAGGCCTCGGTGGATCCAACAAGCCAGCCAAGCCCAGAAATATCAGTGATCCCTGTATATCAGCATGTTCAAGCACAGTATGTTCAGGAGGAACAGGTCTGGTCGCGAATGCCAGGACGCGTTGACCCTGTGCCGCGATTGCATTTGCCTGCTGGTGCCAATAATCGATATCCAGTGGTTTTGTTTTATTACCGCCGTTACTTTGCACATCGCACATGGCCAGCACCTGTTCCGGCGCCCCCTTAACGAAAACAGAGGCATTGTTTTCATGGTCATGATTCAGGGTTGCCATGTATTTATGTTTGGTATCGAAAGGAATCACGTCGGTGCGCGTCCATAGGTTTCTTGCCTCGACACTATCTATACCGGATCTATCGGCAAACGCCAGTAACGCGGCCTCCATCGGGTCACCTTGTCCAACCCAGACATTTTCCTTTCGTATCAGATCCGAGTCATTGCATAGCACGGCCGCCCGTCCCAGCTCCTGCAATACAGGATGATCAGAAACCGAAACAGTACGGCCATTTATCCGCACCTTACCCGATGGTTCGTAGCCATTTCCGCTGATCTCGTAGTGTTCCTCTTCGGTAATTAGTGAAACGACATTCATCTCATTACGGGTCAGCGTACCCGTCTTGTCAGAACAAATCACGGAGACAGACCCCAGCGTCTCAATCGCGGGCAGGCGACGAACAATGGCGTTACGTCTTGCCATGGCCTGTACGCCCACAGCCAACGTGATTGTCAATACGGCAGGTAAACCCTCTGGAATGGCCGCAACGGAAAGCCCCACGACGGCCATGAATATCGTGGCGAAATCCTGGTGCAGGACTGCATAGCCATAGATCAAGATAAGCGATGCGACGACAAGGATGAACAATGTAAGCCATTTGGCAAAGATCGCCATCTGGGAAACGAGCGGTGTTTGCAGTGTCTCAACTTGCGAGAGCATACCACTGATGTGGCCGATCTCTGTCTTAGGCCCTGTGGCAACCACCACACCCATACCCTGTCCGCTGGTAACCGTTGTACCGCTGAAACCCATGCAGAAACGATCGCCGAGTGGCGCTTCAATATCGACCTGCTCGGTATGCTTTTCAACTGCCATAGACTCGCCCGTGAGCACTGCTTCCTGGATCTGTAAACCATGGGTCTTTAACAGGCGTATATCCGCTGGCACCTTGTCGCCGGCTTCCACTAACACAATGTCACCGGGGACCAGTTTATGGCCCATCACGGTTTGACGCTTACCCTCCCGAATGACCGAAGCGCGCAAGGCAAGCATATGGCGTATGGCATCCATTGCCTTCTCCGCCTTGCCCTCCTGCAGGAAACCGATAACCGCATTGACAATGACCACCGCCACGATGACAGTCGTATCGACAACATGGCTTAGCAGTGCCGTAATGGCAGCAGCGCCGAGGAGTACATAGATAAGGATATTGTTGAAATGAGAAAAAAAGCGCAGCAACACATTCCTGCGCGGAGGTGCCGGTAGTTGGTTGGGCCCATTGTCTGCCAGTCTCCGGGTTACATCGGCTTCACTCAGTCCCCCGGTCGTTGTCTTCAGTGCCGATAATGCCTGTTCAGGACTTTTGTGGTGCCAGTCATGAATAGAAGTCATAAATTCCTTGTTTAATCCTGAAAATGCGTCCTAAAACTGTATTGCCTGGGCCAGGCCCTGATCCGGACGGCGAATTGGGAATGAGATCCGTGTCGTTGCTCAATTCACCCGGAAGATGCCTCTGACGAGCCGGACCTGGCCCTCTTCAAGACTGCGCCGCGCATTACCGGCCTTTTGTGCGAGGTTGTCGACGAATACTGCCAGGCCCAGTTGTCCCGGTACAGCGGGCGTGGTATTTGCAATAGACCGTTTCAAATGAATCTCGCTGGTATCCTCGAACAATTCAACGATCAATCCACATTCGCCGAGAATCGAGCACATCTCTTCGGCGGAGACAAGGAAACTGTCGGCTGGGTCGGTGGCCCACGGAAGGGGAAAGTAGGACGTCGCGACTTTACCGGCGACCATCTCCTGGAAGGCAAACCGGCCACCCGGTTTGAGGACCCGGGAGATTTCTCCGTAGAGTTTCCGCTTGTCCGCGATGTTCATGCCGACGTTTTGCATCCAGATGACATCAAACGAATCGTCGGGAAAGGGCAGGTCGAGTGCGCTTCCTAGGTACACCTTGACTCGGTCATCGAGGCCGGTCAGACGGTTCAGTAGTACGGCACCGGCGCAGTAATCGGGGGACATCTCGATACAGTCGACACTACAACCTATTGCAGATGCGAGCATCCGGGCGGAACCAGCCAGCCCGGCTCCGATATCAAGAACGCGATCCCCGGTCCGAATCTGCGCCGCCTCCAGCAGCTCGTGAGTAGCGTGAAGTCCACCCGTATGGAAATGATCGAGTGATGCCAGTTCCTCGGGCGCCAGACGTTGCTCGGGATTCAAACCGGCTGTGCGGATGCCCTCCAGGATCCGTTCCTTGATGTCACGGGATGAATAGTGTGTTTCCAGGGTAGACATAAACTATCCTCCTCAAGATTCGACATGCCCGGCAAGCGTCGATGACTCGCTGCCTGGCCTACTATAGATAAGCAATTGTTTACCCAGTAATCGGTCCCCGTTCGGGATAAAGAGGGTAAAGCATCTCATAGACTTCCCTGCATACTTCTTTTGCCTCATAAGCAGATGGAATGGTTTTTGCCAACTCTGTCTGTCGAAAATTCGCGAGTGCCTGTTGATCCTCAAAGAAATATATCCCGCACACATCACCGGTCGAATCGTCGCGTGCGTATATTTTCTGAATCAGCCCCGTGACTTCTTTAAAACGAGGCCGACGTTCAATTACTCGACGTTCCAGCTCCTCTGGGTCGAGATCTGATTTAACACGCACATATAATATTGCTGCCACATTGCTCTCCTCTAATAAACAGTCGGGGTCAGATAATACCTAGTACAAAATCAGAGAATACCCTGAATTGTTTTTGCTTGGAGCAGTCATGAATCTCCGTGTTGAGTGATCGGCATGGTGTAACAGACCGCATTACCGTCCAGTACCACTGTCCCATCATCAAGAAGAACTCGGGTCTCGAGTTCTGTTACAGGTTTGTCCGTCCTGACGTTGGTGATCTTCACCTCGCCCGTGATCGTGTCACCAGGCCGAACGGGTGCCTTGAAACTCCAATTGACCTGCAGGAAAACTGTCCCCGGTCCGGGTAACTCTTCGGCGACGACCGCATTCAGGATTGCAGTTGTCACGCCACCTTGCACCACGATACCACCAAAACGTGTCGCAGCAGCGGCTTCCTCGTCATAGTGCAATGGATTGCGGTCACCGCTTATATCAGTAAACAGTTCGATATCACGGCTTGTCACCTTTCGGGATCGCCGTGCAGTTTGCCCAACTTCCGGGATCTTATTGGGCCATGCCTTGTTAATTGCATTCATGATTAATCTTGAGGGATAAGCAAGTTTTATCCTCAGCTATACAGTAAGTTATAATAGAGGAAGCCACGATCCGGCCCCACTGTTTAATGTGAGTATGGCTTAATCGATGGTTTTTGGGTACAAAAAGGGTGGCTTAGGCGCAAAAAAAACCGCTTATATGAGCGTATTCTTTTATATATCGGTAGGTTGTTTGGGTCCGACCCCCAGACCTGTTGGCAGTCTTAGTTCGATATGCTGGGGAGTTTCTGATTGATTACCATATTTTTGGGTCACATAAAGAGGCAACACAGTTTATTGTTACAGGTACCTTTTTTGTGGGGCATTCGTTGAGAACGACGGCTTGCCACCCAAAAGGATATTGAAGGTTGTAGGGAATTGTGTATTTACGCGCAGCGTCAGCGTTGAAACCAAACCTTCCGTAATACTTAGGGTCTCCATAAACAAAGACGATATTTACACCCATTGCTGACAACTGTTCTATGCCGTATTCAATTAGCGCCGAGCCAATACGACGTTTTTGGTAATCAGAATTGACTGCTAATGGCGCCAAAATATAAGCCTGACAATTATCATTGTCATCAATCACAACAGGACTGAAAGCCAAGTGACCCACAATTGAATCATCAGCTTCAGCAACCAGGGAGATTGTTTGTGGCGTTGTATTTTCTGAAAGCAGATCAATGGCAAGCTTTGAGACAATCTCTTCCTCGCCTTTGGGAAAGGCAGACAAATAGACTCTTCTGATATCGTCACGATCCTGATTTGTGGCAATTCGGATTTTCATGATTTCTCTGCGAACGTCTGGCTTTTAAGGGGACGCCACCCTTTGTTATTTTATTATTTTTATGAGCCTGCTTAATCGATTGGTTTTGAATACAAAATGGGTGATTTAAGCGCAAATTAAAGACAGCTTTCATGAGTAAATTATTTTATAAATCTATGGTTTACTTAGGTCGGATCTGGCACTTTAGTCTTCCAAAGACTTATTCGTGTTCCGCTTTTACCAAAAGTGAAAGGGTCAAGCCTGAATCTTAGCTTCATAGTCTTTTATTTACGCCTAACGATTTAGCTAAGGGGCCGCGCCGTAGCGCGATCCCGTGCGAAGCACGCACTTAAGCGCCTTGTTAGGTACCCCATGTTTTACCCAGATGAAGCGCTAGTAAAGCAACCAATATATTCAATGAAGTGCCTATTAAAAACCTCATTAACACCCACGAACCCCAAGCTACCCTAGTTTTAAGAAAACTTGCCTCGTTATCACCAAGGGTCGTTGGTATTTGAACAATGTTTTTCCAGACTTCCCATTTTGCAGCTACTTTGAAAGCTAGCCAGCCCACAATAACTTCAGGATGATCTAGTGTTACAAGAAATAGTAATCTTTCAAAAATTCCTAACCAAGTTGATGCGCTAGCTTTATACCAGCAATCGGACTTACCTCTTTTATAAATCTCTTGCCACTCTTTGCATTCCATGCCTTCCGGAGGTTGGGGTTCTAAACTCTTTGTGCCGTATTTTAAAAACTGACTAATTACTGGTGCTGTAAAGACACAGATAATTATTGATATAAGGATTGGGCTCATGAGTTGTGCTCTATCATTTGCGCCTAACTATAAAATGGGCGACATTGTCATAACCAAGCAGTATCACCTGAGCAGGTCAGATGTATCAAACCAGCTATAAACTCCTATAAAAATCCAGTAACATACTGAAATAATTATAATGGTACTCCTGATAATGCTAAATTTCACACCATGAAAGCCATGATCCTGGCCGCCGGTCGCGGTGAGCGGATGCGGCCGCTGACCGACACGACTCCCAAGGCCTTGTTAAAGGCCGGTGGAAACAGTCTAATTGAGTATCATATCCATGCGTTGGTAAAGGCAGGTATTAAAGATATTGTGATCAACCATGCGCACCTCGGTGAGCAGATCGAAGCGGCATTGGGTGATGGATCAAGATATGGCGCGGTGATTACCTATTCTCCTGAAGGCGACACGGGTCTCGAGACCGGTGGCGGCATCTACCATGCCCTGCCATTGCTCGGTACTGATCCATTTTTCGTGGTGAATGCGGACATCTGGACCGATTATCCTTTTGGGCTTCTGCCATACCGGCCTGCGGGTATGGCGTACCTGGTGCTGGTGGATAATCCATCCTTTAAAAGGCAGGGCGATTTCGCGTTGCAGGGTGATCGTATCGTCAATGAGGGAGAGTTGATGTATACCTTTAGCGGGATCGGTGTCTATACGCCCGAGCTGTTCCATGACTGTTCACCGGTCACGTTCCCGCTGGCGCCTCTGTTACGCAAGGCCGCGAACGCCGGGCAATTATCCGGCGAGCATTATAAAGGTGTCTGGTATGACATCGGCACGCCGGAACGCCTGCACATGCTCGAGTGCGAATTGACCAAAAGTAAATCATGAGACTGACGGACTGACGTATGGGCAGCGAGATCCCGAGCCACCATTTCCACAAGAGTGACTTCAGGGCATTCGAGCGGCGCCTGCGTGCCGAGACCGATGAACTCCAGCAGTGGTTCGCCGACAATGAATTTCTTGAGGGCAGGACCAAGGGCGGCTATGAACTCGAGGCCTGGATCATGGACAGGGATTGCCGGCCTGTTTCAGTAAACGATGAAATCATCAAGCGCAGCAACGACGTACACGTGGTGCCGGAACTCGCGAAGTTCAACCTGGAACTTAACAGCGAGCCCTATGTGCTGGAAGGCGATGCCTTGCGCTCGATGCACGACGAGTTTTCCAGGCACTGGCAATACTGTAACGATGTTGCCGGATCCATCGATACGCAACTGCTGATGATCGGTATCCTGCCGACGGTAAGCGAGCAGGACCTGACGGTTGAGAATATGTCGAACTGGCAACGATACCGTGCACTCAATGAACAGGTGTTACGTCTGCGTGAGGGACGGCCGCTGAAACTCGATATCCAAGGCCGCGAGCACCTGCAGCTCAGCCAGTATGACGTGATGCTGGAATCCGCTGCAACCTCGTTCCAGATCCACCTCAAGGTCAACACGGACAACATCGCCCGGGTGTACAACGCGGCGCGTGTTATCTCCGCTCCCATGGTCGCGCTCAGCGCCAATTCCCCTTATTTCTTCGGCAAGGACCTGTGGGACGAGACACGCATCCCGCTGTTCGAGCAGTCCGTGGCATTGCGCGGCTATGACGACAGCCCGTGCGGACCCGTGCGACGCGTTGGTTTCGGTGTTGCCTATGTCAGGGAATCCATGTTCGAATGTTTCAAGGAAAACCTCGAGTGTTACCCTGTACTGTTGCCGGTGAGCCTGGAGGATGAAGCAGAGCCACTTGCCCATCTGCGCCTGCATAACGGTACCATCTGGCGCTGGAACCGCCCCCTGATCGGATTCAACGAACGCGGCGAAGCGCACCTGCGCCTGGAACACCGCGTGGTGCCCGCCGGTCCGACCATCGTCGACGGCATCGCCAATGCCGCGTTCTTCTACGGGCTGGTATTAACCTTGAGTCGGCAGTCACCGCCGCCGGAACAACTGTTGAGCTTCGACCGGGCGCGCGCGAACTTTTACGAGGCGGCACGGCACGGTCTGTCATCATGCATCACCTGGCTCGACGGCAAGGAGGTCTCGACCAGGGACCTCTTGTTGCAGGAATTGTTGCCGCTGTCACGCCGCGGTCTGGAAGCGCTGGGGATCGATCAGGATGACATCGAGCATTACCTCGGCATCATCGAGGGCCGGCTCGAGACTTCGCAGAACGGCGCCGCATGGCAGCGTGCCTATGTCGCGAAGCACGGCCATGATATGTATGCATTAACCATGGCCTACCAGGAAAATCATCAAAAAGGTAGGCCGGTACATGAATGGCCAATATGAGATACGTTATTAAAAGATTCCACAGTCGCAATACACCTTCGGAATGACTACTACTAGAGTAATTATATGTTAACCACCCTTCACGAAGTGCCGGAAGAACTGCTCAGCGTCGAGGCAACGGAGCTGTACAAGGTCCTGTCCGGTCCGACGCTGATCCACCTGGAGGGCAGGCGTGAACAGCCGCTATTTGTCTCGACGTTGCAGCACGGTAATGAAGACACCGGCCTGCGTGCCGTGCAGGCCCTGTTGCGTGATTACCGCGGGCAGGAATTGCCGCGCGCGATGTCGATCTTCATCGGTAACGTCGCTGCGGCGCGCTATCGCAGGCGCTGTCTCGACGGGCAGCCCGATTATAACCGTATATGGAACGGTGAGGGCACGCCCGAGCATGCGATGATGCGCACGATCGCCGATATCATGCGCCAACGCGGTGTGTTTGCCAGCGTCGATATCCACAACAACACCGGCACCAACCCGCATTACGCCTGCGTCAACCGGATCGACAACCGTTTCTTTCAACTGGCGACGCTGTTCGGACGAACCGTGGTGTATTTTGTCAGGCCGGACGGCGTGCAATCGCTAGCCTTTGCCGATTTGTGCCCTGCCGTTATCCTCGAATGCGGCCGGCCCGGTACTGAACAAGGAGTGATTCATGCGCGAGAGTTTCTCGATGCCTGCCTGCACCTGGCGGAGATCCCGGATCATCCCGTCCCTGCGGAAGACATCGATCTGTATCACACCACCGCGATCGTCAAGGTGCCGGATCATCTCAGCTATACCTTCGGCGAAGGCGATGCCGACATCTGTTTTCCAGAAGACATGGACAAGCTGAATTTTTCCGAGCTGCCGCCCAACACCTCACTGGGAAAGATACGTTCACACAGCGATGTGCGTCTCGACGTGCGTAATGAACAGGGGGAAGAAGCCGGTGATCGTTATTTCACTTATCAGGACAATGAACTGCGCACAGTCAGATTCATCACGCCGTCCATGCTGACACTGGACAAGCGCATCATCCGCCAGGATTGCCTGTGTTATCTGATGGAACGGCTCATGCCCGGCACAGCCTTGAGCGCCGGGCATGAGCCCGATGACCCCTGACGCGGATCGCGCCGGGATCAGGGCGTTCTTTTATGCATCCTGAGTATGGCGTAAAGCTGGTCCTTTAGACGCAGGCGCTTTTTCTTGAGTTCCTCGATATGGGTGTCGGAGACGGGAGTGCTTTGCTGGGTGTAACCGTAAATCTTTTTATCGGTTACGTCGTATTCATTTAACAACTGGGCGAAATCATTGTTACGGGTTTTGAGAAGATCGATGGTGTGCTGGTATTCAGGAAATTCACTGGTTAGGTGATGACGAGCTCCGTACATATTCTACCTCCCACAAAGTTATGAACATAATGGGTCTTTTAGATAGACACGCTAAGACTCTTGATACTCGAGCATGTCACGATCCAGGCAGAGAGTCAATCTTGAGGACTCGTTTGAGGATCGTAAATGAAATCAAAAAGTTAATAATCGAATATCATTATTTAACAATATTCTGGTACGCAAATTACCCGATGGTAATTCTGCGATTTGCGCCATATGCACGGCGATTTCCATATAAAAACCCGTTGTATAAATACATAAGCTCGCCGGAGAACCGGGCGTGGTGATTAGCCCTGGATTGTCTGGCCCTGGGCCGTGCGTGTATTCTCGGTGTTCTCGGGTGAGGTCTTGATGGCCAGTTGCTGGTCGCGGCGTTCGATCCCGACATTTTCCTGTCTCACGCGCCGGTCCTCCTGGATACGCAGCTTGTTCTGTCGCGCAAACTGGAGGATGAAATCGAATGCCTCGGGATGCGTCTCGCTGAGCCTGCGATTGACAATCAGGCATTGACCACCACCGATGATGCAGGGGTGCACGAATTCAGAATAATGCAATTTGTGATCGGGACCGAAACTGGCAAGCATTTCCGAGATGCGTTCCGCCCAGTCGGAAGGTCGGAACTTTTTGTTATCTTCCATCACGCCCTCGATGATAATGCGATCATCCGCGATTTCGCTTGTCATTGTGTCCCTTTCCGTTAGATGTTTTTTGATTGTAGAGTTTGGTGTTATATATTGATGAATATCGACCGGTACCAGCAAAAGTTTAATTGCGACCGTGGGAGAGCAGGATGGCGGTTACAGTGCGGCGATGGCTGCGATGCGTCGACGTTTCAGTTCGGCGGCAAGCCGTTCACCTTCGTAGCCTTCATCGATGAGTACGGACGTGTCGATGTCTCTGGCCGCCTGCAATGCATTGCGAAAGATGTCCGCCTGGGGATAGCCCTTGTCTTCGAAGCCCGGGCGGCTGGTGGAGTCTGCCTCGCAGGTGATGAGGAACTGCTCAAGGCGTTCGGGCCTGCGAAATGCATCGAGTGACTCGAGTGTCTCGAGCAGGGTGCCCGGACGCAGTTCGGCCGCGCGGTGACAGCGCGTGTGGTAACGGGCTGCGAGGATCGCCAGGTCGCGGTATTCATTGGGGGCACGCATACGGCGGCACAGTGACCGGATCAGCTCGACGCTCTTTTCTTCATGCGACATATGCCGGGGCCATTCATCCGCGGGTGTCTCCGCCTTGCCGAGATCATGGACCAGCGCTGCAAACCGGACGCGCAGATCATCAGTCAAGGTGGCGGCATGGTCCAGTACCTGCAGCACGTGGATACCGCTGTCGATCTCCGGGTGGTGCTGGCGTGGCTGGGGTACGCCGAACAGGCGATCGATCTCCGGGAACAGCACGGCGAGTGCCCTGCAGGAACGCAACACCTCGAAAAACTGTGACGGCTGTGTTTCGGCGAGCGAGCGTACCAGTTCGGTCCAGACCCGTTCCGGCACCAGGGCGTCCACCTCGCCGGCCTCGACCATGTCGCGCATCAGCCGGATGGTTTCCGGCGCTACCTGAAAACCCAACGGCACGAAGCGTGCGGCAAACCGCGCGACCCGCAGGATGCGTACCGGATCTTCGGCAAAGGCAGGTGAGACGTGTCGCAGCTGGCGGATGCGGATATCCCCGGCGCCCCCGAAAGGATCGATGAGTTCACCGTCGGGTGTCTCGGCCATCGCGTTGATGGTCAGGTCGCGCCGTATGAGGTCATCTTCCAGTGTGACATCGGGCGCAGCATGTACGCGAAATCCCTTGTAACCGGGCGCGGTCTTGCGCTCGGTGCGCGCCAGGGCGTATTCCTGTTTCGTCTCCGGGTGCAGGAATACCGGGAAATCCCGGCCGACCTGTTGGTAACCGTTCGCGATCATCTCCTCTGGAGTGGCGCCGACCACTACCCAGTCGGTATCCTTGACTGGCAGGCCGAGCAGCCTGTCGCGGACCGCGCCGCCGACCTTGTAGATCTTCAATGCCCTCTCCCGGTGGAGTTTTGAAACTCAACCGCCATGCCGTGACCGGCTGCGATAGACATCATAACTGGCGCGTTGTGTGTTACCCTTGAGATAGATGGGAACGACCGCCTCGATCGCGGTCGGTGTAATGTCGAAGAAATCCGGCAGTTCGTAGTTGCACACATTGTCCACCTGCATGGAGAGATAGTTGTCATAGGTAAGAGGTTCGCCAGGCAGGTGTTGCATGATGCGCGCCTGCAGGCGCGACATCATATCGTCGACCCGGATGATCTTGCGGCGCAGGCCGAGCACATCGGCGGTATATTCGAACAACTGTTGCAGGGTATAGATGTGCGGCCCGCAAAGTTCATAGCGTTGACCGATGGTGTTCCTCTCCCGGAGCGCCGTGATATACGCGGATACGACATCACCGACGAACACCGGCGCAAAGCGGCTGTCGGGGCAGGCCAGCGGCAGGGGTAGCGGGACCAGCTTGAGCAGGCGGGCGAAGCGTGTAAACAGGTGATCGCCGGGACCGAAGATCAGCGATGGTCGGAAACTGGTGACCTCTAGCCCTTGGGACGCCGCGGAGTGTGCCGCATCTTCCCCTTCCCCCTTACTGCGTTGATATCCGCTTTTACCCTGCTTTGCGTCGGCACCCAGCGCACTCATGTGCAACAGGCGCTCGACGCCAGTTGCAAGACAGGCACGAGTTACGTTGTTGACAAAATCGATGTGCACCTTCTTGAAATCCCCGCGGTGCTTTTCATTGAGGATCGCAACGAGGTTGATGACCGCTTCGCATCCGGCAAAATGGGATTGCAGGACATCGCTGTCATGGACGTTCGCCTGTACCACCTCGACGTGGGGCAACACCAACAGGTCACGATGCCGTTCACGGCGGCGTGTCAGGATCAATACCTTGTAACCCTGTTCGTTGAGTTCGCTGGCCAGATGATGGCCGACGAAACCCGTACCGCCCAACAGACAAACCTTTGGCTTGATCGCCGCCTCTATATTCAGCTTCATCGATGCACCTATGATTGAAAACAGTTATTATGAACGGGAAGTTCACATGAAATAAATATATTCGCCCGCTATATTCATCCACTGTGGCCTTTTGAAGGTAGCCTACAGTATACCTGTTGCCACATGGGTTATACTAACCCGTATCTCTATACGTGTATGCTGACCGGACCAAGATATATCGGCGCGGAATCACGCGGTATCATGCCCTGTTCGGGAACTTTACGGCATTTGATGATCCATCGTTGATTGCAGGAGGTGGCTTATGACATTTGAATCGGTCAATCCGGCTGACGGCAAGACCTTGAAGGTCTTCGATACCTGGGATGACGCCCGGATCGAGGCTGCACTGCAACAGGTTTCGGATGCCACGCCGCAATGGTCGCAGACGCCGTTGGCTGAACGCTGCGACGCGATGCGGCGGGTCGCCGCACTGTTGCGTGATCGCAGCGAGGATCTTGCCCGCACGATGACCCTCGAGATGGGCAAGTTGATCAAGGAGTCACGCACGGAGGTCGAAAAATGCGCCTGGGTGTGCGATTACTATGCCGAGCAGGCAAACCACTTTCTTGCCGATGAACACATCCCGACCGATGCTGGGGACAGTTACGTTGCCTACCAGCCGCTCGGGACTGTACTGGCGATCATGCCGTGGAATTTTCCGATCTGGCAGGTGTTTCGTTTTGCCGCCCCGGCGTTGACGGGCGGGAATACGGGCGTTCTCAAGCATGCCTCCAACGTGCCCCAGTGTGCACTTGCCATCGAGCAGATCTTTGCCGATGCCGGTCTGCCTGCAGGGGTGTTCCGCACCCTGATGATAGGTGCCGGGCAGGTTGAGAGGGTGATCGCCGATTCGCGAATACATGCGGTTACTCTGACGGGCAGCGAGCCGGCGGGACGGGCGGTGGCGGCCTGTGCCGGTCAGAACCTCAAGAAGACTGTGCTCGAACTCGGGGGGTCGGATGCCTATATCGTGCTGGAGGACGCCGACATGGAGTTGACAGTCAACACCGCGGTGACCTCAAGGTTCCTCAACGCAGGACAGAGTTGTATCGCAGCCAAACGTTTTATCGTGGTCGACAGTATCGCCGATAACTTTGTCGCGAGGTTCAAGGCAAGGGTCGAGGATCTCCGCCCGGGGGATCCGCTCGATGAACAGACTACGCTGGCACCGATGGCGCGCATGGACCTGCGTGATGAGCTGCACCGGCAGGTGACGCGCAGTATCGAGCAGGGAGCGGACGCCGTCACGGGTTGCGAACCCCACAAAGGTCCCGGCGCCTATTATCTGCCCTCAATCCTCGACCGCGTTGAAGCCGGCATGCCGGCATACGATGAAGAACTGTTTGGTCCGGTGGCAGCCGTGATCCGCGCTATAGACGAAGACGATGCGCTGCGGATTGCCAACGGCTCGCGTTATGGCCTCGGCGGGAGCGTGTGGACCGCAGATGTGCATCGCGGCGAGGTGCTTGCCCGGCGCGTGCAGGCAGGGGCTGTGTTCGTCAATGGCCTGGTGAAAAGCGATCCGCGCCTGCCGTTTGGCGGGATCAAGGCGTCCGGTTACGGTCGTGAATTGTCACATCACGGCCTGTATGAATTTTTAAACGCCAAAACCGTGTGGATAAAATAACCGCGGACATTCCAAATATCTTTTCTTGACAACGTTTTCACATTACAAGGGAGTAATCATTGTTTGATAACCCGACAGAATACCTGTTGCTGGGCGCGTTTGTCGGCACCCTGGCCGGCCTGTTCGGTATCGGCGGTGGCCTGATCATCGTACCGGTGCTGGCCACCATCTTCAAACATCACGGCTTCAACGATGACATCATCATACATCTAGCCGTCGGCACATCGCTGGCGACCATCATCCCGACATCCATCTCCTCGGTGATCGCGCATCACAGGCGTGGCGCGGTGTTGTGGCCGGCATTCAGACAGCTTGCCCCCGGTATCCTGGTCGGCGCCTTTCTCGCCGCCTACATTGCCGACCAGTTCAGCAGCGTCCACCTGAAAACGATCATCGGCATCTTCGCCATCCTGGTAGCCCTCGAGATATTATTCGACATCAAGCCACAGGCACACCGTGAATTGCCGGGCAGGGTAGCGATGTCACTGACCGGGGGGGTTATCGGCCTGGTCTCCGCGCTGATCGGTATCGGTGGCGGGACGCTGACCACGCCTTTCCTGTTATGGTGTAACAAGGCGATCCGCAACGCCATCGCGACCTCGGCGGCGTGCGGCTTGCCGATCGCTCTAGCCGGTGCGATCGGATATATAAAGACAGGTATGGATGCGCCGCTGTTACCAGAGTGGAGCACGGGTTATGTCTATTGGCCGGCGATGGTCGGCGTCACACTGGCCAGTGTGCTCTTCGCCCCGCTGGGCGCGCGATTGACGCACAGGTTGCCGGTGAAGGTGCTCAAGAAATTCTTTGCTGTTCTGCTGGTGGGGGTAGGCATCCACCTTTTGTATTTATAAACAGCTTCAGGTAGTCGTCAGCACCAGCTCGCCTGGTTCTGCGGGCGGCGCAGGATCTCGTTCACGTTGGCCTCGATGATCTTGTAACCCAGGTTGCCATAGAGCTTCTGTCGTCCTTCATTCAGCAGATAGGTAGGGCTGCCTTCCACGTTGAATTTCCTCGTCAGTTCGACATCCCGGCACATGGCCGCCATCGCCTCGCCGTTACGCATATACTTGATCAGCTGGTTCATCGACAGATCGTAACGATCAGCGATGTCTAACAGCACGCTCTCATCACCGACATTCAGGCCGTCACGAAAGAAGGCCAGGCGGAGCTGGTGAGTAATATCCTCAAACAGGGTATTGCCGTCGTACTCCTTGTCAGGTTGATCCGAGATGAGAGATTTTTTCTCGAGTAACTGCACGGCCTTGAGAAAATGATGGCCGGTCGCGGATGATTTCGGGACCGTCCTGTTCCATGCATCCTCACCGATTTCGATATGGGGAAAATCACGGCATACCTCCCGTACATGCTGTGAATAGCCTTCGAAACCGCCCCGTTCTTTCCAGCTGCCGCCGATGCGGTGATCGGTACAGCCGAAGATGGGAATAAAATGGTAACTGATGCCGATCTCTGGACCGAATTGTTTTCTGAGTTCGGACAGGCGGATCTCTGAGACATAGGCCCAGATGCACAGGATATCGGAATAATAGGCGACGTGGATCTTCTCGGATTGTTTCATGGTTGGTCGTCTTCTCGCGGCAATTGGGATATCAGGTTGCGGGAGGCAGTCTCGATGACTGTTCTGAATGCAACCGCCCTCTCGGATGAGGTGTCGTGCGCATAATTCAATTCATCAACGCCTTCCCACGCAATTGTACCATCAACACTGTCCCAGATCTGGAAAAACAGCCGGATATCGGCGTATTTGGTCTGGGACATGCGGATGCCGAGCAATGACCATCGAGAGATAGTGCCCTGGCTGAAATTCGCGAGCTTGAGTTGTGCCAGATAGCGAACACCCGTTACTTCACCGACCTTGCGGAGGATAATGCGATCGAATATCCCGCTGTTCTTGAAATCATCGAACATGTGTTTATATTCGTCAGTCAGGTCATTACGGGCCACCGCCCCCAAAGTTTCCGGCAGGGTGATGATAGTGATGTCAGGGTGTTCTTCAGCGAGCACGTCGGCAAAGATAAGCGCTAGCGCCTGTTTATCCTCTTCCTGTCCGGTTACTGTCGAGGGTGTGATAAAGGCAATACCGTGTGTCTGCAGGGAATCCGGTTCTAGCGAGATCGCCTGGTGCTGGACCGTGGAATAGACCTGGGGATTGGCGCAGCCATGCAGCGCATACACTATGCATAGCAACAGTACACCATTAAGCGAACGCGCGCAGGTGTGTTTCGCGGCATCAAAGAATCCCGTGGCGGTCATATGATTGGCCATAAAGTTTCTCATCTTTTGGATTTGACATGCAATGCGTGGGATCGGCAATCTATCAAAGTTCTCAGTCCGTGTAACTGGGTTTTCATCAATAAGATGAACGTTGTCATTTAATCATTGTTCGAGATGTTTAACCATCAGCACGGCATCGCCGCTATAGTGAATCAGCGGATGTGGCACCACGACCTCACGGGCAATTTCCCGATAACCAAAACGTTCATACAGCCTTTTTGCACCGTTGTTTTGTTCAAAGACAATCAGGCTCATGGTGCCGTATCCCATGGTGTGCGCGTTTTTTTCAGCCAGTTGCAATAGGCGTGTGCCGATCCCCTGGCCGCGATATTCGGGAAACACCGCCATGCCACATATGTAGTAACTGTTGTCGCATTCCAGTCGGCCATAGGGTGCGAGGACGGGATCGCATTCGTCACCTTGCGTGGTTTCTGTCACCTGCATAGGAAACGCGACCAGCATCCCGATCACCTCGCCTTCACGTTCCACCACAACACAATTCCTGTAACTGAAGTCGGTATCCTCGCGCTCGTAACGGCGTCGTCCGACCTCGAAGATGTCTTCACCGGGTTGGGCCAGGGTGGTCCAGATGTAGTCCGCGACGCCGTCGGATGAGATGCTGTAAAGCGCGGCGATCGTCCTACAGTCCGTCTTCGTTGCCGCGCGCAGCCTGATGTCTTTTAGCTTGATTGATTTCATACCTGTTACTTACATTGTCCAGGCCGACGCAGGCCCGGATGGCCTATTCTATATATAGTATCGAATGCGCTGAATTGAATACTTAGGGGTAGAAGCTCGAGATGTTGTATCAGGTCTGCCGGGATTGCCCAATTAATCCTTTATTAATCATATAGATATTATTTGTTTGATTATATCATAATATGATAATATATTATCTCTATGAACGATTTCAACGAAACCGAGCTCCATCGCGCCGTTCAGGGGCTGCGTGCCATTACCCACGAACTGCGTCTGGCCATCCTCTGCCATCTGATGGAAGGTCCGCTGAGCGTCGGTGAGATCATTGAGAAAACGGGCGCCACCCAATCGAATATCTCACAGCATCTTGGCAAGATGCATATGTTGGGTCTGATCCAGCGGGAACGGCAGGGCAAGCAGATCTATTATCGTCTTGCAGACCCGAAGTTCATCAGGATCATCGAGGCGTTGAAATCGGTTTATTGTCGAAAGGAAGGGCCCGCATAGGAGAACCATATGAAACTGCGCGCGATTGTATTGTTAATCGTACCCGTATTGCTGCTCGTTATTTCAGGATGCGAAAAGGAACACATGGACGGCGCTATGCAGACGGCGCGTTCCGTGAGCGTGCAACTGCAGACGGTCGGTTATGAGGATGTTGCGGAAACCTATACCACCAGCGCAACGTTTGTATCGGATGAACGTGTCGAGATCGCCTCGCGTATCAGCGGCTTTATCCGTGATCTGTCCGTCCGTGAAGGCGAGGCCGTCAAGAAGGGCCAGGTGATCGTCAGCATCGATCCGACCGAGGCGCAATCCAGTATCGATGAGGCCAAGGCACGGTTAACGCAGGCAAAGCGCAAGGCCGCGGAGGCCGAAGCGGAATATCAGCGCTACAGGAATCTGTTCGAGCAGCAGCTGGTTGCGGAGCAGGCGTTCCACAAGATCGAGCTGCAACATCAACTGGCGCAGGAGGATCTGCGTGTCGCCCAAAGCGCACTGGATCAGGCGCGATCATTGCTGGAATACGCAAGGATCAAGTCGCCCGTCAACGGTATTGTGGTCGAGAAATACAAGCAGGCCGGTGACCTGACGACACCCGGTGCCACCATACTGGCCGTCGAGGATCCTACGCGGATCGTACTCAGGACCTTTATCAACGAGGCCTACCTGCAATACATAAAGCAAGGTGATGCAGTTCGCATTCACCTCGATAAGCAACAACAGCCGATGATGGGCGAAGTCAGCCACATCGTGCCATCCGCCGATCCCGCGACACACAGTTACATGGTCAAGATCGTTATTGCAGATACCAGCCGTATCAGCGTGGGAATGTTCGCCCGCGTCGATTTCGATATCGGTCACAAGCAGGTCATCACTGTACCCACAAAGGCCATCGTGACACAGGCTGACCTGCCGGGTGTCTATGCAGTGGATGATAAGGACATCGCACATTTCCGCATGGTACGTACAGGGCGGCGATTCGATGACACGGTCGAGATTATTTCCGGACTCAGCGAGGGCGACCGTATCGTTGTAACTTCACAACCTGCGGTGAAGACAGGTGACAAGGTATCCGGCTGATAATCGATGATGAATAAGCAGTTGAACATCGCCGGACACTTCGGACGGATGGCTATGCACAGTCATCTGACACCGATCATGGCGGTACTGATTTTTTTTGTCGGACTGACCGCGCTGTTCTTCACGCCGCGGGAGAAAAACCCCCAGATCGACGTGCCGGCTGCCAACGTCCTCGTATCCATGCCCGGTGCGGGTCCCGAACAGGTATTGAATCTGATCGTGCGTCCGCTGGAACGCGTACTTCGTGAGATGCCGGGAGTCGATCACACCTATGGTATGGCCCTCGAGGACCAGGGCATCGTCACGGTACAGTTCGAGGTCGGTGAAGACAAGGAGACAAGCCTGGTCAAACTGTATGACCGCCTGATGCACAATCTCGATCGTGTCCCGCCGGGAGCCTCGCAGCCGCTGGTCAAGCCGCTCGACGTGGATGATGTACCCATCGTCACGCTGACCTTCTCCAGTAACAGGTATACGGATCTCGAGCTTAAACGCGTTGCCGACCGGGTGATGGAACAACTCACGCCCTTACCCGGCGTATCGGTCGCGGATGTCATCGGCGGACGTGATCGTCTTATCACTGTCAACGTGGACCCTGCACGTCTCGTTTCCCATGGCCTTGCCTTCGATCAACTGCATGACGCGCTGGCCTCCGAGAACATCCGCCTGAGGGTCGGTGAGGCGATTGATGACAACGAGGTTAAACCCGTGCTGGTTGCTGGTGCGTTGAGCACGGTCGAAGATGTGGGCAGGACGGTGGTAGCCGTCAGGGATGGGCGTCCCGTCTATCTCCGCGATGTCGCCGAAATCGTCGACGGACCCGGCGAGATCGAGCACGTGCACCGGATAGGCTTCGGACAGGCTGCCGCAAGCCAGGCGCAACGAGGGGAGACGGAACAGAACGCCGTGACACTGACCCTCGCCAAGAAACGCGGTACCAATGCCGTAGTCATCGCCCAGCGTATCATCGATAAACTGGAAACATTGCAGGGTGATTTCATCCCGGATGATATCGCAGTCACAGTAACCCGGGATTCCGGTAAAGAGGCAAACGCCGCGGTCAACTACCTGATCGAGCACCTAGGTATCGCCATCGTCTCGGTGATCGTTATCCTGCTGGTCTTTCTCGGCTGGCGTGAGGCCTCCATCGTGACGATGAATATCCCGCTGATCCTGTTTATCGTGCTGGCCATCGGTTTCATGGCAGACCAGACCATCAACCGCATTACCCTGTTCGCATTGATCCTGTCACTGGGCCTGCTGGTCGATGATGCCATCGTGGTGATCGAAAACATTCATCGTCATCTGCACAAGGGCGCGGATACGCTCGCCGACAAGGCAAAGGTGATAATCCGCGCCACCAACGAGACGGGACCCCCGACCATTATCGCAACCTTTGCTGTGATCCTGGCCTTTATCCCGATGGCATTTGTGACCGGTATGATGGGTCCGTATATGGGACCCATTCCGTTCAACGTGCCGGTCGCTATGCTGGCCTCACTGATTGTCGCCTACATGTTTACGCCCTGGATAGCACAACGCTGGCTGCCGTGCCGCATAACCAGCAGCACTCTGGAGGAAAAGGACAACTCGCCGAAGGACTGGCTGCACCGTTTTTATGTGACCGCGGCCACGCCGATCATCGACAGACCAATCATGCGCTGGGTGTTTTTCCTTATCGTACTGTTGATGTTCCTGGCGGCGCTGTGGCAACCGGCGTGGCAGTTCTTTCGTCCCTCGGGTATCAACGGGCCGCTTACGCCCGGCACCGTTGAGCTCAAGATGCTACCCAAGGGTAACAACAACACATTCAATATCACGGTTGACATGCCCGAAGGAACACCGCTGGAGATAACCGATGCTGCGGTGCGCGACATCGGCAGCATCCTGCAACGACACCCGATAGTGGTCGATTATGAAAGCTATGTCGGCATGGCAGGTCCTGTAGATTTCAACGGTATGTTGAAAGGGGCCTTGATCAAGGGCGGGCCGCATGTTGCCGAGATACGCGTGAACCTCGTCGATAAAAGTGAGCGCAACATCAAGTCGGAGGAGATCGTCCTTGACCTGCGCCAACGGCTCGAGGAAATCTATCAACATTATCCGGATGCCGTTATCAAGCTTGTCGAGGACCCCCCCGGTCCACCTGTCAGGGCGACGTTGCATGCGGAGATCTATGGCCCCGACTATGCCGTTCTCAGGCAGCTTGCCGGTGACGTGCGTGATGCCTTCGATAATACCTGGGGCGTGGTCGATATCGATGACTCGGTCGGCGATGACCAGACCGAATACCGGGTCTCTATAAACAAGGAAAAGGCCGCTGCATCCGGCATCGATACGGATGACGTGGTTAAGGTCCTGCGCGATTACGTCAAGGGTTTCGACATCGGTACCTTGTACGTACCGGAGGAACGTAATCCGGTCAATATCAGGATACACGTACCACGTGAATTCCGGATTGCGCCGCGTGATCTGGATCGCATCTTTGTTATCAACCGGGACAACAAGCAGATACCCGTCGCGAGTTTTGCCTCCATTGAGGAGGTTACGGTCGCCAAACCTTTCTATACCAGGGATGGATTCCCGGTCGTCAATGTGACGGGTGAGCCGAGATCGGGTTCCCAGGTGTACCCGTTGCTGGATCTCGATGCACGCCTGGACGGCCGGTCGTTGCCGCATGGTACGCTGATGACCGGGGGTCTGCGTTTTACCCGCACCACTCCCGACCCGACGTTCGACTACCGCTTGTTGTGGGACGGGGAGATGCGCCTGACGCTCGACGTGTTTCGAGACCTGGGTGCCGCCTTTATCGTGGCGCTGGTGTTGATCTATCTGTTGCTGGTTGCCTACTATGGCGGCTTTATCCTGCCGTTGATCGTGATGGGGTCAATCCCTCTGACCATGATCGGAATCTTCCCCGGTCATTTCATCACTCAGCAGCCGTTTACCGCCACCTCGATGATCGGCATGATCGCCCTGGCGGGTATCGTGGTGCGCAATTCCCTGCTACTCATCGACTTTATGCAGGACTTCCGCGCCGCTGGCGCGGGACTGCGCGAGGCGGTGCTGGAAGCAGGTGCGATACGCATACGACCGATATTGTTGACCGCACTTGCCATCATCGCAGGTACCTCGATCATGATTACCGACCCCGTGTTCGGCGGTTTGGGGGTATCGATGGCCTTCGGGACACTGGCCTCGACCATCCTGACCCTGTTCGTGATCCCACTGCTCTATTATCTGTGGCAACGGGACAAGAATTCATCAACCGTTAATGTTTAATGTCGTAATGGAGGTATTGATATGACAACCGAACGACTCATCCGCATCATCGCCGGCAGTTTTATCCTGCTGTCTTTGCTGCTGGCCTATGTGTACAACCACGTGGAGCTGTTATCCGGGCCTACCTGGCTATGGTTTACTGCCTTCGTCGGCGCCAACTTGCTGCAGTCCGGCTTTACCCGCTGGTGCCTGATGGAGCAGATCCTGAAGCGTTTCGGATTCAAGTCCTGCTTTTCCAGCTAGCCGGACGAGATACTCCTGATCTTGATGTCGGACAACAGGATAGATTGCAATTGTTTCCTGTTTTTGAGGATGTCGGCCAGCGTATAGCTGTCGAGCACACCAATAAAATTACGATAGGCCTCGTTGATAATGCCTTTCAGTTTGCACATGGGTGAGATGGGGCAGGTATTACTCGCGTTGTTGAAACACTCGACAATGTCGAAGGTACCTTCCGTATGTCTGACGACATCACCCAGATTGATCTTCTCGGGTGAGCGGGACAATCGCATCCCGCCACCCTTGCCCCGAGTCGTGACGATATAACCCAGCAACGACAGGTTGTGAACGACCTTGACCAGATGATTACGTGATATGCCGAAGGCTTCGGCGATATCCGTTATGGTTGCGGTTGCATCTTCCGGTTTTGTGCCGAGATAGATCAACACCCGCAGCGAATAATCAGAATAAAGTGTCAGTTGCATTGTTGTACCAACTCTATAAATAGAGGCCGTTCCTCATCCCGGTGGTCACATCACTGGATTTGATCTGTTACGCCACCTAAATCTCACGCCTAAATCATAGTGCATCAGTAAGCTATTTTAACCTGAACCGGTTATTTCCACACAGGTATTTCAGGTGTCCGACTGATGAAAAAATATCTGTTGACTTGCCACGCCTCAATAATGTATTTTACATACATCTTATAAAGATTGCATAGATATTTTGCAGGAGCAGCTTGCCGGTATATGGATTCATGTATCAGCAGCGAGAACGGGAGCGCAAAATAAATCACGTATCGCCCCATCCTGCGGGACTGAACAAAGGTTCAGTAAGTTAACCTCATCCTGTCAAGCAGGCAGATAGGGTACAGCGTGAAGGGGGGATATTCATGCATATTAATACCAGCGTACGACCTGTCCTTATTTTCCGCAGGGAAATCTTTTTATCTCTGTCGATGATGTTCTTTCTTTTCTTTTGCGTCACTGTCGTATACGGGAAAGAAAGGGTATTCGATATGACCATTGAAGAGGTGACAGTCGATGTGGCGCCCGGTCTCAAGTACCAGGTATTTGCATTCAACGGTCAGGTACCAGGTCCGTTAATCCATGTACAAGAAGGAGACGATGTAGTTGTGCATGTCACCAATAATACGTCTCTGCCACATACAATCCACTGGCACGGGATCTATCAGACCAATAACTGGCGCAATGACGGAGTACCGGGGATAACCCAGGAAGGCATTGAGCCGGGTGACAGCTTTACCTATAAATGGAAGGCTGAGAAAACCGGCACACTTTGGTATCACTGTCATGTGAACGTCAATGAGCATGTCGGGATCCGCGGTATGTGGGGACCGATTGTGATCGATCCCAAAAAACCCTTGCCGATCGAAAATAAGGTAACAAAGGACGTCATCATGATGTTCAGCACCTGGGAATCGGAATATGCGGATAAGTACGGCAAGGGTGGTGGTCCCACGGATGTCGCGGACTATTACTCGATCAATGCCAAATCCTTTCCCATTACGCAACCGATCCGGGTGAAAAAGGGTGATGTAATGCGGGTGCGATTCATCGGGGCAGGAGGCGGCTTCCATGAGATGCACAGCCATGGTCACGACATGCTTGTTACGCACAAGGACGGTCTCCCGTTGCCCAATCCCTACTATGTGGATACGCTGCTGATCGGTCCCGGGGAACGATATGACGCGATTATGGAAATGAACAACCCGGGACGTTTTATCTTTCATGACCACGTTGACCCGCATGTAACCAACAGGGGCAAATATCCCGGGGGGCCGATCACGGTTATCGAGTATGACGGTGTACAGATGGATGACTGGTACGTCTGGAAAGACAAGGAATACGATCCGGACTTTTTCTACAGCGAGTCGATGAAGCAGGGATATGGCTTGTTTGAAAATGAGGCGTTCAAGGGGACATCGTTACTCCGTGAACGCAGGAGACATACAAGGGAGTAATGCTTCTTATGAATATCATACGCCTGATTACGGGATTGACGGCCGGATACCTGGCTACGGCACTGTTGCTCAGTGTTCCCGCAAGTGCAGATTCGGGGCTAGACATCCTTGAGAAAAAATGCAGCGGTTGCCATAACCTCACAGGACCTTCGCCGCAGACGCTCGAGGAAGTGCAGCAGCGTAAAGGTCCAGACCTGTTTTATGCGGGGAACAAGTACAGGAAGGAATGGCTCGAGGAATGGTTGCAGGAACCAGAACGCATACGCCCTGCGGGCATGTATTACGGCAAACACATCAAGGCCGGAGATGAACAGGATGTTATCGATCCCTCGACTCTTGAAGCTCACATGGCCGTCAGCGAAGAGCAGGCAGAGGCGATTGCCGGCACTTTGATGACATACAAGGCGAAAAGCGATCTGATCAGTGCGGGTGAATATCAGCCCGGTCATATCTCATTGTCGATGGGTGAATTGATGTTCGACAAGTTCAGGGGATGTCTTGCTTGCCACCAGATTGAGCCGGGATACGGCGGGTTATCCGGCCCTGAGGTGTATACAGCGGCAAAAAGACTTCAGGACGATTATCTGATGAGTTATATGCGTAATCCAAAGGCATGGGACCCGAAGGTATTCATGCCGAGCGGTTATATACGAGAAAAAGATCTGGCCAAGTTTGCTCACTATTTCCATGCATTGAGCGAGGAAGATTTCGAATGAGCAGTCATTTATATAACACAGCTGCATTCGCAGCAATGATGCTGGGCCTCATCACCACTCCCGCCAGCCATGCCGGAGAGCAGGCAAAGGACATCTACCAGACCTATTGCTGGCAATGCCACGGCATGAACGGAGACGGTAAAGGGGTCAATATACGCGATATGTCAGTGCAGCCGCGTGATCATACGGATGCTGCCGAGATGTCGACCAGGACAGATGATGATCTGTTCAAGGCCATCAAGGAGGGCGGTCAGTCGGTAAACAAATCTGTTCTGATGCCGCCTTGGGGAGGGAGTCTATCAGATGAAGAGATTACGGGCCTGGTGAAGTATCTCCGCGTCCTGTGTCAGTGCCGGTATGGGGAATCGCAGTAGTAAAAAGACCGGCTATCAAGCAATGATTACTGTCAATCAAAACTTGTCAATTAAACCAAGAGGGAAATGCAATGCGTAAAAACACATATACATTTATGAAAACTGCCATAAGGGGGGTCGCTCTGCTGCTGGCGGCTGGACTTGTCTTCAGCGTCCAACAGGCGTCGGCGAAAACTGTCAAGGTACACATGGTGGCGAAGGAAACGGAGATTGCCATTGACAATAAGGGCACCAAATATCCTGCCTGGACATTCGATGGAACGGTGCCGGGCCAGGTGGTCAGGGTGACCGAAGGTGATATCGTTGACTTCGAGCTTGTGAATCCCAAGGAAAACAAGAACAGCCATTCGATTGATTTTCACGCTGCCGAGGTCGACGTACTCGGAGAGTTCGCGCCGGTAAAGCCTGGCAATACCAAGCACTTCAAGTTCAAGGCGAAGCGTGCCGGTGTATGGATGTATCATTGTGGCGCACCCACCATGGCGCAGCATATTGCCCGCGGTATGTACGGTATCATCATCGTGGATCCGAAAGAGGGCTACAACAAGAAATATCCCAAGCCGGATCGCGAATATGTACTCATCCAGGGGCAGTACTTCCCTAATGCCGATGACAAGCAGGCGATGATAGAAAACCGCGGTTGGGCGGGAGCTTTGATAAACGGCAAGATGTTCCACTACGATCCCGTACACGACCCGGATGCCTCACTAGTACTTCAATCCAAACCGGGTGAGAGGGTGCGTATATATTTCGTCAATGCCAACATCAACATGCCGGTTGCCTTCCATCCGATAGCGGGGATCTGGGACCGGGTATATCTGAACGGCAATCCCGAAAACCAACTCGAGGATATGGCCACCTATAACGTGGCTGTCTCCGAGGCAGTTACAACGGATATCGTGTCTCCGGCTGATCGGCCAACCAACAACGCTATTGTCGATCACACCATGAGCGCGGCGATGCGCGGTGCGATTACAGTATTGATGAACAAACCCGACGCTGATCCCGAGGCAGGCAAGGGAGATAATATACTGCTGCGGTGATCCGGCTTTTTCAATGGGGAAGCGGGGGCATGCTTCCCCATTGAAATTTTTTTGCTCTATCGACCAAGGCCTGAAGGATTCACTGGCTTGCGGGCACTGACGTTTTAATCGGGATTACTATTATGGCTACACATCATGCATCTCCGGGGGAAATTGTCGATTTATACACGTGGGCACATGATGTACCTCATGAACATTCAAAAGCAATTGTAAAAACGGATGATATGGAAATTGCTCGTCTCGTTATTCAAGCAGGCAAGGAATTTCCAAATCACAAGGTTTCAGGCTCGATCGTGGTTCATTGTGTAAAGGGGCAAATAGAAATTACATTGCCAGATGCGACACAAGCACTAAAATCCAACCAGCTGATGTATTTAATGCCGAATGAACCGCACACTGTCAAGGCTGTAGTTGATTCAGTTGTTTTACTCACTATCCTCTTTTAGGGATCAAAACGGATACAGACATCTAAAATTGAGGCATCTGTCATGTCAATCATTTTGAAACGTGTATACGAGAAGTCTGTATTGTCAGATAGCTATCGTGTCCTTGTTGACAGGTTATGGCCACGAGGTGCTCCAAAAAATATTGCGAAGCTCGACCTGTGGAGAAAGGAAGCGGTGTCTTCTGACGATTTACGTAAGTGGTTCCATGAAGATACATTCCGTTGGGGGGAGTTTCGGAAACGTTACCTGGCATATTTAAAGGACCATTGTGATGAACCGCGGCCGCTTGCACAGCGCGCAAGAAATAAGCGTGTTACCCTGCTCTACGGCGGCGCCAGTGATATAAAACATAATAATGCAGTGGTTATCAAGCAGTGCCTGAAGATGCTGGGATCTCATTAAAGCTCAGGTTGGGTAAGCAAAGCAATATTGAAGCGTAGGATCACAGGATATCACCTGGATGAATATGGTGACTGGGTGGCGGAACTTGATTGCTATCATGGTCAGCATGTCCGTAACAATCCCCCTTTCATGAATCGTCCCTGGGTCGAAACAGAAGAAGGCCGCTTGAGAAAATTAGGTCAGGTCCTGAATTGTGTACGTTGTGATCGCCTGGAATTGCCGGAGGCTTTGTCTGTCTGTGAAACTACACCGGAGTATAGTGAAAAAACGATACCTTTGGCACTGAGGAAGAATCATGTCAAATACCCCGGGAAATGGGGAATTATCCACGTTCTTGAAGGGTTGCTGATCTACGCTGTGAGATCCGCTGACACACGACAATATGAATTGAAGCAGGGAGAAAAAGGCATTATTGTTCCCGGGATGCCGCATCAACTGGTGGCAAGTGGAAGCGTTAGTTTTTATATCGAGTATTTTACGAAGGATCCCTCCGTAGTATCCTTATAATTCATCGTCTAGAAATGAAGGACCCGGTTACAGCGTAATCGTTTCACCGAGATCCGGGATATTGGCATACCAGTCGTATCTGGTGTGAAACTGCTTTTGCAGTGCCAGCATCTTTTCCAGTTCACCGTGCACCAGATATAACTCCGGTCGCAGCTCGCTAAATTTTCCAGCCCACTCGAGCAGCTGGGTCTGCCCGGCATGTGCGGAAAAGCCGCCCAGGGTGTGGATCTGCGCATTGACTGAAAATTCCTCGCCCATGAATCTTACCTGTTTCGCGCCGTCGACCAGTGCGCGCCCCAGTGTGCCGCGTGCCTGGAAGCCGACGAAGATGACATGGTTCCTGTTGTGCCACAGCCCGTGTTTCAGATGATGCCTGATGCGACCTCCGGTGCACATGCCGCTGCCGGCGATGATGATTGCACCGCTGGCGATCTCGTTGAGGGCCATCGATTCCTCGGTAGTACGAGTATAGCTGAGTATCGGCAACCAGTCCTTCCAGCCGCCCTGGCGAATGGCCTCGTTGAATTCCGGGTGTTCCTTGTTGTACAAGCCCGTATAGCGGGTGTAGATCTCGCTGACACTGGTGGCCATCGGGCTGTCGAGAAAGACCTTTTGTTGTTTCAGTTCATTCTTGTGATAGAACTGTCCGAGACGGAAAATGATATCCTGGGTGCGGCCCACGGCGAACGCCGGGATGTAAACGTTACCCTCGTCCTCGAATGCCTGTACCAATGCCTGTCTGAATTCATCCCTGGTTTCTGTGGCGGGACGATGATCACGGTCACCGTAGGTGGATTCCAGCAACAACAGATCCGCAGAGCGGACGATCCCCGGGTCACGCAGTAGCGGGGAAAAACTGTTGCCGAGATCTCCTGAAAACACCAGCTTCCTGGAATGTCCCTTTTCACTGATCCACAACTCGACGATGGCGGATCCGATGATATGGCCCGCATCGTGGAAACATACCTCAATTCCCGGTGTTACCTGTGTCCGTTGGTCGTAATCGGTGGTGTCGACAAGCTCCAGTACCTGTTCGACATCGTTGATCTCATACAGGGGGGCAACAGGTTCCTTGCCCGACCGCAGGCGTTTCCTGTTTTCCCACTCCACATCCTTTTCCTGCAGGAAGGCGGCGTCCTTCAGCATGACGTCCAGCAGGTCACGGGTTGGAGTGGTCGCGAATATCGGACCTTTGAAACCATGCCGGGTGAGCGCCGGTAGCATTCCAGAATGATCAAGATGGGCATGCGACAGGACGACGGCGTTGATGTCTTTGGGGTCGAAATGGAACAGTTTGTCAGGTGTCTTCTCGGGTCTCAATTCACCCTGATACATGCCGCATTCCAGCAGTATCCTGTGATCGCCGGTCTCGATCAAATAGCACGAGCCCGTGACCTGTTGTATGGCACCTAGAAAGGTCAGTGTGGCCATCGATGTTTCCGTTACTGTTGAGAAAGGTTATGTTATTCAGACCATGATTGTAACAACAATCCCTGGATCTCAAATGCTATTTTTGAAATTATACGGCGTCGATTGATGCAAAGATCGGTTAGAAATCATGCCGGTAACCCGCGTTGAGGAAATAGGCGGATGTCTTCTCGGTTTGGTCGGTCAGTTCATGACTTGACCATTCGCCGCCGAGCTCGATCTCAAGCTGGGTACGTTTGCGCCAGCGATAGTTGACCCGTATGGAGGGTAATACGGTCCATTGCTGTGTGTTATCGGACGCGAATTCGCGCTGATCAAGTCTGAGTCTGGGATTGATACGCCATTCATGATTTACGGGGTAACGTGTATTCAGGGAAAGTATCGTCGTGCTGGCCGAACTGGTATCGGCGTAACGTAATCCCAGGATTCCGAGATCACCCTGCTTGATCAGGCTGTTACCGATCAATTGTACGGAATAGAAATAGTCGTTACCGGTGCTGTCGGTTGCCGGGACGCCACCCGATGCGGGTGTATCGGACAGATTGGTTACGGTGACGTCGCCGCTGATCTGGAACTGGCTATCCAGCGGTCTCGATACTCCGAGAGTGATAGACCGGCTGTCAGGTGTTCGGTCCTTGGCCAGTGACCGTATCTCATCCTCGCTGAACAACGTAAGCAATTCGGAGACGGTCGCCACCGTTTGCCCCTGTAACGCATTACTGGTGGTCAGGATCGGGCTTTTACGTTGTTCGAACACGAAATTAAAAGAGGTCTTGTCCGGCAGCGTCCAGTTCCCCAGAAACAGCAGGGTATTCAGTACGCCATATGAGGTGTCATAATCCAACAGGCTCAGGAATGAACGGTTGGTTTCAAAGTACCGTATCTCGCCACCCACCGCCTGGCGGTCAAGTAGACCCTCGACGTTCTGCCGGATCACAAAGGTATTGAAGTCCCATTTGTTGGCGAAGCTGCCAAAATCGAAACTTGCGCCGTAGAATTCCTTGTCGGTCCTGATTTCATCCAGGTTCGATGACTCCACCGGATAACCGGTTACGATGTTCGCCCTGATGACAGGAGAAAACTGATAGCCCAGCAATACACCGTCGAATCGGCCCAGCACTCCACCCGTACTGCGTGATTGCCTGCCGAGCCGGCCTGATATATTCCATTGACGATCGGTTGCATCGAGATAAAGTGAAGTGATCCGGAACTCATTATCATTACTGTCCAGAAAATCCCAGATATAACCACCTGTGAAACGGCTGCGAACGTCGTAATCTCTGTTGCGCATACGGCTGGATATATCCAGGTCAGTTGCGAGTTCCGACTGGTTGACAGTCGTTCCGGTTGCATCGGTGGAACTCTCGTCGCGCCGGTAGTATTGAGAAAGACCGCCGTAAGTCTTCCACTCGGATTCCGTCTTGCGCTGCTTTGACTCACGTAACTTTTCCTGTGCCGGTTCAGTTGCCGTGATCAGCCCGGTCAGTCTTTGCCGTACCCGCTTGGCACCTTCCCCATCCGGATACAAGCTAAGATATTTTTCGTATTCCGCTATTGCATGGGCGTATTGTTTCTTGCGTTCCCTGGCAAGCCCGAGAAACTCGAGTGCATCCTGACGGTAGGGATGGTCCGGGTATTCGAGCACCTTTGTATAGATCATCACCGCCCTGCTGTTGTCCCCGTTTGCCATGCTTTGGCGTGCCTCTTCCATGGCGGTATGTCAGGTTCACTGGCGTCCTGTCGTGGTGGCGGATTCGACGCCGGAACTGTCGCATCTGAAGATGTAAACTCTATGGCAGTCGTGGCGGAACGTTCTTTTTCTGCTTCCGTTACCCTTGTGATCCAGCATCCCGGATAGCGGGTCGACAGGGACTCAAGAATCTTATCAGCAGTCTCCTTGTCGGGAAAGAATCCCACACGCAGACGGTACCATTGCGTGCCGTCCTTATCAAAACGTGAGGTATAGATACGATAGGTGTCGAACAGGGGATCGTGCCTGACGTTTTTGTTGTTAAACGGATCCAGTGAGGATGCGAGATTGATCGCGTATAGACCGCTCAGGTATTTCCTGTCGTTTGTTGCGAAATCCGATTCGGCATACCCGTGTATGGGATAGAGGGAGAACAGTACATAGAACAATGCAGCAAGGATACGTCCGCCCGTGACACTAGCAGCCATACTGTATAGTTCCTCCCAGTCTCTTCCTGTGTGAGACGCGCTTGCAGCTGGTATCCATTTGTTTCCTATTGTCTATGTTTGTAATCGGGCAGGTGGGGGCAGGAAGGTGTGTCTCCGGGTGCAGGATTGCGCAACGCTACCAGTATGCTGCGAAAATCCGCGCCCTGTCCGACCTCGAATCTGACCTCCCTGGTAAACAGCAGTCTCAGGTACGGGCCTCCTTCGATATCCCCTTCATAGATGACATCTTCCAGTGATGCCTTGCGAGAATGCGGTGGTGTGAACGATTCCCTGTCGAAGATTGACTCCTGTTCCAGCGGTCCGAGTGAGATCGGTTCGATCTGGATCTGCAGCTCATCGCCCTTTTCGAAAGGGAAATGCCTGACGTAACGTACCGGGAATGTAAAGCCGATGTGTACAGTTATGCAACCGTCCTTTTTCTCGATATGAACGTCATCCAGGATACGGTCGCGTGTGGGTTGAGCGGATGTGACTGCTGAAATGAACAATATACCGGTCAAAAGCCCGGTCATAGATTTTAATAATCTCATGTCGTTTCCTTGCTGTCTTTCGTTGATAGGCCCGCTTACCTTTGACCCGGCTTAATCAAAACTTCTGGCGCTGACCCGGTGGCAGCGGCCGCAATCCCGGTCCTGGCTCAGGGTGGTGTGCCTGTCCTCACCCGAGCGGTAGTCTCTTGCATGGCAGCCCGCGCAATCCGGCTGGTAGGCAGGTGAACTCCAGGTAACGATCTCGGTGTTGCTGCCGTGACAGTCGGTACATGCCAGGTTCCGGCGGTGATCGCCCGGATAGTCTGCAGAGGTATGACGAAATGTCAGCGGCAGCCAGGTAGATGTTCCGTGGCAGGCATTGCATTGCCGTGAGGTGATGAAGTGGTTGTTGGTCTTTCCGGTAGCCTGCGTACCGTTATGGCAATTGGAGCATGAGCCGCTGATATTGGCATGATCAAAGTTGGCGGGTACCCATGCCACGGTACTGTGGCAGTCGTCGCACTGTGCGGTCGTTACAAGGTGATCTCCCGGTTTGCCCGTGGCCCGACTGCCGTTATGACATGTGCTGCAGCTTCCGGGAGCAACGCTACTATGATCGAAAACAGCGGTATCCCAGTTGTTGGTGGTATGGCAATCGTCACAGAGATTGTTACTTTGTATATGATTGTTCGGCTTGCCCTGCGCGGTCTGGTTGTTGTGACAGCTGAAACATGTGCCGATGACGGCGAGATGATCGACGCGGATCACGGGGTTCCATGTCCGTGTCGAGTGACAATCGTCGCAGGTGTTGCTGCTCTGGATATGGGTGGATGACTTGCCCGTTGCCTTGGTTCCGTTGTGACAAGTCGAACACGATCCGGGTGCCACACCTGCATGATCGAAGACTGCCGCGTCCCAGTTGTTGGTGGTGTGGCAATCATCACAGAGATTACTGCTCTGGATATGGTTGTTGGGTTTACCGCGCGCAGTCTGGTTATTGTGACAACTGAAGCATGTGCCAATAACGGCGAGATGATCGACGCGCACGGAGTTCCATGAGCGGGTGTTATGACAGTCATCACAGGTCGCGGAGCTCTGAATATGGCGCGCTGGTTTGCCGCTCGCTTTGGTGCCGTTATGGCAGCTGGCGCATGTGCCGGGTGCGACATTACTGTGATCAAAGCGGGTGGATGACCAGTTGGTCGTGGAGTGACAATCATCACAACTTGCGTTAGTTGCCATGTGTTGGGACGGCTTACCCGACGCCATCATACCGTTATGGCAATTGGTGCAACTTCCGATAACCGCCACATGATCGACCCTGACTACAGGCTGCCAGGCATGCGTGGTATGACAGTCATCGCATGTATCGGTCGTGGGAATGTGACGATTTGATTTGGCCGAGGCACCGACACGACCCGCATTGGTATGGCAGCTGGAGCATTGGGTGGGCGTGCCCCTGAATACACCGCCGAGATGGCAGCTTTCGCAATCAACCCTGGCATGGGCACCGGTGAGAGGGAAGCCGGTCATGAAATGATCGAAGTTGGATTCCGGGGTTGCCGCTTCAATAACCGAAGTACTGAGCAATCCCGTCAACAAGATGAATAACAGCGACAGGAGCCTGATGTGGTTTACCGTTCTCACGTGTTCCATGTTTAAGCCTTTTGCCTTGAGGTTGATCAATTTAATGTTATATTCTTGAAGGACTCCGTCATGTGACAACGTTCACAACGCTGCCCGAAACGCCCGCCATGGATATCGTCATCCTGGTGACAGAAAGAACATGCCGTGGACAAGCGGATTCGTTTAGTGACGGGATCTTTGTGGCAGGCATGACAATCCAGACCTTCATGCTTGCCGTCAAGCTTGTAGTCGGTTTGGCGGTTGTGATCGAAACGCCAGAGTTTCCATCCATTCGGATTGTGACAGAGCTCGCATTCGTTGCCGAGCCGTTGCTTGTGCGTGTCATCAGCCCTGTGACAGGATTTACAGTCCAGTGGGGCACTCTTGAACGAAGCTGAAAGATGACATTCCTCGCACGGCGTGATGGCATGCTGTCCGATAAGCGGGAAACGGGTCAGGTCATGGTCAAATACAACCTTGTGGCCCCAGCTATTCTCGTTGTGGCAGCGCTCACATTGTTTGCCTTCCTGGCCTTTGTGTTTGTCGTCCATACGATGGCAGGAATAACAGTCCGTGCCGAGTTCTTCCTTGAACACATCCCCCTTGTGACAACCCCGGCATTCAACATCCTTATGTTTGCCTCGCAGCGGGAAATCTGATTTTTTATCGTGATTGAAAATCGCTTTGTCCCAGTCATTGAATCCATGACAGGTTCGACATTTTTTTCCATATTGACCTTTGTGATAATCATCATGTTTGTGACAGCTATAACATTCGGTACCGAGTTTGACACCGTACAATTTTCC
>Ga0315534_1000273_pt1 | contig 33997 bp, 32 predicted proteins | sample SalMarSW160240MG_FD_203094 | JGI IMG/M metagenome (GOLD analysis project Ga0315534, IMG submission 203094) | Salt marsh sediment microbial communities from the Plum Island Ecosystem LTER, Massachusetts, United States - Salt Marsh Sediment SW1602-40 ...
AGACCCACGTGGAGGCCAGCTTGCCCAAGTCGCCAAGGGCTTCCGACTTGCCCTTGACGTTGAGCTCGGCAAAACAGCAGAACAGCTCAACGGACCAGTTCTTCGTAAGATAGTAGTTGATCATCAGCGTCGGAATGACTGTGTCATTCACTTCCGCCTGGCCAAGTGGCGTTGAAATTCCGTCAACCGTCGTCGACGTGGTTTTGTCATCGAAAATGACGCCGGTTACACCCACTTTCACTTGTAGGTTGCCGTTGCTGTCTCCGGCGCTCGCCGGAGCGATGGCTGCCATACCCACGATCACCGCTACCGCTGCAATCCAGTACTTCTTCAATCCCGTCATAATCCTACCAGCCCCCAATTCGGCCCTTCGTCATCTGCAGGCTCCCGCGTGGGAATCACCCGCACCCTGATCAACACTCTTTTCGGAATCGGCCCTCACGCACAGCGATCAAGGCGGCTTTGGGCTGATTCAGATCAGGCAAGGGCGCAAACGGTCCGTGGTGTGGCACGCTTGACACGAGAATCCTTGACGAAAGTCAAATGCACCGCGCACCAACCGCGCGCCGCTTGATCCAGTCGGGCCCTTCGTCACACCCCCGAATTCCTTGACTTGGATCAAGGCGGCACATTCCCGGCTCTACGAGTGTTCACTCGACAAACGACTCCCGGCCACCGCGAATGCAAAGCGCCAACGTGATCCCGCAAGCGCCTCTTAGACATAGATCTCCGCAGTCGGTCGCACCCGACCATCCTTCGGCTGAATCGAGGCAGAGCCTCATCGAGTCGTTGCATCAAACCGCCACGACAATTCGTGCTCGGCGGCGTCAACAGTTGCCGCTGAGCAACGGGGACTGCGATGTGGTCTACGTCATCGGCACCGGCTTGGCCTTGCTCGAGACCGCGCTCGCGGACAACCGGCGCCAGATTTTGACGCTGTTTTACCCGGGCGACATTGTGCATGCGGGGCTGATCCCACCGTTTCCGGTCCCCGTTTTGGCAACTGCCACGGCTTCAGAGATGTGGCGCATGCCTTTGGCCGTGTTTGAGTCGCGAGTCGGCAATGCACCGCAAATTGCCTTGGCAGTGCACCGCCAGCTCGCCGACAAGCAGTCACGCGACGTGTTGCACATCGCGATGATCGGCACTCTCGACGGGGAAGAACGCGTTGCCTCGTTCCTGATTGAGCTCGCGTTGCGGGTCGGCAGTCCGAGCGCAAATGGTGTCAGCTTCGAGATCCCGCTCTCGCGGACCGAAATCGCTGACTACTTGTCGCTGAATCCCGATACGCTGAGCCGGATCATGTCGCGCCTGAAGTCGCGGGGCCTCGTGATGCAGACCGGCAGAGGCCGGGCGCTCTTGCCCGACTGGAAGGCTCTGTGCGCGCGCAGCCCGATCGCGGAGCCTTTGATTGCGGTCCACCAAAATCAGGACATCAAGAACGCGATTTGCTGAGGGGGCCGCCGACACCTATTCGGTGCTCGGCTCCTCGCTCCCGCCGTTCTCGTCCGTGCCGTGTTCGTCCTCGCCGTTTTCTGCCTCATCGGGAATGCGCTCAACGGAGACGACGTGCTCATCCACATCGGTCTTGAAGACCGTAACGCCTTGGGTGTTGCGCCCTGCAATGCGCACGTCATTCACGGGGCAGCGAATGAGCTGTCCGGCATTGGTAACAAGCATGATCTGGTCGTTTTCGGCGACGGGGAAAGACGCAACAAGCGGTCCATTGCGCTCGTTAACGACCATCGCGACGATCCCTTTGCCGCCGCGTCCCGAGGTCCGATACTCGTACGACGAGCTGCGCTTACCGAACCCCTTCTCGGAAACGGTCAGAACGAACTGCTCTTTTGCGCCGAGTTCGGCAAACCGCCCCGACGTCAGCTCAGTGGCAGCTCCGCCCTCGGCCTCAACCTCGGAAGCGCCCTCGGCGATTTCCTCACCTTGCGCGCGCCGCAACATGACCGCCTGCCTCAGATAAGCTGCACGCTCAGCCGGTTCCGCATCTACGTGGGTGAGGATCGCCATGGAGATCACGTGATCTCCGCTCTCGAGCTTGATACCACGCACGCCATCGGACCCGCGGCCCTTGAAGAGACGCACGGCGTCCTTCAACAGAAAGCGAATGCACTGGCCCTGAGCCGTCGTGAGAAGCACGTCGTCTTCTGGCGTACAGATGTGGACCGCAACGATCGAGTCGCCCTCGTCCAACTTCATGGCGATCTTGCCGTTGCGATTGATGTTCTCAAAATCCGTGAGGGCGTTGCGGCGCACGTTGCCTGTGCGGGTTGCAAAGGCGAGCTGCAGGGACCCCCACGTCTCAGGGTCCTCGGGAAGGGGGAGGATGGATGTAATCACTTCCCCTTGCGTCAGCGGCAGAAGGTTGACCAGAGCCTTGCCCAGGGCTTGCGGCGTGGCGGCAGGCAGACGCCACACCTTCATGCGGTAGCACATACCGCGAGACGAGAAGAACAAGACGGGCGTATGTGTTGAGGCGACAAACAGCTGCGTAACGACATCCTGCTCGCGGGTCGTGACACCGGAGCGCCCCTTGCCGCCGCGGCGCTGCGCACGATACGTCGCAAGCGGAACGCGCTTGATGTAACCCTTCAACGAGACCGTCACCACGCAGTCCTCGCGTTGGATCAGGTCCTCATCATCGACCTCGCCTTCCATATCGACGATTTCGGTTTTACGCGGGGTCGCAAACTCCGCTTTGATGTCGTTGAGTTCCTTTTTTACGATCTCGACGACGCGCATGCGCGACGCGAGGATCGCCAAATATTCCTTGATCTCCTCGCCGATCTTCTTGAGCTCATCACCGATCTCATCGCGCCCTAGCGCGGTCAAACGAGCAAGGCGCAATTCCAGGATCGCCTTGGCCTGCTCCTCTGAAAGCCGGTAAGTGCCCTTGTCAGACACCTTGTGGCGAGGATCGGCGATCAGCTCGACGAGCGGGGCGATGTCGCGGGCCGGCCAGTCGCGCGTCATCAATTGCTCTCGCGCCTCGGCAGGACTTGGCGCATGGCGAATGAGCTTGATGACCTCATCGATATTGGCAACGGCAATCGCGAGACCGACAAGAACGTGAGCGCGGTCGCGCGCCTTGTTGAGCAAGTACTTGGTGCGCCGGCTCACCACCTCCTCACGGAAGACGGTGAAAGCCTCGATCATGTCCTTGAGGTTCAGACTCTCCGGCCGCCCGCCGTTGATGGCAAGCATGTTGGCGCCGAATGTGGTTTGCAGGTCCGAGAAGCGCCAGAGCTGGTTGAGCACGACGTCGGCGACCGCATCGCGCTTTAGCTCAATAATGATGCGCATACCTTCGCGGTTCGACTCATCCCAAATGTCGGAGATGCCTTCGATCTTCTTGTCGCGAACGTGGTCGGCAATCTTCTCGATCAGAGTGCGCTTGTTGACCTGGTAGGGGATCGCCGTGATGACGAGTGCGGTGCGATCCTTACGGATCTCCTCGACCTCCACCTTGGCGCGCATGATGATCGAGCCGCGACTCTTGTGATAGGCAGAAAGAGCGCCTGTGCGCCCCAGAATGAGGGCGCCCGTCGGGAAATCCGGCCCAGGAATGATCTGGCACAGCTCGTCTATCGAGATTTCCGGATTGTCGAGGTGCGCAAGGCACGCGTCGATCACTTCACCGAGATTGTGCGGTGGAATGTTGGTCGCCATACCCACCGCAATACCGCCCGCGCCATTGACGAGTAGGTTGGGATACTTGGCCGGAAGAACGCTTGGTTCCTCCAGAGTGCCGTCGTAGTTTTCGCGAAAGTCGACGGTGTCCTTGTCGAGGTCGTCGAGCAGATTCATGGCCACCTTGTTGAGGCGGCATTCGGTGTAGCGCTCGGCCGCGGGAGGATCGCCGTCCAACGAGCCGAAGTTGCCTTGCCCGTCGATCAGGGGCAGGCGCATGGAGAAATCCTGCGCAAGGCGCACCAGAGCATCGTAGATGGCAAGGTTGCCGTGCGGGTGATATTTGCCCATCACCTCGCCGACGACGCGCGCGGACTTCACGTGCTTCTTGTTGGGCTCAAGGCCCAACCCTATCATGCCAAAGAGGATGCGGCGGTGCACGGGCTTCAGCCCATCGCGCACGTCGGGGAGCGCGCGAGAGACGATAACGCTCATCGCGTACTCAAGGTAGGAGCGCTTCATCTCATCTGAGATGGACACCGGGCGGATGTCGCTTGGCTCCCCGCCAACTGGTGTTTGGTCGTCGGTTCCGTCGGCCACGTTCTAGTTGTCCGTAAATTAGGCAATGCACGCCGTTGCGGCGCGCTTTTGGTCCGCTGAATTGTCGAGTCAGACTAACACATGCCGATCGGCGGAGCCAACGGTACTCGCAAGCGCAATCTGTTTTCGGTCTCGGCTTTTCCCAATAAAACCAGCAGTTTACACAGACGGCCAGTTTGCCGCATCTGTGTGTGCAATTGACTTGTCCACGACACACAGACCCGCTAGACCGCACGTGCGCCGACATCCCACAAGAAGTGGTATTCGAAGCATTGCGCGACGCGTTGTGCGCACACCGGTCGAAGAGGAGCGAATTGAAATGAAGAGAAGCGTGTTGACCTTGGCGGCAGTGGCACTCCTGACGCTTCCAACCTTAGCCCAAACGACCGTAGCCGAGGAGGGCGTCTTCCTTTCAACCCAAGGTGAGGGTGAATACCTTGCCAAGGATCTTCTGCTCACCGTTCAGGTGCAAAACGCAGACGGGAAGATCATCGGCGACATTGAGGATCTCATTCTCGACGAGAACAACCAGGTCGTCGGCGTTGTGATGGGAACCGGCGGGTTTGCCGGATTTGGCGAAAAGCGTGTGGCTGTTCGGCTCTCCGCACTGCAGATTAAGAACGAGGACGGAACGGTGACCATCGTTCTGCCGCAGGCCACCAAAGAAACGCTCGATGCGCTTGACTCGTTCAAACGTACCAAGCCGCCCAAGTCACTACTCGACCGTGCCATCGCCAAGGCAAAGGAGCTGAGCGACAAGGGCGCAGTCACGGCCAAGGACGCCTACGAGAAGGCCAAGAAAGACGCCGGCCCCACCCTCGAAAAGGCCAAGCAGACCGCTAAGGAGGTCTACGAGGACGTCAAGGAAAAGACCGCCCCGGCCCTCGAGCAGGCGCAAGAGGCAGCAAAGGATGCTTACAACAAGGCTCGCGAGGCAGTCGAAAGCCCGCCGGCAGAGTCCCAAAGCGGTGATTCAGAGAGCGCTGCGCCGAGCGAGGTGACCCCCGCACCGGAAACCAGCGAACCTGCAACGCAGCCCTAAGCAGATCAAAGCCGGCTGCCCCAACAAAAAAGAGCCCCGCATCGCGGGGCTCTTCGTCTTTAGTGGTGGGCTCGATATCAGCGGCGGCCGTCGACGCAAAGCTCCGGACGTCGGCCCCCAAAGTTTGGAATTGATCCGTATGTCAGCTCGATCTGCTTGATCGCCCGCTTGTTCCTGCCGCTGAGAGGAAGCGGTTTGGTTTCGCTACCGGCCCTAATTTGGCTGCGGACCCGCAGGCTATCGGGCTGGCCACTGCCGTAGACGACCGTCAGATCATACACATAAACATTGGCCCCGTTTGCGCGCAGGCGGATCGCATCAAACCGTCCTTCGTTTCTTCCGACGCGGATGACATCCCGGTCGGCGCCAATGCCGACGTTTTGACAGCCGAGTTTTTCCCAACGCTGGCGCGGCGGCGGAGGCGGACGCGGTGCCCTCGCCTTTTCGCCGTAAACCTCGATGATGCCGGCACGTCCGGAGCCGGGTCGGCTGCGGTAGACCATTTCGACGTGCTCGATGCCACGATTGCGACCCGATAGGACCAGCGGCTTTGTCGCTTGGTCCTTGTCGAGACGCTGGCCGAGGCGGAAGACCTGCGCTTTGCCATTGTTGTAGGCCACGCGCACGCTGACGATGTAGACGCTCTGCCTCCTGGCCTCCAGCCTGATCTTCGTAAACGGACCCGAGCGTGCGCCGACGATAACGGTGTCGAGGTTGGTGCCGTAGCTGCCAATGCGCTGCTTGCCGATGAGCTCCCACTTCGGGGCTGGATCGCCAAACACCTCAACGACAGCGCGCCCACCTCGCGCACGTCCAACAATTACGATCTGCTGGATGGCGCGATTGCCGCCCTGCAAGTCGATAGGCCGTGTCCTTTGCCCCTCGCGCAGCGTGTCGTTCAAACGAACATTCTGGGCCTGGCCATTTCCGAACACGATCCGCAACGAATTGATGCTGACCCGCCCGGAAGCGACGCTCAATACGACTCTTTCGAATCGGCCTTTACCGACTCCGACATTTATCTCATCACGATCGCGGCCATAACCTCCGATGCGGGTGGCACCTAAGAGTTCCCATCGCCATTGGTCCCAATTGGCGCCGCCGCCCCGTTGTGCGGCCGCAGGTTCTATGACCACCAGAAAGATGCTCAAAAAAGCCGACAACGCTACGCCGATTGTTCGCCACATGGGTCAACATCCTCCTGGGTCTTATTGAGGGCCGGCTGGCCATAGACTTCGGTGGCAATTTGCACGGCACGATCGACAAAATTGTGATAGTTCACCGCATATGTTCGATTGCGTCCGTTCGTGCTGAGCGCATGGAACCGGCGGCACGAACTTTGACGGCCGCCAGTCGACTGAAGCCCTCCTGAAGCGATCAAGGAAAGAGGCGTGGCATCAAGTAGCTCGAAGACTGTCGTGATAATTGCCCTGGTGGCCAACCTCGGCATTGCCGTGGCGAAGTTCGTGGCAGCGGCGTTGTCTCAATCCTCAGCGATGTTGTCGGAGGCCATCCACTCCCTGGTCGACACATCCAACCAGGCACTGTTGTTGTATGGCCTCCATAGGTCGCAAAGACCGGCAGACGAGCACCACCCCTTCGGCTATTCGAAGGAAATTTACTTCTGGAGCTTCGTCGTCGCCGTGTTGCTGTTCTCGATGGGCGCCGGCGTCTCGATCTATGAAGGCATCGCCAAGCTCCGCGATCCTCATCCGGTTTCCGAGTTCTGGATCAGCTATACGGTTCTGGGTATCGCGATCGCCCTCGAAGGCTACTCGGCCTACAGGGCCATGATGGCGTTTGAATCCTATCGTGGTACGCGAAGCTGGTTTGCCGCGTTGCGCGCTTCCAAGGACGCTGCACTCTTTACAGTCCTGCTTGAGGATATTGCGGCGGTCTCCGGCCTGCTCATCGCTCTCGTCGCGCTCATTTGCGTTCAGACATTGGGTTGGGAGCGTGCCGATGCCGTTGCGTCCATCATGATTGGCGGCATACTTGCCACCGTTGCCGCGTTCATGAGCATCGAGGTCAAAGGTCTTCTCGTCGGCGAGGCCGCAAGTCCCAAACTGCAGTCGGGCATCCAGGCCATCTTCAAAAAGCAGATCAAGGCAACCGGTCCGCTTCTTGCCATCAACGAGATCCGGACCATGCACCTTGGACCGCAAGATGTGCTCGTTGCAGCAAGCGTCGACGCCGTCGACGGCATCCCGGCGGAGAAAGTCGAAGAGGTGACCTCCGAGCTGGAGCGCACGATCAAGGCGAAGTATCCCGAGGTGCGCCGCCTGTTTATCGAAACGCAATCGGTGAAAGGTCACGAAGCGTCAGTCGCGGCTCAGAGTGAAACTTCGAAAAAGAACAAATCCTCCCGCACAGCCGGCACAAAGGCCAAGAGTGCGCCGCGTACGCAGACCACCGCCAGCCGCTCAAAACCTGCCACCGCCAAGCCTCAGACCGCGACAGCCGGCAGTGCCAAAGGGCAGGAAAAGAACGAAGCCGCACCGCCAGCCCGCAAGACGCCCAGTCGAGCCAAGCGCCAAACCGACGCGGACTGATCTCAGTCCGCCCGGTCAGGCGCACGTCTTGTGTTGTGCGTGACAGCCGCTGTTAGAACGGGATCTCGTCGTCTAGCTGCTTGTCGAAACCACCCTTGGACGACGCGCTCTTGCCGCCCCCGCCATTGCCATTGTCGGAGCCGCCATAGTCAGCCTGGCCGTTCTCCTGCATCCCCGAGCTTGAGCTGCGTCCATCCAACATGGTGAGATTGCCGTTGAAGCCCTGAAGGACGACTTCCGTAGAGTAGCGATCCTGCCCGTCCTGGCCCTGCCACTTGCGCGTCTGCAGCGAGCCCTCAACAAAGATCTTGGCGCCCTTCTTGAGATACTGCTCGGCGATCCGGCACAGGTTCTCGTTGAAGATGACGACGGAGTGCCACTCTGTCTTTTCGCGGCGCTCACCCGTGGCCTTGTCGCGCCAGGTATCGGTCGTCGCTATGCGCAAGTTGGCGATCGGTCGTCCATCCTGCGTGCGGCGGATTTCGGGGTCCTTACCGAGATTGCCAATCAGGATCACCTTGTTCACGGAACCGGCCATGCGTTGCACTCCTCATATCTGGGCGCCCCGATGCTCGACCGGTACACCACAAAGTTCTTTCTCGCGGCTCCCAGCGCCAGTGCTGGATGGAACCGCAGCCTCCTCGACTCAAATCGAACTCTAGTCCGACGCAGCTCGGACGCCTTGCCCGCGTTGGGCTTGTCCACGGCTTTCAGAGCGTGCACGGGCCCATGCTTCAACGAAGCGCGGACACCTGTATGTTCTCATTATGTTCTATAATAAGGCAGGCCTAAGGACTTGCCAAGGCCCCTGCTTCGACCGGTGCTGGTACGATGACCTGCTGCTGCTCGTTTCGGGCTTGCTCGGCCACGGTCGACAGAGCATGCAGCACGTCTGCCGGCGTATTCCTGGAGGCAATACAGGATCTGTCTCTTAGTCCGTCATAAAGAGCGACAACGTCGCCGCGGAACTGCTGACTGATGGCCCGCCGTGAAACACCCGTTGCGATCGACCCATCGCTCCAGAGGGGACTGCACATCAGCTTGGTGAGATAGGTTGTGAGCTGAATGCTGTACGCACCTGAGGATCCTGGACCGGATGCGCCGACATAGCTTTGCCAACGCCGGTAATCGGGGCTGCCCTTCCATTTGGCGCCCGCTTGCGAGTCGAGCAGCGGCTTCGCCGTTTCTTGATGACGGGCACTGGCATCTGGATCATTAGCGCCGACCGCATCAATTGCAGTTTTGAGAAAGGCCTTATCGTCCTCGGTCACGACAGAGACGGTGAGATCCGAATAGTCGGTCAGGCCGCTGGCATCCCGGGATGGTGGTGGTGTGAGCCAGAGCGCGACCCCGCGCAGGTCGGCGCCATCGATCTTGGCGCCCGCCAAATTCGCCCCCTGCAGCTTAGCGCGCCGCAGGCTTGCCCCTTCAAGATCGGCATCGCTGAGAAGCGCGCCTTGAAAATTGGCAAAGTCCAGAACCGAGCCCTGCATGTCCGCGCCCGAAAAGTCTGCGAACTGCAGTTGCGCGCCGTTCATATCGGCACCCTGCAAAGAAGCATTGAGGAAGTTTGTGCCCTGAGCCTGGACACCACCGGTCATACTAGCCTTTTGTAGTTCTGCGTTCTTGAAGCTCGCCCCTATTAGCGTCGCATTCTCGAGTTGCGCGCCTTGAAGGTTGGCTCCATCGAACTTCGAACCGCTGATGTTGATCCCCGACATACGCGCGCCTTCCAGCTTTGCACGCGTAAAGTCGGCTGAAGCTGCCGTAGGGCACTTGGCAGCCTTACGGTCGTTATACAACAGCAAGACGTCCAACTCCGCACAGCCCATCCACGCCTGCCGCAGGTCAGCGCCTGCCAGACTGGCGCCATTGAGGTTGGCATCCGTCAAATCCGCCCCGCGCAAGTCAGTGCGGTCAAGCTTGGCGTATCGCAAGTCGCGGCCGCGCAGGCTGATCGTTTTCTCACCGGTTCGAATGTCGTTGTCGTGAACGAGATCGGCGTCGGTGACGTTCAAGTTGCGGCTAAAGACGCCGAACAGCGTTCCATCCGAGCGTTGGGCCACGAAGGGCAGTGCAAAACCGCTTTGATGGGTCGGCGAGCCCAAGTCGACACCCCACATCGCCATGAACTCACGGCTGTAGCGGTCGAGTGATTTGCCAGGCACGGTCGCTGCGAAAAAGGACAGATAGGCCACCAGAGCAAGAACGAGAGCGGTGACAAAGGACACGAGCGGATGAGCGACTGTGATGCGCCAGAATGCGCGCGGGAACGACGTCTCGGCCCGCATGAGGAACACGCCGATCAACAGCAGCATGGTAATGTCGAAGACGAGCGCGATGCGATTGATCCAGGTGATCGTCTCATTGTGATAGGGCAGGAACGACACCTGCATGTAGAGCAGAAGCACGACGGGCAGAATGACGATCGTCAGCCACAGCATGATGTGCAGGAAGCCGCTCATAATGAAACTGCGGTGGGGCCCGGCAATTGCCTGCACAAAGAAGAAATTGTGGAGTTCGAGGCGCAAGGGATGTGTGCGTTTGCTGGTGGTTTCCAGAAGACGGATGGCGTGATCGAACTCGAGGGTCTTTTTGGCCAACAGCACCAACTGCGCCAGGATGCCCAGATGAAAGAGCACCAGCACGACGGGCGCGAACTGGAAGAACTGCTTGAGCTGGATATTGACCTGAAGGATCGGCAGCTGGACGGGCGTCTCCAAGAGGATCGCCTCGTGCGTAACCCCGGCTACGGCCACCATGAGATAGGTCATGATGGCCAAAAAGATCAGCCAGCCAGTGTGCGCCTGGTCGCTTGAGCGGTTGACGGCCTCAAGGAGGCTGTACGGGTTGACGGGCGTTTCGGAGTCTGGAGTTGTCTGAGTCATTTCCACCATGAGGTACGCCCCTAACAAACACGCGACGCGCGGAATGCGCCAGACATTAGCGGAGAAAGTGTGACATAGCATACGCCGAAGTGCATGATACACGCCTCAGCACTTGCTCTCTCCCCCCGTACATTGCATGAGTCAACCGCGACTCGGTTGCTCTTGCCCGTTCTGATCTGCTTTGGCGGGCGTTCTTGCTGCTGATTGGAGGCCCAACGCGTGAGCGCTCAGCTCTATAATTGTGCGAAATGCCCCGGCTATTGCTGTTCCTACCCGCTCATCGCACTCGACAAGCGTGATGTCGAACGGCTGGCCAAGCATCACGATATGTCATTCGATCAGGCAAAACGCACCTTCACGAAGGAGGCCCATGGCCGCAAATATGCCATGCGCCGCAAAGCCGATGAGATATACGGCCGTATTTGCCGCTTTTTTGACACCGAAAAGCGCCGCTGCACCATCTATGAAGCGCGCCCCAGTGTCTGCCGGTCCTTTCCCGGCAGCGGCCGATGTGGCTACTACGACTTCCTGAGTTTCGAGCGCCGCGCACAGGATGACCCTGAATTCGTTGCTCTGACGGACCACACTACCTAGTGCGGGCGTTTTCCTGCCTATCCACTCAGCGCGGATTTTGCATCTGCAGCATCGGTGCGCCCTGTCAGTCCCTGCGCCAGTGCCACCCGATCAAGCTCGCCTTCCCATGCCGCAACGACGATCGTGGCCACCCCGTTGCCGATGAAATTGGTGAGCGCCCTGCATTCGCTCATGAATTTGTCGATCCCCAGCACGATCGCCATGCCTGGCACCAGAGCCGGGTTGACGACAGCCAATGTGGCCGCCAGCGTGACAAAACCAGCGCCCGTGACGCCGCTTGCGCCCTTGGATGTCAGCATCGCAACGCCCAGGATCGTGAGCTGCTGACCGATCGTGAGGTCGACGCCAAGCGCTTGGGCAATGAACAGTGTTGCCAGCGTCATGTAGATGTTGGTGCCGTCTAGGTTGAAGGAGTAACCCGTCGGCACAACCAGCCCAACGACCGACTTTGAGCATCCAAGCCGCTCCAGCTTCGCCATCAACTGGGGAAGCGCGCTTTCCGATGAACTCGTAGCGAGCACGATTAGGATCTCATCGCGGATGTAAGCGATGAAATTCCAGATGCGGAAGCCCGCTGCCCATGCGACAGCGCCCAACACGACAAAGATGAACAAGGCGGCGGTCGCATAGAACGTGAGGATCAAGCCCAGCAGATTTCCGATCGCTTCGGGACCATACCGACCGATCGTGTAGGCCATGGCGCCAAATGCGCCGATCGGTGCGGCCTTCATGACCACGGCAATCACCCCGAAAAAGGCATGACCGACGTCATCGACCAACGAACGCACAGAGCGACCGCGCTCACCGAGCAGCATCAGCGCGAAACCGAAAAGCACCGAAAAGAGCAGAACCTGGAGAATTTCACCTTCGGCGAACGCGCCGACGACGGTATCGGGGATGATGTGAAGAATGAAATCGACCGGCTTTTGAGCTTCGGCGCGGCTGGCATATTCGGCGACGGCCTCGGCGCTCGCCGTACCGCCGAAGTTGGCCCCCGGTTGAACGACGTTACCGACAATCAGGCCGATGATTAGCGCCACCGTCGAGACGACTTCAAAATAGATGAGCGCCTTGACGCCAACCCGGCCGACTTTCCGCGCATCATCGATATGGGCGATGCCCGAGGCAACTGTGCAGAAGATGATGGGCGCGATGACCATCTTGATCAGCTTGATGAAGCCATCGCCCAGCGCCTTGACCCAATCGCTCTCCGCGATGTCAGGAGCAAGCCATCCCAACAAGAACCCCAGCGCGATAGCGACAAGCACCTGCACATAGAGCTGCTTGTAAAAGGGCTTATGCTTGTCTCGCGCACCCGTCGTCGCCATTGGATCGCCCTCCTGATCGCAGCCCTATCCGCGGAGCGATCTAAGCAATTCGCACACAGCGCAGCAATCGCGCCGCTAGGACGGATCAGGTCATGGCGTTGGGGCAGCAATCTCGGGCGAGCGAACATGCTCGGGGCGCACGCCGACACCGACGAGCCGGGCGGGGAACTGCTGCAGCCAGGGGCAGCGATCAACCAGGCGTAAAATGGCCGGCGGGTTCAACGGCGCGGTACTCTTCAATACCGGCTGGACGATGCGGTTCTGTGCAATCACCTGCAACCTCTGAGTGACGCGCACTGGGAACATCCGACGCTTCTCGACGGCGGCCAGATCGGACTCGCTCAAGGTTCCCTCTTTCAGAGGTCGCCAAAGGATATTGGCCGCCGCGACCGCATCCTGAATGGCCAGATTGATGCCGACCCCGCCAATCGGTGACATCGCGTGCGCCGCATCGCCAATACACAGGAGGCCCGGCTCGTACCATTTGCGCAGCCGGTCGACCCGGACCGTCAGCAACTTCACGTCATCCCACGATTTGAGCTCGTCCACGCGACCCGCCAAGAACGGCAATGTACGAGCGATCGTCTCGCGGAACGCGGGAAGGCCCGCTGCGTGAACCTTGTCCGAGGCTCCCTTCGGGATGACATAGGCAAGCTGCCAGTAATCCCCGCGATCGAGCATCGCGAAAAAACTGCCTGCATCGAGCCGACCACCCGTTCCCGGGTCTCCCGGTTCGCGTGAAATGCGCATCCAAAAAACATCGATAGGCGCACCGATATCCTCCACAACGAAGCCAGCCCGTTCGCGCACCGTCGAATGGCGTCCATCGCACCCGACGACCAGATCGGCATTGACCTGCAACGGGCCATCAGGTGTGTCGGCGCGCACGCCGGTGACCCGCCCATCCGCTTCGATGATCTCGGTCGCGTTTGCCTGCATATGAAGATGAAACGTCGGGTAGGCACGCGCGTGCTCGGTCAGGAAGTTCAGAAAATGCCATTGCGGCATCATGGCGATGAAGGCGCGGTGCGCGGGCAGGAAAGAGAAATTTGCGATGGTGATCGGCGTTTCTCCTATCTTCACGCCGAGCTGCCTGACAGGATTGTGGGGAAGCTTGAGGAACTCATCCAAAAGACCGAGCTCCTCCATCACCTCCAATGTCGATGGGTGGATCGTGTCGCCGCGAAAGTCGCGTAGGAAGTCTGCGTGCTTTTCTAGAACGACGACGTCGATGCCCGCCCGCGCCAGCAAGTACCCGAGCATCACGCCGGCAGGCCCACCTCCCACGACACAGCACCTCGTCGAGAGCCTCATCGGCTCATCCCCCTCGGACTGGACTCATTTCTCTAGGCCGCACGCCTTCATGAGGTCTTCAAGATTCTGCTTCGAGGCAGCGTCTGCTGCATCGACTTCTGCCTTAGGGATGCCGCTCTGTATCAACCCTTTGGTGAGCGCGACGATCTTCGTCGGGCTGCCCTCGAACCCGGCCGTGAGCACCAGGCGGTCAAAGCGCGAGATGTCGGTCCCCGCCTTGTCGGCCACACACGTGCAGGCATTCTTGTCGTCCGTCGGCGCTTTCATGTTCTTCTGACACGCCGCGATCAGGGTCTGGCGTTCCTCGGCAGGATAGGCCCCGCCGACTTTCAAATCGGCCGCGGTAAGCTTCACGGGTTCGACATTCTGGGCCCAGAAGTAGCCGCCGATAACAATGGCGAGCACAATAACAAACAGAACGCCGAAGATGATCAGGATCCACTTGAGCACGGACATGGCACTGGTACTCCACTGATGGGGGACAGCTTAAGCTTCCGATACCACTCTTTGAGTGGACCTAGCACGCTGCAGATGGATCTCCTACCGCTTGAGATCCAGGACCGGATGTTGCGCGCTTCAACGCAAGCAGCACGAAGCCGATGACCGGCAGAAAGATGTCAGTATAAAACACGGTGCCGGCGTTGCCCGGCGCGAAGTTGTCAGCCGTGAGCATCTGATAGACGTGGCCACCAGCAGCTCCCCAAAGAAAACAGGCCGGCCCAATAATGGCGGCAAGCCGCACAGTCCAATTGCCCTTGAAGGCCAAGAGCCCGACTGCCGCGAAGCCGAGACTGGCAAAACCCACTTCCGCCTGAAAGGGACTGTCGGCCCAGCCGATGAATTCGGCCGCCATCTCACCGAAGAAGACGTGGACAACGAAATTGTAGAAGAAGCCGATCGCGATTGAGCACAAGATGAAATAGGCGAGAAGCTCTTCGACCACCATCGCGAAGGTGATGCCGCCCCGCCTCATCCCGATTGCTACGGCGGCGGCTATCGCGCTCAAAATAAGCAAGCTTAGCGTAGCGTTGCGAAGAACGATCGCAATCAGTTCGTCCACGGTCCTAGTCCCTCAGCGGCCGGCGTCTTTTCGCTGAATCATACGTCCACGGCCCTAAGCAATCGTGACTCAAACGTTCGCAGCTGCACCAAATTTGTCACCGCGGCCGGCAGCATTCTCGGCGATCGCCTCTAGCCGTCCCTTAATTGTAATGTTATAACCTTTTGTGTTAGAAACGACAGAGCAATGCGAGGACCTATGAGGAAGCGCTCCATCCTAATCGCCGCCGCAGCCTTGCTGGTGATCCCAGCCGCCGCCGGCGCCGTAACCGTTAAGAACACCGGCAAGGCCGACTACACGATCGGCGTTGACCGGGGCAATGCCGAGGAAACCAAGACCGTCGCCGCCGGCAAAGCCGAGACCTTCGAGTGCAAACAGGGCTGTGGCGTCACCGGTCCCTGGGGCTTCTCCTGGATGGTCGTCGAGGACGACACGATCGAGTCCGACGGCACGAACTTGAGCCACCCCAAATAATCGGTTCTTGCGAACGATCTCCGTTCGCAGGTCGCGGGACACCCGTCTCCCGCGGCCTTTTTTTGTGCGATGAGACGCCGTGGCCCGGGGCGCGGCGGCAGGCTCCATTGCCGCCGGGGTCGCCCTTCGCTACCTAAGTCCCATGCAAAAGCGTACCCGCAAGCCCCGCAGCGCCGGCCCGGCCAAGTCCGTTTCAGCGGCGGATCTGACCAAGACCATTCACGTCCGCGGGGCGCGCGAGCACAACTTGAAGAACGTCAACCTTGAGATCCCCCGCGACGCGCTGGTCGTGTTCACGGGCCTGTCGGGCTCGGGCAAGTCCTCGCTCGCGTTCGATACGATCTACGCCGAAGGCCAGCGCCGCTATGTCGAAAGCCTGTCGGCCTACGCGCGCCAGTTCCTCGAGATGATGCAGAAGCCGGATGTCGACCACATCGACGGCCTGTCGCCCGCCATCTCGATCGAGCAGAAAACGACCTCGAAGAACCCGCGCTCCACCGTCGGCACCGTCACCGAAATCTACGACTACCTGCGCTTGCTGTTCGCGCGCGTCGGCGTGCCCTACTCGCCCGCAACGGGTCTGCCGATCGAAAGCCAGACCGTCTCCCAGATGGTCGACCGCGTGCTGGAGCTCAAGGAAGGCACGCGCCTCTATCTGCTCGCCCCCATCGTGCGCGGTCGCAAGGGCGAGTTCAGAAAAGAGCTGGCCGAGTGGCAGAAGAAGGGCTTTCAGCGCGTCAAGATCGACGGCACGTTCTACGAGATCCCCGACGCGCCCAAGCTCGACAAGAAGTACAAGCACGACATCGACGTGGTGGTAGACCGTCTCGTCGTGCGCGGCGACATCAAAACCCGCCTCGCCGACTCCTTCGAAACGGCACTCGGCCTGTCCGACGGTATCGCCATCGCCGAACTGGCCGACAAACCGCTTCCCGCCAAGGAAACAAAGGGCGCCAACAAGTCCAAAAACGACACGCACGAACGGGTCGTATTCTCCGCACGCTTTGCCTGCCCGGTCTCCGGCTTCACCATCGACGAGATCGAACCGCGGCTGTTTTCGTTCAACGCGCCTGCCGGCGCCTGTCCCACCTGCGACGGGCTGGGCACCGAACTGCAATTCGAGCCCGACCTCGTCGTCCCCGACCCCTCGCTCCCGCTCGGCGAAGGCGCAATTCTCCCCTGGGCGCGCACGGGCGCTTCCTCGCCCTACTACGAGCAGACGCTGGAAAGCCTCGCAAAACACTACAAGGTCTCGATGAAAACGCCGTGGGAGCGCCTGCCCAAGCACGTGCAGCTGGCACTCCTCTACGGCTCGGGCGACGAAGAAGTGACCTACACCTACTGGGACGGCACGCGCAATTATAAGACCCACAAACCGTTCGAAGGCGTGATCGGCAACATTGAGCGGCGCTGGCGCGAGACCGAATCAGATTGGGTGCGCGAGGAGCTGTCGCGCTATCAGGGCTCCCACCCGTGCGACGCGTGCGGCGGCTACCGCCTCAAACCGCAGGCGCTCGCCGTCAAGGTCGGCGAAAAGCACATCGGAGAAGTGGGCGATCTCTCGATCAAGGCGGCCAACGTGTGGTTCGCCGAACTGCCCAAGACCTTTTCAAAAAAGCAAACCGAGATCGCCACGCGTATCCTCAAAGAGATCCGCGAGCGCTTACAATTCCTCAACGACGTCGGCCTCGAATACCTGACACTGTCGCGCGCGGCCGGCACGTTGTCGGGCGGCGAATCCCAGCGCATCCGGCTCGCCTCGCAGATCGGCTCCGGCCTCACCGGCGTGCTCTACGTGCTGGACGAACCCTCCATCGGGTTGCATCAGCGCGACAACGAACGCCTGCTCGGCACGCTCAAACACCTGCGCGACCTCGGCAACACCGTCATCGTCGTCGAGCACGACGAGGACGCGATCCTCTCGGCCGACTACGTCGTCGACATCGGACCGGGTGCGGGCATCCACGGCGGCGAGATCGTCGCCCAAGGGTCACCCGGCGACATCATGGCGACGCCCGAAAGCCTCACCGGGCAATACCTGTCCGGCGCCCGCCAGATCCCGCTGCCCAAACAGCGGCGCAAACCCGTCAAAGGCAAATCGCTCACCGTCGTCGGCGCACGCGAGAACAACTTGCAGAACGTCACCGCCGAAATCCCGCTCGGCCTCTTCACCTGCATCACCGGCGTCTCGGGCGGCGGCAAGTCCACGCTTTTGGTCGACACGCTTTATGCCGCCATCGCGCGCAAGCTCAACAACGCGCGCGGGCACCCCGGCGCGCACGACCGCATCCTCGGCCTCGACCATCTCGACAAGGTCATCGACATCGACCAGTCGCCGATCGGGCGCACGCCGCGCTCCAACCCGGCCACCTACACCGGCGCCTTCACGCCGATCCGCGAGTGGTTCGCCGGCCTGCCCGAATCCAAAGCGCGCGGCTATCTGCCCGGCCGCTTCTCCTTCAACGTCAAGGGCGGGCGCTGCGAAGCCTGCCAGGGCGACGGCGTCATCAAGATCGAGATGCACTTCCTGCCCGACGTGTACGTCACCTGCGATGAGTGCAAGGGCAAGCGCTACAACCGCGAAACGCTCGACGTGAAATTCAAGGACAAGTCGATCGCCGACATCCTGGATATGACGGTCGAGGAAGGGGCCGCGTTCTTCAAGGCGGTGCCGGCGATCCGCGACAAGCTGGAAACGCTGGCGCGCGTTGGCCTGGGCTATATCCACATCGGCCAGCAGGCGACGACGCTATCGGGCGGCGAAGCCCAACGCATCAAGCTGTCGAAGGAACTGTCACGCCGCGCGACGGGACGCACGCTTTACATCTTGGATGAGCCGACGACGGGGCTTCACTTCCATGACGTGGCGAAACTGTTGGACGTGCTGCACGAGCTGGCCGACGCCGGCAACACCGTCGTCGTCATCGAGCACAATCTGGAAGTGATCAAGACGGCCGACTGGATCATTGATCTGGGCCCCGAAGGTGGCGACGGCGGCGGGCGCATCGTGGCCGCCGGCACGCCGGAAGACGTTGCGAAGGTCAAGGAGAGCTACACGGGGGGGTATTTGCGGGAGCTGCTGGGGAGACGTGCCAAAGCGACGAAGCGGCAGGCGGCGGAGTAGCAACGAGTCTCGCCTGACATGGGCAATCGCGGTTCGATTTGCCGACCTTCACCATCGTACTTGGGATCTTCGACTTCGGACCTCAATCCTCACCGTCGCCTTCGAAATCTCGCCTGCGCATTGCACGCCGCTCCTCCGCCCGCTGCAGCTCGGATGCGATCTGATTATCGAGCAAGCGCCTGTACCGCTCTGCAAAGGCACGCACCTTCGGTCGAGAGTCCTTTAGCCAGGGCAAAACGGAATCCTTTTTGGTCTGATAGGCCTCCACCATTCCGAACTCGCCTGACACAACACCTGTACTCAGGAGCGCTACCTCTACAGACAGAAGACGATCATCGCTCTCAGGAACGGCGTCGATTAGGGCCTGGCATATGCGATGGGTGAACACCTCACCTTCGTAATTCTCCATGATCCCCACGACGAAGCTAAAGGTCGCCTCACCCTCGGCATCCAAGAGTGAAATGAGCTTCGCCTCAAAGCGCTTAGGAACACCGGGAAAAGCGATGGCGAGCAAACGGCCGCCATAGAAGCGAAAAAGTTGATCGTCAACCTCAGCCCAGCCTCTGACAATATCCACCGCTCTCTCTGGATTGCTACTGAGAGCTGCGGCTGGTTCGTGAAATTCGTAGGGAATGGCTTCATAGCGTGAGCCATCTGCCTTTGGCTCGTAAGCAAGTCGCCTTCCGAAGAACTGCCAGACGAGATCGTGATGGTTTTCCGCAATTGCGCCGAGGATCTCCTCCATGTGCCAAGAAACGTCTGGCCAGAAGACCAAATTGTCCAGAGTGACCTCGGCCTGCGACGCAGTTAGAGCTCTGAAGAATGGCTTGGAGGCCCGCTGGAACCACGCATCATTGAGCCACCGGGCATCTTCGCGATCGGAGAGGAACCGAAGGGAAGGAATGTAGACATCCTCGACAAGAGCACTTCCACCAAACTCAGCGCGAGCGACAACGGCCACAGTCGTCTCGATAACTGCCACGACATCCTTAGAAGCAAGTGCCTTTGCAGAGAGAGCCCGAATGTCGTCGGCATCCACCTCTCGCGCGAGGCGGAAGCGACGCGCGATCTGCCGTAAATAGTGCCCCTCTGCGATCCATTCGCGCACGACTGCACGCGTCTCGAGCCGAGCCGTACTGTCGTCAAGGCCCTCCAAAAATGCAGGCAGAAAGTTCATCAGATCCTCGTGTGCCGCGCGGAGATAGCGGAGCGCGAACTCGGGTTTAGTCACAGAAAGCCGTTTGAGGAAATTGATGAAAGTTGGGAACGTGGCGAGATCGTTCGACTTAGTAGATGCGCAACGCTTAATAATGTTCAGCCACTTGTCGGCATTCGCCTCGCCAATGTCAGCAACAAAACCCTCAATAGCTTGGGTGCGGTGCTCCTCGCCCGCTCGATGGTCTGAGTCCTCCTGTTGCCAGTGGACGGGGAACACCCCTTCGAAACCAACTAGGGTCTTGTGTATGACGAAATCTTGACGGGCGTTAGCGACATCCCTGAAACGTAGGATTGCCGCATTCAAGTCATCACTGTGCGTCGCTAGGATCCCCGACGGCTCGGCAGGCGGCGTCTTACTCCGGCGATACATCCACCAGAAGGTGTACTCGACGTGCTGCAACAGCTCGAATGATTCGGCTGAGGCACGCTCGGTGAAGAACTGTACGATCGACGTCTGGTCGGCAAGGACCACTTTGCGAAGCTCGTCGCTGCAAGCCCCGGCGCTCGGCGTTCGTGTCGCCTCAAGCATCGCGTTGAACACCACCTGGCGACCCCCGTCGTCGTCGGCTTCAGCGTAGAGCGTTTTCATGACGCCGAGAGCTCTTTTTCGCGTCGCAATGAGCTCGTCGCTCGCTACCACGGCGCCGCGATGAAAGGTTACAGCGTCAATACTGGCCGAAGTGCCGGAGACATCTGACTGGAGGGCATGACGGCAGACGGAAACAACAACCGGAAAGAGCAGCTGGCGTTCGTCTGGCTCGAACGCAGAAACGGTTGAGACCAACGCTGTTTGAATGGCGGGACCCACCTTGCGCCAGGCATCGAGATTATTTTGAGACAGCCGCTCAACAGATTGGTCGATGCGCTTCTTTTCTCTTGCGTCGGCTGGATTCGGCGCAATCGTACATAAGGCCTCGAACGTTGCATCGACATCGACGAAGCGAAGAAAGTCCAACATGTCGAGCGCTACATCGGTGACTTCTTCAGCCGTATGACCACGGAAGTTGCCGAACTCGGTCTCTATCGCCTTAACCGGAGTCGCACGGCCGTCCGTGATGGCCTTGACCACAGCGCGAAGAAGCTCCGGGTACACACTGGCGATATCATCGTAGTGCGGGACGACATGCTCGCGAATTTTCTTAAGCAGGTCCCACCGCTGATTGTTGTCAGTCGCCGCCTCAAGTTCTTCAATGACGCCTCGATCGAAGAGGGCCTTGCCTTGCATCAGGCGCTCGTAATCATGCTTGATTTTTTGGAAATCGTACCCTGCGGGTAGCAGGTAATCCTTCATGATTTTTGCGAACCGCCGGTCGATCGCTTCAAGCTGCTTGGCACCAAAACCCGGCGCAACGTGCCGCTTGTAGAGAATATCGTGGCCAGTTTCCGACCAAGCATGATTGAGCGTGGTCTGGATCTGAATTTCACATCGCGTGCCGGCGAAGCGGCTGTACTCGGGAAGCGCGAGGCGCTCGGGCTTTAGGGACACCACATAGTGCCGCGCCCGATACAGCTTGGCCGGCGGGACGTCGTCGCCAACCGGATAGTGGATGCGCGAGTGGTCCTGGTCGATATCGAAATTATCGAAGATGATTCTCGACTGTAAGAAGCGCTCTACATCTGTGCTTGTATAGAAGACCAGCCTGCACCCGGCCAAATCTTTGATCTCATTTTCGATGGCTTCCGACGCAATTAGGCCGCGCTCCTCTAATTTGCGGCGCAACGAATCCTCACTCTTTGCCCGGGCTTGTTTATGCTGCGGCTTTGCGAGGTCAGGACGAGCACGCAACGCCGCATCCAGAATTCCACGCACCGTGGCAGCAAAGTCCGCATAACGATCACGGTGATCGCGCAAGTACTCTTCAAATGTCATGGTATCGCTCCGGTAGTCTTACTGCCGGTAAATTCGGTTCGTATCGTGTCAGATGCTCGAAGAAGTCCAAAGGCCAACCAACGGCAAGGCGGTCGACTGGCTCGAGCCCGTCCCGCCGCCTGCTACTTTCTCCCCCTCACCAAGGACCACCCCCATGGACATCAAGCGCGCGGGCGACCACCGGATCGACGCCAGCAATCCCGAGTACTTCGCTCGCGCAGGCCCGCGACGTTGAGATCGAACCCAGCCTTCACGCACGCTGGCCGCCCCACACTTATCCCCGCTCCCCCACCTTCCCTCATACTCCCCGCACCCCTGTCCACATGGGACGCATCAGCTGAGCGGCTTTGCGGGTCAGGGTTGGTGCCCGGTTGAGGCAGCGTCCGCACCGTCGCGGGCGTCTCACGTGAAGCTTCGCTCGCTTCAGATTCCGGGGCCGGCGATCGGGGCTGTGCGTAATGGCAACAGAGCGCACGGACGCCCGTCGGCAGCGGCGCTCCGCATCAAGACGCGGCGCGCAGCGGCTCAAGGTCCTGACGACGTGGCCCGGCGGTCGCCGCCCATGGCCGGACCAGCGAGCCCGCTGACGATGTGACCGCACCCCCGGCACGGCACGCAACCGACGTGGGCGCCGAAAGGCTGCCGGAATTTACATCGGATGGCGGTCGTTTGGCGCCCGCGCTCCCTTGCTCTTTGACAAACCTCGGGATGCAAATCCGCGAGACCAATGACGCTTATCTCCCTCGCCCCATTTCACATCCGCTCATGGGGAGAGGACATACACCCATCAGCACCCGCTTCGCCAGCGCCAAGCCGCGGAGTGACCAACCGCATATGACGCGCTAGTCTTGGTGGACGATCCTCGCCTCGACCCGTCGCCGGAGAAAGCCCCGTGTCGCAAAGTGCCTCGCCTGCACCTTCTCCTGCGCCGCCGTCCATCGCCACTGCAGCGCTCGTCTTCCTCGGCGTCGGTCCGGCCATGGGCGCCGTCGTGTTCGCTGTGTTCTTCGCAGTCGTCGGCTTTTTCAACATGGGCCTCGGCGCGCTGCTGGCGGCAGTGTTCTATTCCGCCTGGATCTTGCCGTGGCTCTATATCGCGTTCGGGGTGCCGTTCCTCTTCACCGGCATCGTCTATGCCATCGCGGCGCAGCGTTACGCGCGGCCGTCCCTGCTGATGGCGCTCATGGTGGGCGCGGGCGTGTTCACCTCCTATCTTGCCCTTCTCTATCTGTTCGGATGGCTGGCCACCGCCGGCGGCCTTGCGATATCGGGAGCCGACGCCCTGACCACTTCGAAGTTCCTTTCCAATCTTGGGACGCTGGCCGGGGCCATGGCGATCGGCGTGGTGCCGTCATGGTGGCTGGTGCGGAAACGCGGCGCAATTGACACCGGCGCACTGCTCCGTACACGTCCGAATCATTGTAACTAGGATGTCTTCATCGTTGGAACATGAGCGGGGAGACTGACCGATGAGAGCCACATACGAAAAACCTACCTTGGTGAAACGCGAAGCACTGAGCCAGATCACGGCCGGGCATTCCTGTAATGTGAGCGGCTATGGCGGCTATTGCGCTCCAACGCCCAAATAGCAGGATCGCAGTTTTGACGTTACGAAGGGGCTCGGCCTTTTGGCCGGGCCCTTTTTTCAGCCGCCATCAACACACCCCTCGCCGCGTCATAGATCCCGGCTACCTCACTCTCGCGCGGGCCCGCGACGTTGAGATCGAACGCAGCCTCCGCGCACGCTGGCCGCCCTACACTTATCCCCGCCTCCCCATCTGCGCTTACACTTGCGCCGCCCGTTCCAACAGCCAGGGGCGCAGACGTGCGCTGGCGGACTTGCGCGGAGCGGGCCGGCACATCGGGAGGCGACCATAAGCTGTCGCCTGGTCCACCCTGCCGTCAATTAATTTCGTAAAGGAAAGGCGACCTAAAGACGGGCGGCGGCGCAAGGAAACGCAAACACAATCGACCACGCCCATCGGCGACCCCAGTCCCATCCAGCCTTGCGTTTGTCGGCACAGCAAATCATCGTGCCCTAACTAAGCGCACCTATGAGCACTCGTTTCGCCACTGCATAAATCCCGGCCGCCTCGCTCTCGCGCGGGCCCGCGACGTTGAGCACAATTCTGCGCCGCCGATCAGCGAGCCAGGCGCGCACCGCATCACTCGCACCAACATCAAACGCATCCACCACCACGTGCGGCCGGCCAAGCTCTTGGGCGATGCCCACTGTCAACGCCGTCCCGGGTGACGCGTCCAACCCGCCCGCACCGATCAGGATCAGCGTGCGATCGCTGTCGCGCACGTTCGCCCGTGTGCGCTCAGCCGGGTCGGCACTCGGCGTCGGCGTCAGCTCCGGGTAAACCGCCAACAGTCCCGGCGGATCGGGGAAGTCCTCCGCCCAGCCGCCCTTGGGGCACCAACCTCCATAGGGAATCTCAAGCGCGATCGCCGCATCGATTGCGGCGCGGTCAACACCGCTCTGGCCGCCTGAGACGATCTTCATGGCACCTCCTTCTGGCAGCGATCCCGGCCTACTCAAACCTTGCGTTTTGTGGCTCGTCAAACGATCGTATCGCGATCGGCCTCTCCACAACGGGGCGCATCCCATTTCATTGTTAATTGACCGCGCAACGCGCAGCCGGCGGAAACATGATCGACCAAATTTCTTCGGGATCACAGCCGCGCCCGCAATGGGTAACGCCCAAGCTTACCGCCGGCCTCACCGGTATCGGCCTGCTGGCGGCACTCTACGCGGCGTTCACCCTGCCGATGACCGCACTGCCGCTGTACCCGAAGATTTTCATGGTCGGCGCGCTCGCGCTGTCGATCACCTGGAACTTGATCATCTCCCCGCGCAGCTTCACCGCCGGTTACCTCGGCGGTTTGTTGTTGATGTTGATCGGCTGGCGCATCGCGGCCGTGCTCGACGTCGCAAGCGTGACCTATCTGCTGTTTCCGGCCTTCATCGCGTTCGTCGCGCAATTCTTCGACGCCATGCGCGCCGACCTATCGCGCGGCGGCGCGGCACTGATGGACTGGTCGCAATGGCAGCTCGCCTTCATACGCATCTATATTGGCTTCGACATGGTGCCGCACCTCACCGAAAAGCTGTTTACCGGCCCCGGCGGGCGGGCACTTGACGTCGAATATTTCGCCACGCACGGCTTGCCCGCGCCGGAGGGTTTCGTCATCCTCGCGGGCCTGTGCGAGTTCGGCATCGCGATCGGCATCGGCATGGGCTTGCTGACGCGGCTCGCCGGTTTCTGCGCTGTGCTCTATTTCCTGGTTGCGACCCTGATCGGCGGCCACTTCTTCACCGGTTTCATTTGGGCCTCGCCCAACGGCGGCTGGGAGTATCCGGCGCTGATGATGGCGCTCTACTTGAGCTATGGCGTGGTCGGCGCCGGCCGCTTCTCGCTCGACCATGTGCTGAACGAGGCCAAGCTCATGCCGGGGCCGCTGCGCAGATTGGCAATGCGCGCCAGACGACCGAGCACAAGCCCACAGCCACCGCCCACCTGAACCGCCCAAACCAAACGGCGTTGCCAAATCATCACGAACGCACGCAAAGCGCGTTTTGGAGGAGGAGCGCGGAGCCATTGACACCGGGGCATTGATCAGTGTGCGGCCGAATCACTGTAACTAGGACGTCTTCATCATTGGAACATGAGCGGGGAGACTGACCGATGAACGCGACTTATGAAAAACCCACCTTGGTGAAACGCGAAGCACTGAGCCAGATCACGGCGCTTCAGTCCTGCAACGTGAGCGGCTACGGTGGCAAATGCCCAGGCTGACCTGACATCAGGAACGCACGTCTAACGTTATGAAGGGGCTCGGCCTTTTGGCTGGGCCCTTTTTGCACCCGCCATCGGCGCCCTCAACTCTTGCATTTGCCGCAGCGGCAAACGATCGTGTTGCTATCGGCAACGCGCAAAGAGCAAGGATAATGGCAGAGCAGGCACGAGTTCTCGTCACCGGCGGACGGGTTCCATCTTCGGTTGGCCTCGTGCACGCGCTTGGCCGATACGGCGCCCGGGTCGATGTCGCCGATACCTACAAGTTCGCCGTCGCCCTTCATTCGTCGTCGGTCTCTGAGGCGCACACCGTACCGTCGCCCGCCTTCGAGACGTTGGCCTTCATCGACGCCGTCGCCGACATCGTCCGCAACCGCGACATCGAGCTTGTCGTCCCATCCTTCGAGGAGGCCTTTTATCTCGCGCGCTATCGCAAGCGGATTCCGGCTCCGGTCTTCACCCCGGATTTCCAAGCCATTCGCGAACTCCATAACAAGGCAGCCTTCATCAACCTGTGCGCAGCCCTTGGCCTGCCCACGCCAAAGACCGTCATTGCCACGTCGCGCGCCGCGCTTGCCGACGCGGCCGGCCGTCTCGACCACTACCTTGCGCGGCCGTCCTTCTCGCGCGGGGGTGCCTATTGCCTCACCAATCACGGACCGCGCGCAGGCGAAATGCACATCGACGACTGCGAACCGAGCGAAGACAATCCGTGGGTGGTGCAGGAATTCATAGAGGGCAACGACGCCAGCACCCTCAGCATCGTGCGCGACGGCCAGGTGGTGGTGCATGGCGTCTACGAGCCGGTGATCGCAGCGACAGGCGGATTTTGCGTGAGCTTCACGTCGATCGAGGACTTCGGCACGTTGCCGGTCGCGCAGAAGGTGGCCGAGCATTTCGGCTACACCGGTTTCCTCTGCTTCGACTGCCGCAGGACAACCGATGGCTTCGTCATGCTTGAATGTAATCCGCGCCTCGATGCCGGCGTATTCCTGGCCCCACCGGAATGGGTGGGCGAAGCTCTCTTCGCTCAGCCCGAGCCCACGCGCATGGTCGCGGCCGGGACGACACGCCAATACGACGCCATCTTGGCCTCGACGGGACAGCTCCAAGCCACCCTGCGCGAACGCGTACGCTTGTTACTGACCAAGCCGGATGCACTCGCGGTCGGTCACGATCTGCTCCCACCAATCCTTTTCTACACAGGACGCCGCCATTGGAGCGCCATCGCCGAGCGTGAACATATCGACTATGTCGCCGCATTCGTTGGAGACGTCTCCTGGGACGGCTCACCGATGCCGGATGAACCGGCATAACGCGTCGTGATTAAAGCGCCTCCGACGAGGCACGCTTCGTGGTCGGCGAGGTGTTGACCATCGATGGCGGCTTCACCGCGCAATAGGCGATACGGCCGGTTCAACAACGGCAACGTCGATCTTGGCATTTGATCTGTTCGGCAGCCTATCAGCCTAATCGCTCGCCAAAATCTTGCGACGCTTCCAAACGGAAACAAAGCCGGTAACCAGCGCGACACCACCGTAAAAGAGCACAACAAAAATGCAGCCATCGCGGGCCGCCGCGATGAGCGATGCCTTCGCAACATCCTGTGCCGCCGGAATGTCACTGGGAAACATAGATGTCAGAACCAACAACGCGAGCATCGCGTTTTTGAGTGCGACCTCGACGACGATCGCGAGGACGTCTCGTGCAGGCAATCCACACACAAATGCAGCAAAGCGCGCCAGCTGAACCGCTCCGACGCAAAACACGATGATGGCGGCTGGACCCAACCAACCATAGGGCGCAAAGCGTAGGCGACCCGCGCCAAACGATCCGATGATGATCAGGGCAAGCAGACAAAGGCTTGCCTGCACCATGACCTTCGTGAACATGGCTTGCTGCTGCGCATTCACGTTAGCGCGCACAACCATTCCCACGAGCAGGGGCGCGATCAAGAACAGGCCGATGTCCAGCATGATCTGCGACTTGTCGATCTCGAAGTTGCCAGGCACCTCCACCATAACGAGCGTCGCCAATACGATCGGGGTGGCGATCAGACAGACGAAGGTCGTTATGGCAGTCAAAGCCACAGACAACGCGACATTGCCGTTGCCGATGAACGTCAGCAAGTTCGACGTCGAACCTCCCGGCATGGCGGCGATCAATGCGATGCCGGTTGCGATCCCGATGGCGCCCGACATCGACAACCCGCCGAAGCCCGAGGGCAGAACGCCGAGAAAAATCATGACGAGACCGGCCCACAACGGGACCAACAGGAGTTGGGCCACCATGCCCACAGCCAGTGCCTTCCAGGCAACGAATGTGTTCGCGAAATCGCGGACCGTTAGCGTGGCCCCCATGCCAAGCATCGACAAGACGACCATCGTCGCCGACAAGTCTCGCTCATACGCGCCAAAATTTGCGGAGAACCAGAACGGTTGGTCGAACATCACACCCATTTTGCGCTAAGGCCGCGAGACGTCGCCAGTCCTTGCGGGCAATGGCGCGCCCGTACATGGGCCACCGGCCCGGCGGCCTGGTCCTCGACCACGCTCGTCGGGCCGCAGTCCAGCTTAGCCGCCTAGCGCCCGGTCCTAGTCCTAATCCTTTGACTTGAGCAGAGCATCAAAGCTCCAGGGCCCTGGCCCGGCAAAAACGAGATAGAAGAAAACGAAACAGAAGAGTATCGCGGCGTCACCACCATTGTTCGTGGGGAATAGGTCTCGGGGCGCATGGGCCATCCAGTAGGCGACGGCCATCTGTCCCGACGCCAGAAAAGCGGCCGGTCGCGTCAGTAATCCGACAAGGATTGCGAGGCCGCACACGACCTCGATGACACCGGCGAACCACAACAGAGTGAACGCCTCGACCACCCGCTCCGTCGCCGGAAAGCCAAACAACTTCTGGGTTCCATGCAGAAAGAATATCAGCCCCGCGACCATACGCAGGATGCTCAAGATCCGTGGTTGCCATGCTGTCAGCGTTTCCATTTTCACCTCGTGTCGATGGCGCGCTCAGTGCGTTCCAACGCAAGCGACTGACGACCCTTTAGGCGAAAGCAGGCCGAACGCCTATAGCAGGCGGAGGACATTAACACGTTTTGCGGATCGTCCGCTTGGCGCGAACGCGGCCCCGACAAACAACCCTCCAAAAAAAGACCCCAACGGCAGTTCGCGGTTGTTCGCCGCTATGCCGTTGGGGTCTAAGAACCGAACTACCTGCAGGGGCTGAGGAACAGGCTTTCGCCCGGCCTCATGCACTCTGCAGGCATCGCGATCGGCAGCGCTTTACTGCTCAGCGCCAGCCTCGTCGCCGGCATCATCCGTGCCGGGATCCATAGGCTCGTCCATGGTGGTCGCATCGTCGCCTTCTTCCGCGAAAGCCGGCGCCTGAACAGCAGAGGTTATCAGCCCCGCGGCCAGGAGGGCCGCCAGAACAGTCTTCATTGTCATCTTCGTTTTCTCCAAAGGATGTGCGACCTCCGGTGCGGTCGGGGACAGCGACCTTCTAAAGGTCTACGTCCGCCGACTCACCCGCAGGGCCGGGATGGATTTGCATCCTCAATCAAAGCAAATTTTAGGCGGAGCTCCGACCACGGAACTGATAGCTCGCGAAGTGTTACCCGGCCGCTACGGTAGGCCTCAACGGTCGACTTCCGAACACCCCTTCGCGTCCGCTGGCGGGTGCTCAAAGAACCTCCTAGGCAGAAGCCCTTCGCTAGGTGTATTATGCGATCCTACCCCGGGGCCCGGACTAAACTGTCCGGGCTTTTGCGTGCCCGGCCGAAACCTTCTTGTCCGGTACAAATAGAACCATTGGGGTGTTGATGGTTCTCAATCGACTCAGAGAAAGTCCACGAACATGACAACCAGATCGATCGTCCTGATCATACTAGCGGCCGCCATCATTGTAGGGGGTTGGTTCCTCTATCAGAACTCGGAACAAGCCTCGACTCCGGAGGCAACGGCTCCGGCACCAACCGAGTCTGCGGCTCCTGCTGCTCCAGCAGCCGAGACGCCAGAGGAACCGGCACAACCGCAACCAGTCGCGCCTTAATTACCGATAATGCCGCTCAGTCGGTCACGTCTGCCTCACCATCCAGCGCTGCTATTAGCAGGCGCATTGGTGAACTGGAAGCCAAGCTCAACCGACGAACGACATGGCTGGTGCTGTTGGCATTTTCAGCCCTTGCCGAACTTCTCGTTGCAATCGAGGTCATGCGTCAGACGCAGTGATGACCGGGGCGGTCAGCAGGACATCTGCCGACCGCCCTGTGTCAGGTTTTGAGGATGGCTTAAGCTCTAGTCTGACCAAGATTTGGGACTTGCCATCTGGCGCACTAGGACCAATTCGGCGAAGGCGCGTTGGTTAGTTGCGCGTGGCGCGCCAGTAGCCCGAGCACAGTCCCGAAGGTCCCGTCCCCGACCACCTGCCTTTGGCCGCCGTGCGGCTAAACCGTCCGGTCCCATTGGCGACGCGCGGGCCGGCGATTGCCTTCAGCCGGACACTTCCTGAGCCGGTGACGCGCCCGCCCAGGCGAATGGGGTAAAACGCGAAAAAGCCGCCAGTCGCATGAATGCGGCCGCCTTTTATCCCCATGCCGATCGGGATGGTTCCGCAATGGCCGCGCGTCGTCACAGCCGTCATGTTCCAGTTGCCGTCGAACCTACCCGCGACCGCGGGCGCAGCAGAAAAGATAGCGAATGAAGCGGTCGCCAGGGCGAAGGCGCACATACGATTGAAAATCATGGGAACCCCCATACGCGTGTTGCAATGCTTGTTGAACAAACTTTCCCGCCGGGGTGGTCCGTCGAGACTCGGTATTCGGCAACCACGGCGCTTGTCTCGTCGGCCCGCTCGCGTAGCCTGCACCAAATAGGGTAAGGGAGCAATCCGGGTTTGGTAGAACTGAGAAGGACCACATGAACATCAAGCGCGTGGGCACGCGGCAGATCGAAAGCGGTCCAGCCGACTACTTCACCGGAACGGTACGCATTGAGCGCCTCAGCCAGGCCGATGCCCCGGCGCGTGTCGCCGCCGTCAGCGTGACGTTCGCGCCGGGCGCCCGCACCGCCTGGCATACCCATCCGCTCGGCCAGACACTGATCGTCACTTCAGGGATCGGTTGGACCCAGCGCGAGGGCGGCCCGAAAGAAGAAATCCGTCCGGGCGACGTCGTCTCATTTGCGCCGGGCGAGAAACATTGGCACGGCGCGACGGCAACAACTGCCATGACGCACATCGCCATTCAGGAGGCGCTCGACGGCAAGGCCGTCGATTGGCTGGAACACGTCAGCGACGACCAGTACGGAACGTAAGAGTATCGGTATGGCCGGTATTTGTCTCTCACGCCTACACCGGCCTATCGGCGCGAAACACGCGAGAAGTGCTTCGCACCGGGACTATGAAGTGTCAGTAGCCGGGCCCAATGTAGATGCTGACCCCAGCAGGTCCATAGCCATAATAGTCGTCGGCATAATAGCCGCCGCCATACCCATACGGGGCATAGCCGTAGCCATAACCGTAGTCGTCGTTGCTACCGTAGCGACGCAGACTGTCTCGATCCTGACGGTTCAGGTAGGCGCCCTGGCGCTCCTTGGCGCGCGCGCCTTCAACGCCACTTAAGGACGAATCTGCCTGCACCATGGAGGGCGCAAACATCATACTCATCGCTGCGGCCGCGATGGCGTATTTCCATTTCATGGCATATCTCCTTTGCGATCACGGCCACACAAATGCGCGCTAGGCTCGCATTTGCCGGCGGTCTTTCAATTAAACGCGAAGCTTGGAGGAGTGTTCCAAAGGCGTCGAAGCGCTATGATGCACTCCGGCCAATCGAGGGAGCCGTGATCATCAATCGGCAAAAACGCATGAGCCTACGGCGAAATCCGGCAAGTGTCCCCGCCATCGTCCTCGCACTCGCGATGGCCGGCCTGGCGGGCTGCTCGAGCGGTGGGCCGAACGGCGAGAGCACGCCGCCGATCGGCGCCATGCCAACCCCTGAGGCAGGCGTACGCTCCCAACCCGTCGTTCCCGGCCGCCCCGCGCGCGTCTTCATCTTCGCCGGCTTCGGCGACAAATGCGAAAGGGTCGCCTCCCCGCAGGTCAAAGTCGTCACGCCACCGGCCAAGGGCGATGTCACGTTCAAGCCCGGCCAGGAGACGACCATCCAGACCTCGGCGAAAGGCACCTGCATCGGCCAGACGGCCAAAGGCACCGGCATCTACTACACCGCGCGCGCCGGACAGACGGGGACCGACCGCTTCACCGTCACAGCCCTGCTGGCAACCGGCGAGACGTCAACGCGCACATTCGAGGTCCGAATCGCGGAGTAGGTGGGACGAATCGTTCTGGCGCCGCTTGCATCCCGCGGGCCAATCCTTGTATTCAGCCGGTCTGTTTCAAAGCCACTTAAGGGAGACACGTCCATGCCAATGATGTCGGATTCGCGCCGCAAGAAGATCCAGGCCCGACAGCGCAAGGCGGCCAACGCCAGAAATCGCGCCGCCAAGATCGCCAAACGCGAGCGCAACGCCCAAAAGAAAACCGCCAAGGCCGGCTAAAGCGGCTCGGTTCAGCGACACCTAGTCGTCCTGACAGCGTTAGGTGCAGCCGACTAGGGCGCGTCGACCTTCTGCCCCTCAAACGTGGCCGTCACGACCTCTTTCAACGCGCTCTTGTCCAGGGGATTGCCGTCAATCGGTACGAGGGACAAGGTCATCGTCCCTAAGAGTTTCTCGGTCGCCGCATCAAATGATCCTTCAAGATCGAGACGCCCGATCTTTTGCTCGGGGAAACTCGGCGTCACGAACGTAAAGTCCAGGATCGTTGCCAGAAACCGCGTGGCGCCATCTTCATCCGAGACGCAGCTCCAAGCCCCGCGTCCGTCGCTGAAGGGCCCAAAGCCTGGCCCGCCCGCATCGCCGGAATCGGTAAAGAAGGCGTGCCCGCCGTTTGTCAGCGAGATCAGGCTGCGGCTTGCGAATTTTTTGCCGTCGTCTTTGGCGTCGTTGATCGTCAGAAACGTTCCGACCGCATCGAGACATTTCGAAAGCGGCAATCCCGCCCCCTCCGCGCGCACGCCAGACGCGCTGACACAAGTGGCGACCGCAACGGCTAGGGCCAAAACGGCCAGAGTTGGACAGCGTTGCGGCTTCGGCATCGGGCGGCTCCTGGTTTCCCTCATCGCGGCGGGCTCGCCGCGATCACTTAACATGCATGTTCGAAATCATGCGCTCAACGTCCGCCGGCTCAATCGATTTGCGCCGCCCCAAGATCGGTGAGGAAGATCTCAGCCCCCGACAATCGGATCCAGCCTTGTTCGACGCCATACTCAAGACCACCAACACAGTCCGCGAGCGCGCCGCCGGAGTCCACAAACTCTTTTTCCAATTCCTTCAATAGCCGGCACCCGCCTACGCGGACGTTCGAATGCTTCAAGAGAGCGAGAATCGTCTCAGCGTGGGGTTTGGCTGTCGAAGGCGCAGTCATGATCTCACCCTTCTAACGAAACTTTGACCCGCATCCAACCCGGAGTCCGCGGCGCCGGCGGCCGCCAATGGCTCAGCCGGTGATCCATGCGAGTGCCTGTGCTTCCTCATCACCCTTGAAGTGGCGCACCTCAGCGCTCACGAAATGGCGCGCTATCGCCGGTGCCACGGAAAGCAAACTGGAGTCGCTGACCAGCGCCACCTTTGCGATCTTGGCCTGATGGTCGCGAATGAATTTGAAGTGCGAGATCGCGCCCTCGAGGTCCTCCCAACCTGGGAATCCGGGCGCGCAGATCATAAGGCCCTTCAAGCCGCCATGCGCTTCGATATAGGCGTCGGCGTCCTTCGACAGAGCGGCGAAGTCGTCGGCCGAAAGGGGGCCCGTCGGGCGCACAATGAGTACACCTGTTTCCGGAGAAAGATTGTGCTCGATCGTCATAACACCTCCGCCTCGGTGCGGTTGTCGACCTCTCATACGGCAGTCTATCACCGCCGCAGCAGATTCCCACGGTTGATCACTCTGACCACAGCTTTCGGCCATGACGAACTTGCTCGTTTTCGGGGCTGCACTATGCTTGCGCAGCCGCTCTCAAAGCGCAGGGGAATTCGCAAGACACCATCCAATTTGGCCTATCCTCGGCTCGTCCGCGCCCGCAACGCAAAGGAGCGTCGTGCAATTTCCATGACCGAAGGACAAAGTGACAAAGCTGGCGGCGCGAGTGAGACGGCGAGACCATTTAAAAAGGTCCTTCGGATCACCATCGCGTACATTATTCTCGCGGCAATATTGATTGCCCCATTTTTCCTGTTCCAATTGGACTCCAGAACCGCTTGGATCATCGGGTCCTTGGTCTACATCATCGTGCCAGGCGTCATCCTGCTCGCGATCCGGACCGGTGGCCAAGGCGGTATCTTCGATCTGCCTGGACCCCGCGACGAGCTGCTCCTCTTCTTGTCCACCAAATACAAACGGCTCATCTATCCTCAAAATTACA
>Ga0315534_1000274_pt1 | contig 33980 bp, 40 predicted proteins | sample SalMarSW160240MG_FD_203094 | JGI IMG/M metagenome (GOLD analysis project Ga0315534, IMG submission 203094) | Salt marsh sediment microbial communities from the Plum Island Ecosystem LTER, Massachusetts, United States - Salt Marsh Sediment SW1602-40 ...
CGGCCTCGGTCATGGCATGGCCGGCATCGGCAACGATGCGAAGCTGCGCTTCGGGCCAGGCGCGTGCCAGGTCGTAGGCGATCTTGACCGGCGTCACGACGTCGTAGCGGCCATGCACGATCACGCCCGGAATGGCGGCAAGCCGATGCGCGTTGGCGATGAGCTGATCGTCGGAGTCGAAAAAACCGCCATTGACAAAGTAGTGGCACTCGATGCGGGCAAAGGCGAGCGCATAGTGATCTTCGGAAAAGCGGCGAACCCGCTCGCGATCAGGCAGAAGCGACAACGTCTTGCCTTCCCAAGTGCTCCACGCCCGCGCGGCTTCGAGCTGCACGGCGGAATCGGCATGGGTGAGACGCCGGTAATAGGCGGCGATCATATCGTCCCGCTCTGTCTCCGGAATGACGTCGCGGTAGCGCTCGAAGGCGTCTGGAAAGATCCAGCTGCACCCTTCCTGGTAGAACCATTCGAGCTCGGCGCGGCGTAAGGTGAAAATGCCCCTCAATATGAGTTCGCTCACACGCTCCGGATGAGTCTCGGCGTAGGCGAGCGCGAGCGTGGACCCCCATGACCCGCCGAACACCTGCCAGCGTTCAACGCCGAGATGCTCACGCAGGCGCTCGATATCGTCGACGAGGTGCCAGGTGGTATTCTCTTCCAGCGAAGCATGCGGCGTCGACCGGCCGCACCCCCTCTGATCGTAAAGCACGATGCGGTAGACGCTCGGGTCGTGATAGCGGCGCATGAGGGGATTGATGCCGCCGCCCGGCCCGCCATGCAGCAACAGTGCAGGCTTGCCGGCGGGCGACCCGCAGACTTCGTAGTAGAGTTCGTGCAGATCTGAGACCTTGAGCCGCCCGCTGCGATGCGGGACGATCTCCGGATAAAGCGTGTGCCGCTGACCTCTAGGCGCCATCGTTTCGTTCATGTCGAGCTTTCCGCTGTGCTCGGTTCGGCTGCCGGTTGCTGCTGCGAGGAGGCGGCAGCCGCGGCGGAGGCTGCGGCTGCGGCGCGCATTTGCGCGCGATCGTAGATGCTTTCGCCTTCCGGATTGCGCATGGCCTCACGATATTCGGCTTCTGCCTGCGACGGGGCATGCGTGAAATAACCTACAGTGATGCCGGTGATGAGTGCCAGGAGAGCGCCGGCGAGGCTTGCCAGCGGAGCGCTGAGCGGCGCGCCGAATATCTCGATCATCCCGCCAAAGATGGCATAGGCCGTCATCACGAGAAAACCGGTCGCCATCGCCGCCAGCACGCTCCATTTGTTCACACGCCGCCACCAGATCGCAAGCAGCAATGAAGGGAAAAAGGTTGCGGCCGCATAGCCGAAGGCCGTCAGAGCCGCTTGCAGTGGATCGATCTCGGCGATGACGAGAAACACGGCAGCGGCAATGGCGGCGGCCGCAATCGCGGCCCAAACGGCGATGAGCCGCGGCAGCGCCTGGCGGCCGGCGAAAGTCCGGTAAAGATCCTCGGCAAGGCTCGCCGACAAGGTGAAGAGATGCGATGCCGAGGCGGCAAGGGCGATCGCCAGCGCCGAGGTCGCCATTAGCATGGTGAGAACGTAAGGAAGTCCGGTCACCTGGGGCAGGGCGAACAGAACGAAATCGCGCTTGATCCAAAGCTCGGCCGCGCCGATGGCTCCGTCGCCATTGGCGTCGGCGATCTGGAGGATCCGCATGTCGCTCAAGCCGGTCAGCCAGGCGGGCAGAGACGAAACCGGCGTCACAGCGATCTCGCGGAAGATGATGAGTTTGACGAAGGTCGCGATGGCGGGGACCGTCATGGCGAAGGCGGCAACGAACAGGAGTGCCCAGCCGGTCGAGTGCCGTTGCGCTTCGACGTGGGCGTTCACGCTGCTGCGCGCAAGAAGGCTCGGCAGCGCCGCGATCCCGAGCGCGAGCGACAGAAACAGCAGAAAGAAATCAGTCGGCCCGAGAATGCCGAAAGGCTGGAGAAAGGGTTTCAGTGCCGGTTGCAGCCCGGGTCCCGGCAACGCCATGGCCAACGCCTCGGGTTGGAGCGGAACGACACCGGCGGTGACCTCGGCCTTGTTCAAATCGGCGAACATCCCGCCATAGACGAGCTGCGGTGCGGGGAGGCTGGTCAACAAAATCGACACGATGGTCACCACCACCACGAGTCCGATCGCGCCGACCAGGAACTCCGCGCTCCCCGCCCAGGTCACCGACCGCATGCCGCCAAGGATAGCGATGGCTGCAATGAACGCCGCCACGCCGACGACCGCGACGGCAAAGGAGACTGGCAGGAAGAGTGCGGCGATCAGCGCGGCGATCTTGATCTCAACGGCAAGAAGCAGCGCCGTGGGCGGGAGCTGTAGTGCGCTTGCCGCCGCGCGCAGCAGGCGCGAGCGGAAGCGGTGGCCCAAGAAGCTCGGCAACGTATAGGCGCCGGCTTTGCGCAAGTAAGGCACGAATAGTATCCCGGCGGCGAGCATCCCGACGGCCCAGCCGAGCCCGATGGCGAGCGCATCGAAGCCGAGAAAGAAGGCGGTGCCGGTATAGCCGAGGAAGCCCACACCGCCGACGGTGATCGCGGCCAGCACGAAGCCGTTATAGACGGAAGGGACCCGCCGTCCCGAGACGAAGAAATCCTCCGGCAGATATGTGCGCGCGCCGAATGCGATGAACAGGTAGAGTCCGAGCGGAACCAGGATCATCGACCGGGCAAGAGCCGCGCGCCCCCACCCGAGTTGCTCCAACATCGCCAGTATGATGACGAGCGACACGAGCGCGCTGGTGACGATGCCGTAATAGGCGCCGAGATGCGGATTAGGACTGCGCAGGCGCGAAGGCACTGTCATCGCCCGACCCATTCCTCGCTCTCGGCCCGGGCCAAGTCGATGCGTTCCTGGACGCGGATAAACCAGAACGCTATGACCACGATGAAAAACAGGAATCCTTGCGCGAGAAGATAGAAGGCAAGAGGGAACTGCAGAAAACCGAACCGATTGAACCAAGAGAAGGCGGCGACGGGGAGAATAGCGGCAACGAGCGTTACAAGTAGAATGCCGACGGCGAGGATGAGCGTCTGGATTTGGTGGCGATGGACCGGGTCGCCGTCGTCTGGTATTTCTGGCGCCATATCGCTCCCCTTATCCCAAGGCTAGACAACGCGTTACCAAGCGCGGTCCCGGCTGGCAAACCGGCCAGGCACCTTTGGCGTTCAAACGTGGCAGCGTGGTGACTGGACCAACGAGAGAGGAAGATGACGGAATGCTAAACGAGTTCAAGGAATTCGCTTTGCGCGGCAATGTGGTGGATATGGCTGTGGGCATCGTCATCGGCGCCGCGTTCTCAACCATCGTCAAATCCCTGGTTGGCGACGTCCTCATGCCGCCGCTCGGACTTGCGACTGGCGGGGTCGATTTCTCCGACCTGTTCATCGCTCTCGATGGCCAAACCTATGCTTCGCTGGCGCAGGCCAAGGAGGCCGGAGCGCCAACCATCAATTATGGCGTATTCATCAACAATGTGATCGCCTTCCTCATCGTCGCCTTTGCCCTGTTTGTGGTGGTCAAAGGCATGAACGCACTGCGCCGCCACCAAGAGGAAGAGCCGGCCGCAGAGCCGCCGCCGTCGCGGGAAGTGCAGCTCCTCCAAGAGATCCGCGACGCGCTGGTGGCAAAAAGCGAAAACGCCCCTGGCTCGGCCCAGCCCGGCGCCCCCTGAGGGGCGGAAAGGATTTTGCGCTCATTGCCGCTGAAAGAAAAAATTACTACTAACTTTAGCGAAAAGGAACCATTTTGCGTCTTTTTGCGTGAGCAGCCTTTTTAGGAGAATGGTTTTTCGCTACATTCCGCGCGACGATCGCTTCTCGCGGGGCGACGGTCTCTTCTGCCGCCAAGTTTCCAACGAGAGACAGCTGACATGTTCCTGAATTTGCGCATGCCTGACGGCACCACGCACCGCCTCGAGGCGCTCGAGGGTTGGCGCGTGATGGAGGTCATTCGCGATTGGGGCCTCCCGATCAAGGCCGAATGCGGCGGCGCGTGCGCCTGCGCCACGTGCCATGTGTGGATCGGACGGGACTGGCTGGCGAAGCTTACCCCGCCGAGCGACGAAGAGCTGGAGATGCTCGACGGCGCCTTCAATGTCGACGACCGCTCGCGGCTGTGCTGCCAGATCATCATGTCGAAGGAGCTCGACGGGCTCGAGATCGAGCTTGCGCCGGAAAGTCTTGCCGATGCACCGGCCGAAAGCGCGGCGGTGGGAGGATAGGCGGCGCATGCGGACCTTCCCGATATTGGTGAGCTTCGACGGCAAGCCGCCGCTTGTAACCGGCGGCGGTGCGCTCGCTGCGATCAAGACCCGGCTTCTTCTGAAGCGCGCTCCGTCGGTCGATATCGCCGCCGACGAGATCGTGCCGGAGCTTGCAAGCCTTGTCGAGACAGGCGCGGTGTCGCTGATCGCGGCTCGCCCCGGCATCGATCAGTTGCGTGGCCGCCCGCTGGTCATTGCCACCACCGAAGACGAGGCTGAGGATGCGCGCGTCTCGGCCATTGCCCGCGCGCTCGGCGTGCCGGTCAACGTTCCCGACCGGCCTGAGCTTTGCACGTTTGCACTTCCGGCCATTGTCGATCGCGGCGAGGTCACGGTCGCGATCGGAACCTCGGGCGCCTCACCGGTGCTGGCGCAGCGTTTGCGTGCCTGGCTCGAACAAGAGCTGCATCCTAGGCTCGATGCGCTTGCCAAGCTTGCGGCAGAATTTCGTGGCGCCGTGGCCGATGCGCTGCCTTCGGGACCGCCGCGGCGGAAATTTTGGCAAGCCGTGTTCGAGGGCGCGGCCGCCGAGGCCATGCTCGAAGGCGACGAAGACAAAGCGCGCGGCCTGATCGGAGCCGCGATCGCCGAAGCCACCGCGTCGCCGAAGCCGGAAGGCCGCGTGCTTCTGGTCGGCGCCGGTCCCGGCGATCCCGAGCTTCTCACCTTGAAAGCGTTGCGCGCGCTGAAAGCCGCGGACGTGATCTTCTACGACCGGCTAATCGGTGAAGGCGTGCTCGATTACGCCCGCCGTGAGGCCGAGCTGGTCCCGGTCGGCAAGGCCAAGGGGGCGCACAGCGTTCCCCAGGATGAGATCAATGCACTCCTGATCGCCCGGGCGCGGGCCGGCCAGACGGTAGTGCGGCTGAAGGGCGGCGATCCGTTCATCTTTGGCAGGGGCGGCGAGGAACTCGATGCGCTGCGCGCTGCTGGCGTCGACATCGAAATCGTGCCGGGTGTCACCGCGGGCGTCGCTGCGGCGGCAAGCTTGCAGATCCCGCTCACCCATCGCGATGTGTCGCATACCGTGACCTTCGTGTCGGGACACGAGGCCGGCGGGGCCGAGCCGTCTTTCGAGCATCTCGACCTTGCCGCACTCGCCTCCGGCAACAACACGCTCCTCGTCTATATGGGGGTGACAACGGCGGGCGCGATCGCCGCGCGATTGCTCGAAGCGGGATTCAGGCCCGGCCTTCCGGTCATCGCGGTCGAGAATGCGAGCCGCGAAGACGAACGCCGCGTGCGCGCAACGATCGCCGAGCTTGCCGCGGATCAGTTGCGTCTCGGGCTCAAGAGCCCGGCCGTGCTGATCTTCGGCGAAGTCGCCGATCTTCCTGCCTCGGGCGTGGTCGAGACCATCCTGAGCCTAGAGGAGGTCAAACGCCTCTATGCCTAACGTCATCACAGCCAATCGTCTGATCGACGGCATTGTCGTCTATCTCGCCGCCGGCGGCGAATGGACCGAGGAGATCGGACGCGCGCGCCTTGCCGAGACCGAGGAAGATACCAAGGCGCTCGAACAAGAGGCCGCTCACGACGTCGATGCGCGGAAAGTCGTGGCGGTCTATCCCATGGAAGTCGCAGTTCAGGACGGAGAAGTCGATCCGTTATCCGTGCGCGAGCGCATCCGCGCCGCTCACCGCACCACCTTGACCAAGGATTGGTACGATGTACCGCTATGACGAGTTCGACCATGCGTTCGTGCGTGAACGCGTGGCGGAGTTCAAGGGCCAGGTCGAGCGGCGTCTGTCAGGCCAGCTGACCGAGGACGAGTTCAAGCCGTTGCGTCTGCGCAACGGGCTCTATCTCCAGCTCCACGCCTATATGCTGCGCATCGCGATTCCCTATGGCGTGCTGTCGCCCAAGCAGTTGCGCCAACTGGCGATGATTGGGCGGCGCTGGGATCGCGGCTATGGGCACTTCACCACACGCCAGAATCTTCAATTCAACTGGGTGAAGCTGGTCGATATTCCCGACGTGCTCGCAGCGCTCGCCGAGGTCGAGATGCATTGCATCCAGACCAGCGGCAACTGCGTGCGCAATGTCACCGCCGATCCGTTTGCCGGCGCGGCCAATGACGAGCTCGAAGACCCGCGCCCGTGGTGCGAGATCTTGCGCCAATGGTCGACCCTTCATCCGGAGTTCTCGTGGCTGCCGCGCAAATTCAAGATCGCCATTTCTGGTGCCGCCGAGGATCGCGCCGCAATCGCATTCCACGATATTGGGCTGAAGATTGTGCGCGGGCCCGATGGCGAGAACGGCTTCCGCGTTCTGGTCGGCGGCGGGATGGGGCGCATCCCGTATGTCGGGCAGGAAATCAGGGCGTTCCTGCCGAAACAGCACCTCTTGTCCTACATCGAGTCGATCTTGCGCGTGTACAATCTCTATGGGCGCCGCGACAACATCCATAAGGCGCGCATCAAGATCCTGGTCAACAAGCTCGGCATCGACGCCTTCCGCGAGGCGGTCGAGGCCGATTGGGAAGCGACCCATAAGGACGCGATCGATCTTCCCGAGGACGAGCGCAAGCGCATCATGTCTTACTTCGCGCCGCCTGACCTTGCCCCGCGCCCCATTGGCGATGAGGCGCTCGACCAGCGCCGCGCCGCCGATCCCATCTTTGCCAATTGGCTCAAGCACAATGTGCGGCCGCATCGCGTGCCGGGCTATTCCACGGTGGTCGTTTCGCTGAAAGAGCCGGGACGGACCCCTGGCGATGCGAGCTCCGAGGCCATGGAGCTGGTCGCCGATCTCGCCGAGCGCTTCAGCCGCGGCGAGGCGCGCGTCAACTACACGCAGAATCTGATGCTGCCGCATGTCGCGACCTCCGACGTGGTCGCGATCTACGACATCCTGGTTGAAAACGGGCTTGCCACCGGCAATCACGATCTGCTCGGCGATATGATCTGCTGCCCGGGCCTCGATTACTGCAACTTGGCCAATGCCCGCTCGATTCCCATCGCCAAGGAAATCGCCAAGCGGTTCGAAGATCCGAAGCGCCAGGAAATGATCGGCCCGCTCAGGCTCAACATGTCGGGCTGCATCAATGCCTGCGGCCATCACCATTCGGGCAATATCGGTATTCTCGGCGTCGACAAGAAAGGCACCGAGCTTTACCAGATCTCGCTCGGCGGGAACCCGAAGGACGATGCCGCGATCGGTACGATTATCGGCCCCGGTTTCCGCGCCGAAGCGGTGCCGCAAGCGATCGACACCATCATCGAGACCTATTTGGCCGAACGAACCGGCGATGAGACGTTCCTCGACACATGGCGGCGCGTAGGCGCTCAACCCTTCAAGGAGGCGCTCTATGCCGCTCGTTGATCTTAAGACAGGCGCGCTCGTCTCCGATCCGCCCGAGGTGGCGACGCTGCTCGAGCCCGATGCCGATGAAAGCGCTCTCAAGGCTGCGGCCGGCGGTAATGCCGGTCCGGTCGCCATCAATTTTCCTGTGTTCGGCGACGGCCGCGGCATCAGTCTTGCCGTGATGTTGCGCAAGCGCCACGGCTTCGAGGGCGAGATCAGAGCCGTCGGTTATCTTATTCCCGATCTCGCTCAGTTCTTGTTCCGCTCCGGCTTCGATACCGCGGAGATCGCCGATCCCGAGCAGGCGCATGTCTGGAAGATTTCCGGGTCGCGGATCACGCGCAATTATCAGCCCGGTTTCCGCGATCCGGCGCCGCTCCGCCGCGACGCCGCAAAAAAAGAGGCTGAGGCGCTCGATGAGCGTCTTGCCAGGATCAAGACTTTGACCGACCGCATCCGCGAGATCGGACGGCGGATCGAGGGCCGGATTGCCTTCTCCACCAGTCTTGGGCTCGAGGATCAGGCCATTTTGCACGCCATCGCCGAGTCGGGCGCCAAGATCGACGTGTTCACGCTCGATACCGGGCGCCTTTTCCCCGAAGTGCTGGAAACGGTCGAGCTTTCCGAGCTGCGCTACCGCTTGCGCATTCGCCTAGTGACGCCTGAGCCTGGCGAAGTTGAAGCGCTTGTCACCCGCGACGGCGTGCTCGGCTTCCGGCATTCGGTGGACAACCGCAAAGCCTGCTGCGAGATCCGCAAAGTGAGGCCGCTTAACCGCGAGCTTGAAGGCGCCCAAGCCTGGATCAGCGGACTCAGGCGCGAACATTCCGATGAGCGCGCGAGCGTGCCTCTCACCGAATGGGACGAGGCGCGCGCGCTGATGAAGGTCAACCCGGTCGCCGATTGGACCACGTCCGACCTCACCGCCTACATCGCCGCCAACAACATTCCGGTCAATCCGCTGCATGCGCGCGGCTTCGTCTCGATCGGCTGCGCGCCCTGCACCCGCGCGGTGCAGCCGGGCGAGAGTCCCCGCGCAGGCCGGTGGTGGTGGGAAAACGAAGAGAAGAAGGAATGCGGGCTGCATCTCAATCCGAATCGGGACGGGAGGGCCGCATGACCGCACTCACCTCGCATCTCAAGCTGCTCGAAGCCGAGAGCATTCACATCTTCCGCGAAGCGGCGGCGCAGTTCCGCGCCCCTGTTCTGCTCTACTCGATTGGCAAGGATTCAACGGTTCTGCTGCACATCGCGCGGAAAGCATTCTGGCCGGCGAAGCCGCCTTTCCCGCTGCTCCATGTCGACACGACGTGGAAGTTCCGCGAGATGATCGCGTTTCGCGATCGCACCGCGCGCGAGTTCGGGCTCGATCTCATCGTCCATACCAATCATGACGGGCTCGCCCGCAACATGAACCCGTTCGACTATCCGCCTTCGGTCTACACCGACGTGATGAAGACGGTGGCGCTGCGCCAGGCGCTCGACACCGGCGGTTTCGACGCGGCCTTCGGCGGCGCGCGCCGCGACGAAGAATCTTCGCGCGCCAAGGAGCGCGTGTTCTCCTTTCGCGCCGCCGGCCATCGCTGGGAGCCGCGGCGCCAGCGGCCGGAAATGTGGCAATTGCTCAACGGCCGGCTCGGCAAGGACGAGACGGTGCGCGTCTTTCCGCTGTCGAATTGGACCGAAAGCGATGTGTGGCGCTATATCGCGCTCGAGAAACTCGACGTGGTGCCGCTCTATTTCGCCGCGCCGCGCCCGGTGGTGACGCGCAACGGCCAGCTCATCGTGGTGGACGATGCACGCATGAAGTTCGAGCCGGGCGAGAAGCCGGTGACGCGGACGGTGCGCTTTCGCACGCTCGGCTGCTGGCCGCTGACTGCCGCGATCGAGTCAGACGCTGCCGATCTCGACGGCATCGTCGCCGAGACGCTCGCGGCAAGATATTCCGAGCGGGCCGGGCGGCTGATCGATCACGATCAGGCCGGGGCGATGGAGATGAAGAAGCGTGAGGGGTATTTTTAGGGGCTATGTCGATGCAAGTCGCGGAACTCAAAAAAGAGATCGAGGCGGAGCAGCTCACGGCGGAGGCTCCCCATGGGGGCGCGCTGCTGAAGCTGCTGACCTGCGGTTCCGTCGATGACGGCAAGTCGACCCTGATCGGACGGCTGCTATGGGACGCGGCCGGCGTTACCGAAGATCAGCGCGCGGCGGTGACGCTCGATTCGCGGGCGCGCGGGGTCAACGGCGAGAAGATCGATTTCAGCCTCCTGCTCGATGGGCTGCAGGCCGAGCGCGAGCAGGGCATCACCATCGATATCGCCTGGCGCTATTTCGAAACCGACGATCGCCGCTTCATCATCATCGACTCGCCCGGGCACGAACAATACACCCGCAACATGGCGACCGGCGCGTCGCATGCCGACATCGCCATCCTCCTGGTCGATGCACGCCACGGCGCCAAGCGCCAGACCCGCCGCCACGCGGCGATCTGCGATCTGGTCGGCATCAAGCGCGTCGTCCTCGCCATAAACAAGATGGATGAGGTCGACTGGTCGGAAGCACGCTTCCGGCAGATCGAGGCCGATTTCAAGGTCATGGCCGAGAGCTTCAATTTCAGCGAGACCGCCATCATCCCGGTCGCCGCTCTCACCGGCGACAATGTCGTCAACCGTTCGACGGCGATGTCGTGGTACTCGGGGCCCACGCTGCTCGATTATCTCGAAACCGTCGATGCCGAGACCGCGCCCGTCGATGCGCCGTTCCGCATGCCGGTGCAGTTTGTGCTGCGTGCGGGCGGGGATTTCCGTGGCTATGCCGGCACGGTGACGTCGGGGCGTATCGCCGTCGGCGAGCGGGTGATCGATGCCAGGTCGGGCCTCGGCGCTACGCTGCGGCGCATCTCGACCATGGACGGCGATCTTCCGTTTGCCGCCAAGGGCGATGCGGTCACCTTGGTGCTCGACAACGATCTCGACATTTCCCGCGGTGCGGTGCTGTCGGAAGCAACGCGGCGCCCGATCAATGCCGATGTGATCGAGGCGCGGCTGGTATGGCTGTCGGAGACGCCGTTCGATCCCGAAGCGGGGTATTTGCTGCGCACGGCCACCGATCTCACCCCGGTCACCAGCATGAGCGTTTCGGCGCTGGTCGAGTTCGAAAAGCTTGCTTCGCAGCCCGCCCATGCTTGCAGCGTGAACGATATCGCCGATTGCCGCATTTTGCTGGGACGGCCCGCTTCGCTCGATTTATTCCGGGATTTGCCCCTTACCGGGAACTTCGTGCTGGTCAGCGCGATTGATGGTACGACCGTTGCCGGCGGCGTCATCACCTGGGCCCAGGCCGGGGCGCCCGCGGCCGGCGACAACGTATTTGTGATAGACAGGGCGCTGCTTGCGCGGGGATTATGCGCCGATCTCGGCGATTCCCCGGCCGATCAGGCGGAATTCAACCGGCGGGCGCAAGAACTTGCGGTGCTGCTGCGTTCGGCCGGAGTTCCTGTGCTCGTCGAGATCTAGTCGGCTAGACTTCGCCGAAGCATAATCAGGGACACTGGGGTAAGGGGGCATCGCCGTTATGGTCGATCTGGGCTGGGTAGGCCAAGTGCTGCCGCTGGTCTTTGCCGGGTTCGGGGTCGGTCTCCTCGTTGGACTGACGGGGGTCGGCGGCGGGGCGTTGATGACGCCATTGCTGATCTCGACCTTCGGCTTGAGCCCGCAAGTCGCGGTCGGCACCGATCTGCTCTACGCCTCGATCACCAAGAGCGCCGGCGTGTGGCGCCATCACGTCTCCAACCATGTCGATTGGCCGATCGTGCTCAGGCTTGCTTTAGGCAGCCTGCCGGCTGCCGCGCTCTTGCTTGCGGTCATGGCCTTTCTTCCTGTCAACACGTATCAGCTCGGCCATTGGATCAGAATGGCCCTGGTGGTTGTCCTGCCCTTGAGCGGGCTTGCCATCGTCGCCTATCCGTGGCTGTCGCGCACTGCGCCGCAGAACGGCGCGAGCGACGTGCCGCCGCGCACGCTGCCGACCGTCTTGTTCGGTGCGCTGCTCGGTCTTCTCGTGACACTGACCTCGGTCGGAGCGGGCGCCATCGGCGTGACCGTGCTTGCGGCGCTCTATCCGATGCTGCCGGCCAAACGCCTGGTCGGCTCCGATATCGCTCATGCCGTGCCGCTCACTCTACTTGGAGGCCTCGGCTATTTCGGCCTCGGCAATGTTGATACCGGGTTCCTGCTGGCGCTGCTGGTCGGCTCGATTCCCGGCATCTTGCTCGGTGCGCGGCTGGCGGGCCTTGCCCCGGAATGGCTGCTCAGGCCCATTCTCGCGCTGATGCTGTGCTATGCGGCTTGGATCATGTTCAACAAAGGATGAGGCCGATCGGCCTTAAAGCCGCGCCCGTTACAACCTCATCCTTGGGAGCGAGCCATGCTTTACCTCGCCGCCAAAGCCCTCCTTTCGGGAGTCATCATCGCCGCCGTGTCGGAGATCGCCAAGCGGAGCCCCGCTCTTGGCGCGTTGATCTTGTCGCTGCCGCTGATCTCGATCCTCGCCTTCATCTGGCTATGGTGGGAAGACGCCGCACCGGCGAAGATCGCCGCTCTGTCGCAATCGACCTTCTTTTTCGTTTTGCCGACGCTGCCGATGTTTTTGGTTCTGCCGGCTTTGCTCAAAAGCGGTGCGGGCTTCTGGCCGTCTCTGGGACTGTCATCGCTGCTAACGATTCTCCTCTATGCAGCGATGGTGTGGGCGCTCGGCAGATTCGGCATCTCGCTTTAGGAGATTAGGTCACCACGCACAGAGCGTGATGCCGTGAACGATGAGGCGATCGACGTCGATCTCTGGGTGGGAGTGTTCGGTCCAAAGGGCTTGGATCGGCGGGTAGCGGGGGCTTGCCATGCCGTTCACGGCATAATCGGTGCCATCGACCTTGATGATGATCGCGCCACGGTCTTCGCAGCGAAGTTCGCCGAGAGCTTGATGGACAGCGTCAGGGTCCGGGATTGCCTTAGAGAAATTGCTTGCCTTCGGGGACTCTGTGTCCATGCCGATCACGGCAAGGACGAGAGTGCCGAACAGGAGCGCGGCGCAAACTTCGATGATGATTCTCATGGCCGCATCCGGTCTGCTGCGTAACGCTTAAAGATGCGTTTCCCCAAAGGTTTTTCGGGGTGCGTCAACGCAACCTCATCCAGGACCATTGCTGCCACCAGGGAACAGGCTGAGGTTGGCGCCGTGCCACTTTCCGTCTGGGTCTCGGCTTCGCTGCGGGCTTCGCCGTGTCAGGCTTCTCGGCAATAGGCAGGGGTGCAGGCTCCGGAGATGCGACAGGCCTCGCGGCTACCGCCTCCGGCTCAGGCTCATGGGAAGCAAGCGCAAGAGGACGTGAAATCACCGCGATGTCGGTGACGGTCCGCGGCGGCATTTGCACCGGCGCGTAGTCCGAACGGCTTGCCAGGAGGACGGACCCTGAAATGGCCGCCGGCCGCTTCACCAGTTTCGGCGTCTTCGGCACCGTGAGCATGGCCGCAGGGGGCGGCGGTGGAAGCCGTCCGGTCTTCTTGAGCGGCGGAATGGGCTCCCCCTTCTTTGCCGCAAGCGCCGGCGCCTCGCCGGTCGGACTCGACAACATGGCGCGCACGGCACCGGCCCCAATCAAACACAGGACGATGACACCGAGAATGGAAGCCGGGCGCTTTCGCGGGGCCTCTTGCCCTTGTCCGCTGTGAGCTTGAGAGACTGCGTGTTCTTGCCGAAACGGCATTTCAATGTCCGGCGGGACGTTGCCCGAACGAACCGGCTTCATCGTACACAGCGGTCCGTCGAGCCCGCTTATGGCCCGAGACGGGGGATGTTGTAACGGCTTGGTTGCCGGGCCGCGCGCAAGAGCGCCATTGGCCTTCAGCGCAAGTGCCCGCCACACCGCGTAAGGCGCGGCGAAAACGATCCCGACAACAGACCGCGTCAGCGCGCTCAACGTCACTTTGCGGTAGAGCAGACGCCGCTGGCGTTTCACCTCCTCGGTCCAGGTTGCGCGATGACGGTCGAGCCACTCTCCATGGACGTTCAGATCGTCGCGCGCGGCGGCGACGATACGGCTTGAAAGTCTGAAGGCTCTATTGGCGCGGGCGATCTTCTCTTCGACCTGATCCGATAGACGCGAAACAGACTTGATTCCAACTTCGGACATGACGCGAGACGCTTCTTCAGACGCGAACGAAACCGATTTCTGGCAAACACCAGGCCGCGCGCGATGCACGACTCTCGGTGGCCCCGAGGACGAATCAGACCCTTAAGCTTTTAAGAAAGACTGAAGACCGCTAACGCGTCAGCGTCGACCGCTTAACCTTGCGGTTACCGTGAGCCGAGCGACCATGCTGCCGGTCCATTACGGCCGAATATCCGGCGGAGCTTGCGCTCGCGACGCGCTTGCCTTTTTGCCCAGCGGCCGGGGCGCCGAACTTCCGGCCTGACCTCTACAGTTCTTTTTGCCGCCGCCGCGGGCTCGGACGAATCGCGGACCATTTGCACATCCGGTGTTACCGCATCGGCGGCTTGCGTTTCGGGGCTCGATGCCAAAGCGGGTTGGGTCCCACTCGGGCGGTCGATTGAAACGAGATATTTATTGAAGATCCAGCCGCGCTCGGACGTGGACGGATCGCGAAGTTGGATCCAGGCGCCTTTTTGCGCGACCACCTGCAACTCCGTGCCGGCAGGATAGAACTTGACGACGGGCGAGGAGACCGAGGCCTCGCTATGCGCTCTTGCCGCGAAACCGACGCGCGCCCACAGCACAGGTTCCGCCACCGCCTCGATGACTTGAGCCTCCGGGGCTTGAGCATCTGCTTGATTGACGGCCGGCTCCGGCTGTCGAACCTCGACGCTGCCTGAGCGATCGCCGGCCGCTTGCGGCGGCCGCGTATCGGATTGCTGAGCTGTTTGAACGGGAGGTTTCAGAGAGCGAAGGGTCGAGCCCCAGGACGACCGCAATTCGCGTTTGGCTGCTTTGGCGGCTACTGTCTCGGAGGTTGAAAGGCCGGTATCCGCCTCTTGCAAAACATTCTGCAGCGGCTCCGCGCGCGGCGGAAGCAACGCATAGGCCAGCAGGCCGATAAAGCAGAATGAAAGCAACCAACGCATATGGCCAGTCCTCGTACCTGGCCCTCCCGCCTCTCTTAATGTTGGACCGGGTGCGGCCGATGTCAACCTGGCCTGGAGGCAATTGGTCGAGCCTGTTACTGCGGTTGTCCGGATGGTGTGGCAGAAGGTCCAGTCTGCTCCGGCAGCGTGGTTCCAATGTTAGGAGCAGGGCTTTTCAGCAAAGACCATGCAAGAACGAGCGCAACTGCAAGTGCCGCGGCGATGACAACGAGCCTATTTCGGTCCATTTAGAGGTTTTTTTTCGTTCCGAAACTGTTTTTACCTGATCTGACGCTTTGATGCCTTGACCCACATCAACAGCGTTTCATCTTGGTACAGTTTGTCTTTGTCGCGCGGTTGGAAGGCGTGATCTTAAGGACGTTCAGCTTAGGGAAGTCATCGGCCATGAAATCGATCCTCTGTTTCGGCGACTCCATTACCTGGGGATATAACCCTCGCGACGGTTCGCGCTATCCGCCCGGCGAACGCTGGCCTGGGATTCTTCAGCAGGAGTTGTCCGGCCGGGCGCGGATCGTCGAGGAGGGGTTGAACGGCCGGACCGTGGCAACCGACGATCCGGCACATCCGAATCGCAACGGTCTTGCCATGCTGCCGCCACTGCTCGAATCCCATGCGCCGCTCGATATTGTCATCATCATGCTCGGGACCAACGACAGCGCCCCGTATTACCGGCTTACCTCGGGGCAAATCGCGATCAACTGCACAAGATTGATCACGGCCGTACGCGCGGGCCTCGCCGGTCCCGACGGCGGCGCGCCGAAGATCGTGCTGATTGCGCCGCCCCCATTTGGCTCGCTCAACCCCTATTTGGCGCTGTTCTACACCGGCGGCGAGGAGACCTCGCGCGGCTTGGCCGAGGGCTACCGCGTCATCGCCGATTGGTTCGACTGCACGTTTCTCGATGCCGGAAAAGTGGCGGCGGCAAGCAGCGTCGACGGCATCCATCTGGAACCTGCCGAACAGCGCAAGCTCGCTTTGGCAGTCAAGGATATCGTTGACCCGATGCTGTGAGGCGGCGGATCTAGGGCCGCGGCGGCGCGACGTCGCAGTCGATGCTTTCGCCGGTCTCTGGCGGCGCAGTCTTGATGCACCAATCCTCGCGCCGGCGGGCCCAAGGCCGCGCATAACCTTCCCTGATCAAGACGCAAGAGGCGTCCTCGCCATTGACGAAGAGATGGACGAGCAGACGTCCGTATTTGTCCCGCTTGGGGTTCTGAGGCCCGAATTCGACCGCACCGGTCCCGATGAGCGCCTCGAGGCGCTTTTTGGTCAGCACGCCGAGCCGCCGCTCGGCGTCGCACTGGGCGTGGTGGATCTCTGCGGCGTCGATGCCAAGCAACCGGTAGCGCTCGGCGCCCATATGCACCGTGTCGCCGTCGATCACCGCGATCGCGGTAACTGCCGCCAGGGCTGTAACGATGGGGGTCTGCGCGCATAACGAGTATCACATGCTATAACACTTTTTAGTTGTACAAAGCAATCGCTTCCCCCCGGGGTCGCAAACAGATGTTTTGAGGCGGATGGGATGTTGCACAGATGTCGTTATAAAATAAGGTGCTAACGGGGATAACGAGGCGAACCAGGGAGACCAAGCTGATGAAGCGAATGAGTCGAGTCTTGTGTGGCGCGGCCATCCTCGCGTTGGTTGGGGTGGCTGCATCTTATGCCTACGCCCAATCGGCGTCGGGCCGCGCGCTGTTGATCTATAAGGAAGGCGTGACGCCGCAACAGGAGAACGAGGACCGCGCGGCGTGTAACGAATGGGCCGTCCAGCAAAGCGGTTTCGACCCATCGGCCATTTATACGGCGCAGCAAGCCGGCATTCGAACCCGGACGATCTTTGAAGTCGTCGGCGCGCTAGACGCCGCGTCCGGCGGCACAGATCCACGCTGGGGGTCCGGCGCGTTCGGGGGCGCGAGCACATCCGCCGACAAGCGCCGTCTCGCCGAGCTTTACAACAGTTACCTCAGAGCCGGGGCGCTTTGCCTTGAAGGCCGTGGTTACGTCGTTGCCAGATAGGAGCCAAACCATGCGATCGATGATTTCTAAAATGGGCCTTGGGCTCCTGTGTCTGCTGGCCGGCTCGGCTACCGTTTCGGCGGCTCAAGGCACGTTTACATGCGCCTTCAGCGATATCTTCGAATGCGTCGATGTGGCGGGCTGTACGCGCGTCACCAATGACTTCGTCAATCTGCCACCGGTGCTTAAGCTCGACTTCGATAAGAAGGTCATGACGTCGGATGATCTGGAAAAAGACCCCACGGAAATTGACATAAAAGACATGGTGGAGACGGGCGATATCGTTCTGTTGCACGGAATCGGCCGAAACGAGATCTCGCCTCGGTCTTTCAGTGCGGCGATCTCCACGAAGACTGGGAAATTCCACGCCGGCATTACGACCGGGGATGCGACGCTCGCATTGGTTGGCGACTGCGTGGACGGCCTTTAGGAAAGGCTCAAGCGCCGCAGCCTTGATCGCCGTCGGTCTTCCACGGCGCGGACGGAGGCCCAAGCGGCTAATGATAAGGGCGCCTGCCAAGTGCAGGCGCCCTTTTTAACGTGACTCAGCCGATCGGGCGGTGAGCGTTTAGCGGCACTTCATCATGCCATGCATGGCCCTGCGCGCCATGAACGCGGAACCGTAAATGCCCATCATGCTGATCCGCTCGCTCGTGGTCGGTGCTGTCCGCGAAACCGAGCACGTGCCGGTGGACTTGTTGTACATGACATAAGCGGCCGCGTTGGCGGGAGCGGCAAAGGCGACGATCAGAGCTGCTGCAATAAGATATTTTGTCATGAGATTGGATCCCTGTGAGTGGAGCGAAACCAGCCGGCCGGGAGTTACGAGCTCTCGGGCCGGTGCGGGCGTTGTAGCACCGCAAGCTCGCACGGCGTGTTCAACATCGGGTGTGCCGCCGTTACGGCCTGATCACTCGGCCGTGAGCCCGCCGTGTCCGGCCGGCCCAACTCGGGCACTGCCCCGAAGGCCGAAACGTGGCCGGTGATTGAGGGCGGGGACGATGCAGCCAACGCTCGCGCACCCGCTCCCTAGTCTGTGACCTGGTGCGGTCCGATCCGTTCCAGGTAGAAGGGGCGGTGCAGGCCGCGGCAGCCTGAAACGAACTTGCGGCCGAACAAGCAGCGGCTATCAAGCAAGTAGGTGAGTTCGGCTTCTGAGATCCGCTTATAAGTCTTGAGGCCGCGCTCGCTCGCGAAGCGGTAGGACATATCCGCCCAATTCGTGAACATGGTGGCGCCTTCCGCGAGGTTGGGCGTCTGGTCGATCTCCTCCTGCAATCCGTTCTGGTATATGCGAGTGATGAAATAGTGCTCTTCTGGGGCAAAGATCTTACCGAACTCAAGATCGATCCTATCCGGCGGATACTCGGTCGCAAGCTCGGCCAGTTTGCGGTTGAGGATGAACCACTGCGATGACTTCTGGATCAAGCTTCGCTGGTAATATTCCAACAGGGGATCGCATCGCGGAAAGCACTGGGCCAACGGCGATACGTTAAAGTGACCGCGGTCGTCGCGCGTAAGAAATTCGTGCACGTGTTCGAACGACTTGAGCGGTATGCAGGCTTGGCTGAGACCGGCGATCTTGTCGCATCCCTCGCTCAGGGCCGCTTTGAAGAGCAGGTTGAGAGCGTGCACGAGGCTCACATCTCCGTACTTGGTCGGGATGCAGCGTTCCAGCTTGTTCGCTTCGAAATATTGTAGAGGACGATCGGTCTTGTAGTGCACGAAGACCCGATAGAGGTCCGCCGGGACGCCGTCGAAAAACCGCTTCCACAGATCCTCATGATTGATTCCGTCATAGATCAGGAAGCAGAAGCCGATCTTCTTCATGACCTTCATAGTTTCGTGGCCATTCGCCAATCCCGTTGGCAGTCATGCGCCGGGCTAGGCTGTCCGTCCGTTCGGCTGTTTGATCAGCCAAGCACAGTTGCAGGATGGCAAGGAGCGGATGCGGTAGGGAAGCGAGTTGGCTGACAGATAATCATGCGCCGCGCGGGCACACCCGTCCCAGGCGAAATAGTCATCGAGGATGATGGCGGCATTTTCGCTGACGCGCGGTTCAAGCGTTTGTAGCACCAAGGATACCGGGTCATACCAATCGCAATCGACTCGCAACAACGCGATGCGTTCGGGCGAGGATTTGGCAATGGTGTCGTTGAACCAGCCGGGAACAATTATCGCCTCGTCGGCTGTAAAGCCGAAGCTGCGGACAGCCTCCCTCACTTCATCCAAAGACGCCCGGCAGTTGTCGTAATAATATGGGCTCGTTTTGTCGGCCTGATATTGTTTTGCCAAGGGCCCATCTAGGGGCTCGGCCGGCGGCAAGCCTTCGAAGCTGTCGAACATCCAGACGGGTTTGACGATCCGCCCATATTTCTCCCGCTGTGCAAGCAGCATGGCAAAGCTAGATCCGCCCCGCCATACACCGCACTCAACGAGATCGCCTGGTAACTGCCGATCGATGGCCTCACAGGCAAGCCTGACGGTCAAGGCTAACGCGTCGTTTGGGACCATCGAATAAGGGCGAACCTTCGCCAAGACCGCCTCGATAGTGCGTCCATCCAGCATTGGCGCGTTTTGCGTTGCGTCGAAAAAATGGTGCCGCCAGACTGGATTGAACAGTCGACCCCGTCATTACCAATGACGTGCTCTACCACTGAGCTATGGCGGCTTAAGACCTGGGCTTTTGCGGCTTCGCGCGGCGAAAGCCGGCCCTCGAAGCCTCAAACGAGACCCTGCCATAGCGCCAAATCGCGCGCAAGGAAAGCGCCTCCGGCCCGGCGCACCCTCAAGATGTAGGGACGATTGACGCCCCGTGCAGTAGGATGGGCCCGCGATGAGCGGACCGGAACAACGCCCCCCTGATAAAAAGGCCAAGGAAGAGGCGCGCAAAGCCCGGCTGGCCGCCGAACTCAGGGCTAATTTGTTGAAACGCAAGGCCCAGGCCAAATCCGTTCCGTTAAGGGCGGATCGGAAAGAGGGGAGACAGCGTTAGGAACAAGGGAGTAGATTGGTGTGTTGGCCCCGCCGGTCGAAGGGTCTCGGCTCAAGGGCCTCGGCTCAGGGGGCCTTGGCCAAAAACAACAACACACGGGGACAGGGCCACGAGGGAGTAACGTCATGGACAGTATCCGCATTGTCGGCGGCAAGCGTTTGACCGGGACCATACCGATCAGCGGTGCCAAGAATGCCGCGCTGCCTTTGATGATCGCCAGCCTCCTCACCCGCGAGACGGTGACATTGCACAACGTGCCGCGTCTTGCCGACGTCATCCTTTTGTCCCGCATCCTCGGCAATCACGGCGTCGACGTGACCATCGCCGGCAAGAGAGCGAACCAGCGCTCCAGCGACGGCCAGACGCTGAGGCTGACCGCGACGGAGATCGTCGACACCACGGCGCCTTACGAGATGGTGGCGCGGATGCGCGCAAGCTTCTGGGTATTGGCGCCGCTGGTCGCCCGCTGCGGCAGGGCGCGGGTTTCTCTGCCGGGCGGTTGCGCCATCGGCACGCGGCCGGTCGATCTGCACCTCGAAACACTGCGCGCGCTCGGCGCCGAGATCGAGCTCGACGGCGGCTATGTCAATGCGCGGGCCCCGCGCGGGCTCACCGGCGGCCGCATCGAGTTGGAGAAGGTTTCGGTCGGCGCCACCCATAACGCGCTGATGGCGGCGGTGCTCGCCCGCGGCGAGAGCACGATCGAGAACGCGGCGCGCGAGCCGGAGGTAGCCGATCTCGCCAATTGTCTGGTGCGGATGGGCGCGCGGATCGAGGGTATCGGCACCTCGACGCTGTGGGTGCAGGGGCGTGAGACGCTGTATGCCGCCGAGCACAGCGTGCTGCCCGACCGCATCGAGACCGGGACCTACGCCATGGCCGCCGCCATCACCGGGGGCGACGTGGTGCTCGAAGGTGCCGTGCCCCAGCTCCTGAGCGAAGCGCTCGATACGCTGCGCGCGACCGGGATCGAAATCGAGGAGCGGCCGACCGGGATCAGGGTGGCGCGGAACGGTAACGGCTTGAGCCCGGTCAAGGTCGAGACTCAGCCCTTCCCGGGCTTCCCCACCGATCTCCAGGCCCAGCTGATGGCGCTGATGTGCATGGCCGAGGGTACGTCCGAAGTGCGCGAGACCATCTTCGAGAACCGTTTCATGCATGTTCAGGAACTTGCGCGGCTCGGCGCTCATATCGAGCTGAGGGGCGACACGGCGCTGGTCACCGGCGTCAGCGGGCTGAAAGGCGCCCAAGTCATGGCCACCGATTTGCGTGCCTCGGTCTCGCTCATCATCGCCGGGCTCGCCGCGCAAGGGGAGACCACGATCGGCCGGGTCTACCATCTCGATCGCGGCTTCGAGCGGATTGAGGAAAAACTCCGCAAATGCGGCGCTGAGATCGAGCGATTGTCGAACTAAGGCCTAAGTTGACGGTTTCCCGAGGCGGCGGAAGCGTGCTAGGTCGAGTGCCAACAAGCCGTCACCCATGCCCATGGAACCGTTGAAACTCATCGCGCTTGACGAGGAAGACCTCTCTGTCCTGTCGTCGCTCCTGCAGGACGCGGTCTTGCGCGTCGCCGACATGGCCTACCTGCCAAAGCAGAAGCGCTTTGCCGCTGCTCTCAACCGCTTCGATTGGGAGACTGCGGCTAAGGCAGGCGACAAGGAGTACCGCCGCCGCCGCGCGGCGCTCCGGTTCGACCGGGTGTTCGGCGCCAAGCTCAAGAATTTGCAGCCGCGTGCCTCAGACCGCGTGCTTTCCCTGCTTACGATCGCTTTTGTACCGAGCGAGGCCCCGGGCGGCACGCTCACCTTGACCTTCTCAGGCGATGCCTCCATTCAGCTCGAGGTCGAATGCATCGAGGCCGAGCTTAAGGATCTCGGCCCCGTCTGGCGCACCCGCTCCAAGCCTCAGCACCCGGGCGATGAGCCCAATGCCGGCGCAGAGGGCGCACCCGGCCCCGGCGGCAGTTGAGCCCGCGCGTCCGATGGCTGCCTGGCTCTCAACCGCCGACCGGAATTTCGAGGACGGCTTCAAGTCACTGCTCGGGCAGAAGCGCGAGCAGGCTGAGGACGTGGGCGACAAGGTCGCCGCGATCCTGGCGCGGGTGCGCGAGGACGGCGACCGCGCGCTGATCGATCTGACGCTTGAGCTCGACAATCTCGACCTGCGTGAGGCCGGCATTCGCATCGCCGAGGCGGAGATCGAGGCGGCGCAAGCGAAGGTCGATAAGACGACGCGCGATGCGCTTCAATTCGCCCACGACCGCATTCTCGATCACCATCAGCGACAACTGCCAAAGGACGACCGCTACCGGGACGCGCTCGGGGTCGAGCTCGGCACGCGCTGGACGCCGGTTCCCTCGGCCGGTCTTTATGTCCCGGGCGGAACTGCCAGCTATCCAAGCTCGGTGTTGATGAACGCTCTTCCGGCGAAAGTCGCGGGCGTCCCGCGCATCGTCATGGTGGTGCCCGCGCCGAAGGGCGAACTCAATCCTCTGGTGCTGGTCGCGGCGAAACTTGCCAGCGTGAGCGAGATCTATCGTATCGGCGGGGCCCAAGCCATCGCCGCGCTCGCTTACGGCACCGAGACGGTCAAGCCGGTGGCGAAGATCGTCGGACCGGGAAACGCCTATGTCGCCGCCGCCAAGCGCCAAGTCTACGGCCAGGTCGGTATCGACATGGTGGCGGGCCCGTCCGAGGTGCTGGTGATTGCCGACCGCGACAACGATCCGGCCTGGATCGCTTCGGACTTGCTGGCGCAGGCCGAGCACGACGAAGCCGCTCAAGCCATCCTCATCACCGACAATGCCGATTTCGGCCGCGCCGTGAGCGACGCCGTCGAAGCCGAGCTTGCCACGCTTTCGCGCAACCGCACGGCAGGGGCGAGCTGGCGGGATTTTGGCGCCATCATTTTGGTGAAACATCTCGCCGAGGCGCCGGCCATCGCCGACCAGCTCGCGGCCGAGCATCTTGAGATCGCGACCGCCGATCCGGAGGCGCTTGCCGCCAAGATCTCCAATGCCGGCGCCATCTTCATCGGCCGCTACACGCCGGAAGTGATCGGCGACTATGTCGCGGGCTCCAACCACGTCCTGCCGACGGCGCGAAGCGCGCGCTTCGCCTCGGGGTTATCGGTGCTCGACTTCATGAAACGAAGCTCGATCCTCAAGCTCGACGCCGACAGTCTCGCCGCGCTCGGACCGGCGGCCATGACCCTGGCGGGAGCTGAGGGACTTGATGCCCATCGCCGCTCCGTCGCCATCAGGCTCAATATCAGAGACGAGGCATGACCGGAGAGGCCGAGGACGAAACGCTCGAAGACTGGCCCGAGCACGCTCGCCTGACCGAGGTGACGCTGGACGAGGCTTCGATCGGCCCCATCTCTCCCGAGGTCCAGCATGAGCGGGAGGTCGCGATCTTCGATCTTCTCGAGCAGAACCGTTTCGCGCTCGAGGGCCACAGCGGCGGCCCCTATACGCTCACGCTCTCATTCGCCGAGAACCGTCTCGTCTTTACTGTCGGCGATGCCGAGCACGCTCCGATCCAGCACGTGATGCTGTCGCTCTCGCCCTTCCGCCGCATCGTCAAAGACTATTTCTTGATTTGCGACAGCTACCATCAGGCGATCAAGACGCAGCCCGCATCGAAGATCGAGGCGATCGATATGGGACGGCGCGGCCTGCACGACGAAGGGAGCCGCCTGCTGCAGGAAAGGCTCAGGGGCAAGATCGCGGTCGATATCGCCACCGCGCGGCGCCTGTTTACGCTGCTTTGCGCGCTGCACTGGAAGGGCTGAGTTTCGCGGGTCTCGCAAGTAAAGAGCCCCGGCGTACGGTCCGGGGCTCCAAGGGGATCGCTGCGTTGTGCGTTGCCTCTAACCTGCCGCGCAGGACTGGGACGCCTCGTCCCATTTCATGCCGGCCTTCTCGCAATCCTCCTTGGTCTTCGGCGCATCGCCGGCCCAAGCAGGGGCGGCAATCGCAGCCGCAAACGCTAAGGCCATGATCGTCGACAGGAGAGTTTTCATGTTTTTCACTCCTTTACGATGATCGGGGGAGAGGCGAGGCTAGGAGAGGACTTTGGTCAATCGGCGCCTTCGGCATGGCCGCCCGGCGGCATTCATTGGGCACGGTTCGTGACAGATCGCGCGAACGTCTTTATGTAAGTCGCGGCGGTCCATCCAGATCTTGTGCTTGGCCGATTGTGGACGCCGGGCGGGAGAGCGTTTCGCAACCGGCTCAACAGGTCCGAATCGTCCTTGATTTTGTCGGCTCCCGCGACCATTCTCCGCCGGACTTCGATTGGAAAGGAGCCTTATGGCGAAGGAAGAAATGCTCGAATTTCCGGGGGTGGTGACGGAGCTGCTCCCGAACGCCACGTTCAGGGTGAAACTCGAGAACGAACACGAGATTATCGCCCATACGGCGGGACGAATGCGCAAGAACCGCATCAGGGTGCTTGCAGGCGACAAAGTTCTGGTCGAGATGACCCCTTATGATCTCACTAAAGGTCGGATCACTTACCGGTTTAAGTAGCAAGCTCTGGCCGTGGCGTTCACCGTTCGCCAGGTCAGGCAAGGCTCAGCCTGCGCCGGGGGCAGTGAGCCCCAGGGCGAAGGTTGAGGCGCCTTACGTGTCGCGCGCCGTCCGCGCCGGCGCGTCTTCGAGCGTGCTCAGGCCGAAACTCGTGCTCGCTTCGGGCTCGCCGCGGCGGCTCGCGCTGCTGGAGCAGGCTGGCATCACGCCCGATGCGCTTCGTCCCGCTTCCATCGATGAGAGCGTGACAAGGGGCGAGGTGCCGCGCCATATCGTGAAACGGCTGGCCCGCGCCAAGGCGGAGGCCGCCAAGAAACTGATCCGCGGCGACAAAGAATTTGAGAAGGCTCATGTGCTCGCCGCCGACACGGTGGTCGCGGTCGGCCGCCGCGTGCTTGGCAAGCCCGAGCTTGAGCAGGAAGCGGCCGATGCGCTGAGGCTGTTACGCGGCCGGGCCCATCGCGTGCATACCGCCGTGTGCCTTCTCACCCCCGACGACCGCTGGCGCGAGCGCGTGGTCGAGACCCGCGTGCGCTTCCGCAATCTGTCGAATCAAGAGATCTTCAATTACATCGCCAGCGGTGAGTGGAAGGGGAAGGCGGGAGGCTATGCCATCCAGGGCATTGCCGGATCGTTCGTGGTGAAGCTGATCGGTTCTTATACCAATGTCGTGGGGCTGCCTCTCACCGAAGTGGTTGGCCTGCTGCAAAGCGAGGGCTTTCCCGTCAGCCAGCTCTGGCTGTCCAAGGCCGAGGGCGAGACAGGTTGAGCGCGCGGACTGAAACCCATCAAGGACAGGGCGCGAAGCAAGCAGCGCCGACGAAACGCGCACGAAAGAAAAAGACCTGTCCGATCTGCGCCAAGACCCTGACCGGCACCCAGCAAGAACAGCGATACCGGCCGTTCTGCTCCAAGGCTTGCGCCGATATCGACCTCGGATACTGGCTCGAGGGACGCTACGCCATAGAAGGCCCGCCGGTGGATAGGGCGGAGCCCGGTTCCGATTCCGAGCCGGACGGCGATCGTTAGGTCGCCTGGCGGGCGCAGCGGTCTGCTTGATCTCGATCAAGCAGAACAGCGCTCAGCTTCTATGATGCCCTGAACCAAGTCGTAAGGAGCCGGCATGACGGAGTCCTTGGCGGGACGGTGGCATCGTCAAAGCATGAGCGCATGGCACGCCGAGCCGACAGGCGAGGTGCTTGCCGCATTCGGCACCGGACTTGAGGGTCTGCCGCCGGCCGAAGCGCATGCCCGCAAGGAGGAGTTCGGTCCCAATCGCCTCGAAGCGGCCCGGAAACACAGCGAGATCCTCCGCTTCCTGGCGCAATTCAACAATTTGCTCATTTATGTGCTGCTCGCCGCCGCAGCGCTGGCGCTCGCCATCGGCGAAATCGCCGATGCGGTGGTCGTGCTGGCCGTGGTCCTGCTCAACGCGGTCATTGGCTATATCCAGGAAGGCCGGGCCGAACGGGCGCTCGACGCCATCAAGAAGATGATCGATCCGCGCGCCGCCGTGCTTCGCGGCGGCCGCCGCACGGCGATCGCTGCGCAAGACATCGTTCCGGGCGACCTCGTGCTGATTGAGCCCGGAGACCGCGTGCCGGCCGATCTTCGCTTGGTGCGTGCGCGCAATCTGCGCATCGACGAGGCGGCGCTGACCGGCGAGTCGGTACCGGTCGACAAGACCACCGCGCCGGCGGCGGCCAACGCGCCGCTTGGCGACCGCACCTCAATGGCGTTCTCAGGCACATTCGTTGCGCGTGGAACCGGTGCTGGCGTGGCTGTGGCGACCGGGAGCGCAAGCGAGCTTGGCCGCATCAGCGCGTTGATCGGCACGGTCGAGACGCTCACCACGCCGCTTCTCCGCCAGATGAATGCGCTGGCGCGAAGGCTCACACTTATCATTCTGGCAGGAAGTGCGGCCGTGTTCGCCTTCGCCGTCCTGGTGCGGGATTACCCCTGGCAGGAAGCGTTCATGGTGGTGATCGGGCTTGCCGTGGCGGCGATCCCCGAAGGCCTGCCCGCGGTGATGACCATCACGCTTGCCATCGGCGTGCAGCGCATGGCAGCGCGTAACGCCATCGTCAGGCGGCTTCCGGCAGTCGAGACCTTGGGCTCGGTCTCGGTGATCTGTTCCGACAAGACCGGAACGCTCACCCGCAATGAGATGGCGGTACGCAATGTGCTGACGCGCGAAGGCCGGTTCGAGGTCTCGGGGAGCGGTTATCGCCCCGAAGGGGAATTCGTTTTCGATGGCGCAAGGGCCGATCCCGCCGGCCACAAGGTGCTGGCTGAGGCGGCACGCGCCGCCATTCTTTGCAACGACGCCGACCTTCGCATGACCGACGGCGATTGGGCGGTGCATGGCGATCCGATGGAGGGCGCGCTCATAAGCTTCGGCATCAAGGCCGGATACGATGCTGGACTTATTCGAAAACAGCTCCCCCGCACCGACGAGATTCCGTTCGATACCGAGCACCAATTCATGGCGACGCTGCATCACAGCCACGAGGACGGGAGCGCCTTGGCCTATATCAAGGGCGCGCCCGAACGCATTCTCGCCATGTGCAGCAAAGAGCGCGGAGTGTCCGGAGATGAGCCGCTCGCGCATGATGTTTGGCACAAGCGGACCGAGCAGGAAGCGCGCCGGGGGCGCCGCATGCTGGCTCTGGCGGTGAAGAAGCTGCCGAAAGGCCGGCGCGATTTGAGCTTTTCCGACGTCGAAGGCGGAGCGACGCTCGTTGCGCTTCTCGGGCTCATCGATCCCCCGCGCGAAGAAGCCGTCGCAGCGATCGCAGAATGCCACCAGGCCGGGATCGGCGTGAAGATGATCACCGGCGATCATGCCGCGACGGCGCAGGCAATTGCCCGGGACCTGAAGCTTGACCCTGATCCTAAGACCGTCACCGGGCAAGCCATCGATTTGCTTGACGATCGGCAGTTGAAGGAATCGGCGCGCGACGCGGCGGTGTTCGCCCGGACCAGCCCGCTGCACAAGCTGCGCCTGGTGAAAGCCTTGCAGGCTGACGGCGCGGTCACGGCCATGACCGGGGACGGGGTCAACGACGCGCCGGCCTTGAAGCGCGCCGATATCGGCGTGGCCATGGGCGGGAAGGGAACCGAAGCCGCCAAGGAGGCCGCCGAATTGGTGCTGGCGGACGACAATTTCGCCTCGATCGTCGCCGCCGTGCGCGAAGGCCGCACCGTCTACGACAATCTCCGCAAAGTGATCGCCTGGACGCTTCCGACCAATGGCGGCGAAGCGAGCGCGATCGTCACCGCGCTCCTACTCGGGCTGACCTTGCCGCTGTCGGCCATTCAGATTCTGTGGATCAATCTGGTCACCGCGGTGACGCTCGGACTTGCGCTTGCCTTCGAGCCGACCGAGCCCGGGGCGATGCGCCGTCCGCCGCGAAATCCGCGCGAGACGCTGCTGGCGCCGCAACTCCTCTGGCGGGTTGGTTTCGTGTCGGTGCTGTTCGTTGCCGGCGTGTTCGGTATCTTTTTCTATGCCATCGATCGCGGCTATTCGGTCGCGCTGGCGCGCACCATGGTGGTCAATACTATCGTGGTGATGGAGATCTTCTACCTGTTCAGCGTGCGCTACCGTCACGGCAGCGCGCTGACCTTTCAGGGCGTGCTCGGCACGCCCGCCGTGCTCATTTGCGTCGGCATCGCCGTGGCGGCGCAATTCGCCTTTACCTATCTCCCGGCGATGCAGTCTGTGTTTGGGACCGAGCCGGTGGCGCCGGCCGACGGGGCGCTGATCGTCGCCATCGGGGTTGTGCTGCTTCTGATCGTCGAGCTGGAGAAAAGGCTGGTTGCCTGGTGGACGCGGCCCGCTCAAGGGCGAAGCGTGGCCCCTCGACAGGACGGAGGCGATTTCCTATAAGCCAGCCTCGCGCGGGGGTGCCGCGCGCGCCCCACGAACGTGGCGCAAAATGCCCAGGTAGCTCAGTCGGTAGAGCAGCGGACTGAAAATCCGCGTGTCGGTGGTTCGATTCCGCCCCTGGGCACCATCCCCATTTTAGTGCCCGACAGCTCCAAGCAAGCAGGTCCCAATGCGGGGTGCTGGATTACCACCCCAGCCGTCCCGAACCTGTTATCATTTTAGGCGATAAATGTTGCCGTCAGGTGGGGGTGCATCATGAGTTCGCAGACAATAAGCCATCAGCTTCTGGTCAATGCCGGTTCGCCGCCGGCCAGTTTCCAGCCGGGCGAAATCATATTCAAGCAGGGCGATAAGGGCGACGCGATGTACGTGGTCAATTCGGGCGACGTCGACATCGAGATCGACGGCAAGGTAATAGAGACCCTGACGGCAGGCGCTATTTTTGGCGAGATGGCCCTGATCGACGGATCGGCAAGAAGCGCCACCGCCCGGGCGAAGACGGTCAGCGAGGTTTCGCCCATTGCGGAGCGGAACTTTTTGCTTCTGGTCGACGAAATGCCGTTCTTTGCGCTGTTTGTCATGCGCGCGCTGGTCGACCGGCTGCGGCGCTCGAACAAGCTGTTATAGACTGCTGCGGCCGTGAGGCGCGACGATTCGACGGCAATGTCCGGCTTGCGTAGCTTTGCGCCATGACTATCTGGTAGGTTGACCTGAGACGGGCATGCCGAACGAGGCGAACGCCGTCCCGCTGGAACAGACAAAGACCGAAGCGCTGAGAGGAGAGAGTTCATGGCCGACGACACGATCACCCGGGAAAAATTGGTAGAGCTGTTGAACGAGGATCTGTCGCGAGAGTATCAGGCCATGATCGCCTATGTGGTCTATTCGCAAGTGCTCAAAGGCGCGGAATATATGAACATCGCCGATCAGCTCGAGAAGCATGCGCATGAGGAGCTTCAGCATGCGCTGACTATCTCGCGGCAGATCGATTATCTCGGCGCGATGCCGGCGGCCACGCCGAAGCCGGTCAAGGTCTCGGAAAAAGCCCGCGACATGCTGAAATTCGATCTCGACAACGAGGCCGTGACGATCAAGGCCTACCGCGAGCGGGTGCGCCAATGTGAGGCGCTCGGCGAGTTCGCCATGGCCGAGCAGATTCGTGAGATCCTGGTCGAAGAGCAGGATCATCTCATCGACCTGGCGACGGCGCTCGGCGAGGATCCGCCTGATCTCGGCGAGGCCAGCGGTCCGGGCACGCGAAAGCGCTGACGCCGGCCTCGCCGGCCAATTTTCACCTACTCTTTGCGGTGCTCTTTGGTTTCTTGCGAAACCGGCAGGCAATTGATCGCCACGGTGGTCATGTCGATGTCAACCTTGCCGTCGCAGTCGAAGCTTTGTTTCGATCCATGCGGCGGATCGACGTTAAGGACGAGATGTCCCGGATCGTCCTTGGGCTCGGCTGCCCTCAATTTGGAGTCGCCGTCCTTGCAGGTTACGCTGCTCTGCTCGTCGAACACGGCCAAAGGCAGGACGAAAATGTGCTGGGCGCCCCGGTCGGCGGCACAGAATTGCTCAGTGAACTCCGCGGCGTTCGCCGCCTGCGACACCGTTTGAGCCGAGGCACTGTGAGCCAAGGTCGTTAGCGCGACGCAACAGATCAGCGCATTCAATCGTAACATGACGGTTCCTCCGCTAGGTTGGTCGGCACAGCAGCAGTCTAACCCATACTGGCGCGGTCTCAACCTCTGCATACGGAAAACCTACCGTCTGACTGTCCAGGAGCGACACGCACACAAATTGGATTGATTGATGTCAATGACAGCCGGCAGTGGCCTCGCGAACCTGCATCACATTGCAGGTCGCGGATATCAACCGAAAAGCATGGGTATCAAAATGAGTCGCTACTTCCTCCCCGTCGCGATTGCCGGTGCGGCGTTTGTTGGCTACCAGCTTTGGGCAAAGGACAAGCCGCAGCGCGCCGGATTCGCTGCGATGCGGCGAAGGATGATGAAGCGAATGATGGATGCGATGCCTGCCGACTCGCCGCCTAGGCTCATCGTGTCGATCCTGCCCCGTCTGCAAGAGCAAAATGATCAGATCCTCGTTCTACTCAAGGAGCAAAACGATCTTCTGCGCCAACTGGGCACAAAACGTAATTGACCACGTGGGTTGCCGCGCCGCCTGCCTGAGCTTAGATGATCCATGGGGATGCGTTCGGCGAGTGAAGCCCGGCCGAGATCAGCCAGGATCGCGGCGGCGCGCCAGCCGCCAGCTCGACCGGGATAACTGCCGGGGTAACGCCCGGCCATCCCCACTCATCTTGCCTACCGCGTGACCTCGATGAACCGCTCGCCCTTCGGCGACAGAAACCACAGGACAGCGGCAATCACGAGCAAGCCCGGCACGTCGCCGATCAGATGGCCGTGTTCGTTGCTATCGGTGAAGGCCTGCGCCGCCATGATCGCCGCGTGCACGACGCTGGACCAGATCGTAAACGAGATCAGGCTCCGGTTCGCGGCAGGATTTTCCGCGGCAAAAATCAGGTAGATGCCGAGCACCGCGTAGACGCCGCAGATCATCTGCAGGTAGTACATCCCTTCGCCGCCGTGCCAAACCCAGCCGGACGGCCATATCACGCCCATCGGGTAGATCAGCAAGAACAGGATGCCGACCACGACGAGCGCATATTTGAGATATTTCTCCCTGGTGGCGTTGTTCATGAGCTCTCCTCCCTCGATCTCGATGAACCCGCAATCGCTAAAGAGTACTCGGCCGGTATAGTCCTTGGAGACGATCACGCGCAATCTTCCTTTCACTTGACCTGCAACGCGCTCGTCAAAGACGGAACAGGGCATAAGCCGGCCGGCGCTTTTGTTGATATGCTCCTATGCGCTGACACGCGTGAACCCGCCTCATGAACAATCCTCCCGAAAGTGGCGCTCGCCTTATCGGTACCATCGAACGTCTAGCGGACGGATGGCCGGCCTCGTTCGGCGTGCGCGTGCCCGACGATGTCTTTACGCAGCCGGGCGAAACCGAATTTTTCGCCACCGAGCTTCAAGCTACCAAATGGCTGCATGCCCAAGCAGCGGAGCGGGGCTTCTCCTCCGTCGAACCCAGACGCGAGCGCTGACCGTCTTAGAAGTGTCTGTTGACGTTGCCGTCACTTTTCGCTCACCCTCGGTGTTTGATATTTCTGCGCAGCATCTAAGGAGGGCGTCCTGATGAAACTCATGATGACTTTTACCATACCGGTCGAACGCGGAAACGAGGGCGCCAAGGACGGGTCGATCCTGAAGGCGATCGAGAATCTGGTCAAAGAGACCAACGCCGAAGCCTCATACTTTGCCGTGATGGACGGGCAGCGTGCCGGGTATGTCGTTTTCGACGAAAACGATCAGGCACGTCTGCCTCAGCTCAACGAACCGTTATTTGCCGCGCTCGATGCCGCTATCGATATCGTGCCGGTGCTGACGCTCGACGATTTGAAGCGCGGCCTGTCGGGCTAGCGTTGGTACGAGCTTGATTGCGAAAAGAGTGAAGCTTGGAAGGAGGGGGGGCACCGCCATGTCGAGACGCCGTTTCTTCGCGCCTTTTGCGCTTGTTCTGCTCGTTCTTGCACTATCCCCGCCCGCGGAGGCGCTCGATCCCGGCAAGAGGCTCTATGTCCCCGCGGGCAGTGTCGATGCCGCAGGGCTGATCGGACCGCCGCCGAAACTGGGGTCGCCGGCGTTTCACGAGCAGATGGCTATCGTGCTTTGGCTGCAAAAAACCCGCACGCCGGCCCAGACCGCGTTCGTGGAGAAGACGCTCGACACCAAGCGCTTCGCGCCGCTCATCAGTGAAGAGCTTTTCGATGTGGATGGAATCGAGCTCAAAAAGACGATTGACGATGCCATCTCCGAGGTGCGCGACGATTACGACGCGTTGAAGGCCGTCTACGACCTGCCGCGGCCGTTTCAGGTCAATGACGCGATCAAGCCGGTCGGAGAGGCCCGGCCCGTCGCCTCCTATCCGAGCGGTCACGCCATTCGCGCGATCGTCTACGCGCGGCTGCTTGCCGAAGTCTTTCCGGGCAAGAAGGACGCTTTGATGGACCTTGCCATACGGATCGGCTATGGCCGGGTCATTGCCGGCGTGCATTATCCGGACGACATCGTTTCGGGCCAGAAGCTCGGCCAGGCCTATGCCGACGTGATTGTCGAGCAACCGGCTTTCAAGGATGCGGTCAAGCGCATCGGCAAAAACTAAGTCGAGGAGGGGAGCGCGACCCCAATTTTCGCCGGTTTGACGGCCTTTGCAGCGGCGAGCGCGATGCTTATCATGCGGTGAGCCCGGCGCACGCGCGGCGGGACGATGCCTGGAAGCCGCCTCGGCCATAACGATATCGGGGGTTTGCCTCGTTGATCTTGCGACGTCTCGGTTATGTTGCCTCTTTGGCACTGCCCGGCGCAGTGGCCGTGTTGTTGTTTTGCAGCCAATTGTCCGCCGCAGAGCAGCCGGGTTGGACCTTCGGCAAGGAGCCAGAAGTCTCCCTCGCTTATCGCCTGCCGGGGCTTAAGGCGGATGCATTCAGGGCAATTTGCCAAACTGGAACGAGCGGACTGGAAATTCCGGTCACGCTGCGGCTCGACACCGGCACGCATCGAGACGGCATTTCGGTCGATGTCGGATTTCAGAGTGGAGGTTTCAGTGTGGCCTATATAAGCAGGGTCAGCGGCAAGGGCGGCGTCACGCTTCCGCTCGGCATCCAAGACCCGCTTTGGACAATCTTAAAGACCAAGGACCGGCTGTCGTTTGGCCTGGCCGGTTTGGAAGCAACGGCGATTCCGCTCAAAGGAGCGCCGGATGCTGCCAAGGCCTTCCTGGATGCTTGCCGCGCACAGTTCGCAGCCGCCGGTGCTGCGGCACAAGAAGGGAAGTTGATCGAGAAGGCGTACGCCTGCGAGGACGGGACGGTCTTGCGCGTGCGCTTCGACAATTCCCGCGCCTATTCGGTTGCTCTCATTTCGCAAGACGGCAAGCCTGAAGTGCCGCTGATCGAGGTCGACTCCGGGTCGGGCGCCAAATATTCCAACGGCGACTATACGCTCCACACAAAAGGTGACGGTGTGCTGTTGTCGCGAGGGAAGACCTCGTGGCGGTGTCAGGTGAAGTAGCGCCTACACTGTTGTTTGCCCGGGGCGCCGTTGAGCGGCCGATTGTGACCGCCTTGTCATCTGAACCAGAACGGTTTTTTCGCGTGTCTCCGGCAAGGCGCAGCGCTTCCCCTTACCCTTGGGCCGGCCATTCGCTACACTGAGATGGCATAAGGTGATCACAAAAATTCAGGGAGGGAGAAGACAATGACCGAGAGGAGCGGCACAACGCCGGTCTGGACTCTGATTGTCGCAGCCGTGATCGTGATCGGGATCATTCTCACCGGCTACCTCATGGTTCAGACGCAACGGCGCTTGGAAACGGCGCAGGGCGAACGCGACACCGCCAAGGAGGAGGTGGTTGAAGCGAACACCCGGATCTCGGAACTCGAGGAAGCCGTGGCCGATCTCACCTCCCAGCTTGATTCAGCCGAGAGGGAGCAGAGCGAGCTTAAGACCGATCTGGAGGCGGCGAAGTCGCAAACGGGCAAGCTCAAGAACCAGCTCGAGGAGAGTAAGGCTGCATCCTTGAGCTTGGAGGATCAAATCGCCGGGCTAAAGGCGGATTTGGAGAAAAGCAGCACCGCGCACGATGATCTCCAGACCGAACTTGAGGACGCCAAATCCGGTCTGTCATCGGCGCAGAGCGAACT
>Ga0315534_1000276_pt1 | contig 33929 bp, 29 predicted proteins | sample SalMarSW160240MG_FD_203094 | JGI IMG/M metagenome (GOLD analysis project Ga0315534, IMG submission 203094) | Salt marsh sediment microbial communities from the Plum Island Ecosystem LTER, Massachusetts, United States - Salt Marsh Sediment SW1602-40 ...
GGCTGTCGCCACGCGACATCCTCAGGGAATGGATGCGGCCGTTGCGGCCGGTGCGATTTCCAGCCGCGGGTTGGTGCTGGGGGGAGCGCTGTTTTTCCTGCTGCTATTGGTCGTCGGGTTCGTTTACGACTGGCGAAGGGGCCTGTTTCGTTGGCGCTGATTTCCCGAGCGCGCGGCGACTGCCCGCCGAACCCGGACGTTCGCCAAGTACCTCGCGGCCGGACCGGAACCAGCGGCGGCGCGGTGTTCGCGGGCCCTGCTCGGCGGACTCGGCTGGGAAATTCATAGAAGGAACGTTTCTTCAAAAACATGTCCGAATACCTTCCTGAAAACGTCGCGATCGGCCAGCTCGACGCCCTGGCCAACTGGTGCCGCAAGAACAGCCTGTGGCCGATGCCTTTTGCCACGGCGTGCTGCGGAATTGAGCTGATGGCCACCGGAGCGAGCCGGCACGATATTGCCCGATTTGGCGCCGAGGTGTTCCGCTTCAGCCCCCGCCAATGCGACCTGATGATCGTCGCGGGCCGCGTGGTCATGAAAATGCTGCCGGTGTTGCAGCGTATCTGGCAGCAGATGCACGAACCCAAATGGTGCATCTCGATGGGTGCGTGCGCTTCCACGGGGGGCGTGTTCGACACCTACAGCGTGGTGCAGGGAATCGACCGATTTCTTCCAGTCGACATGTACGTTCCAGGTTGTCCTCCCCGGCCGGAACAGCTGATTCAGTCGGTAATCGATTTGCAGGATCAGATTCAGCGCGGAGGAACCGTGGATGGAAAGGAGTTCCAATTGGACAGTCGTCAGTTGCCGAAGCGGGCATTGGTGGATTTGCCCATCATCGGAGCCCCGCCGGCGTCGGCGATTTCCCCGGCTGGCAGGCACGCATGATCGAATCGGCTGCCGTTACGGATTTGGCGCAGCGGATCACCGATCTACGCGTCGATGAATTTCGCGGCGACGTGCGCGTCGTGCTGCCGTCAACCGAACTGTTCGCAGCGCTGGAAGTGCTCAAGCAACAGCACGGCTTTGATCTTCTGGTCGACATGACGTGCGTCGATTATGCGCTGTACCGGGACGCCACCGACCGTTTTGGACTGGTGTATCTACTGGCCAACACGCAGACCAACGAGCGTCTGACGGTGCGTACGTTTCTAAACGAGCCACAGCTGGTCGTTCGGTCGGTGGTTGCACTGTGGCCGGGAGCCAACTGGCTGGAGCGCGAGATATGGGACATGTTCGGGATCACGTTCGACGGGCACCCGGATCATCGCCGCATTCTGCTGCCCCAGGAGTTTTCAGCCCATCCTTTGCGCAAGGACTACCCGTTGCAGGGTCGCGGCGAGAGGCACCATTTTCCCGTCATCACGCGAGGAACCCCCACGTGACGACCGCACCGGCCAATCAAAAGACGGCCGATATGGCCCGTCCCGACGAGCGGGACTATGTGTGGACGCTCAATTTTGGGCCGCAACATCCGGCCACGCACACAACGTTGCGCCTGGTGCTAAAACTTGACGGCGAACGTGTGATCGACGCGATGCCCGACATCGGGTATTTGCATTCAGGCTTTGAGAAACTCGGCGAGCATCTGGACTACAACCAGTATGTCACAATCACCGACCGCATGAATTACATTTCACCGATGGCCAACAACGTGGCGTGGCACCATGCGGTTGAGAAACTGATGGGTATCGAAATCACGCCTCGCTGCCGCTATCTGCGAACGATTGTCGCCGAGTTGGCCCGCATTTCCGACCACCTGCTGGCCACGGGAGCGATGGGACTGGACGTGGGAGCTTTCACGTTCTTTTTGTATGCCTTCTATCAGCGTGAAGTCATTAATGACGTGTTTGAAACGCTGTGCGGCGCCCGGTTCACCAACAGCTACACGCGGACCGGTGGCGTTTCGCAGGATGCGACGCCACTGGTTGTGGAAAAAATACGGGCCTTTCTCAGGGGATTTCCAAAGACCTTGCAAGATATGCGGCAGTTGCTCTATCGCAATCGCATTTTCATCGACCGCATGCAGGGGGTGGGTCGGCTTTCCCGGGAAGAAGCCATTGCCTCCTGCGCGAGCGGGCCGATCGCTCGGGCGAGCGGCGTCACGCGCGATCTGCGCCGGGACGAGCCGTATCTGGCCTACGCCGACTTCGAATTTGAAGTGCCCTGCATGACCTCCGGCGATTGCCTGGCCCGATTTCTGGTGCGCGTGGCCGAGATGGAAGAAAGCCTCAAGATCGTCGACCAGGCTGTGGAGAATCTTCCGTCCGGCCCCGTGAACGTCGGCGTGGATGAGCGGACCGCGCTGCCGGACAAGACCCAGGTCTACCAGTCGATTGAGGGGACGATTTCCCACTTCGAGCTGATCATGACCAACCGCGGGTTCGAAGTTCCCTGCAACGAAGTCTACGGAGCGACCGAGGCCCCCAATGGCGAGCTTGGGTTTTACATCGTAGGAGATGGAAGTAACGTGGCGTACCGCGCACGGTGCCGACCTCCTTCGTTCGTTCACTTTGCGCTGTTTCCTCAACTAATTCGAGGCCATACGCTGAGCGACGTCGTCGCGGTGCTGGGCAGTCTGAACATCATTGCCGCAGAATTGGATCGGTAGGACCATGGCGACCGACGGCAGGATCCTGACCGACGAGATGGTGGAAGCGATCCGGGCGTACTTTCCGCGCTACCCCACTCGGCGAGCCGTTACACTCCCGGCGCTGCACGTGGTGCATGATCGGCTGCGTCATGTCCCGCTGCGGGCGGTCGTCGAAATTGCCGAACTGCTGGGGGTGGCTCCCGCGGAAATCCAGGACACGCTCACCTTTTACGGTTTTTTCAAACAAGAGTCTCCACATGGTTTGACCCGCGCTTGGGTCTGCCGCTCGATCAGTTGTGCGCTGCGCGGCGGTGAAGAATTGATGGAGCACATGTGCCGGCGGGCGAGAGTTCGTCCCGGGCAGACGACCACCGACGGAAAGCTGACGCTCGAAGAAGCCGAATGCCTGGGGGCCTGCGATTTCGCACCGTGCGTGCTGGCCGGCGAAACCCTGCACAAGAACGTGACGCCCGACATGGCGGACGCGTTGCTCAAGCAGTGCGGCGTCACGCTGCGCGACGTGAATACACGGACGACCTCGGACAACTGACCACCGCCCTGAATTGAAGGTGCGAGTTGGATTGCGAACCGGTATTACTGGCTCATGTTGGTCGACCTGACAGCCATACGCTGAGCGGCTACGAGGCTGCGGGCGGCTACACCACGCTCCGCCAGACGCTCCGCGACGCAACGCCCCAAAAGATCGTGGACGTGGTCAAGGAGAGCGCTTTGCGGGGACGCGGAGGCGCCGGATTTCCCTGTGGTTTGAAGTGGACCTTCCTGCCGCAGAACCATCCCGGCCCCATCTACATGTGCATCAACGCCGACGAAAGCGAACCCGGGACGTTCAACAATCGCATTCTCATGGAAGAAGATCCCCATCAGGTGCTGGAAGGCACCATTCTCAGCTGCTACGCCACGCGGGCCTCGACGGCCTACATCTATCTCCGCTACGAATATCCGCAGTGCTTGAAGCGCCTGCAGGCAGCCATCGATGCCTGTTACGACGCGGGCTACCTGGGCAAGAACATCCTGGGATCCGACTACTCCCTTGAGGTCACCATTCATCGAGGCGCAGCGGCGTACATCTGCGGCGAGGAGACCGGACTGATTGAGAGCCTGGAGGGCAAACGGGCCTGGCCCCGAATCAAGCCGCCGTTCCCGGCCGTCGAAGGTCTGTTTCGCAAGCCCACCGTGGTGAACAATGTGGAGACCGTGGCCTGTGTGCGACACATTGTGCAGCGTGGAGCGGCGTGGTTCAAATCGATCGGGGTCCCCCCCGACCCGGACAATCCCCGCGACATCGGCAGCTTCGGACCCAAGCTGTACTGTCTCAGCGGGCACGTGGAGCGGCCCGGTTGTTACGAGGCGCCGCTGGGAATTTCGTGCCGCGAACTGATCGAGCGGTTTGGTGGAGGCGTCTGGAAAGGACGGCGGGCGAAAGCGGCCATTCCCGGCGGGATCAGCATGGGTCTGCTGACCGCGGCAGAGCTGGACGTTCCCCTCGACTTTGTCGGGCCCGTCAAGGCCGGTTGCCTGGGACTCGGAACGGCCGCCGTGGTCGTCCTGGACGAAACAGTCCGCATGGTCGATTTTCTTCACAACAGTTGCCGCTTCTTCAAACATGAAAGTTGCGGTCAATGCACGCCCTGTCGCGAAGGAACCGATTGGGCCCTGCAGATGCTGGAGCGGATTCGGGCGGGTCGAGGCCGTCTGATCGATCTCGACCTGCTGCTCGAAATCGGCGACTCCATCGGTATCATGCCAGGCACCACGATCTGCGGGCTCGCCGACGGTGCGGCGTGGCCCATCAAGAACGCCATCCGGAAGTTTCGGGACGAATTTGAACACACCATCCGCGCAACCAATCCGCACGGTTACATGGCCACCGATCCCGTTCCCGCGCTGGAAATGCACGCTCTCCAACACTAGGTCATCGCAATCGGAAACGCTCTGTTATGGCAGTCGCATTGGTCAACGGTGTCGAGGTCGAACTGGACAGCCATGAAAAGCTCAACGGCATTCAAGTTGCTGCGCGATTGGGAATCGAAATCCCGCACTACTGCTGGCACCCCGGTCTGTCGGTGGTGGCCAGTTGCCGGATGTGCCTGGTGGAGACCGGCACGCGAGATCCGGATACGGGCGAGATTTCCATGGTTCCCAAGCTGGTTCCCGCCTGCCAGACACCCGCCCGCGACGGAACGGTGTTCGTGACAAACAGCGACAAGGTGCGCCAAGCGCGGGCCATGGTGGAAGAGGACTTGTTGATCCACCACCCGATTGACTGCCCGATATGCGACAAGGCGGGCGAGTGCCTGTTGCAGGACTATCATTTCAAGCACGGTCAGGGCCAGCGGCGGGCCGACATCCGCCCCTTCACGAGTCGGCGACGACCGATGGGTGACACCGTCACCCTGTTCGTGGATCGCTGCGTGATGTGCAGCCGCTGCGTGCGTTTCACTCGCGAAATAACCGGCACGTCGGAATTGATGGTCGTTAACCGCGGGAGCCATGAAGAAATCGATGTCTTTCCAGGCTATCCGCTGGCCAATAGGCTGTCGGGAAACGTCGTCGACCTGTGCCCGGTGGGCGCGCTGGGTGACCGACATTTCTTGTATCGGCAGCGCGTGTGGTTTATGACGAGCCACGCTGGAATCTGCACGGGTTGTTCCACGGGCTGTTCGATCTGGATCGACGAAAACCAGGACCGCGTTTACCGGCTGAAGCCGCGGACCAACCCGCACGTGAACCAGTGGTGGATGTGCGACGACGGCCGATACGGTTTTGATTACATCCACAACGCGGAGCGGCAGACCCGCCGGCGCGTGCGGGAGAAGGACGGCCAGCATGTGGAACTGGAAGGGTCGGAATTGCCCGACCGGCTAACGCGTGACTTGAAGTCGGCAGGGCGATTGGCCGCCGTGCTGTCACCTCACATGACCGTTGAAGCGGCCTACCTCCTAACGCAGTTTATTCGCCAGTTCGACCCACAGGCGATGCTGGCGATGGGGCCGGTTCCGGTTGTCGGCGCGGACGAAACCTTTCCGAACGGGTTCTGCATTCATGCGGAAAAGTGTCCGAACCGGCGCGGCGTCGAAGAAGTTTTGGCCCACGCCATGGGCCGGATCGTGACATGGGACGAACTGACCGAAGCCGTCGCGTCGCGCTCGTTCGACGGCGTCTGGATCGCCGGCGGTTACCCGTCCCCGTGGATTGACGAAACGTCTGCCCGGACATTCGACGACGTGGGGCTGCTCATCGTTCAAGACGTGTTCGATTCTCCCCTTTGGCGGCGTGCCGATTACCAGCTTCCGGGCGGTGCGTTTGCGGAACAGGAGGGCAGTTACGTCAACGTCGCCGACCGGATCCAGTCTGTGTCGTGGGCCATTCGCCCGCCGGCCGGCGTGGAGACGGAAGTCCGCCTGTTGTGGCGACTGCTCGAGCGCCCGGGGCTTTGTCGCGTCCGCGACGTACTGCACGAAGTGGCCGTGGAAATCCCGTACTTTCACGAAGCGGTGCACGAAATTCCGCCGACCGGTCTGGATTTGAAAACCGCCATGCTGGCGGCCAGCATGGACTGACGTGTTGTGGGTTCGCGCGTCCGCCCGGCGTGCCAGCGACGCCTGAGGAACCATCGTGATGCTGTACTGGTTGGCGATCGTCTCGGTGATCAAGATTGTCATCATCGTTGCCGTGGTGATGACGACGGCGGCCTACCTGGTCCTTGTGGAACGCTGGATCGCCGCCTGGGTACAAATGCGCCGCGGTCCGAACCGCGTGGGCATTCCGCTGACCAATATCCGCTTATTTGGACTGGGCCAGCCACTGGCCGACGGATTGAAGTTCATCTTCAAAGAGGAATATGTTCCGGCGCACGTGGATCGGCGGCTGTTCCTGCTGGCGCCGATCGTGATCATGGCGTCCGCGCTGGCCGTGTTTGCGGTGATTCCGGTAGGCGACACGCTTCCGGCCATGCCCTGGCTGGGACTAGAATCACCCGTGGCGTTAACGGTCGCACCGGGGATCGACGTGGGTGTGTTGTACGTGTTTGCCTTGTCGAGCATCGCCGTTTACGGCGTCATCCTGGGTGGCTGGGCCAGCAACAACAAGTTCAGTCTGTTGGGCGCGTTGCGCAGTAGCGCCCAGTTGATTTCCTACGAGCTTCCGCTGGGGCTGGGACTGTTGGGCGTTGTCCTGGCCACCGGGTCGTTACGGCTGGAGGACATCGTCGGCCGCCAGGCGGAAACGGGATTATGGTTTGCATTTACGCAACCCCTGGGAATGCTCGTGTTCCTGGTGGCGGCGTTTGCCGAGGCCGCTCGGCTGCCGTTTGATTTACCGGAGGCGGAGCAGGAGCTTGTCGGCGGTTACCACACCGAGTATTCCGGCGTGAAACTGCTCCTTTTTTTGACCGCCGAATTCATCCACATGATCACCGCCGCCTTGTTGATGGTCCTGTTGTTTTTCGGGGGCTGGCACTTTTGGGTGCTGACCGAGAGCACGTCCGGCTGGACGCAGGTACTGGCCCGCGGCGCGGTCCTGGCGGTCAAGACCCTGGCCATGATTCTGGTCTTCATGCTCGTGCGGTGGACATGGCCGCGGTTCCGCTACGACCAGCTGATGGCCCTGGCTTGGAAAGTGATGTTGCCGCTGGGCATGGTGAATCTGGTGGCCGTGGCGCTGCTCGAGGAGCTGGCGGGCGGGTGGCCGCCGCTGGCGCTCGTGGCCGCCGGTTGGTTGGTGGCCATCGTGGCCTGGGTCGGCTCGGCGTACGCCGGCCCGCTCATTACCCAAAACCGACCCACACCGCCTCGTATCCTTGAGGGAGCTACTGATGAAACCTGACGATCCGCAGATCCGCTGGCTGAAAGAACCTCAGCTGGGACTGGCCGGCAAGATGTATCTTCCCCTGATCTTTGACGGCCTGACGACAACTGCCCGTCATTTAGTGGGTCCCAAGGTTACGGTCAGCTTTCCGGAGCAGCGGCCCGAAATCGGAAATCCGCAGATCTACCGAGGCGTTCACCGGCTGAATCGCGACGCCGACGGCCGCGTGAAATGCGTGGCGTGTTTCCTGTGTGCCACGGCGTGCCCGGCGCACTGCATCGATATCGTGGGCGTGGAAAGCCCCTGGCCGGATCGGGAAAAGTATCCGGAAAGTTTTACGATCGACGAGCTGCGGTGCATCTACTGTGGCATGTGCGAAGAGGCATGCCCGGTCGACGCCATCGAACTGACAAGCCTGTTCGATCTGACGGGGCGCAGCCGCGAAGAAATGGTCTTCGACAAGGAGAAGCTGCTGGCCGTCTACGATGCGACGAAAGACAAGGAGCCCATGACCTCGCCCTCGAAGGGAGGAACCCTGTAATGGAGCGAAGCGGGTTGATCATCGCCGCGTGTGCGGCCGGCGGTGTGGGCATGTGGCTGATGCTTCCTCGCCGGCGGGCATGGGGCCGGTGGTTGGGATTTGCCGCGGCACTTGCCGGTCTGGTCCTTTTCGGCGCGCAGCTACCCCGGGTCGCGGGCCTGGCAGAACAGGGCATCCTGTATGCGTTCGGCGCGGTCACCGTCGTATCGTGCGTCGCGGCGGTAACCGCACGAAACCCGGTCTATTCCGCGATCTGGTTCGGCGCGTCCCTGGTGGGAACGGCGGGCCTGTTCCTGGTGTCCGGCGCGCAGTTCCTGGCCGTAGCCACCGTCGTGGTGTATGCCGGGGCGATTCTGGTGACCTTTCTATTCGTGCTCATGCTGGCTCAACCGCAGGGCCGTGCCTATTACGACCGGTTGAGTTGGGAAGCTTTGCTGTCGGCCGCCACCGGCGCCGTCCTGGTAGGCATCGTGTTGGGCGCTTTTGCCGGCGACGTGGCGGACCTGGCCGCGGCCGTGCCTGAGCAACCACCTGCCGCGGGAGCGGAGCCCGAGAAGAGTGTCCTGGCGCCGGAGCACGTGGCTCGTCTGGGCGGAGTGCTCTTTGGCCGCCATCTGGTATCGGTGGAAGTGGTCGGATTTCTTCTCCTGGCCGCTTTGGTCGGCGCGGTCGCCGTTGTGCAACAAGGAAGTGATTCCTCGCGTCGGGCAGCGGAAGCCCGTGGGCCGCAGCCGGCGCCGGCGCCATTGGACGGAACTGAAAATTGAACCACCCCGTTCCGGCTTCGGCGGACCGGCGAAGGAAAGAAGACCGAAATGGAAAGCGAACTCTCCCTGCTTTACAACTACCTGACCGTGGGCACTCTGGTATTCGGCGTGGGGATGGTCGGGTTCCTGGCCCGCCGGAATCTGATCGTCATGTTCCTGTCCGCCGAGATGATGCTGCAGGGGGTTTCCATCGACCTGGTAGGTTGGTCGCGATACCACGACAATTGGGACGGCCAGATCCTGGTGCTGTTCATGATCGCGGTCGCCGCGTGCGAAGCGGCCATCGCTTTGGCCCTGGTGCTCATGCTGTACCATCACGCAGGCAACCTCGACGTCGCGTTCTGGCAGGGTACGCGCGAAGAGAATCTGCCGGCGTACGTCGACCAGGAGATCCCGGAAGTTTCCCAGCCGGCACCGGCTTGGCCGGAACTGACGCCGGCAGGTATCGAGCCTGCCGCGAACATCGAAGAGCTGACCCACCGAGAACATGTCTGAATCTTTCCTGCACTTGCTTCTCGTCCTGATTCCAGCGCTGCCGTTGGCTGCGGCCGTTGTCACCGCCGCGCTCGGTCCACGACTGCTTCGCCAACAGAGCCATGTCCCCACGGTGGCCGCTCTTGTCCTGGCAACGATCGGCAGCGCCGTGTTGCTGGTCGGTGTCTGGCAGCAGGTGCGTGAATCGGGGGGCGGGCCGCGCGAGACCATCGGCTGGTCGACGACCGTGGAATTATGGTCCTGGGCGGAGATTGGCGGGGCCTACGGCAGTCCACCGCCGTCGTTTCGCGATGCGCCGGCCGGGTTCGATGTCGGTATCGTGCTGCGCGTCGATCCCCTGACGGCCGGCATGCTGGCGATGGTCACCTTCGTGGCCACTCTGATAGCGGTCTACAGCACTGGTTACATGCACGACGATCCGTCTTACTGGCGTTTCTTCAGCTACATCAGCCTGTTCGCCTTTTCCATGGCCATGCTCGTCTCGGTAAGCAACTTCGTATTGCTGTACGTGTTCTGGGAGGCGGTGGGCGCATGCAGTTACCTGTTGATCGGATTCTGGTACACGAAACGTGAGGCCGCGGCCGCAGGTAAGAAGGCGTTTCTGGTAAACCGCGTGGGCGATTTTGGATTTGCCCTGGCCGTGATGCTGATCTGGACGACCTACGGAACATTGAATTTCCATGACACATCGCAGTCGGCAGGAGTCCTGGGACAAACCATGCTCCAGGAACCCCAGCGGTATGTGGCCGGCGGAGTCGGACTGGCGATCTGCCTGTTGTTGATGCTCGGCGCGTGCGGCAAGAGCGCCCAATTTCCGCTTCATGTCTGGCTGCCCGATGCCATGGAGGGCCCGACCCCGGTAAGTGCCTTGATTCATGCGGCCACCATGGTGACCGCCGGTGTGTACATGGTCACCCGATGCATGCCGCTGTTTCTCGTGTCGCCTGCCGCGCAGACCACCGTCGCGGTGATCGGCGCGACGACCGCCTTGATGGCTGGTCTGATCGCCATGAGCCAGAACGATCTGAAGCGGGTCCTGGCTTATTCGACGATCAGCCAGTTGGGATACATGTTTCTCAGCCTCGGAACAGGAACGCTACTGGGCGTCGTCGCAGGCATGTTTCACCTGCTGACGCACGCTTTTTTCAAAGCGCTGCTCTTCCTGGGAGCCGGTAGCGTGATGCACGCCATGGGCGGAGTGATCGATATCGAGCGGATCGGCGGGTTGCGCCGGAGGATGCCCATCACGCATGGAACCTTTCTGGTGGGATGCCTGGCACTGGCCGGCATCGCGCCGCTGTCGGGCTTTTGGAGTAAGGACTCCATTCTGGGCGCCGTCCACGAACGGGGGCATCACGGAGACCACGTTGCCATTTTTTGGTGGCTCTACATCGCGGCAATGGTCACTGTGGTGTTGACTGCGTTGTACACGTTCCGCGCTTTCTTCAAGACCTTTTACGGTCCGGAACAGATCCCATCCGCGGCCGGCTCGCACGGCCACGAATCCCCTCGTTCGATGTCGGTCCCGCTACTGGTGCTGGCCGTATGCGCCGCCGGCGCCGGCGCGTTTTTGGTGCCGTTCTCAGAGTTTATCGTGAACACGCCGTCGCTGGCGGATCCGCGCATCGCGCTCGACCAGCCCGCCCACCAGATGCATTTGAACGTGGCCTTGACCAGCACGGCCTGCGCGGTGGGCGGAATCGTGCTCGCCGGCGTGCTCTATCTGCGATCGGCGGCCGCATTGTCGTGGATCGTACGGCGGCTGCGCGGACTGTATGTCCTTTCGCGTCAAAAGTTCTTCCTCGATGAAATCTACGCGGTTCTCGTGGTGTGGCCCTGCCTCGGCCTGGCCACAGCCGCCTACTGGTTTGATCGGCGGATTATCGACGGATTGGTTCAAGCGGCGGTGGCGGTTCCGCTGCGCGTCGGGCAACTGCTGCGCGGAATGCAGACCGGGCTGGTGCAAGTATATGCCCTGTTGATGGTGCTCGGCCTTGTGGCGGTGGCCGGCGTTCTGTTGCGGTGAAAGGTTTTTATGGACCGATTGTTGCTGTTGTCAACGCTGCTGCTTCCCGCGTTGGGCGCGGTCCTGGTGTTGTTGATGGGCCCGTTCGGTCGCGCGGCAGTCCGCCAGAGCGCCCTGGTAACCGCCATACTGACGTTCGCCGCTTCGGCGGTGTTGCTGGTGCGGTATCCCGGCGGCGATGCGTTGTTTGCCGCCAGTAGCCTGGAATGGATCGACCCGTCTTGGGGCTGGAAGATCCGCATGAGTGTCGGATTGGACGGCCTGAGCGTGTGGTTCTTCGGGCTGGCGGCCATGCTGATGGTATCCAGCGTTCTCATCAGTTGGGAAGCCATCCGTGAACGTCCGGCGGCATTCTATGCGTTGCTGCTGCTGCTGGAGGCCGGCTGCTTGGGTGTGTTCGCAGCGCAGGACGTGATCCTATTCTACATGTTCTTCGAATTTACTCTCATTCCGCTTTTCTTCCTGATCGGAGTCTGGGGAAGCGCGGAACGGCGCCGGGCGGCGATCAAGTTTTTTCTTTATACACTCGCCGGCAGCATGCTGACGTTTGTCGGACTTCTGGCACTGGTGCTCTGGCACTACCAGCAGGCGGGCAACCTGACATTTTCCATACCCGCACTGCGATCCGGCATCGCCGGCGAGGATGCCGTGATGTCCGTCACGACGCAAAGCTGGATCTTCGTGGCGTTACTGGCGGGACTGGCCGTAAAGGTCCCGCTGTTTCCATTGCATACCTGGCTTCCGCTGGCCCACGTCGAGGCGCCGGCGGCAGGCAGCGTCATGCTGGCCGGGGTGCTGCTGAAGATCGGGACGTATGGCTTTGTCCGATTCAACATGGCGATGCTGCCCGACGCCACCGCGCGTTTCATGCCCTACCTGTTGTGGCTCGCGGTGGCCGGCATCCTGTATGGCGCGCTGGTCTCTCTTGCCCAGAAGGATATCAAGCGGCTCATCGCTTATTCCAGCGTCAGCCACCTGGGATTCTGCATGCTGGGCGTTCTGGCATTGAATCGATTGGGCGTTCAAGGCGGCACGCTCCAAATGATCAATCACGGACTTTCCACCGGAGGACTCTTTGCCTGCGTGGGGATGCTGTACGAGCGTTATCACACGCGGGAGATCCGCGAATTGGGTGGATTGGCAAGCCAGGTGCCCGTGCTGGCTTTCTTCATGCTTGTGTTTACGCTGTCGAGTATCGGGCTGCCCGGTCTGAATGGGTTTGTGGGCGAGTTCCTGTTGCTGGTGGGCATGTTCCAGCGCGCGTTCAGCGGCTTGGGTACCGATTGGGACATTCAGTTGCGGTGCATCGCCGTGTTGGCGGTACTGGGCGTTGTTCTGGGCGCGTGGTACATGCTGTGGCTGGTGGAACGCGTCTTCTTCGGCCGCTATCGACAGCCGGGAGCCCGCCGCGACGAATCGACCGTCCGGGACCTGTCGCTCCGCGAAGTCGTGGCTCTCGCGCCGCTGGTCGTCTTCATTCTATGGATTGGCGTCCAGCCGGCGGTGTTTCTCCATCCGATGCAGTCGACGCTGAACGGAATCGTAAGCGAGCTCGACACGGCATATGACAGGCAACATCCGGTCGATCGATCCCGGGTGGCACGGCTCGGCAGCGGCAACACAGCGCGGCGGGGGTTGCCGTAATGCATCCGACGAACCTGGACACCGTCGTGCTGCTGACGCCGGAATTGATCGTCGCCGTCACGGGTGCCCTGATTTTCATGTGTGGCCCCTTCCTGCGGGCGCGCTGGCTGTACGCGGTGTTGTCGCTGACGGGGCTGGCCGTTGCCGCCGGGTTGTTGTCCGTGCAGCATGCCGGGCTGGTTTCCAGCAGCGATATCGCGGGCCGTGTGGCCAGCGGTCCGCTGGTGTGGGACGCCTTTGCCCACTTTGTCCGGTGGATCAGTCTGGGCATGGGCGGAGCGTTTGTTCTGGTCTCGGCGCAGGTTGTCACCCCGCGGCTGGCGGCCGAATATGCGGGGTCCCTGCTTCTGGTGACCTCCGGATCGATGTTGGTCGGCACGGCATCCGATCTGGTGCTGTTGTTTGTCGCGCTGGAGTTGATCTCCATACCGACGTACATGCTGCTGATCATCGGACGCAGCGATCTGCGTGGCTGGGAGTCGACGGCCAAGTATTTTTACCTAAGCATTTTCTCCTCGGCCCTGCTGCTGCTGGGTTTCTCCGTGTTGTACGGCGTCACCGGCGCGACGCACCTGGATACGATTCGGGAAGCGTTTTCGGTCCAGCGGGGCGACGCGCCCGCGGGCGTTCTTGCCCTGACCAGGCTGGGGTGCGTGCTGTTGCTGTCGGGGCTCGGCTTCAAACTCGCCGCCGTGCCGTTTCACTTTTACGCTCCCGACGTGTACCAGGGTACCAGCAGCGGTAACGCGGGACTTTTGTCGGTAATCCCGAAAGCAGCCGGAATCGTCGCGCTGGTTCGGATCTTGGAAGCGGCGCTGCCTGCCTTCACGCCGGGCGGTTGGCAGGTCCTGCTGGCCATGGCCATTGTCACGATGACGCTTGGCAACGTCGTGGCCCTGTGGCAGCGGAATATTCGGCGCATGATGGCGTACTCGTCGATCGCCCATGCCGGGTATCTGCTGATAGGACTCGCCGTGATGGCTGTTTCCCACGCCACCGATCCGGCAGCCCACGCCCAGGCAATTTCGGCGGTGCTGTTGTATCTTCTGGTCTATGCCCTGGCTACGATTGGCACGTTTGCGGCCCTGGCGTTTTTGGCATCCGAACACGCGGAAGTGGACGCCATCGAGGAGTTGGCCGGGCTGCATCGGAGCCATCCGATGATCGCGGTTTCCATCGCCTTTTTCATGTTCAGCCTGATTGGACTCCCGCCGCTGGCGGGATTCTGGGGAAAACTGGGCCTGATCGTCAACGCCCTGGCCGTCGACATCGTGCCGTCGACCGAGCAGGCGGGCATATGGTTCGTGACGCTAGCGGTGGCGGCCGTGTTGAACGCGGCGTTATCGGCCGGTTACTACCTGCGGGTCGTGGGGACGATCTATTTCGGAAGGTCGCGTGCGCCGCTCCGCGCCGAAGGGCACCTGTCCGCCGCCGGCGTCGCCGTGGGCTGCGGCGTCGCGGTACTGGCGATCGGCCTGCTGCCGCGCGGCGTCTTGCGTGCGACGACCGAGGCGGGCGCGGCCGCGCGGCGGGCAGTGGTCACCGAGGCGGAGGCCGTGGCCGGCGATGGTCGCGCGGTTGTCCACCGCGCGGCGTCACGCTGAATCATCTTGCGGGATACACGGCATTTCCGCCACCACGAGCGTCCCTCCGCCCGGTCGGCTGGTGATCCACGCCTGGCCCCCGAACAGCCGTGCCCGTTCCTTGATTCCGCGGAGGCCGAACCGCTCTGCCGGGACGGTATCCGGCTCAAATCCGACCCCGTAATCCTGCACCTCGATGCGCACCGTCGAATGATACTGGCGGACGCGAACTTGGGCCTGGTCGGTTTGCCCGTGGCGACGGATGTTGGTCAATGCCTCCTGAACGATCCGAAACATGGTGCCTTCCAGCTTGGGGTCGAGCCGGTCGAAATCGACTCTGGCCATCAGCGTGACATGCAGACCAAAATGGCTTTCCGCGTCGGCAATGAGATGCCGCACCGCCTCGAGAAAACCGCGCTCGTCGATGACCATCGGACGCAGGTCGCCGATGAGCCGGCGGCCTTCCACGATGGCTTGTTGCAGCAGATCGCTCACGGTGGCCAGGGCATCGGGAATTGCCACTTTTTGGGCTTCGAGCTGTCTTTGTCCGCTCTGCAGAATCATGTGGGCTCCCACGATGTACTGCACAAACCCGTCGTGCATGTCGTGCGCGAGCATTTGCCGCTCCTGCTCCTGGATCTCCAGCAGCCGCCGGAGCAACTTCCGTTCGGACTGAATCGTCTTCTCGGCGTTCTTGCGGTCCGTGATGTCCCGCAAAATCGCGCAGAATCCTTCGACCGCGTCCTCGTCTTTCCTCAGGGGAGAAATCGTCAGCGACACAGGAATGTGCCGACCGGTCTTGTGAACGCGTTCGGTTTCGACGTTGATCAGCTTCTCTCCGCGTTCGAATGCCCGCGACACTTCCGTCAGTTGCATGGAGGCGTCGCGCGGCTGCAGAATCGATACGGACTGCCCAATGGCTTCATCCGCCCGGTAGCCCAACAGCCGTTGTGCTCCTTCGTTCCAACTGGTGATGGTGCCGTCGACCAACGCACTGATAATGGCGTCGTCCGCCGCCTGCACAATTCCTGCCAGGCGCCGCGTGGCCTCTTGCGCCTGCTTGTGTTGCGTGATGTTGGTGGCGATGCTCGTGACACCAACGACACGGTTGTTTTCATAGAAAGGTCCCAGCCGGCTCGCGTACCATTCCACATTCCCATCGAGGCCCGACGACGCAACCTCGATACTACATACGTCGCCGGTATCCAGCACGGTCCGCAGCGCCTCGGCCATCGCCGGACGGCTTTCGGCGCACAAAAAATCAGCGGCCTTTCTGCCAATCACATTTTCCAATTGAAATCCTTGCACCGTCCGATTGATGTATCGGATCGTACCGTCCGCGTTAATAATCAGGATCAGGTCCGGGGCCGTGGCGACAAGACTTCGCCACCGTTCTTCGGATCTGGCCAATTCGGTGGTACGGCGCCGCACGCGGTCTTCCAGTTCGTTTTGCGCCTGCTGCAGCGCATGTTCCGCTCGACGACGATCGGCGATGTCAAGAAACGTCACCACCGCGCCGACGAGTTGGTCATCCCGGCGGACGGGATAGGCCCAGTACTCCGCCGGAAAACACGATCCGTCGGCCCGCCACAGCACTTCGTCGCTTCGGTGCGTTCGGTCGCCGTGCCGCAGGGTTTCCGATATGGGACACTCCGAGAAGGGAAAGGGCGATCCGTCTTCCCGACGGTGGTGGATCACGTCGTGCATCCGCCTGTTCATTAACTGCTCGGCGTTGTCGTACCGCAACGCGCGCAGACACGCGGGATTACAAAACGTGCAATGACCGTTCAGATCGAGTCCGAAAATGGCTTCGGCGGTCGATTCCATCAACAGTCGGATTCTGGATTCGCTCTCACGGAGTTCTTGTTCGACCTTACGGCGGTCGCTGATATCGGTAACGCTGCCCCGGATCAAATTGCGCCCCGCCACAGGAAGCCGGACGAGTCGCACTTCGCAGGGAAACTCGCGGCCCCGGGTGTCCCGGTGGATCCATTCGAAGACCGGGTTTTCCCCTGCCAGCGCTTCGGCAATCCGGCGCCGGCCGGCTTCGCGCGATTCCTGTCCGTCGGGTTGCGCCGGCGGGCTCAGTTCAATGGGTCCTACCTGCGCAAACCGCTTCTCGTCGAGCCCGTACAGGTGCATCGCATTCGGGTTCCCGTCGACGAAGCGGCCCGTGTCGGCGTCCAGCAGGACAATGGCTTCCGGTGCGTGGTCGATCAAAGTGCGCAGCAGTTGCCCGGTTTCCGCCAGCGATTGCTGGGCCTTCTTCAATTCCGTGATTTCTCGGATGACTGCCAGCAGGTGCGGCTGATCCTGGAACGAGATGATACTGCCGTGCACTTCAAGTTCGAAAAGGGAACGATCCTTGCGAACCCCCCTGCCCTGACAACGGAACGGTTGGCCCGCCGTCACGGTACGGACGAATTCCTCGAACAAATAGTGGTCTTCCGGGTAGATAAGACGCCGGATGTCCATCCCCAGCAACTCGTGCCGTACATAACCGTGCATCTGGCACGCGGCGGGATTCAGCTCCGCGATCTTCCGGTCCAGAGCGATTACGATCAGGCCGTCCAAGGCAGCGTTGAACACCGCCTGGTACGAATCTCTGCTGGACGGCGACAAGACCGGCGGCCGATGGCGGGAAGTCTCTGATTCGCTCACACTTCACTCCCCGGCGAATGCCCGGGTGGCAGCTGACACGCGGGACCATGGTCCTCGCCGGACCAGACCTGCTCCGCTAGACTTACCGCATTATGGAGTCACCGCCGGGCGACAGCAAATACCGCCGAACGCCGAGGCCGCTGATCGCGCGGAGTCCCACGGCCTGGTTGGCGTTGTTCGGTCCCGGTGCCATTATCGCGTCGCTGACCATCGGCACGGGCGAACTGATCTTTTCCACGCGCGGCGGCGCCCTGTTCGGATATGACATTTTGTTTCTTTTTGTCGTCATTTCAGTTTGCAAATGGGCGTGCGTGGTGGCCATGGCCCGGCACATGGTGCTGTGCGGCGTGCATCCGTTTGCCCGCATGGCGTCGCTTCCCGGACCGCGGGGATGGCTTCCCTTGCTGTTCTTCCTGCTAGGCTGTCTGTGCTTTCCCATTTGGATCAGCTTCCACAGCGGTGTGCTGGGCAACTTGACGGCGTGGATTACCGGCACACGCCATGTGCTCAACGGCGGAATCGACTACATCTGGGGCACCGTGCTGCTGGCGGCCACGTTGCTGTTGTCCGCGACACGCGGCTACGCGCTGCTGGAACGTGTGCAATTGCTGATCGTGGGAGCCCTGATCACCTGTGCGGCCGCGGCGTTGCTCATTCACCGGCCCGATTGGCTGGACATTGTGGAAGGGACCTTGATTCCTCGCCGACTCCATTATCCCGGCTGGCTGTCAGCTTCCTATCCGGATCTGGCCCGGCAGCCAGTGTGGGTCGAAATGACCCGATACGTGGGCGTGATTGGAGGAGCTGGCTTCGATTACCTGGCCTATGTCTCCTTTTTGCGCGACAAGCAGTGGGGACAGGCCGGATGGGGACCCGCGACGCCGCAGCAAGTATCCGAGATTGCCGGCGATGTTTCGCATCCCATTCGCACGTGGGTGCGCGCTCCCCTTATCGATTGCTCGATCAGCTTCGCCGTCGTGGTCGGATTTTGCGTGGTGTTCGTTGTTTCGGGCGCGCTGGTACTGGGCCCGGCCCACAAGATTCCGGACGAGACACGATTCCTGGATCTTCAGGCGCAGTTCGTGACGCGGATCCACCCCTGGCTGCTGCCTCTCTATGTGTGCGGGGCCTTCCTGGCGATGCTGGGCACGCTGTACGGAACGATTGAAGTCGCCTGCGTCACGTTTCGCGAGATGGGCCATGTCGTTCTTCCGCGGTGGACTGTGCGGCATCCGCGGCGTGTGAAAGTCGCCGCCATTGCGTGGTGTTCCGCCGGCGCGTTGCTGGTGCTGGCGTGGTTGCTCGTGTATCGAATCCATGGCGGCCTGGACAAACCTCGTCTGCTGCTGGCGATCCTGACCCCGGCAAATCTATTCACGGGCGTGCTGTCCTGCGGTGTGCTCTGCTGGCTGATCGTATGGTTGGAACGGCGCGCGCTGCCTCCGGCACTGTTCATGCCCCGATGTCTCGCCGCTGTGAATCTGATCGCGGGATTCGGATTTCTGGCGCTCGGAATCAAGGGCTACTGGGACGATGCCAGCCGCGACGTGGCGGTGGCGGCAATGGCATTCTGTCTCGTGGCTGCATTGGCAGTTGCGGGGTGGCTGGCGCGTGGCGAGCGACCCGAGCCGCTGTCGGCCGATTCGACACGCGGGCAGCCGCCTTCGCCTGGGTAGGCCGGCTCGGCGGGCGTTGCCGGCGGGTACAATGAAAACTAATGACATCGGATGCGCCGCGGCGTTGGCGCAAGGCCGGTTTCGTCTCTGCAGGCAGACCGGCTTTTTGCCGGCGGCGCGGGGCCGTGCGTCAGCGTTCACCGGAGCCGGCATGTCGCAAAGAACCGCGGATTCCACGGTGTGGTACGAGCTGCTGGAAAACAGTCCGCAACCGGTCTACTTTTTGAGTGATCGGCGGAACATTGTTTACTGCAATGGCGCGCTCGGTACGTGGACGGGAACGGACGTGGATCAACTGATCGGCCGCCGCGTCGATTATGCCACTCACAGTGGCCAACCGGCGGCGCCCGGCCTTGCCGCGGGGTTGTGCCCTCCACCGGCGGTGTTTGGCGGCCACTTCTCACGAGGCCACGCGTCCTGCATGTCACGCGATGGCAAGCTGATGCACCGCAGGGCCACGTTCGTCCCGGTGCGGGCGGGGCGGAACGATGGCGCCGCCTACGCGGTCTTTACGATTCTCGACGCGCACGACCTGGACGCGGCGACGATGGCAGCCGACCTGGCCGAGGAAAGTTCCGAAGCGCTGCATTGGGCGATTCAGCGGTTTCACGCCCGCCAGACGGAGCAGTACGCCCTGCAACACCTTGTCGGCCAGACACCCGCCATCCGCCGTGTCCGCGCGCAGATTGAACTGGCCGCGTCGACAACGTCCAGCGTGCTGATCGTCGGACCGCTGGGCAGCGGGTGTTCCCGCGTCGCGCGCACCGTCCACTACCTGCGGGCCCGCGCACACCCATCGCTTCTGCTACCGCTGAATTGCGCTCTGCTTAACTCCGACGCCGTCGGCCGAGCGATGGAAAAACTGGCGCAGCAGGAGAGCCGTCGCGATGCAGTGACGCTTTGGCTGCAGAACGTGGATACGATCGGATGGGACGTGCAGCCCTACCTTGCCGACCGGTTGCGGACGCTTCCCGAGTCGGTGTTGTTGATGGCCACGTCGCGTGATGATCTTCTGGCAAGAGTCGACGAACAACCGTTCCGCGAAGACTTGTATTGTAGGCTCGCCACGCTCACTATCACGCTCCCGGCACTCCCTGCTCGATTGCCGGATATCCCTTTGCTGGTCCAGGCATCTATTGAGGAACTGAACCGCGAAGGCGGCAAGCAATTGGCCGGGATGAATGCGGAAGCACTCGACCTGCTTGCCGCGTATCCATGGTCGCGCGGCCTCGACCAGTTGCATGAAGTTGTCCGCGAAGCGCGCCAGTCGGCTACCGGCCACGAGATCACACCCCACGATCTTCCGGCCACAATCAGGCACGCCGCGGAAATGGCGGCTCATCCCCCACCCCGAGACGAAAAGATTGTCCTCGACGAATTCCTGGGGCGCATCGAAGTGGAACTCATCGCGCGAGCCTTGCGGCGCGCCAAAGGCAACAAGACGAAGGCGGCCGAATTGCTGGGGATGACACGCCCCAGACTCTACCGGCGCCTGGAGCAGCTGGACCTGGCGCCATCGAACGAGATCCCGGATCGTCCGGACAGCGATGGGCCGGTAGCCCATTGAGCCCGCAGCTAGGCGCCGATAGGATGGTTTGCCGGTGCGGGGAGACGCATCGGAGCGTCCCCTGAATCAACGCCAAAGGCAGCGCACCGCCCAGCGACCACGAAGGCCGGTCGCACGACGCCACCCGTGGGGCACGATGCCGATTGCAAGAATTGGATCACCGATGCCGCCGACTTCCACGCGACTGATTCTGTGCGAGCAGCACCGCCGCTGGTCCGGCCCGGTCCGCCTGGCTTTGCGACAGGCGCCGCCGCCTCTGACAGAAGGGCAACTGTGCGAAGTCCGACAGCTTGAGGATTGTGACGATTTCCTGCAGGCGTGGCCCGCGAGCCTGTTGGCTGTCGAGATCACCGAGCAACGATTCGAAATCGCGCTGCAATGGATTAGCCGTTGGGACCGATTGTGTCCCGACGCGCGCGTGGCCGTGTTATGGCCGGCCTTTCCATCGCTGGCCGTGGCGGCCCTCCGTGAGGCGGGCGCCGTGGATGCCCTGCGTTCCACCAGCCAGGCGGGCCAACTCGTGAAATTGGCCTCGCGCCATGCCGCGCGCGTGCCTGATCCTCAGGTATCGGTATGCGAGCGGATCCTCGCCGACCTTCCCTGGAGAAATGGATCCTGACAGCGGTGTGTCGGTTGCCGTCCGCTGCCCGGAGCGGGCGGCGCTGGCAGGCCACCGTGGCCCGCTTCGCCGCCTCTGTGCGGCTGCGTGGGCGTCGCCGAGTAGACCGACGCGTGCTGGCCGCAGACAGGCCGGCCGGAAGGAAGAAAGAAAGAAAGAAACACAATCATGGCATCGTCCGAAATCGATCGTTCCATTGTCGACCGCGTGCTGAAGGACTTTCCGGATCCCGAGACGGGACAGAGCATCGTCGACACCGGCCAGGTGAGCGACCTCGAGATCGCAGGGGACAGAATCGGTGTCACCCTGCGTCTGACGACCCACTCCGCGCCGCTGAAGGAGTCGACGCGGGAAGCGCTGGAGGCGCAGATCCGTCAGCAAGTTAGTGGAGTTCATGATGTTCAGATCCGGGTAACCGACTTAGATCGGCCCGCCGAGCCCATTGGCCAGATTGGCCTTCGGGCCAAGACAGTCATCGCGGTGGGATCGGGCAAAGGGGGAGTTGGCAAGAGCACGATTGCCGCCTCGATTGCGTTCGGTCTCAAACGGGCCGGATGCCAGGTGGGATTAATGGATGCGGACGTGTACGGTCCCAGCATACCGCATCTGCTGGGCCTTGAAGGAAAACCGACTGTGGAGGACGGACGTCTGCAACCACTCGATTCGCTGGGCCTGAGAGTGATGTCGATGGGGTTGCTGGTCCCACCGGGAGAGGCCGTAGTGTGGCGAGGTCCGATGCTGCACGGGGCGATTACCCAGTTCTTGAAAGATACGGAATGGGGGTTGCTCGACTATCTCATCATCGACATGCCACCCGGTACCGGCGACATCGCCCTGACGCTCTCCCAACTCCTGCCGCTTTCCGGAGCGGTGGTCGTATGCACGCCACAGGACGTAGCCCTGTTGGACGCCGTCAAGGCCATTGCCATGTTTCGCAAAGTCCAGATTCAGCTGCTGGGGCTCGTGGAGAACATGAGCTACTTCCTGTGCCCGGGTTGTGGCGAGCGCTCCGACATCTTCGGCAGCGGCGGCGCGCGTGCGCGGGCCGAGTCACTGGATGTCCCTTTTCTGGGAGATGTGCCGATCAACATGCAGATTCGGGTGCGGGGCGACGAAGGGCGCACGGCGGCCAATTTCGAAGATGCCGCCGCCGCGCCGTATCTGGAAGCGATCTGCCGCCGGCTGGTGGAGAACGCCAGCAGGCTGCGGAGGAGCGAGGAACTGCCGTCGCTGTGAATGCCTGAGCTAAGCGAAGAACCACCAACTGCTGGCGGGACACAAAAATCGTTACAGGGCCAATCACCCGGACCGCGCGGGGCGCCCCAAACGCGAAAAGGCCGCCACGAACATACCGTGGCGGCCTCGCGTGATTTCCCCGTGGTCCGCGGCGGCCGTGGGAACGTGCCCCGCTGCCGATAGACCCTTGGGTGGACTATCGCTTCTTCTTGCGACGCACCTTTCGCTTGGCGCCCTTCTTCTTGGTGCCTCGCTTCTTCTTGGTAGCCCGTTTCTTTTTGGTAGCTCGCTTCTTCTTGGTGGCCTTTTTCTTCTTTCTCTTGGCCTTCTTCTTGCGAGCAGCCTTTTTCTTCTTGGCTACCTTTCTTTTCTTTTTCCTCTTGGCTACTTTCTTCTTCGTTGTCCTCTTGGCCTTCTTCTTGCGGGCTACTTTCTTCTTCGTACCCCGGCGCTTGGCCGTCTTACGCTTGGTCGCCGCCTTCTTCCTGGCGGCTCTCTTCTTCTTGGCCACAATACGTCCTCCAAACAAGAGTTTGAGACAGATCTCGAATCAGGCGGTACGATAGGGCTGGATGCCTTACCGCGGACGCCTTTCTGCCTCGTGGTAATAACTGCCCGTCCGCAGGCAGCTAACGCCCGTTTCGCGCTCAGCATGCTTTCTCCGAAAGCAGTAGCAGAGCCGTTAACGTGTATTTGTACGCAATTCACCACCAATTGCAACACGATTTTGAAATAAATTTCTGCGTTGGCACGCGTTGCATGACGATGATGCATCGGCGCATTTCGTCGTGAGCACGTTGTTCAGAACAGCGCCACTGTCGAACCGTCGGCCAAACGTCCCTGCGGCGCGCAGCGCTGTTGATGGTATCCAAAGATCCATCGATGCTCTGGCACGATCGTTTTGAGATACACGGCCCGCGTCCCCGATCGAACAACGTTCATGCGCGGCACACGGTCCGGATCTCGGCCGAGCAGCGTACACCACGCCGTCCATTGGCAACGCCGCCGGATGTGAATGGGATCCAGCCCATACCAATCCGGGGGCGGGCGTATCTCTCGCAGCCGGCGCGCCTGGATCACGGCATGGAGGTTGTCGTCGAGTGCGCGGGCGGCGTGGATGGCCCGGGCGCGTGTCAAGCGACAACGGGGATACAAGGCCATTCGCAGCGCGTAATACCGGCCGGGTCCCAGTCGTTCCAGACAGTCGACGGGCAGGCGCGTCACGGTAATCTGGGCGTTGACTCGCTGCAGGCGGTCGACGCATTGTTCGAACCACGCCACGATTCGGGGGACGGGAACGCCGTACAGCACGTCGTTGCCAATATCGGTGACGACGGCTCGGGCGGGGACGACCGGTTCCCGGTCGAGTGCGTGCCACAATCCGCAGGGGACGATTCCCGGCAGCGTGCGACCCAAAAGACAGCTTTTCAGGCCGAAGGACCGGCCGTGACCGCAGGCCACGAAGAACTCCAGCGGGCCCGGAATTGTGGCGCTCGCGACGCTGACTGCCGCAGCGATGCCCCGGGCCACATTGCTCGCGCCCAGCAGCACCACACGCCGCGGTTCGTCCCCGTCGTCGTGTGGACGGCGCTGGGTCATCACCACGGCCTGCCGCCGCCCTGGCCGCGATAGGCTTTCAGTGTCATGTAGCTGGAGTAGGCCAGAAAGCCAAACAATAGCGCCAAAAACGTGTCCTGGCGACTGAGTGCAAACAGGCACACGGCCGCGCCGGTCACCAGCGACAATATGAGCGAGCGTTCGATTCCTTGGCGAGCCCCGAACATCATCAGCGCTTCGCGAGCGATCTGGCCGCCGTCGAGCGGGTACACGGGCAACAGGTTGATCGCCGCCCAGAACACGCTGGGAACAATGAAAAATGTCGCGGCCATATCCAGCGAAACGCTCGGCAGGGGATCGGCTTCGGGCATCGGCCAGAAGTTTCCAAAGGCTCTCAACAACAGCGCCTCATGCCCCGAACCGACGATCAGCCCCAGCACCAGGCCGGCTGCCGCCAATTGCGCCGCGGGCCCCGCGAACGAAATGGCGATCTGGCCGGAAGGACGCGTGGCGGCCGATGCGGCGTACCCCGGGCTGCCGCGCGGAATGGCCAGTCCTCCAAAGTGGTACAAGACGATTGCCGCGTGAAGGCCAAAGTATCGCATGGCCACCGCGTGTCCCAATTCGTGAATCAGGATCGACACGAAAACCGCCAGGATCCAGAGTGCGAAAATCATCGCCCGGTGGGGACCCTCCGGAAGCGCGCGGTTCAGACCGATGACGAGGTCCCAGCCCAGAAAAATCACCACAAGCCAGAAGAATGGAGTGACGCGAACCGGAAATCCGAACACGCGAAAATGCAGATCGTACGAAGTCTGGCGGGGTTCACCCAGCACGGTTCGCATCCTGAACTCGCCGGAATTCGTCCGCGATGCTGGTGCGTTCCGCTCCGGCAGGAGGGCCCGCGACAAGTCACCGCCACATCGCGGGCGGGGCACGGCCCTGCACGGGGCAACGGCGGTCCGCCTGCGCGATTCTTACCCAACTTGCTTCTGTGGACCATCTGGCCCAGCGTCGCACTTCGCTCGAGGTGCATCGGCCCGGACGGCCGCGGCACCGTCGAACCGCGCCCCGCCCTCAAGCTGCCCGACCACGTATCGGGCCGCACGTTCCGACGCTCCGGCGGTGGCTACCCGCGAACGCATCTCGGCCAGCCGCGCCACGGTTCGCGCGTAGGCCCCGGCGTCGGTCAACCACTGGATCACGTGCTCCGCCAAATCGCGTGATCGATCCTCGTACGTCAGGTACTCGGGCATCAGGACCTGTTCGGCTCCCGGGGCATGCGGATCGAACAAATCGAGATTCTTGGGATACAAGTCCTCGCAGGCCAGTAGATTCACAAGCGTGATGTATTTAACGTTCCGAAAAAACTGCTGAACGCGAAATGCGAAACGGGTGATCCAGTACAACACAACCGTGGGCTTTTCGTGATACAGCAGTTCCAGCGACACGGAACCGGAAACGGCCATGCAGCACCGCGCCTGCTGGATTAATTCGGCCGTTCTTCCGCTGTGAATCTCCAGAGGCAGACGGAGATGACTGCTCAGGGCGACCGCGAATTTTGTGTGCTCCGGCCGGAAGCACGCCATCGCAAACCGGACGTTGGGAACCTGGGCATGAATCAAAGTCGCCGCCTTAAGCAGCCATTTCAAATTGTTGGTCAGCTCTTGCGTACGGGAACCCGGCAGGATCGTAACCAGCGGGCCAGACCCCGCCGCGCGGCGCATAAAATCGGCGTCGATCGTCCGTTGCGCCAGTTCGTCGAAGTACGGATGGCCCACATACGTCGCCCGGCATCCCTGCTGGGCGTACCACTCTTGTTCAAACGGCAGTTTGCAGAGGATGTGGTCCACGTAACGCCGCATCTTGCCAATCCGCCAACTGGCCCACGCCCAGATCTGCGGCGGCCCGTAGTAAAAGACCGGAATACCATGTTTTTTGGCCCGCCGAGCGATCCACCAGTTGAAACCTGGATAGTCGATCAGAACGACTGCGTCCGGGCGGTCGCGGCGGAAAACGCGGTCAGCTCGCACGACAAGTCGTATGAACCAGGGCAGATAGAGGATGGCGCGGGCAAACCACATGACGGCCATTCGCGTGAGATCCTCGTGCAGACGGCATCCGGCGGCCGCCATGCGGGGACCTCCGAAACCCATCGGCTCGAAGCGGGGCCGCTGGCGCCGGATGGCCTCGATCAGATTCGCGCCATGAAGATCGCCGCTCGGTTCGCCGGCCGAAAAGAAGATCTTCATGGGGTCCGTCCGTTCCGTCGGGTCTGCCGTGTGGCTCCACGTACGCACGTTTACCGCCTGGTTCGACAAGCGTGCGGGCGGAAGCCGCGTTCGTCCCGCCAACTGCCGGCAAAATCGGCGGCAAGTATGGCAGAAGGACTCACAACGACACAAGAGCAGTCGCAACAATGGTCAAGACAGCTCTCAAGACCGTTCTCAAAACGGCCGCATTAGAAAACGGGACGCCCTGTGGGGGGCGTCCCGTTGGAAGGTTCGGGGCCGCGACGCGTGCCGATTACTTCAGCTTGCCTTCGAATTTGGCAGGATCTGCCAGGAAGGCGGCAGGACAATTTTCACAGCAAAAATAAACCTGCTTGCCGTCGTGCTCAACGCTCTGCGCCGGGTCGATGGGCTTGCCGCTCACCGGACATTTGACCTGAAGCGTGAACCCCTTCTTGAGCTTGCCGTAAAGCATTTTCAATTGGGCATCGCCTTCGGCCTTATTCACTGCTTTCCGGCAATTCTTGCAGCAGAAGGCGACTTCTACGCCGTTCACATTGAGTTCGGTTCCCTCGGTGGTGGCCTTACCGGACACCGGGCAGGCGACCTGTACGATCTGGCCCGTTTGCGCGAGCTGTTGGCGGGCCTTCAATTCGTATTTGGCCGTCTTGGACTTAAAGGCGTTCGGGCACTTCTGACAACAGAAGTAAACGTCCTTGCCCAGGTATTCCGCCTTGGCCTCAGGATCGACAGGCTGGCCTGACACCGGACACACGACATCTTCGCCAATCTCCTTGCTCGCCGCGCCGGTTTGCGACGTTGCCAGCAACGCCATTCCTGCTACAGCAACGCAGAGCCACTTCATATTTTTCATCGTATGGACCTCCCAGGACGTACTCGCGGGCGACGGTCGCCCCTCGATGGGGAAACAATTCGCGATCGGCGGACCAACCGCACGGCAACCTTTATGCTCGGACCCGACCTCCGGCGCTCCGCCAGCGGCAGTCCTCCATCTATGGGCGCGGCCACTGGCTTGCGGGACGGTTGGCCCCCGGTTGACAGAACCCTGCGTGGCGAGGACCGGCGACCCAGCGGTCATCATTATGTGTCTGGCGTCGGGCGCCAGTCAAGCATCGGTCATTCGATTATTCGAGACGGCGAGCTAATAGCCCCAGGCCGACGGAAGCCCGCCGAACTGGCCGTGGAGAGCCGGCTCCGGGGTTCCTTGTCCGCGCAGCCGCCCATAAATGGCGAATTCGTCGAATATCGCGCCCGGGCCGGACGCGGGAAACCACGATCTCTTATCTCTTTAGGGGGACTCGATGTGCCGGCAGCAGACCGCGGCGGCGGCGGACCGTGAAGCAGCGCACATTGGAACGCTTCCCATTGGCCGACCGGCGCGACGCCGATGTGGCGCCGCGCGCCCGGTGGCGATCGGACGGCCGTATGATTACCTGGATTTCAGCTCGCCGAGCAACTCCAAATAGCTGCGGCGCTCGTGCGTCGTCAGCCCCAGTCGTGCCGATAGGGACAGAAGCGCTCGCTTGGCGGCTGCCGCCTGGGTGTCGTCGACGACCACTTCCAATTCGGCGAACGTGCCCAATCGTTCAACCTGGTCGATGGCGCCCGAAAATTTCCAGCCCTGCCATTGCACGGTGAGCGGCCGGCGTTGTTTGCGGACCTCGTCCACCGGCGTGAAACCCAGCGCCAGGAGGATCTCCTTCCAATTCCCAAAAGTGTCCGGGCTGTCGCCCAGCGGCAATTCAATTTCACGGCGGGTCTTGGTCTCCGGATCGATCTTGGGGCCCTTATACGTGATCAGCGTTTTCGTGCCGTCGCGCCGAATCCGCACGGCTTCGTCGGTGCGGTGAAAATCCCGGGCGGGATGCGCGAAGTACAAATCGCGCTGATGGACCGCATCCTCAAATTGCGCTTCCAGCGCAACGAGCCGGGCTTCGAACTGCCGGCGGTCGCCGATCGGAAACTTCTGTTCGACTTCAAGCATGCCTGCGGCCGCGATGCTCGCTGATGATTTGCAGCAGCTGTCGGGCGACCACCTGCGGTTGGGGATGCCGGTCGATCGCCGCGCCCACGGCCAGACCATGCACGCCGGTGGCCAGCGCTTCGGCGGCGTTGTCCGGATGGATACCGCCGATGGCAAATGCGGGCAGGCGGATCCGTTCGCGGACCGCGCGCAGCAAAGCGACTCCGCTGTACGACGCAAACGCCTTGGTCGCGGACGGATAGATCGGACCTACACCGATCAAATCCGCACCGGCCATGACCGCCTGATCGGCTTCTTCGAGCGAGTGCGTGGACACGCCGACGATGCCATGGCTTCCCATCACGGACCTCGCATCCCGAACCGAAACGTCCGTCTGTCCCAGTTGCACACCATCGGCCTGCGCGATTCGAGCGATATCGGCACGGTCGTTGATGATGGCCAGCGTGGGAGCACTCCGCGTGGCGCGGCACAACAGGCGGGCCCGCTCGGTCAGCCCGCGGTCATCCAGCTTCTTGTCCCGCAGCTGGATCGCGTGGACACCAGCCTCAACAAGCCGTTGCACTTTATCCGCGAACGCATCGGGACTTGCCCCGGCGCCGACCAGAACGTACAGCCGCACGTCCGCCAGACGCGCAACGCTCCGCGCTGTCGTGCCCACGGCACTTTCCAGCGCATAGACATCGTAGCGCAACCGTTCGAAATCGGCGCCACGCGCCCGTTCCATCGTCTTGGCAAATTCCTCCAAGCTGCGCAGCGCCTGTTCGACACGCATGAATCCGGCGCGACACACATCCCATGCATCCGTACGCCGCTGTTCGCTTTCCAGCGAAATCCCGGTGCCAACATCGGACCGGATGTCGCGCGAGGCGTAGCGGTCGGCGAGCGGCAACCGCCCGGCCGCCTCGTCCAACGCGTGCCTCAGCTGCTTGCACTGGTGTGTCAAATGCCGGTCATCCAGCGTGAACCGGACGAAGTCCTCGATCACCCGCAAGCCTTCGGACGCTCGATTTGCGGCGGCATCGAGCAGGCGCAGCACCTCGACCGGCGCAGATGGTGCGGGCGGTCTGCCCCCCGGCGATCTCATCCCTTCAATCCCCCCAACGGTGCCGACCGTCACCACCGACGGGCAACCGTCGGCACGCCGCTCGACGTGCGAACGTCAATGTTGCATATCGCGAGTTGCCGGGCAACGGGTTGCGGCACGAGCCGCGCAACGCACCGCCGGGCAATGGCTTGCTGCATGTCGCACGCCGTCCGCGCGGCCTGCTGACGGTGCTGGCAACCTAACTCCAAGCGTGGCTTTTGGTTGCCTTGCTCCAAGCCCTATTACGAGTTACAATTCCGTGGCATGATGGCGGGGTTAGCAAGACATGGGTGACACGGACCCGCCACGATCGAGGGAGCGAGCGTGCCGAATCGCAGGAGGCTCTGGGCAGGATGGATCTGGCCCGGCTTGCCCTGGCTTTGGAAACAAGGATCGTGGGCCGGTTTGGTCCTGGCCGTCGCATTCGCTGTGCTCGTCAACATTTTGTTCGTCGCCAGCGTGGTGTGGACCGAATGGATGGACCGGGGCATCCGGCGGGCAGGATGGTTTGCGGTGGCCGCCATTTGGTGCGGTGCCGCGATCGCCGGTCGTCAGGGCCGATCTGCAGGCGACGAGAACGATCCCTCGTTCAACGGCCCGAAGTCGGGCGCTGCGGGCGCCCCAGAGGGTGAAGCCGGCGAGGACTTGTTTCGCGATGTCATCACGCAATACTTGCAGGGGAACTGGTACGAGACGCAGCGCGGGCTGGAGGAATTGATCCGGCAGGATCCACGCGACGTGAGCGTTCAGTTGCTGCACGCGACGATGTGCCGGCATCTGGGCAGGACCGAAGAAGCCGCTCGACGGCTGGCCCGATTGACATCGCTGGACGAGGCCCGCGCGTGGGAACATGAAATTGAACGGGAGCGGCGCTGGCAGGGCCACACGCGAGCATCCGATGCCGTCGACGCATGAGGCGTCGAGCGACATCACGAGTTTGCAGCCCGCCACTCTGCCGCTGCGTGACATGGACTGGGAGACTCTTTGAAACGCGGCCGTTCGGCGAACGGCAGTAGCGACTGGAGATGGGCAATGTACGAGCGTTTTACCGACCGAGCTCGCAAGGTAATGCAACTGGCCAACCAGGAGGCCCAGCGGTTCAATCACGAGTACATCGGGACTGAACACGTGTTGCTGGGCTTGATCAAGGAAGGCAGTGGCGTGGCGGCCAATGTGCTCAAGAATCTGGACGTCGACCTGCGCAAGATCCGTCTCGAAGTGGAAAAGCTCGTGCAGAGTGGTCCCGACATGGTGACCATGGGGAAATTGCCCCAGACGCCGCGCGCAAAAAAGGTTATCGAATATTCCATGGAAGAAGCCCGCAATCTGAACCACAATTACGTGGGCACCGAACACATCCTGCTGGGGTTGCTTCGCGAGCAGGAGGGCGTGGCCGCCCAAGTGCTGATGAATCTGGGACTCAAGCTGGAGGAGGTCCGCGAGGAAGTTCTGAACCTGCTCGGACACGGGCTGGAAGGAAGCGAGTCGGAACGCGGCCGCAGCAGCGAGAGCGGTGGCAGTTCCGGCGAGGAACGCAAGAGCGGCAAGTCCAAGACGCCCGCGCTCGACAGCTTTGGCCGCGACCTTACCGAACTCGCCCGCCAAAACAAGCTGGACCCGGTCATCGGCCGCCAGCGCGAAATCGAGCGGGCCATCCAGATACTCAGCCGGCGCACCAAGAATAATCCTGTGCTGCTCGGCGAAGCCGGCGTCGGCAAGACGGCGATCGTGGAGGGTTTCGCCCAGCGAGTCGTGGAAGGCAATGTGCCGGAACTCCTGTTGGACCGTCGCATTGTCGTGCTGGACCTGGCCATGATGGTCGCCGGCACCAAGTACCGCGGGCAGTTCGAGGAGCGCATCAAGGCCGTCATGAACGAGGTCCGCCGGGCCAAGAACACCATTCTGTTCATCGATGAATTGCACACCCTGGTGGGTGCCGGCGGGGCCGAGGGCGCCATCGACGCCTCCAACGTGCTGAAACCCGCCTTGGCGCGTGGGGAAATCCAGTGCATCGGCGCGACGACCCTCGATGAATACCGCAAGTACATCGAAAAGGATGCGGCGCTCGCCCGGCGGTTCCAGGAAGTGATCATCGAACCGACGAGCAAGTCCGATACGGTGGAAATCCTGAAGGGGTTGCGCGACCGCTACGAGTCCCATCACCGCGTACAGATTACCGACGACGCCATCTCCGCCGCCGTCGAATTGTCCGACAGGTACATCACCGGTCGCTGCCTGCCGGACAAGGCCATCGATGTCATCGACGAAGCGGGTGCGCGGGTGCGACTCAAAGCCATGACCCGCCCCCCCGATCTGAAAGAGATCGACGAGGAGGTCGAGCGGCTCAATAAGGACAAGGAAGAAGCCGTGGCCAATCAGGATTTCGAGAAAGCCGCTTCGCTCCGCGATCAGGCCGACAAACTGAAAAAGAAGAAATCGACCATCACCCGCGAGTGGCGGGAGAAGTCCCGGGAAACCGACGGGATGGTCGACGAGGACGTGATCGCGGAAGTCGTCTCCAAAATGACAGGCATCCCGCTGACGCGGATGTCTACCGAAGACAGCTTGCGGCTGATGCACATGGAACAGGATCTGCACCGGCGGGTCGTGAGCCAGCACGAGGCGATCAGGTCGATTTCCCGCGCGGTCCGCCGGTCCCGCAGCGGCCTGCAGGATCCCAAGCGTCCCACGGGAGCCTTCATCTTCGCAGGTCCCACCGGCGTCGGCAAAACCCTGCTCGCCAAGGCACTGGCCGAATTCATGTTCGGCGACGAAGACGCGCTGATTCAGATCGACATGAGCGAATACATGGAGAAACACAATGTCAGCCGGCTGATCGGCGCGCCTCCGGGATACGTCGGCTACGAGGAAGGAGGCCAGCTCACTGAAAAAATCCGCCGCAGACCGTACGCGGTCGTGCTGCTCGATGAAATCGAAAAGGCCCACCCGGAAGTCTTCAACATGCTGCTGCAAGTCATGGAAGAAGGCAGATTGACCGACAGTTTCGGCCGCAACGTCGACTTCCGGAATGTGATCCTGATCATGACGACCAATGCGGGCGCCGAAGCCATCAAGAACGAAAGCCAGTTCGGATTCGCCAGGCCCGATCAGGATGCCTCGTATGAATCGATGAAGGAACGCGTCACGGACGAAATCGAAAAGGTGTTCCGGCCCGAGTTCATCAATCGGGTGAACGAGATCATCGTGTTCCGCCACTTGAACGTGGACGACCTCAAGAACGTGATTGAACTGGAGCTGAGCAAGGTTCGCAGCCGACTCACCGAACGCGGATTGAGCCTCGCCCTGACCGAACAGGCCCGCGACTTCATCGTCAATAAGGGATCCAATACCGACTTTGGCGCGCGGCCGCTGCGCCGGGCGATCGAGAATTACATCGAAGACCCGCTGGCCGAGGAATTGCTCAAGGGCGAGTTCCAGGGGAAGGATACGATCGAAGTCGATTCCAAAGAAGTGGGCGGCAAAAAGCAACTCGTCTTCCACGGAATCAAAGCGCAAAACGACGAGCCTGCCGTGGCGGCCATGGCCGATGGCGGCAACGATGTCGAGAACGATCCGCCGGCCAGCGAATAAGCGGCAGCGTCGCCGACGGGCAGGCCCTCGCCGCTTTGGCCGTGCGCTCGCCAGTCCGGTCTCTGCACCGGATGCGGCCCAGTGGCGCTGCGGCCCGACAGGCCGCACCCGCTTTGCTGCCCTTCGCCCCTTGCGGCCAAACGGTAAGGCCGCAGGCGGGTTTACCTATCTTTTGGAGATCACCAAATCGGGAGATTTGTCTCCACCGCTACACTTTCCTCAAGCGGCACGTTCGCCGTGTCGATCCTACCGATGACGTCCGCCGTCGCCGGTTGGCGTGGCGCGCTGCGCTGCGCAGGTTCGGCGGGGTCGCGCATCCGCATGAATCAGGAATCCTCAACGATGTCGACAGGGACAGAGCTTGCGGCGTCCCGCGGACCTGTCCGCGTCGTGGCCGGATCCATCGCCGACCTGGGCGCGATCATCATCCAATGGGTGTCGGCGGCCGGAGAACTCACCACGTTCTCGCTGCGCACCTTGTCCTGGCTGTTGGCCCGCCGGGCCAGCCGGGAAACACTGTTGCCCAGCTTCTACCGGATAGGGGTGCTGAGTCTGCCGGTCGTCGCACTGACGGGCACGTTCATCGGCATGATTCTGGCCGTGCAGACCCACTCGCAGTTTCGCGCACTGCATATGGAAACCCGCCTGGGCGCGGTGATCAATATGACCCTGGTGCGGGAACTCGGACCGGTGCTGGCGGCCACGATGCTGGCCGGCAGAGTCGGCAGCGCGATGGCGGCGGAATTGGGGACCATGCGCGTTACGGAACAGATCGACGCGCTAACGTGCATGGGTGCCAATCCGATTCATTATCTTGTGGTGCCCCGTTTCCTGGCGTGTTTGCTGTTGATTCCGTCGCTGACCATCATGGCGGACTTCATGGGCGTCGCGGGAGGCTACTACTACAGCGTGACACTGCTAGACATCGACTGGTTCCATTATTGGGACAATTCCCAGCGGTTCGTGGGAGCATTCGATCTGTTCAGCGGCGTCTTCAAGAGCTTCTTTTTTGGGGCCACGATCGCTCTGGTCAGTTGCCATCGCGGATTTCATTGCGCGCCGGGAGCCGAGGGCGTAGGACGCGCTGCGACGGCTGCCTTTGTGCACTCGTTCGTGATCATTCTGGTGCTCAACCTGTTCCTGGACATCTTTCTCAACTCGGTCTACGAAGCCCTGTGGCCGGGAGGAGTCAATTTAATCTGATCGCCACGGGACGCATGCAGAGT